>Ga0315910_10004261_pt1 | contig 11990 bp, 11 predicted proteins | sample EdamamesoilMG_FD_204470 | JGI IMG/M metagenome (GOLD analysis project Ga0315910, IMG submission 204470) | Garden soil microbial communities collected in Santa Monica, California, United States - Edamame soil | ecosystem: Environmental > Terrestrial > Soil > Garden | place: USA: California... | reverse complement strand
GCACATCGAGTGCTCGGCGATGTCCGCGCGTTACCTCGGCAAGGACTTCGACCTGCACACCGGCGGTGAAGACAACATCTTTCCGCACCACGAGTGCGAGATCGCTCAGGCCGAAGGCGCCACCGCCTGCGGTTTTGCACATCACTGGATGCACACGCGCCACCTGCTCGTGAACGGCTCCAAGATGAGCAAGAGCACAGGGACGCTGCTCTCGCTGGACGATGTGCGCGAGCAGGGGTTCACGCCGATAGAGCTGCGCTACCTGCTGATCACGAACCACTACCGCCAGCAGCTCAACTTCACGCACGATGGGTTGGTCGCGGCGCGTTCCTCCATCCAGCGTTTGCAGAACGCCCGCACGACGCTCGCCGAGCGCGTGGCAGGGGCGGCTCCCGACAGCAAACCCTCCCCTGCCGTCAGCGCGCGAATCGAGTCGTTCGAGCGCGACTTCGGCGCGGCGCTGGACGACGACCTGAACACGTCGAACGCCATGGCGGCGCTGTTCGCCTTCGTTGGCGACATCCATCGGCACAGCGCCAGTGACAGCGACGCCGTCCACCTGCTGCGCACGCTCGATCGCGCCGATCATGTGCTCGGCGTGCTGAACAGGGACGCCGCCCGAGCCGGGCTGTTGCCCCTGTCCAGGCTCACCCCCGCCGATCCGGTCAGCTACGACGCCGCCCAGCTGGAGGCGCTGTTTGCTGCGGAGCTCAGCGTGGCGACCCTGGAGCGGCTGGCTCAGATCCGGCATGCCGCGCGCAAGAGCAAGGATTTTGGCACGGCGGACGCGATCCGCGATCACCTCAAGCGCTCGGGCGTGGTGTTCGAAGATACGCCTCAGGGCGTGCGCTACCGCCTGCCGTGATCCAGCGGCAGAGCTATTGATAGGTAGGCGCTCGGCACGCGACGCCGAGCGCCACCCCGCCTGCCCGCAGGCGAACGGCAGCCCGCGTCCCGAGCCGGCTCGCGTCAGTAGATGCCGACGAAAAACGGCCCAGGCGCGACGGCGACCGAGCGAACGAAGGTGAGTGAGCCGAAGCGCGCGTCGACCCGGAACACGGCGACGTCGCTCGAGTCCTGGTTGCCAGCGATCAACAGCCGCCCCTCCGGATCGAGCGCGAAGTTGCGCGGCGTCTTGCCGCGCGTCGGCTCGTGGCCGACCAGCTCCAGCTTTCCGCTCTGCTCATCGACCGCGAAGATCGCGATGTTGCTCCGCTCGCCCTGGCGGTTCGAAACGTACACGAACTTGCCGTTCGGGTGCACGTGAACGTCCGCCGCCGAGCCGCCCGCGAGCTCTGGAGGGGCCAGCGCGATGTCTCGGTGCGTGGCGCGCAGCGTGCCCGACTCGGCGTCGAACGTGAACACCGACAGCGTCAATGCCAGCTCGTTGACGAGGTAAGCCCAGCGCCCGTTCGGGTGGAACGTCAGGTGCCGCGGCCCCGCCCCTGCCTGCTCTCGCACCACGGCCGGCTCGTTCGGCGTCAGCTGCTTGCTCGCCGGCTCATAGCGGTATTGCGCGACCCAGTTGTCGCCGCGGGTCGGCACGAACAAGAACCTTTGGCTCGGATCGAACGCGGTGCAGTGCGATTCGCGCCCCGAGTCCACCCGGCACACGCTGGCTCCGAGCGTGCCGTCGGCCTCGATGCCGAACACCTCGGTCTTGGCCTCTTCGAAGTAGCAGGTCACGAGCGCTTCGCCGCGCGCATCGAGCGTGACGTATACGGGATGGCCGGCGCATCGGACGCGATTGAGCAGCTCGAGGCGGCCCGTGCCCGACGCCACGGAGTAGCTCGCGAGCGTGCCGTCGCTCTCGTCGGCCACGTACAGCCGCCGGCCGTCGGGGGAGCGGACCATGAAGGCGGCGACGCCTCCGGCGTCGAGGACCTGCAGGGGTTCCAGCGCGGCAGCCTCCAGGTCCAGCGAGAAGACCTGTATTTTTCCGGTGCTCCCACCCCAGTTGCCGGACCCCACGTAGACGCTGCGACGCCGTTCGACCATGGCAGATGACTAGACCCGCACCCGCCAAATGACAATCGCGAAACAGTCGCGTCATCGGCGCTGCGGCGGCCGCCGGATTCAGGAGCTGGGGAAGCTCGCCGGCGCCAGCGCGGCCGGGGGCGCGAGCTCGGGGACCGCTGGCGTCCGCTCGCGGTCGCTCGGCTCGTCGCCGTGCCCCTCGCCGGAAGCAGCCCTGCGCTCTGCACCGCCGATGGGCTCGGCGGGCGCGCCGACAGGTGCCGCCTCGCTCGCTGGCGGCGCCTGAGCCGTGTCGTGCGCGCGATTGCTCGGAGCCGGCGACGGTACGCGCTCGTTGAGCTGCGCCAGCGCGCGCCGTTCGTCCTCGTCGCGCGCCGCATCGAGCAGGTCGATCGCCAGAACGTCGCAGCGCTCGTGCCGGTCGAGGCAGCGCTCGAGCCGCCGCGCGCGTCCCTCGACGCCGAGCGCAGCATAGTAGCCGACTCGCCGCTGGTGCTCCTCTGCCAGGCGCCGCTCGAGCGACGCCTGGCGCAGCCGCTCGAGCTCGAGACGTTCGCGATGCTCGCGCGCCGCCTCCTGTGCGCGCGCGGAGTCACGCCGCTCGCGTTCGTCGCGAGCCTGGGCCTGGGCTCGCTCGCGCTCGAGCTCCTCGGCGCGCTCGCGCGCACGATAGTGGTCGCGCACCGCACGCCGCTCCTCGGCGCGATACCGCATCAGACGCGCGGCGCGGTGCTCCGCCTGCGCGCGGCCACAGAACAGCAAGCACTCGGCGGCCCGGGACTCAGCCTCGGCTTCGAGACTCTGGCACGCGGCGAGCTCGTCGCAGCCGGCCGCGATGCGGCCCGAGAACGCGACTCCGCCCGCGTGGGCGCCCGCCGAAAGCAGAGCCCCCACCGCGCCGGCGACCAGCGCGACCACCGCGATCCCGCGCAGGCCGAGCCCGACCCCGCCGGCGCGGCGCGCTGGCTGCGGCTGGGCGCCGCTGGCCAGCGGCGAGGCCAGGCCATTGGGGGCAGACGGCACGGGCACACGGGGCCGTATCGCGGCGCTCCCCGCGCGTGTGGCGGCCCCCCCCGCCGTCACCCGAGGCGGCGCCGCCCATGACCCGAGCGAGCTCGAGAGGACGCCGGACGACACCGTCTCCCGATCGCCTCCGTCCCCCGCCGTCGACGCCGCTGCACCTGTGCCACGACTCCGACGGCGCCAACGCGAGCCTTCGGGGGCGTCACTCGGTCTCGGGCCGCCGTTTCTTCGGGCCCACACCAGGACACCCCGCTCGCTCATCACAACACTGAGCGGCAACCTGGCGCCCCCCTCGACCCGCATTTCGGAAGAAAGCCCGCGATCCGTCCCGGACGCCGCCCGCCTCGACCGAACGGCGTCGAACGTCGAGCGTTCCGATCTGAAACCGTCGCCGGCTCAGCCGAAGCCGAGCTCTTTCTTGCGCGCCGCCGCCGTCGGCAGCGGCTCTTCCGTGTCGTTGATCACCGGGAGCTTGGCGGCCCGCTCCTTGTTCACGGCGGTCCATGACTGCAGATGATCGGGGAGCTGCGCTTCGTCGAAGATCGCCTCCACCGGGCACTCGGGGACGCACGCGCCGCAGTCGATGCACTCGTCCGGGTCGATGTAGAGCATCTCGTCGTCAGCGTGAAAGCAATCGACCGGGCAAACTGCTACGCAGTCCGTGAAGCGACATCTTTGGCAGTTCTCGGTTACGACGAAAGCCATGAAAATTTCCTCTACTCGATGGGTCGCGCGGCGGCCATTGTAATGCCACGGAAATCCGGCCTCGTGAAGGCAGGGCCGGCGCTCGACTCGAGAGCCGGTCCCGCGCACCGAGCGTATCTCCCGACCCCGTCTCCCGAACCGGGTGACATGGGCCGCAGCTCTATGATTTCAGTCGAGGCCTCTATATCTCAGAGGTCGAGCTGCGCAAGAGCCGAGCCTCGAGGCTGAGCGACCAGCGCTCGAATTCGTAGCTCCTGGCCCACCCGGCCAAAGCGTGGGCGACATTCGCCAGGCGGCGAGCTTCTTCCCCGGAGAGGACGACGCCCCATTCGCCGAGGCCGTTCATCAGCTCTTCGATCCCGGCTCGCATGCGCCGCGCGGCGGCGGCGTAGTCGTCGGCGGGCCCGAGCTGGGACATGTCGTATTCGATCTGCTCGAGCACGTGGCGTTGCCGGCTGGCTTCCTCGCTCAGACTGGTGGAGACACCGGAGACCGTCACCGGGATCTGCGCGTTAGGCTTCAGCACCACCTCGAGCACGTCATCGCCGAGCTGCACCTCGTCGCCCTGCTGGAGCACCGTCGCTCGACGGATCCGACTGCCGTTCACCCACGTCCCGTTCCGACTGCCCAGATCCTCGATCTCGAGACCGCAGTGGATGCGACGCACGACCGCGTGCTCGCGAGACACGCGCTCCGAAGGCAACACGATGAGACACTCCGGACTGCGCCCGAGCAGGGAGTCCCCTTGATGGACCGGGAAGAAGGTTCCCTTATGCTTGAGCCAGTAGATGATCATCCTCTTCGTTGGTCATCGAGCGAGGCGAAAATGTGCTTCACGCCCCGGAATTCGCCTCTACCACCATCGAGCGCAAGCGCCCTGTCGCGATCAGCCGGCCCGCGCCGTCCGTGATAGTACACTCCCAAAGCTGCGCCCGTCGCCCCGTATGCAGTGGCACCGCGCGCGCCAAAAGTCGCCCCTCTCGAACGGGGCGCACGAAGCTCGTGTGGTTTTCCACGCCCACGACGATCATTCCTTCGGGTGCTGCGAGGAGGGCGCCCACCGAGCAGCAGGTCTCGACCACGGTGGCGTAGACGCCACCGTGCACGATGCCATGCGGCTGAACGTGGCGAGCGCTCACGTCCCACTGTGCAACGACCTGGTGCGGCGACAGCTCGAGCGGCTCCAGGCCGAGCTCCCGCGTCCATCCCTTGGCGAATGACGCGCGTAAGCCGGCTTCACGCGCGGTCGGGTCGTCACGATCAGATGAGCCCATTTCCATTCAAACCTTGTTCTCGCGGCCGTGAGCCGGGGCATCCTGCCGTACACCGTCGTCGGCACCGAGGGAGCTCGACCTCCCAGACTAGCCGATTTCGCCGCGCGGCTCTAACGTCCTTTTTCGCGACGGCTTTGACACCCCGCTCGGCCTATCTCTCTTTTCACGTTCTCTTTTTTCTTTCTTCGAGCGGTCGGTCTCGGCGGCCGTGATTTCGGGCGATTTCTTTCGCCCATCCGCCCGCTGCTTTCCGTTTGATGTTCCTCGTCCGCGCTTCTTTCTCCTCGGGTCTCCTCGGACGTGGGGCCCTGCGTTGGCTCGCTCGCGGCGGTTTTTCGGCTGCGGGGGCCCTCCCTACATGTCGCCCGATGGCGTCCAGATCTCGCCTACGTCAGCGCCGGATCTCGCGTCTGCCGGGCCAGCGTGGGCTCTCGAGCTCCGGCTCGATTTCCGGTGTCTCCTTTCCAGGCGAGAGCTGAGCGTTTCTTGCTTCGCCTGCCCTGCGCTCGACCCGCCTCGACCCGCCCCGATCCGCGTTGGCCCGACGCGGCACGACTCGGTGCTCGTTACAAACTCGATCGAACGGTCCGCCCAGCAGCGCAGAGCGTCAGGCACCGCGCGCCCTTCCGCAGCGCGCCATCACCCGTCGTCCGCGCGCTGACGAGCCGCGAGGGGCCGAGAGGTTCGCGACGGCTGCTGGTGCGTCGTCGCCGGGGCCAGCGACGGCCCATACGAGCCGCGAGGTTCTGGGCCCCGGCTTCCCGTGGGCCGAATTCCGCGATCGTTCCACGCTCCTGCGTTGACACCGCAGACAAGTGGCCGCATCTCTTGGGGCCTATGGACGATTCCACTCGCGAGCAGATCGAGGGCGCGATCCGGAACAACCCGGTGGTCCTTTTCATGAAGGGGACCCCCCGCGCTCCGCGCTGCGGCTTCTCGGCAACCGTTGCTGGTATTCTGGACGAGCTCGTCGGCGAATACAAAACCGTCGACGTGCTGTCGGACGGCAAAATCCGCGATGGCATCAAAGAGTTCTCCGACTGGCCGACAATCCCCCAGCTCTACGTCAAGGGTGAGTTCGTGGGCGGCTGCGACATCGTCCGCGAGATGTACGAAAGCGGTGAATTGCACGAGACGCTCGGCGTGCGTGCGGAGCCGGTAGCGCCGCCGCGCGTCAGCCTGAGCTCCAGCGCCGCTCGAGCGCTCGGCGAGGCTCTCGCCGAGGCCAAGAGCCAGGAGCCTGGCAGCGAGCACTACATCCGCGTCGAGATCGACGGCGACTTCCAGCATGGTCTGAGCATCAGCGGCAAGCAGCCGCGCGACATCGAGGTCGCGCTGGGGACGGGCGGCGCGAGCCTCGTCGTGCTCTTCGATCGCTCGAGCGCGCGGCGCGCAGAGGGCCTCTCCATCGACTACGTTCAGGGTCCGGAGGGCCCGGCGTTCAAGCTCGAGAATCCCAACGAGCCCCCGCGCGTCAAATCGATCGACGTGCGCTCGCTGAAGGAGAAGCTGGTGGCCGACAGCTCGCTCGAGCTGCTCGATGTGCGCTCCCAAAAAGAGCGCGATCTGGCCCAGATCGCGGGCTCGAAATTGCTCGATCGCGAAGTGCAGCAGTACGTGCTCGGGCTGGACAAGTCGACCCCGCTCTATTTCCATTGCCACCACGGCCAGCGCAGCCAGCAAGCCGCTGCGTTCTTCCTGTCGCATGGCTTCCACAACGTCTACAATGTCGCGGGCGGCATCGACGCTTGGTCGATCGAGGTCGATCCGAACGTGCCGCGCTACTGAGACGGCCAGCCAAGGAGCGTGACGACCAATGGGCTCGTCTGACATTGCAGGGGCCATTCGCGACGCGATAAGCCAGAGCCTGCCGGGTGCGCAGGTGCAGGTGTCCCTGGGTAGCCCAGGCCATTTCAGCATCGCCGTCGTGGCGGAGGACTTTCGCGGCAAATCGCGGGTCGCATGTCAGCGCCTCGTGTATCGGGCGATCGCCCCCCTGATGCAGGGGGACCGGGCGCCCGTCCACGCCGTCGATCAGCTGACGACGACGACGCCTGGCGTATCAGCTCCGTGATCGGAGCGCGGCAGGCGGGGCTCCGCGTGGGACGTTCGAAGCGCGCCTCGCCGGGTGCTTGACAGCGCGTGGTGGCACCGCGACCCTCGACTTGGATGACTGCGACGCGGGAGAACAAACGCGCCGAGATCGAGACGCCGCAACACGAGCGGAGGCCGCTTTGAGTCGCCCGTCCAGCGCGGCAGGCGAGCTCAGCGCGCAGCTCGAGGCGTTGGCGCTCCGGGCCATCCGGGCTGAACACCGTGAGCTGAACGGGCTATTGTTCGGCTCGCGCCTGTCGGCTCCCAGCTTCGTTTTTTGCGACTCCAAGACCCGCCTCGGGCAGTGGTTGCCGCGCCTGCGCACGATCGAGATCTCACGCCAGCTGCTGCTGGAGATGACGTGGGGCGCGCTGGTCGAGGTGCTCAAACACGAGATGGCGCACCAGTACGTGTACGAGGTGCTGGGAGCACACGACGAAACGGCGCATGGTCCTGCGTTCCGGCGGGTCTGCGCCGAACGCGGCATCGACGCGCGTGCGACGGGCGCACCGGTGGTCGGCGACGGCGAGCCCAACCACGAGGAGCGTTCGGCGCTGGACAAGATCGCTCGCTTGCTCACGCTCGCGAGCAGCCCAAACGAGCACGAGGCGCAGGCGGCGATGGCGGCGGCGCAACGGCTGATGCTCAAGTACAACCTCGAGGTCAGCACGAAGAGCGAAGTGCGGGACTACTGCTTTCGTCACCTGGGCAAACCGACGGGCCGCGTGTACGAGGCGCAGCGGATTCTCGCGCTGATCCTGTCCGAGCATTTCTTCGTGGAGACGATCTGGGTGCCGGTGTGGCGTCCGCTCGAAGGCAAACGTGGCAGCGTGATCGAGGTGTGCGGCACCCGCACCAACGTCGAGATGGCCGACTACGCGCACGATTTCCTCATGCAGACGAGCGAGAGGCTCTGGCGCGAGCACAAGCGGGCCAAGGCCATTGTCAGCAATCGCGACCGACGTGCGTTTGTCGCAGGGGTGATGGCCGGCTTCCGCGACAAGTTGTCGAGTCAAAAGAAGGTCCATCGCGAGAGTGGCCTGGTATGGCGCGGTGATGCCGCGCTGTCCGCGTTCCTCCAGCAACGACATCCTCGCATGCACTGGACGCGGCATTCCTCGAGTCGCAACAGCGCGGCGCACGCCGAGGGGCAGCGCGCGGGCTCGACCATCGTGTTCCATCGTGGGCTGACCCAGGCAACGGAGAGCCGCGGGCGATTGCTCCGCTCTTGACCAGGCCGCTCGTCGGCCAGCGCAGCTCGGGGGTTGTCTGCCGAGCGGCCACGGCCAGCCCGGTGCAGGCCCTCACCGTTACCAAGCACCCGACACGAGCACCGCCGCGGGGCCGACATCGGCGCGCTCACGACGACCGGCGAGGTCGTGGGGCCATGTGACAAAACGCTTTCATTCCGAGGACTTGGGGTCGCCAACCCCCAGGCCGGCCAGGTCAAACGGCTAACCGCTCGGCTTCATTAGCCTTTAGGCCATGCGGTTCGGCGCTCCGCGGCGGGCGCGGACGAGAAAAATCGTCGCCGCCCGTTATGAGCGTTCCGGATCCGGACGTTTCTCCCTGTAAGGCGACGGGTGATACATCCTGCATTGCGAGAAGCGCCTTCGTTCGAGGGTGCCTCATCGGGTTAAAGGCTAGGCAAAAAGAGCCGTCCTGATTTGTGCAATGCCAGGACTCAGCGAACCCATGCCATCTGAACAGCGAGCAGGCTTGGACTCTTCGATTCCACCTCCGAAGCCGATCCCCGCGGTTCAGCACTTCAACGACTTCGCGCGTCTCGACCAGAACGCACCGAAGAACGACCTCGCCTCTCCGCGCAAGGAAGACGAGCTCGATCCCGTGCGGGTGCTGGTGAAACGCCCGATGAAACTCAGCGAGCTCGAGCGCTTTGCGATCGAAGCAGCGCTGCAGCGCACCGGGGGTAACGTGACCCGGGCGATGAGGCAGCTGGGCATCGGCCGCACGACGCTCTACCGCAAGCTCAAGAAGTACGGCTTGCGCTGAGGCGTGGCTGGGTAGGACGTGGGCGGCGAGCCGAGCGCTCGCCTCCCAGGACCGCCCAGCGCTCTTCGGGCGTCTGCCGATCGAGGGCCGCCGTGAGCGACCCGCGGCCCCCTTTTTTTATCGGGCCGACCCTCACGGCCCGATCCAGCGTTCCCGGAGCCTCCAGACCAATCGTGCCACGCTTCGTTTCGTAGGCGCATCGGGAGCCGGCCCCGCGCTATAAGGGGCGCGTGAGATTATTGGCCACGCCCGAGGCTCTGGCTCTGGGTCTCCGAGAGCTAGAGGGGGCCCCGCGTTATTACATCGACACCGAGTTCGAGTCGTCCAAGCGAGGCAAGCAGCTGAGCTTGATCCAGGTGTCGCGCGGGGAGGAAATCTACCTCATCGATGCGCTCGCTTTCGACTCGCTCGCCGAGTTGGGGGCTGTGCTGCTCGCACCAGAATGCGAGTGGGTGTTGCACGCTGGTTTACAGGACGTGGAGCTCTTGCTCGCCGAGCTGGAGAAACCCACGCCACCTGCGCTGTTCGACACGCAGGTCGTGTGGAGCTTGACGGGGCCGGAGGCGAGCGTATCGCTCGCGTTCCTTCAGTTCCGGGTGCTCGGCGTGCGCAGCAGCAAGGGGTACCAGGCGGACGATTGGATGCGCCGTCCGCTGCCCAAAGCGCAGCTCGAGTACGCGGCGACCGACATCGAACACCTGCCTGCGCTGGAGCGGGCGCTGCGGCAGCGAGCCCGCGAGCTCGGGCGCGAGCACGTGATCGCAGAAGCTTGCCGCGAGCTGCTCCTGCCCGAACCGCCGGGCGCGACGTTGCTCACTTTCGAGTCGTTTCGCAACGCCTGGCAGCTCGACGCCGCCGGGCAAAATGCGCTGCGCGCGCTGATCGATTGGCACAACGCCCTGGGGCCCAGCGAGCCACAAGTGCAATCGCGAACGCTGCTGGCCATCGCCAGCCGCATGCCCGTCAACATGCGCGAGCTGTCTCGCATCAAGGGGGTGTCCCCCAACTTCTGTCGCTCCCATGGGCAGGAGCTGGTCGCCCTGCTGCAACGCGCTCGCGACACCGCGCCCGCCGCCGAGGCGCTCGAGCCGCTCGACTACGCGACGTTCGACGATCTCGTGCGCGAAGCTCGCCTGGGCTTGGTGCGAGCGGAGTTGTGCTCCGAGCTGCGCATCGCTCCGGACCTGGCCCTGCCGATGGCACTGGTCCGTCGCATGCAGCAACGCGTCAAGGTCGCGGCCGACCTGCGCGCTGCTGCGATCGAGCTTTCGGGGTGGCGAGATCAGCTTTTTGGAGCGGCGCTGCGGCGACATCTCGAGCGCTGGACAGCGCGCGCTTGATTCACGGAGCAACACTGGGGACGCTGGCTCGGCACCGGGAGCCCACGCCGCACTGCGTCTTGACCTGACACCGCGCCAGTCCTCACCCATGGTCGCGATGTGGCCCGAGATAGAAACGCCGTAGAAACCATATAAGCGCGAGACCTCGGCGGCGCGCTCGTCAGCGCAGGCGCGCTTTTCTTCAATAAGCCCATCTATTCGCTTGTCCTGCAGCTCCTTCGCGAGCGCGGCAAGCACGGGCTAACGAAGCGCGCGCCAAGACGGCGGCGCCCATGCAGTGAAAGAGCCGCGAGATGAGAGCGACGAAGTAAGGGCGTCGAAAACAGCGCCGCGGCGGCAGGCCGGCGGCGTCTGTGTCCTTCCGCGCCAGCTCGAGCCGCGGCGTCTCCGCGGCCACTCGGCGCGAAGGGAGCGCGCACGACTCGCCAGCGATGGGGAGAGCGGGGCACGAGCCTCGAGGATGGTGCCCCGGCCGCGATGGGCTCTGCCATCGATGAGCACCGCACCGGCTCATCGATGTGCCAATCATGCGTTTCCTTTGTCGCCGATTTGTTGCGGTGCCCCCCACCCCGATGACAACCTTGCGGGTCGAGCTCAGCATCGAGACATCGAAGGCTTGCCGCGTTGCCAGGCGCGTGGCTCTCGAGACGAAGCCGCTATCGAACTCTCGATGCTCGACCCGCGTGACGCCCGTGGAGCACCCAGCAGAAATTCCAGTGCCGCCGCCCAAACAGCATCGCGAAGGGTTGGACGAGACGCCGCGCGCGCGCGCCGTGGCACGCGCAGCGCGTCGCGCTGCCTGCTGCCGCAAAACGGGGCTACGTGGGCCAGGGCTGCGCTCCCGGGGCGCTGCCTCGAACGCACGGCGCGTGCACGTTGCCAGAGCGTGGAGGAGCACACGTGCTCAGATACGGACCCAAATTGTTCGTCGTGCGCGACATTCGACTAGAGGCGGTCGCAGCACATTGTTATTGGGAAATTGATGATGTGTCGCGACTTGCCCAAGGTCCGTTGAACCGTTTGGCGGCGCATCGACGGTCAACCAAACAAACCTTCTGCTCGAGCAGACAACGGAGCGTATTCTATGAGAGTTCTTCAGCTGACTTATCGAGCGAGCCGCCATCGTGCGCTGGCAAGCCTCTGTGTTTTGACGGCCAGCTCGGCGGCCCTCGCTCAGGCGCCGGCAGAGCCGCCCGTCATTCAGCCACTGCCGTCGGAGCCGCCGCCGGCGCTGGAGCCCGCGCCGCCGCCGCCTCCACCGCCCCTGCAGGGTGAGTTCGTCCCGCCGCCGCCCATGGCGCCCCCACCGCCCGCCGAGGAAGCCCCCGCGGCAGAGCCCGGTGGGCTAAAAATCTCTGCCTTCGCGGACGCCTTCTACGGCTTCCAGACCGCCAAGCAAGGCACGCCGAGCCCCTATCACCGTGCCTACGACTCGAACACGTGGGTCTCGAACGACGATTACACCGGCGCCCAGGCTCAGAACGGCTTCGGCCTGTCCTTCGCCGGCGTGGATGCCTCCTACGACGGCGGGCAGCTCGGCGCGACCATCAGCCTGCGCGCGGGT
>Ga0315910_10004260_pt1 | contig 11991 bp, 12 predicted proteins | sample EdamamesoilMG_FD_204470 | JGI IMG/M metagenome (GOLD analysis project Ga0315910, IMG submission 204470) | Garden soil microbial communities collected in Santa Monica, California, United States - Edamame soil | ecosystem: Environmental > Terrestrial > Soil > Garden | place: USA: California... | reverse complement strand
GATCTATGTGGGGAACCTGCCTTTTAGCGCGACCGAAGCTGAAGTGCGGTCTTTATTCGAACAGCACGGCGCCGTGCAGTCGGTCAAGTTGGTAAACGATCGTGAAACCGGCCGTCCTCGCGGTTTTGGTTTTGTCGATATGTCGCCGAGCGATGCGCAAAAGGCGATCGGCGCGTTGAATGGCTTCGATATGGGCGGCCGACCGCTGCGCATTAACGAAGCTCGCGAACGCGAAGCCCGCCCGCCCCGCCAAGGCGGCGGTGGCGGCGGTCGCTGGTAATAGCCAACCGCTGAATTAAGCGCGTCTGGCAACGGACGCGTTTAATTCTTGCGCAGCCATCAATCGCTCGAACTGCATGCGGATCGCCGCGTGAGCGACTATTAGCTTTTCGATGGCCGCAGGCGCCTCGTCCAACTTCTCGTCCCGCCCCATCGTCTCCAGAGCAAAACAAATTTCGGCCAATTGCGTTGCGCCCAGCGCAGCGGCAGTGCCCTTCATTTTGTGCGCCGCACGTTTCACGGTGGGCGCGTCCCGCATCGCCGCCGCGACACGCAACGCTTCGGTACCTTCGCTCATGCTGGCGTGAAAGCTCTCTAGCAACTTATCGAAGTCTTCACCCGATATCTGCCGCATCTCGTCGAATTGGCCGCGATCGAGAATATCGGCCGCGACCGGGATTTCCTCCGGGTCGGCAACAGTGTTCAGCTGTTCGGACAGAAGCCACTTACTCAGCATGACCGAGAGCGATTGCTGGCGAATAGGCTTTGCCAGAAAGTCATCCATTCCCGACAATACGCAACGATCCTTGTCCTCCTTCAGCACACTGGCCGTGACTGCAACAATCGGTGTGCGGGGTAGCTGCGCTGCGCTTTCGTAAGCACGAATCGACTCGGTGGCTTCGCAACCGTCGAGTTCAGGCATGTGATAGTCCATCAAGATTAAATCGAAGCGTTCGCGAGCGTGGCACTCCACCGCTTCACGCCCGTCCTTGGCGAGTACCGGCTCGATTCCAAGCGAACGCAGCAATGTCACCGCGACTTGCTGATTGGTCTCGTTATCCTCCGCGACCAATACGCGCCCGCTAAAACGGCGCGTCCGCCCCTCGTTGCGTCCGATGAGCACAGACGGCTCGTCGCCTTTCGCCTTAGCGAGTCGCAGCGTGAAGTAAAACGTTGCGCCCTCACCCAACACGCTTTCTACGCCGATCTCGCCTTGACGATCCAGCATGGTCACCAATTGCTTGCAGATCGCCAGCCCCAAACCGGTGCCGCCGAAGCGTCGACTGGTGGAGCCGTCGGCCTGCGTAAAGGGAGCGAATAGCTTTCGCTGCGCGTCCGGTGCGATGCCTATGCCGTTATCCGAAACGGCGCACCGAACCCGGAGCGAATCGGGCGACTCGTTCAGCAGCCGCACGCTGATCAACACCTCGCCTTGTTGGGTAAATTTGATCGCGTTACTGACGAAGTTGGACAACAACTGGGTCAGTCGCGTCGGATCGCACAGCATACGCGGGAGGTTCTCCGGCATTTCGAATCGCAATTGAATGCCCTTCTGGCCCGCGCGCACGTTGTACAAACTAACGACTTGCTGCACCACCTCGTGCAAATCAAGCGGCATGTTCTCGATCACAAGCATGCCGGCCTCGATCTTCGAAAAATCGAGAATGTCGTCGATGATCGACAGCAAGAGACCTGCGGAGTCGTTGGCGGTTTTCAGCATGTGTGTCTGCTGCGAGGACATACGGGTGTCGCTCAACGCGTCCAGCATCCCAAGCACACCGTTCATGGGTGTGCGAATCTCATGACTCATGTTGGCCAAAAACTGCGACTTGATCTTGGCCGCGTGCTCGGCTTGGTCGCGCGCCCGCGCCAACTTGCGGGTGTTTCTACGCCGCCGAAGCGCATCGCGTCGCATCGCCACGACGACGCGATACCCGTATACACCGGCCGCGATTACCATCAACAACGCCGCGGCGGCGAGCCAAAGTCCGCGCTGTTGAATCAAATCGCCCAGCAACCGCTGCTCAGTTAACGCCTCAACCTGACGGTTGCGGATTACCTTGTCCATCGCGGAGATATGTTCGGTCATCGCCGCGTACTCGCGGTCCATCGATGCCATGTGTCGCCCGGCCGAATCGGCATCACCACGCGCAAGAAACGACATGATTTGACGCGCCTCATTCAGCATGCGCGCCATGCCGGTTTCGATGCGCGGGATGTGCTGCTTAAGATCGTCGAACTGCTCGACCGGCAGATCGGCGTGCGCCTCGGTCAGCAACTGCGCGTACGCGTCGCGGAACTTTGCGGCTGCGACGTCGAGGCGCGATGACTCGGCTACGTAGTCATGCGTGCTGAACACATCGTTGCCGGGCGCATTCACTGCGATGGCCAATGCGCGAACTTCGGCAATGCGCGACAGCAACTTGGCGGATATCGCATGCGCATCCACCGCGCTGCGAAATGAATTCGATTGCGAATAATTCAGCGCCAGGCTGGCGCTAAGCGTTACGATCGTAAACGCCACCACGGCGAAGTACCACAAGTACCAGGTTGGCATGTGGTCTTTTGGGTGGGCACGACTCTGTCCGGCCGCGCTCCGGGCAGATACGGCGTCCCGCGGGCGGCCATCCCGTTGGTCGGAGTGCTTGGGCATGGTTTTCACGAAACTGCGGAGGCTGCAACGAAATTCGGGAATTCCCTATTAATTGTTGTCGTCCGCCTGACGTTAAACTAAAGCACCCCGCGATCATGGATACCGCGCATGACGATTCAAGCCACCGCTAACGCGTTAAAGAACACCAGCGTACTGATCGTCGACGATGACGACATTACACGGCAGCTGTTGCGCGGCATCCTGCGTTCCGCAGGGCTGCAGGTAGTGGGCGAAGCCAGCGACGGCGAGCGCGCGCTCGGGATATATCAAAAACTGGATCCCAACGTGATCTGCATGGACATCGATATGCCGGGCATGACAGGCATCGAAGTGCTGACCCAAATGCGCGCGGCCGGCAATACTTCAATCGTACTCATGATTACCGGTGCTGCCACCGGCGACAACGTGCGAAATGCCATCGCGGCCGGTGCCAACGGCATCATCGCCAAACCGTTCAATACCACCAAAATCATCGGCGAGATCGAGCGCGCAATCACTCGGCTGCGCGAGAAGAAAGCAGCGACTTAACGCGTTGTATTGCCGTACCGACCGCGGACTGCCAATCACCGCTGGTATCGCATGCGATGGTTTCTCCGGGCAACGGCAACGGCAATTGCGGCGCGCAGCGCAGTTCGTTTTCTATTTCGCACAAGCTTTCGGCATCCACATGTCCTGGATGACGCGAGCCCGAATGAGCGCGCAAACGAAATCGCTCGACTAATACATCCGCGTCGGCACGACAGTGGACCTGCACTACGATCGCCGGATGCGATAGCAACGTCGCGAAACGCTCGCGATGCTCGTCCCAGCGGAAGTTTCCTTCCAGCAGACAATCGATGCCGCCGGCCAGCAACTGCGCAGCGTGCGCAAACTGCAGAGCGTATGCAGCTGCGCTGACGCGCTTGGACCATGCACGGTCGCTATAACCCAGCGTATCGAACAACAACTCCTTGTAACCATCTTTGCAGAGTAATGGCCAATGCAGGTCCGCGCCCAAGTGCTCCGCAAACTTGGATTTCCCCGAACACGGCAACCCGCTGACAACGATCATGTGCATGCGCGCAAGACTAACGCAGACTTGACCATAGTGCAGCGGGCTACGACGATAGCCGCATCACTATCAAGAAGACTTCATCATCATGATCGAACGCATCACTCCGATTTACACCGGCCGTGTACTCCAGCTGAATGTCGAGCGCGTGCGACTGCCGAACGGCAGCGTTGCCGATTTGGAAATAGCTCACCATCCCGGCGGCGCGGCCATCATCGCCGTCGACGACCAGCAGCGAGTCTGTCTGCTGTATCAATTTCGGCACGCAGCTGGGGGATGGATATGGGAGTTACCCGCCGGAAAAATTGACAACAAAGAGCCGCCCTTCGAGACAGCGCAGCGCGAACTTGCCGAGGAAGCCGGCATGACGGCCGCGCAGTGGCAGCCCTTGGGCGAATATGTCAGTTCACCCGGGGTGTTTACCGAGGTCATTCATCTATATCTCGCCACCGGTCTGACCGCGGGCGCTACGGCGCCGGAAGAACACGAAGTATTTCGCGTGGAATGGCGGCCCTTTGCAGAGGCGCTTGAGCTGGCTCGCAACGGTGAAATTCGCGACGGCAAAACTATCGTCGGCCTGTTTCGCGCCGCATCGCTGGTTAAAAAATCGTCAGGCCTAGTCGAATAACTTTACGGCTTTTGCGATTAAGTCTAATGCCGCGTAGCCGATACACGGTTGTCGTGACGTGACGATCGGCACACTTTTTTCTAATCGACGTCGTTACAATTCACACATAACAAAGAGAATTGATCCGGGGTTCGAGGTAGTTAGAGTGAGCGACCAAAGCGACCGCAAACATACATTCGGCAACGTCACGTACGCGGAGAGACGGCAAACACCGCAGCGTGATAAGCCGGGTGTTGTGGAATTCGACGACCGCGGCAATGCGCAGTATCAATGGCGCGACGAGCGCATGCTGGATGAGACCGAGGCAGGCGAAAAACGCCGGCAGCGCGCGCTATCGGTCGTTACTTTGGGCTTGGTGGACGACGAACCGCCGCCGGACTTGAAAACCGTGCACGTCAACAAACAGGCGACGCGTTTGGGTTACAACCCTTACGAAAGCGGTCACATTCAAAAGACTCAACGGCGCAAGCCGCGCGACCTTCGCGCATTGTCGAAGTGGATCGAATCTCGTAAGAACTTGCCCGACGACGATAGCGACGAACAGTAGTCGCTTAACTGGTTCGCCGCAGCTTCTCGGCGTGCCCGCAACGGTACAGCTTGCGCATTTCCGCCAACCAAGCTTCCGGACGTGTTTGGCGCGTTCGCAAAAAGCGCTCATCCAACCTTCGGCAAAAACGCGCCGCATGACGGTTGGCGGTTTGATAGCGCACTAGCGCTTCGTCGTCCAATCCGTTGGCGAAACGCACGCCGTGAAATAAGCGCTCATGTAATGAGCCGGGAAACTCACCGTCCCGTTGCGAAGTAAGCAAACACAACGCGGCAACATATTTGTCGACTTCGGCTTGCAGCTCCAACTCCAGCAGCGACACCGGCAAATCGCGGGAAGCACGCCAGGTGAGATAGTGAAAATGACTCACGCCTTCAAGCGCAGTGCAGTAATCGGCCAAGTTTGCGTCGTTCAAGGCGGTCAGCGGATTGTTATCCCCTAACCGCTCTATTACAGCGTCGTCGATGTATACGCCTACGCGCACGCCTTCGTGCGTGTGCGCGACCAATACTTGCTCGTCCACTTCGGTGTGCGGCGCCTGCGGCAAACTGCGACGATCGGTAATCAGAAAGTCGTAAACATCATATTCGCTTGGCACATCGTAAAGACGCGCCAGCAATGTCTGCATGTCTCGCAGGACCATCGCTAATGTCCGGTGCGAGCCGCCATCACGGGCGCAACGCCCAAGCGTCGCAGGATGGCGTAGGCACGCGGACTGCCGGTCTTCATCCAAATTTCATACAGACGCAGCACATCTTTATCGCTATGCACATACGCAGTCTCGGCGACTTCATTGAGCACATCTACTAGGCGTTGAAACTTCCGCGCCAGTTCGTCGAACATTTCCGCCGTAGAGTGAGTGCGCACCGTGTCGGCCAGCGTGCCGTACGCCCTGCCGCCCATCGCGATGTGGTAGTCGATGTCGATCAGCTTGCGTGCAAAACTCTGTGCAAAGAATCCGGCGATGAACAATGACACGTCGCCTAGACGCCGCAGCGCCGAATTGCGCTGCTCGCTGGTCTTGGCTTCGGCCGCGTCAACCAACATATGCGCAAGCGGTTTAAGCCGCGGACCGTCTTGCGTGGTTTCGTACAGCTCTTCGGAACGCGCGAAGGTAGTGAGCACATTGACTACGTAGTGCTCGGTTTGGTCCTCCACGTCCACATGCTGTTTACGCAGCGCGTGCTGCACAGAGTCGCGAAAGAACTCGCGTAGATTAGTCACCTCGATGGGTGACGATGAACTCTCGTTCGACACCATACGATGAACCTCACTGCGCCCCGTCAATGACAGGGCATGTCACCATCCGTTGCAATCGGCGTGCCTACACACCGCTTCCTTTCCTTTCGACCATCTCATCGGCCGATTTGCACGGAATTTGATGGGCGCGCCTTAAGAGTAGCGCCCGCGATGTCAGTAACCGTGAAGTGAATCGTGGTTTTCGCTTAGCAGCCGTCGATCGACGGTGCTAACGCGCTCGAATTGGATGCAATCGCCGACAGTGCTTGCGGCGTTATCGAGCGGAAAAACAAAACCCCGCAGCGCTTGCGCACTGCGGGGTTTGTTGAACAACTCTTTGCGAGCCCGCTTGCCAGCGAGCTGGGCGTTCGATGCTGTTACCAGCGACCGCCGCCGCCACCGCCGCCCGGACCGCGAGGACCACGGTCGCCGCCGCCGCCACCGCCACCCCCGCCACCGCGAGGACGTTCTTGAGCTTCGTTCACACGGAGCGGACGACCGCCCATGTCTTTGCCGTTGAGTGTTTGGATTGCGCGAGCCGCATCCGCACGCGGCATTTCCACGAAACCAAAGCCGCGAGGACGACCGGTTTCGCGATCGTTGATCAACGCCACCGATTCAACGGTGCCGTGAGCAGCGAACATTTCGCGTACCTGTGCTTCATTAGCCGAAAAAGGCAAATTGCCTACATAGATCTTTGTCATATCGAATAAGTCTCTCTGAAAAAGCCTCGAGCGCATTTCCTGTCTTGTGTCAGGGAAAGCTGCAACTACGAGGCCTGGTTCACGATCGGGCTCCGCCCGCGGTGCGCCAGCATCCGTTTAGGAGAGTCGGCGCCCCGGTACAGGTCCCAGGCCTAAGTTCGCGTCTCGTCGGAAATTCAGGAGCTGGCCGTTTGGATAATCCGGCTGGCCAAGCCAGAGAAAAACACAGGCAAAGGCAACGAACGGCAGCGAGCGTACGCCAATCCAAAATGCAAATCAATTGATGGGATGCTGCCGAAGTCCTTGTTCCGCTTGGATTAGCTAGGATTATAAAAAGCGTCAGTGACGCACCAATTCCCTCAATCCAACAGCACGTGCAGTTCTTCCAACGTGGCAATTGTCATCGGTTGTGCACCATGTTCTTGCAGCCAGAGTGCGCCCTCGCGATTCAGCCATACCGCTCGCATTCCCACCGTGCGGGCGCCATGTATATCGGCCACCGGATCGTCGCCTACGTGCGCAACCTCGTGCGGCTCCAAACCGCACGACTTAAGAACGTGATGGAACATTTTGGCGTCGGGCTTAAGCGCGCCTACCTCGCGCGCCGTAAAACTGCCCTCGAAGAACCGTGCGATACCGATGGCTTGCAGATCGGCGTTGCCATTGGTTAACGAGAACAACCGATAACGAGCATGAAGCTGCTCTAAGACTGGCAAAGCGTCGCGGTAAAAACTCACCTTATTACGTTCGCGAATGAATACGGCAAAAGCCTCCTCGCCGACCGCAGCGTCGTAACCGACACTTTCCGCGCATGACTGCAACGTGGCGATGCGAATGTAGGTAAAGTCATGGCCGCGATGCGGCTGCTCGCGAGCGATGCGCTCACGTTCGACGCGCAATGCTTCGATACTGTAGCGATGCGTAATGCGTGGATAGCGCTCTTTCAAAAAATCATACGTGACCTGTTCGGCACGCATGATCGTGGGCCAGACATCCCATAGCGTGTTATCCAAATCGAAACAAACCGCTTGAATAGCCATCGCTATTTTATTTCGACCGTATCCTTCACCGCCGCCAGCCCGCGTAGAATGTCGGCCTCGATGTCGGCTAGGTCTTCTAGCCCTACGGAAATACGCAGCAACCCGTCGACGATACCGGCACGTTCGCGTTCTTCTTTGGTGATGCGCGCATGCGTCGTCGTTGCTGGATGCGTGAGCGTGGTTTTAACATCGCCCAAGTTCGCGGTGATCGACATGAGCTTGGTTGCATCGACGAATCGCCACGCACCTTCGCGGCCGCCTTCGACTTCCAACGCAATGATGCCGCCGAAGCCCTTTTGCTGTTTGGCGGCAAGCGCATGCTGCGGATGCGAATTGAGTCCGGCGTAGTGAACCTTTTTTACATTCGCTTGATGTTCGAGCCATGTGGCCAGCTGTAACGCGGCATTGGAGTGCGCATGCATGCGCAGCTCCAATGTTTCCAAGCCTTTGAGAAACACCCAGGCATTGAAGGGGCTCATCGACGGACCGCAGGTGCGCAGAAAGTTCCACACGTCCTTGCCCACCAGCTCGCGGCTGGCCACATCGCCGCCGCCCACGATCGCACCGCCCATACAACGGCCCTGGCCATCCAGAAACTTGGTGGCCGAATGAATAATCACATCGGCGCCGAACAAGAACGGCTTTTGCAACGCGGGCGTGCAAAAGCAATTGTCCACGGCAAACACAATGCCGCGCTCGTGCGCGATGTCGGCAATGGCCTTCATATCCGCAATGGCGGACAACGGATTGGACGGCGTTTCCAGGAAGAACAGTTTCGTGTTGGGCTTGCGCGCGTTACGCCACGCATCTAGATCGTCCAATCGCACATAGGTCGTTTCGACGCCGAACTTGCCCAAGTAACGCGTGAGCAAACCGATGGTGGTTCCGAACACGCTTTCAGAGCACACCACATGGTCGCCGGCCTTAAGCAGCGCCATGCACAACGCCAAAATTGCGCTCATGCCCGATGCCGTCCCGACGCACACATCACCGCCTTCCATCGCCGCGAGCCGCTCTTCGAAGCAGCGCACCGTCGGATTGGTGAAGCGCGAGTAGATATTGCCCTTTTCGGTTTCGGCAAAACGAGCCGCAGCCTGCGCGGCGCTGTTAAACACGAAACTGGAAGTCGGAAAAATCGCTTCCGAATGTTCGCCTTCGTGCGTCCGCGTGTAGCCTGCGCGAATGGCAAGCGTGGCGAGACGATAACCTTGATCATCTTTTTCGGACATGACGGTGCCTACAAGGCGGGCTACAAATAGAATCGGCGCAGCTCGCTTAACGAACTGCGCCGACGTGATGGTTGGAAACTTCAGGTCTTCGCCGGGCGTAGTCTCAGGCGCTTTTGGCAGCGTAACCGAGCACGGCCTTCACTTCCAGAAATTCGCCGAAGGCATGATCGCCCCATTCGCGGCCGTTTCCCGACTGCTTATAGCCGCCGAACGGCGCCATCATATCGCCGGCGGCGCTATTGATGTTCACCTGTCCGGCACGTAAACGGGACGCCACTTTGCGAGCGGCGGCTTGGTCCGTGCCCGACACATACGCAGCCAGGCCATACTCGGTGTCATTGCCAATGGCTACGGCTTCATCGACCGTGTCGTACCCAATGATCGAAAGTACCGGCCCGAAAATTTCTTCTCGGGCGACGGTCATCGTGTTTTTTACGTTTGCGAACACGGTGGGCTTTACGTAGTAGCCCTTGTCCAGGCCTGCGGGCTTGCCCGGGCCGCCGGCGACGAGAGTCGCGCCCTCTTCCATGCCTTTCTTGATCAAGCCTTGAATCTTGCTCCACTGCGTCGCGGAGACCACGGGCCCCAACATTGCACCGCTGTGTGGATCGCCGACAGTGGTGCCTTCAGCCGTTTCTTTTGCAATCGCAATGGCGTCCGCCATGCGCGAATGCGGCACCAACATGCGTGTCGGTGCATTGCACGATTGACCGGAGTTACTCATGACAGATCGTACGCCGGCCTTCACCGCTACTTTGAAATCGGCGTCCGGCAGGATGATGTTCGGCGACTTGCCGCCCAATTCCTGATGCACGCGCTTCACGGTGGGTGCGGCCGCGCGGGCCACTTCGACGCCTGCGCGGGTCGAACCTGTGAATGACACCATATCCACTTCGGCGTGACTGGACAGAGCCGCACCGACCGTTGGACCATCGCCGTTCACCAAATTGAATACGCCTTTCGGGACGCCGGCGGCATGCAGTATCTCCGTCCAAAGTTGCGCCGAGAACGGCGCGATTTCAGAAGGCTTGAGCACCATGGTGCAGCCTACCGCCAACGCAGGCGCTGCTTTGCAGGCAATCTGATTCATCGGCCAATTCCAGGGCGTGATGAAGGCACACACGCCGATAGGCTCCTTGGCGATCAAGGTCGCACCGCGTTGCTCTTCGAATTTATAGCTCTTGAGGACGCTTAAAGCCGTCTGCAAATGCCCCAAGCCCATTGCGGCCTGTGCTTTTTGCGAAAGTGTCGCGGGCGCACCCATCTCCTCGGTGATCGCAGCGGCGACATCGGCATAGCGTTTTTGGTATTCGGCGATGATGCGTTCGAGCAGCGCTACGCGTTCCTCGACCGTAGTCTGCGAGTAGGTAGTAAATGCCTTGCGCGCAGCCATGACGGCGCGATCGACATCCACGGCCGACCCTAACGAGATGTGGCCGGCCACCGCTTCGGTAGCGGGGTTAAGAACTTCCAAGGCTTTCGGCGTGACCGGATCGACCCAGGCACCGTCAATGTAGAACTTTAGATACTCGCGCATGATCGTCTCCGACCCGAATGTGGGGGACGGCTATTGTAAGACGCGCATCGCAATGAAGACAGACCGGTATCGCCGTAACGGTTCCGAACAACGAAAAAACCACGGTTTTATTCTGTTGCTACCGGCTCGTGCGGTGCCGGCCGCCCAAGCTTGTCCTGCGGTACGTAGATGGAGTTCTTTACGCTGGCGAACACCCGGTGAACCATGGGTTCGAATTCCGACAGCGGCGCGTGTTTGTACTTGGGGTCGAAGGCCGGACCGTCGTACTTGGCGCAAAACTCCGCCGTGTAGTCGAACCATGGGTGGCCGCGGAATTGCTCGCGCATATTTCGATCGAGGTCCAAGTGGTGGAAAAAGAAATAGCCTTGGAAGATAGCGTGCTTTTCCACCATCCAGTGATTCTGCTCGGAAATGAACGGCTTAAGCATCGCGGCGGCGATGTCCGCGTGATTGCGCGGGCCGAGCAAATCGCCTATGTCATGTAGCAACGCACACACGATGTATTCCTCGTCACGACCGGCCTCCATGGCTCGCGTGGCGGTCTGCAGCGAATGGTCGAGGCGATCGATTGCAAAGCCGCCGCAATCGCCGGCCAGCGATTTCAAATGCACCAGCACACGGTACGGCAGCTCTTTGGCAAAAGGGACCATCGCTTTATTGATGATCGCCCAGTCCTCGCGAGTGCAATGATCCATCGATGTGAATTTTGCCTTGGGGGTATCGTCACGCTCACCCATGTATATCGCTCCATGTCACGCTTCGTTATGGCCCCGAATGGCTTTCCGGTGCACTGTATTTGTCTGTGCACGCTAGCACAGGTTCCCAGACTGCCCGAAAGTACTAATTGAGCAATGGCCCTTTAGGGCATATGCAATTATTGTCACGTCCTACTTTTTTATCGTCGCACGCCTCCGAATTTTCATCCTCGGAAGACAGCATGAATCCGTACTACGTTTTTGCCGCAATACTCGCGACAACGATATCGTCCATTGGGGCTCATCCGTTCACCGCCGAGGACCTGGTTCGTTTACGAAGGGTTAGCGAACCAGCGGTTTCGCCCGACGGACGGCAGGCGGTGTTCGTCGTACGTGAAACCGACATGGCAGCCGATCGCGGCCGAACCGATATTTGGCGGTTAGATCTTGGGGCGCCGGCACCGCAAAAACTTACCGCCCATCCCGACAACGATACGAGTCCCGCTTGGTCGCGCGACAGTCGCTTTGTTTATTTCTTATCGATGCGTTCCGGCACAAGTCAGGTATGGCGCATCGCAACGCTCGGCGGCGAAGCGCAACAAGTCACCAATCTACCGCTCGATGTGAATAATTTTTTACTTTCGCCCGACAACGAACGCATCGCGCTC
>Ga0315910_10004259_pt1 | contig 11991 bp, 7 predicted proteins | sample EdamamesoilMG_FD_204470 | JGI IMG/M metagenome (GOLD analysis project Ga0315910, IMG submission 204470) | Garden soil microbial communities collected in Santa Monica, California, United States - Edamame soil | ecosystem: Environmental > Terrestrial > Soil > Garden | place: USA: California... | reverse complement strand
AGCGGGGGCAATACGTCGGGTGGAGCAGGAACGGGCGGTGAGACGGGCAATGCGGGCTCGTCTGCGGCGGGTGGAGTCGCGCAGGGGGGAGCTGGCGTGGGCGGTGACCTCGGCGGCGCCGGTGCCGGCGGCGTCGGCGGGAGCGCGGGCGCGCCGCAAGGTGGCGCCGGGATCGGTGGTGCGGGCGCTGCGGGTGCGCCGAGCGGAGGCGCCGGCGCTGGGGGCATGCCACCGGTCGGACCTCCGACCTGCGCCGGTTGCGCGCGGCTCGAGGTCCCCCTCGGGTCGCCCTCACACTGGGCAAACTTCGCGATCACGCTGACGGGCACGATGAACTTCAGCTCGGCCGTGATCACGATGCGCGTCTATCGTGAAGCGGGCTCCGGCGGGCAGCTCAAGGGCTACGTTCAGCACAGCGGGTCGCCCGATTTCCTGCAGCTCTTCCAGAGCGTTCCGGTCGAGCTCGCCTCGCTCGATGGGTGGGAGGACGTCGTATGGAACCTCGGCGCCCAGCAGGCAAGCTACGACAAGGGCATCGTGGGCCGGGTGGGCATACAGATCACCGGAGCGGGGGCGACGAGCTGGACCAATCCCACGGTGGTGTACGTCGACTCGATCACGGTGAGCGGCGTCAGTGCCGGGCCGTTTCGGTTCGACGCGAGCGGGTCGATCGCGACCACGCCCGCCACCAGCGCGCCGGCGGGAGTTCTCTTCTGCAATTCCGGAGACAACCCCGTCGCGGGCTCGGCCGTCCGCTGGTACTCGCAGTAGCAGTGACGGGAGTGAGTCAGTGCTGCGACTGACAGACGAGGCAGCTGTCACCCGTGCAGTTCTCGCGATGAACGCAGCTGCCGAGCTTGCCCGGTGAAAACTCGCACGTTTGGCCGAAGCGCTTGCACGGCTCCACTTCGCTCGCGCCGGGTTTCCGGCTCGTCTTTGCCGGACAAGCCGTGAGGAGGAGCGCGACGAGGACCAGGTGGCGATCGCGCGGCATGCGGGAGTCTAACGCTTTCCACGGCGGCTGGGCGCCTGGTTGCTACCCCGGGCGTCGCGAGTTAGAAGCGCGCGGACCACAGGAGGCGCAGCGTGTTTTCAACGAAACTAGGACGGGCATTGGCGATTGGGCTCTTCGCGGTGGCGTGCGGCGGAGCGACGGACGCGCCGAAGGGCGCCGTAGACGCGGCCGCGCCGACGGGCACGTTCGTCTACTCCCCGACGCTCGACAAGCCGTACCGGGAGACGATGCGTCGCTACGAGGAGATGTCGATCCCGGGCTCGCCGCTCAAGGATGCCGAGCAGTGGACCATGGAGTGGGAGGCCGTGACGACCCGCGAGAACAACCTGTTCAAGCGTTCGCTCAAGCTCGTCAGCTTGAAGCTGAACGTGAACGGTGTCGATCAGCTGCGCGGTGACGAGGTCAAGGCCAGCATGGTGACGCTCCAGGTGCTCACCGACAAGGACAGCAACGTGGTCGACGTGCGGGGTGCCGACGATTTCTCGGCGGCGATCGTTGCGCTCGGAGCGCCCGAGGCTCAGCCGATCCTGAAGCGTATCTTCTCGCCCGAGCGGTTGAAGGCGCTCGCCGTCGTTCGGAGCATGGAGCAACACGCCGACTTCGTCGGTCGACCGTCGAAGGTCGGCAGCGAGTGGATCGCCACCGATACCGGGGGCGGGGCGTCGCGGAACATCAAGGTCCTGAAGGAGGCTCCGTGCGGGGCGAGCCGGTGCGTCCAGGTCTCGCGAACGTACGACATCGACCGCCAGGCGGTGTTCTCGGAAGTGGCGGAGCGCGTTGCGGGCTACGTGCAGTCGCAGGGCGGCGATCCCAGCAAGGTGTCGCTCAAGGACATGAAGCTCGTCCTCGAGGATCAGTTTCTGATCGATCCGGCGACCATGAACGTCCACGGCGGCCGTTTCGAGCGGACGGCGACGATCCTCGTCGCGGGCCCGACCGGAGAGCTCTCGATCGCGTTCCGGGTGCGGCGCGAGACCGACAACGTCTACTGAGCGGAACGCCTACTGAGCGGTAGGAACGTCTGTTGAGCCGGGACGGCCCGGTCGCGGGTCGTAGGACCCGTGAAGCTCGCGCACTTTTCGCTGGTGGTCGGGACGGGCATCGCCGTTTCCCTGGGCTGCAACACGGACACGGGTCCGATCGCTCCTCCCGGAGGAGCGGGTGCGTTGGCCGGACAGGCGGGGCAGGGGGGGGCGAGCGCCGGCTCCGGCCCGGCGGGCACGGGGGGAACGAGCCCCGGGGCGGGGACGGCAGGCGCGTCGCTCGGGGGTAGCGGTGGCGGCAGCACGGGAGGGAAAGGTGGTGGCGGAACCGGGGGAGGCGCCGGTGATGGCAGCGGGGGCTCGGCGGTCGGCGGCAAGTCCGGCGGCAGCGCAGGGACGGGAGGTACCGGCGGGGACGGTGCCGTGGGCGGCGGTGGCGTGGGTGGCAGCAGCGGCTCCGGCGGCACGTCGGGCATCGGCGCGGGTGGTGACGACGGCGGGCCGATCGACGAAGAGATCCCCGAGGGCTACGTGAAGGGCATCATCGGCGTCGGCTACGGCGGCATCCGCATTCTTTCGCGCGACGGCGGCGAGAGCTGGGGCGAGCGCGTCTCGCTCGCACCGAGCGGCGGCGACGACGACAACCTGATCCGCGCCGTCGCGTACGGCAAGGGCCGCTGGATCGCCACCGGGTGGAACCTCTGGACTTCGGACGACGGCCTCGCCTGGGCGAGCCACGGAAAGCTCCGCGACGGCATCATCGACGATCAGGTGATCGTCGAGGGTCTCGCCTACGCCAACGGCTTTTTCTACGCCGCGGGGGACGGCAATCCGAGCCGTCTCTACCGCTCACCGGACGGCCTCGAGTGGGAGTACCACGCGGCGATCGGCAACACGGTGAAGCACACCGGCCTCGCCTACCGTGGCGGTCGCTTCGTCTCGTTCGGTGATTCGCACACGAGCTACGAGTCCACCGACGGCGAAGCCTGGACGGAGATGACCGGGGTGGAAGACGCTACCTACTGTGAGGGCGCGTGGAAGAGCCTCGATGACTGCCACGGCGCCGCCTGGTTCGACGCCGGCTTCTACCTCACCGTCGAGTGGGGCGGCGAGATCCTGCGCTCGACGACGGGCCAGAGCTTCGACACGGTGTACCGAGACGACGAGGACAACACGCTCTACAAGAGCTGCGCGGTCGCCGAAGGCTACGTCGCTCCCGAATGAGCTCGCGTCGGGCGCGGACTACTGACAGGTCGAGCCGAGCGTGCCGAGCCCGTTGATCCGCGACTGATACGTCGAGTCACTCGGCGGATCGGTCACGTTGATGGCGAAGATCCCTTCGCTGATCCGCTGGTTCAGCGTGGAAGCACTTTGGTCGCTCCAGGAATCGGCCTGCTGACTCGCGCCGAAGCTGGTGTCCACGAGGATCTTCTTGCCGGTCAGGCTGTGCAGGTACGAGTACTTCGCCGTCGCGCCGTTGTAGCTGGAGGCGGTCGTGCCGGTGGTGATGAAACCGTTCGCGGAGCCCGTCCCCGTCGTCCAGATGAAGTCCATCACCGAGAGCGGCATCGCGCCCCAGAAGCTGTTGGTCTCTTCGTTGCTGTTCCAGGCCGAATGATCCATCGCCACCCAGGCCGTCGGCTGGTTCGACTTGATCGCGCAGATGATGTCGTTGGTCAGCTGTCCGGCTTCCGTCAACGACAGCGGGCTGCTCTGCGAGCTTCGCGTGTACTGGATGAAATCGCCCTCGAGCAGCCAGAGGACGCCCTTGTTCGGGTTCGCCTCGTGGGTCATGCGCGCGTAGTTTGCGTACATCTGGATGATGGTGGAGCGGTTCGATTTGATCCACTGCGCGCCGCCCGTGCAGAGATTCTGCCCGTCCATGTCGGTGTTGCAGTCGCCGAAGCCGCCCTGGCGGTTCGCCTGAAAGCCGATGAAGTAGGCGTAGTAGCCGACCTTCGCGTTGCTCGAGGCAAGACTGCTGACGAGCGCGCAATCGCTGCAGGTGCCGTTCAACCCGCCGTTCGTCTCGTCACCCACCCAGGTCGTGATGAAGTCGAGGTACGACGAGCGCGAGCCGCTGTTGCCGTTCGCGCCCCAGGCGAGCTCACAGCCGAGCGGGTTCGGGTTGACCGTCACGTTGCCGCTGCAGGAGCCGCCACCGGAGCCGCACTTGCCGGCGGAGCAGATCTGGTTCGTCGGGCAGGCGTTGCCGCAGGTCCCGCAGTTCGCGCGGTCGGTCTGGAAGCTTGCGGCGTCGACGCAACCGCCGCCGCAGGCGGTCTTGCCGCCGCTACAGGTGCAGGTGCCCATCGAGCAGGCCTGCCCGGTGCCGCAGGCGCTGCCGCAGGTGCCGCAGTGCTGCGTGGAGAGCTTCAAGTCCGCGCAGGCGCCGTTGCAGTCCGTCTGCCCCGTGGGGCAGCCGCACGCGCCCGACCGACAGATCCGTCCCGGACCGCAGGCGACGCCGCAGCCACCGCAGTTCGCGGAGTCGCTCGTCGTGTCGAGGCAGCGTCCGCCGCACGCGGACTGCCCCGTCGGGCAGGAGCACGATCCCGCCGTGCACGAGGTGCCGGTGGCGCACGCCGCTGCGCAAGCGCCACAGTTCTGGGCGCTCGTCGTCAGATCCACGCAGCTCGACTGGCACTGGGTGAGCCCCTGGTTGCAGCCGCCCGCCGAGCACGCACCGGCGGAGCAGACTTGCCCGCTCGGGCACCCGACGCCGCAGCCGCCACAGTTCGCTCCGTCGCCGGTGGTGTCGACGCAGGCGCCGCCGCACAGGGTGAGCCCCGAGAGGCACTGGCATGCTCCCCCGGCGCAGCTCTGACCGGGCTGGCACGACACCGCGCAGCCGCCGCAGTTCGTCGCGTCGCTTTCGGTGTCCACGCAGGAGCCCGCGCAGCTCGTTCCGCCGCCCTCGCAGGCGCAGGCACCGAGGGCGCAGGCCTGGCCGCTGGCACACGGTGTCCCGCACTGGCCGCAGTTCGCAGCGTCGGTCTGCAAGTCGACGCACGTGCCCCCGCAGCTCGTCATGCCTTGCGGGCACATCGCGCCCGTACCGCCGGTTCCGGCGGTACCGGTGCCGCCACCACCTCCGCTTCCGGAGACGGTGCCCCCGACCCCCGTCATGCCGGCGCCGCCGGAGCCAGCGCTGCTTCCGCCGTGGCCTCCGACCGTGCCGCCGGTCGCCGCGCTGGAACCATTCGGGACCTCCGTTGGGTCCTCCGGCGTGCAGGCGAGCGAAAGCAGAAATGATAAATTAATACCTAAGGCAGTGCTGATGGTGCGTCGTCGCATCGATCCCACGCTAGCGGCTCCGGAGTCGGCCGACTCGCGGCAAGGCCCTTGATTCTACACCGTGTTCAGTGTTTGACCGGTGCCCAGACAGGCTCTCGGCTTTCTTTTTCTCGAGCAAGCTCATGGTCGGCAGCGATTGTATTAATGCCCATCGACGCCGGACGATCTCCCGTCCCCTGATTTTTCAGCCGCGGTATGCGCGCCGGGCAGAAAATTACAAAGAGAGCGCCGGCTCGCCGCCTGCCCCGCTCCCTGCTCCCGCAGCGGCGTGGTGCTCACGCTGCGCTACGCTCGCCGACTGCTCATGAACGACTTGCTTTCCGTGGGAGTGGACTTCGGGGGGACGAAGACCGAAGCCGTGGTGCTCGCTCGGCCTACCGGCGAGCACGCGAATCGCGAGAAGGAGCCCTTCCGGGTCCTCGCCCGACAGCGCGCTCCGACCGGACAGGAGCGCGGCTACGAGGCCGTGCTCGAGGCAACGGCGGAGCTCGTTCGCTCGACGGCACGCGAAGCCGGCATCGACCCGAAGACGGTCACCGTCGGCGTGGGGATGCCCGGCTCGGTGACGCGCAAGGACGGCCTGGTCAAGAACTCGAACACCCAGTGCCTCAATCATCGGCCGTTTCGTCAGGATCTCGCTCGGATGCTCGGCGGCCGGGTGCTGTTCGAGAACGACGCCAACTGCTTCGCGCTCGCGGAGGCGCGCTGCGGTGCCGCGCGACGCTACGACGACGGACTCGTCTTCGGGGTCATCATGGGGACCGGGGTCGGTGGGGGCATCGTGTTCGGCGGGCGCGTGTGGGGTGGACCGCAGGGGCTCGGCGGCGAATGGGGCCATCACGCGGTGGGCCCGTGGCGGCGGCCCGAAGACGAAGAAGGCTCCCCCTTGGTCGGTGCCGGTCTCAGCGAGCGCCCGCCGTGCAGCTGCGGCAAGATGGGTTGCGTCGAGCTCTACGCGAGCGGTGGCGGCATCGAGCGCGAGTACTTCAGGCGTAGCCGTACCGCCCGCAAAATGGCCGAAATCGTCGAACGCCGCGCGACCGATCCGGACGCGGGGGCGCTGATCAGTGAGCTCCTCGAGGCGTTCGGTCGCGGCCTCGCCAACGTGATCGACATCCTCGATCCGACGGCGATCGTGCTCGGCGGGGGCCTCTCGAATCTCGACCTGCTGTACGACGAGGGCCGCGCGCGCGTCGCCAGCTACGTCTTCAACGACGAGCTTCGCACGCCGATCCTGCGGCACGAGCTCGGTGATTCGGCGGGCGTGATTGGCGCCGCGCTGCTCGGCGAAATCGGCGCCTCCGGCGCCTAGAGCAAATCTCGTAATTGGCTTTGCCAATTCCGAGGCGTGGCTTCGCCACGCGCGCTGCTTCGCAGCGCAGCTCTAGCTCTGTTTCTGGGGGCGTTCCCGCCCCCGCACCGGCAAGTATGCCGGTGCGCCCCCTCACCCGCTTCGCGGGTGGGCTAGAGCTCCGCTTCTCCTCGGCAAGGTCACGAGATGCGCTCTAGCCCGCGCCGCGCGGTAGACTCGGTGTCGATGTCGTACGCCGCTCTCGAACGCCACCACCACCGTCTTGCGCAGCTCGAGCACCTCGAGGCGATCGCCGCCTGGGACGAGGCGACGATGATGCCGGAGGGCGGCAGCGATGCCCGCGGTGAGGCGCTCGCCACCGTCCGCGGACTGATCCACGAGCAATCGACGCTGCCCGCCGTGGGTGAGTGGCTCGCGAAGGCCGACGCCGACCGGGGTACGCTCGACGCCTGGCAGGGCGCGAACCTGCGCGAGATGAAGCGGGCGTTCGTCCGCGCGACCGCGCTCCCTCAGGAGCTCGTCGAGGCGAGCTCGCGCGCGGAGAGCCGGAGCGAGCAGGCGTGGCGCAAGCTGCGCAAGGAAAACGACTGGGCGACGTACCGGCCGTTCCTCGAAGAGGTGTTCGCGCTGAAGCGCGAGGTCGGCCAGGCGCTGTCTGCGGCGCTCGGCCTCGGTGCGTACGATGCGCTCCTCGACGGCTACGAGCCGGGCGGCAGGAGCGCGGACATCGGCGTCCTCTTCCGGCGCCTCGGCGAGTTCTTGCCCGGTTTCATCGAGCGCGTGCTCGACAAGCAGCGCGGCGAAACCGTGCTCGTTCCGACCGGGCCGTTCCCGATCGACGAGCAGCGCGCGCTCGGGGTGTCGCTAATGAAGCGCCTCGGCTTCGACTTTCGGCGCGGGCGCCTCGACGTGAGCCACCATCCGTTCTGCGGCGGCGTGCCGCAAGACGTGCGCATCACGACGCGCTTCGACGAGCTCGACTTCATCAAGGCAACGATGGGCGTTCTCCACGAGACGGGTCACGCGAAGTACGAGCAGCACCTGCCGGCGGCGCACCTCGGACAGCCGGTCGGTCGTGCGCGCGGCATGAGCGTGCACGAAAGCCAGAGCCTGATGCTCGAGATGCAGGTCTGCCGCAGCCGAGAGTTTTGCGAGTTTTCGGCGCCGATCGTGCGCGCCGCTTTTCCGGGCGCCGCCGCCCGCGAGCCGCTCGCCTTCAGTCCGGAAAATCTCCATCGCCTGGTGACGCGCGTGCGTCCGAGCTTCATCCGCACCGACGCCGACGAGGTGACGTACCCCTGCCACGTCGTGCTCCGCTTCGAGATGGAGCAGGCCTTGATCGAGAAGCGGCTCGAGGTCGCGGATATCCCCGAGGCCTGGGATGCGGCGATGAAGCGTTTGCTCGGGCTCTCGACGGCAGGCAACTTCGAAAATGGCTGCATGCAGGACGTGCACTGGCCCGCCGGGTTGATCGGCTACTTTCCGACCTACACGCTCGGCGCGCTGACGGCCGCGCAGCTCTTCGAGCAGGCAGAGTCGAGCGTTCCGGGCCTCGGCCAGTCGATCGCGCGCGGCGAGCTTGCAGAGCTCGATCGGTTCCTCGACGAAAAACTCTGGGGGCAGGGCTCGCGGCTCGAAACGGACGCGCTGATCCGGAACGCCACCGGGCGTCCGCTCGACACCGCGGCATTCGAGCGACGGCTCACGCGGCGTTATCTCGGAAGCGCTTGAAACCGCTCGTAGATCCGGGTCGGATGCCAAATCGGGCTAAGATGGTGGGATGCCCAACGCGCGCAACGAGGGTTCTTGGCGGCGTTCTCGCGGTGTGATCGGGCGCTCCTTCGCGCTCGGCGTGCTCGCGCTCGGCGTGTCAGCGGCGTGCTCCGGAACCGATGAGGACCCGCCGAGCAGCGGCGGAACCGGTGCGCTCGGCGGCGGTGGCGGCACCGCCGGGAAGGGCGGGACGGGGGCGCTCGGTGGTTCGAGTGGCACGTCGTCGAAAGGGGGCACTGGCGGCTCGACGGGCGGTGCGGGCGGCAGCGGGGGCGCGACTGGCGGCGCGGGTGGCACCGGGAGTAGCGGCGGTGCGAGCGGCGGATCCGGCGGCGCCGCCACGGGTGGGAGCGGCAGCGGTGGCGATACCGGAGGAACAGGCGGCGCGGGCGGTGCCGGCGGTAGCGGTGGGACGGGGACGAGTGGAGCTGCCGACGCAGCGCGGAAGCTCGGTCGCGAGCCGAACTTTCTGATCGGGATGGGCAACGACCTCGCGAATGACCACAACGAGGACGGCGCCTACACGCTCGGTGTGACGCTCGACATCCACTACGCGTACCTGGTCGGCTTGCCCGGTGAAGGCGGATGGCCCGATTGGAACGCGGGTGGCACCTTCGTCAACATCCTCACCGACTCGGCGGACGCGCACGGCGTGACGCCGATGTTCGACCTCTACACGATGGCGTCACGCGGTGAAGCGAACCTGGACCCGCTCGCGGAAGACGGCTTCATGGGTGCGTACTGGGACACGCTGAAGCTCCTTTACGAGCGCCTGGCCGAGTTCGACAAGCCGGCGATCGTGCATTTCGAGCCGGATTTCTGGGCCTTCGCCCAGCAGCAGGCCGGCGGCGATCCGGCGGCGATCCCGGTTCGCGTGAGCAGCCTGGTGACCGAGTGCGCCGATCTGCCCGACAACCTCGCTGGGTTCGGCCAGTGTCTACTCCGGCTCGGCCGGATGATGGCGCCGAAGGTGCTGCTCGGCTTCCACGCGTCACGCTGGGCCGGTGAGCCTGCCGCCATGGTGACCTTCCTGAACGGCTGCGGCGCCGGTGAGTCCGACTTCATCGGCATGGATCTGCTCGATCGCGATGCCGGCTGCTTCGAGGAGCACGTCGATCCGAACTGCCAGCGCGACGACGGCCCCTGGTACTGGGACGAGACCAATCAAACGAGTCCGAATTTTCACGAGTACCTCGCGTTCTCCAAGGAGATCAGCGACGGGCTCGGCGTGCCCAACATCTGGTGGCAGATCCCGTTCGGCGTGCCGAGTGAAACCGAGGGCGGTGAGCCCGGCGCGTATCGCGACAACCGCGTCCGCTACATCTTCAATCACGTCGACGAGTTCGTCGCCGCCGGCGGCCTCGCCGCGGTGTTCGGGGTTGGCGCCGGCAATCAGACGTACATCACCACCGACGGCGGCCAGTTCCAGAACGCGGTGACCACGTATTTTCAGAATCCGGTGCCGTTGCCCTGACGGCAGCGTAGGCGAGGCGTCCCGTCAGGCGACGAGAACGGCGCGCGTGATCTCCGGCGGCGCGCCGATGCGGGCGGGGGGGCCGGCGGTTCCGAAGCCGCGATTCACGTAGAGTTGCGACCCCGAGCGCTCGTAGCGACCGGCGACCCAACCATTCTTCAGGAACACCTCGGCCGGGCGCACGATGACGTTCACCTGCCCGCCGTGCGTGTGCCCCGACAGCTGGAGCTCCACCTGGCCGGCCGCGTCCTCGAAGTACGACGGGTTGTGGCAAAGCAGCACGCGCGGGAGATCGCGTGCCGCGTGGCGTCCGTCGACGAGCGGCAGCGAGCCGATTGCGCGCCCGAGATCGGGACCCCCGTTCACTTCGAAGCGGTAGGCGCGCACGTCGTCGACGCCGAGCAGGGCGAAACCCTGCGCGCCGCCGATCACGTAGCCGTCGTTCCTGAGCACACGGGCGCCCGCGGCGCGGAGCGCAGCGACGGTCGGCTCGACGCCGGCGTAGTAGTCGTGATTGCCGGTGATGGCGACGACTCCCTCGCGCGCGAGCGGGACGAGCCGGCGCACGAAGCGACCGAGCCGCTCGGCGAGCCGCGCATCGTGATCCAGGAGATCCCCGGTGAGCACCACCAGATCCGGCTTGGCGCGGCGTACGAACTCGAAGCCGGCGTTGAGCTCGGCATCGCCGACGAAGGAGCCGATGTGGATGTCGGACAGCTGGACGATCGAGAAGCCGTCGAGGGCCTTCGAAAGCCCGGCGAGCCTGAGCGGCACTTCCTCGATCGCGTAGTCGTGACGGCCGACGAGGGCGCCGTACCAGGCGCTCGAGCCACCGATCAGGAAGGCAGAGCCGACGGCCGCCTGCGTCAGCAGCGTGCGGCGTGGGATGAGGAGCTCGGTCGCTTCGGACAACGGCGGCGTGGCGAGCTCGGGCTCGGCCGGCTTCGCCGTCATGCTCGTTACGGGCGGGGTCGGCGCGGTGGTGCGGTGACGCAGGCGGGCGACCCGGCCGTGGAGAAAGCGAACGAGATCCACGACGAGCAGGAAGGCGACGCTGATCAAGACCGAGAGCTCGATCACCAGCGCGACGAACGAAACCGCTCGAGCGGCGGCGGACGGAGCGACGAGATCGAGCGCTCGCCCGAGCGCCATCCCGACGATCGAAAGGCCGAGGATCCACCGGAGCGCGAGCTGCGCCCGGGCGGGGATCGGGAACGCCCGGTTCGCCCAACGGTAGACGTGAACGTTCGCCGCCGTGAGGAGTGCGAGCACCACGACGAAGAAGACAGCGAACGACCAAGTCATCCCGGCGATCCGTTACCTAGAACTCGGATCGCCTCCCCGCAATTCCCTCACCCTCGATTTTCGCTTTTTTCAGCGTGAACGGCTCTCCTTCATCACGAGGGCGAGCCCGCCGAACGCGGCGCGCAGGCGCACGTCGTTTCGACTCCCACGGTATCTCGCCTCCTTCGTGGCGGTGCCCGCCGCGCTCGCGACGGCGAAATGAACGAGGCCGACCGGCTTTGCGGCGCTGCCGCCGTCGGGCCCGGCGATGCCGGTGACGGCGAGCGCGACGCTCGAGTTGAACCGCGCGCGCGCGCCTTCCGCCATGGCACTCGCGACCTCGGCGCTCACGGCGCCGTGCTTTTCGATCAGCTGCGGGTCGACGCCGACCAGCGCCGTCTTCGCGCTGTTGGCGTAGGCGACGACGCCGCCGAGGAACGTTCGGCTGGCACCGGGGACGCGCGTCAAGAGCTCCGCGATCAGCCCGCCGGTGCACGATTCGGCGAGCGAGAGCGTCGCGCCGTGCGCCTCGAGAGCGGCCAGTACGGCCGCAGGGAAGCTCGTGACCCCTTCACCGTACACGGCGTCGCCGAGCAGCGCGCGCACCGCGGCGGCGGCTTCGGCCGTGCGCTCGGTGGCACCTTCGCCGCTCGCGAGGATCTTCACCTCGATCTCGGGTAACGATGCACGGTAGCCGAGCGTCACGCCGTGCGCGGCTTCGATGCCACGAAGGCGATCGTTGATTTCCGACTCCGGTAACCCGAACGTCTTCAGGCGGATCTGGTGTGTCGCGCGACGCGGGAGTGCGCTGAGCTCGGGCGCGACACAAGCCTCGAACATGGCCTCCATCTCG
>Ga0315910_10004258_pt1 | contig 11993 bp, 7 predicted proteins | sample EdamamesoilMG_FD_204470 | JGI IMG/M metagenome (GOLD analysis project Ga0315910, IMG submission 204470) | Garden soil microbial communities collected in Santa Monica, California, United States - Edamame soil | ecosystem: Environmental > Terrestrial > Soil > Garden | place: USA: California... | reverse complement strand
GGGTCGGAGACACTGGTCGTCGTCGTTCCAGGTGTCGACGTTCTGCTCGCGGACGGACCACGCGACGACCGTACCGACGCCCGCTCCAACGGCCAGACCCGCGAAAACCCAGCCGAGCCAGCGCGGGCCCCCGGAGCTATCTTCCTCCGCCAGGTCCGTCGGCGCGCTCGCCGCCGTGCGACCGAGCTCGGGAGACAGGCGGATCGACTCCCGCGCGAGCGCGCCACCCGCCAGCGCAACGCTCCTCGTGACCGGATAATAGCCGGCGTGGCGTGCCTCGAGGTTGTATATGCCGGCCTCGATGCGGACCACCTTCTCGATCGGCAGCTTGCCGATTGACTTGCCGTTCAGCCAAACCTCTGTGCCCGCTGGCCCCCCCGACAGCTGCAGCGAGCCGATGTGCTGATCTATCGTTCGCCGGGCGGCGGCGAGCACGGCCTGATGCCGCTGCACATACTCGTCGTCGGGCTTTCGAAGCGCGAGCGCTAGATAACGGTCCGCGTCCTCCCAGCGCCCCAGGGCTTGGTAGACGGCGGCCAGATGGACCTGAAGTCGAATCGAGTCGGGGGCCCGCTTCTCGGCCTGCTGGAGGAGAGACAGTGCTTGCATGTCGTCGCCCGCACGCCGGAGCCCAATCGCGCGATCGATGAGCTCGGCCGCGTCGTCGGGTTCTTCGGCGCCGTCATCTTTCGCGAGCGGGTCGTCGGGTTCCGCAGCAACGGCGCGGTCGAACGGCGCTCCCACACAAATGGTCATCAGCAACGTCCAAGCGACTCGACCGATTGTCTTGCTCACGCCCCCAGTATCGTGGTCCCGCGGCGCGGCGGGAAGGAATAAGCGCGTGCAGGCGCCTGCACTGGAACGTGGGCGCATCGCCGGCACCAGGATGACCCCGACACGAAACGTCCCACCGGGCCAACTCCAACCCTGAACCGAGTTGCACGCCCGCCGATGTCACGCGAACGTCGAGAATCGTTCGCCTTGGTCCGGTGAATGAAACACGTCGCGGCCCGGTGAGGCAGCCTGGGTGCGTCCTATTGCCGGCAGCCGAGCCCATGGTACGCTGATTTCCGCGCCGGGAAGTACTTACTCATGTCTTTTACCATGCATGGTCAACAGCGAGCGTCCGTAGACGAGCCAATGGGTCTCGAACGTCATGTGCGCGTGCTGGCTTTCGGGCTCACGTGCGCGAGCGCAATCGCCTGCACCGACTGGGCGCCAGCTTCGGACAGCCTCCCGGTGGTCAACGAAACCATGTTGCAGGGAGGCGAGGGCGTGGCCGATTGGTCTTGTCTGGGTGCGGAGAGTACGCCGCCTCCCACGCCCGGCGCTCCCGGGGCGACCATCGTCTACAGCCAGGCTTTCGTCGATCTCGCGACGGGGGATCCCGTCACGGACGCGACCGTGCGGGCATGCGGTCTGACGGACATCACCTGCGCCAACCCCGTTTCGGACATTCTGCAGACAGAAACAGACGGCTCGGTATCCATCAACTTGGCGTCCAGCTTCCGGGGCTATCTCGAGGTCGTGAGTCCCCGAATGATTCCATATATCGTGGCGCTGCCAGACGGGCCGCTGCGCACGATGCGGGATTATCCGGTGGTGATGATCTCGCCCGAGAGCTTTCTGGCGCTGGTGATGGCGCTGCAGATCCCAGCCGATGCGAACAGCGGAGCCATCGGGGCCCGCGCCTTCGATTGCGACGGCAACACGGCGGCCGGCGTGAGGTTCAGAAGCACTGCGGGGGGCTCGGACTGGTACTTCGAGAATGGCCTTCCCAACCGAACGCGGCTGCAGACGGACGACGCCGGGCTCGGCGGCTTTGCGGGCACCGCCCCGGGAGTGGCCCTGTTCGAAGCGATGCTGGTGGACGGGACGCCCGTCGTATCGCGCAGCTTGTTTGTCCGTGGCGGTTGGCTGACGTCAGCGTTCATGCGCCCTCCCGCCGCCGTCGCACCCTGACGGGGGCGCGATGAGTCCTGCTCGCTCGCGCTCGGCGGGCGCCGCCTGGCAGCGCGCTCTCGCGCCGTTGGGCTTGCGTCGCATGCAACGTTGCGCTCGACTATAGGCGGCGTCTGTATCAGCTCGACGGCGTGCTCGTTTTGCGACATCGCCGCCCGAGCACGTCATCGCGAGCGGCGCCACGTAGCACACCCCGTAGGGTGAATGGCGGGCTCTCCGATCGACATGCATCGATCGTCTTGCCCACAAGATGCGACACGGTCACACACGGTCGCTGCGCACACGTTTGCAGCAACGCGCGCGCCCGTTTGCGTTACTGCGCGCTGATACCAACCTTCGCCGTCGGAGCGCACTTATACCGAGTGAGTCACCCGAAGCCATGCCCAGGCGAGGCGGTGTGGCGCGGTTCATGCGTAGCGTGATTAGCGAAGGGCCGCGCGCTTTGCGGCAGTGGATTGCTTTCTCTTAAGCGTCCAATTTGTTAATGTCACCGAGAGGGCCCCGGGCGCATGCGCGCCGAGGGCGGGTCATTTTCATGTGAGCGCGATGCACGCTGAGCCAGGCAACGCCATCGTTTTCCCGCCGTTTCGGCTCGATGTAGCCGAGGAACGACTCTGGCGCGGCCAAGAGCCCGTAGCGCTGAAACCTCGGGCTTTCGCCATTCTTCGGTACCTGCTGGAGCATCCGCGACGGCTGGTCACGAAGGGGGAGCTGTTATCGCAGGTCTGGGGCGATGTCCGCGTCAACGACGCCGTCCTGAAGACACACCTGCGCGAGATTCGCCGTGCGCTCGACGATGACGTGCGGTCGCCGCGCTTCATCGAAACCGCACATCGGCGCGGCTACCGCTTCGTCGGGCGCACCGAGGCTTCGGTCCTGGGCGACACTGAAGCTCGATCGCAGGCGTCAGCGCCACAGGCCAATGGCGCCTCTGGCTCGAATGGGTCGGTGCCAGCCGCCGCGCGCGCATCGGCCGAGGCCCGCGAGGTCGCGACCGTCGCGTCGGCATCCGCCGACAGAGCCTCGCCCAGCGCCGACGTCGCGCGCCCGGCTGCGCCTGCCGTCCATTGCGAGACAGCCGCCGCGCCGCCACATTTCGTCGGGCGAACGTCGGAGCTGCAGTGGCTGGAGGCCGCCTACAGCCGGGCCGTGCTGCGCGAACGCCAGCTCCTGCTCGTCAGCGGTCCAGCGGGCATCGGCAAGACCTCCTTCGTCCGAAGCTTCTTGGCCCATGGCCTGCGAGCAGCGTCGGTCGCCTGGGGCCAGTGTGTCTATCCGTATGGCGCGGAGGCCGCGTACCTGCCCCTGATGGAGGCCTTTTCGAGGCTCGGGCGAGGTCCGGATCGCGCCCGCTGGAGCGAGCTGTTCAATCGCTGTGCTCCGGGCTGGGTAGCGCGGCTGCCCAGCTTCCAGCCGGCTCCTCACGCGACGCCGTTGCCGGCAATGGGCGACTCGGCAGGGGCCGAACACCTGGTGTGCCAGCTGGCGGACGTGGTCGATACGTTCGCTCGCGAGGAGCCGCTGCTGCTGGTCCTCGAGGACGTGCAGTGGGCGGACGCCGCCACGGTGTCCTGGCTCACGTATATCGCGCAGCGCACCGACCCCGCTCGCTTGCTCGTGCTGTGCACGTTCCGCCCGCTCGAGGTCAGCCGCCGGTCGCATCCCGTGGCAGCGCTCAAGCACGCGGTCGAGCGCCGATCTCCGCGCGCGGAGATCCGGCTCCCAGCCTTGTCCCCGGCCGATCTCGGCGACTACTTCGCGGCCCGTTTTGCAGGCTCGCGGCTGCAGGAGGCCTCGGCGCGGCTGCTGCACGAATGCAGCGCCGGCAACCCATCGCTCGTCGTTCGCGTCGCCGACCGCTGGATCGAGCAAGGCCGCCTCGTTCAGCGCGCTGGCGAGTGGCGTGTCTCCGGCGAGGCCGAGGAGCTGCGCCGGCAAACGCCGGAGCACGTGCTGCCCTTGCTCGAGCAGGAATACGAGCAGCTGACGGAGGCCGAACGCGACATCCTGGACGCAGCGAGTGTGGTGGGAGCGGAGTTCTCGGCGGCGTCCGTCGCCGGCGCGCTCGGCGCCAACCTCGTGGCTGTCGAAGAGCTCTGCGTTCGATGGGCCAAGCATGGCCAATATTTCAGGCCGGCGGGCAATGAACGCTGCCCGGACGGATCGCTCGCCACGCGCTTTGCGTTCGTCCCCCCCCTGTACCGGGATGCGGCGTATCATCGGCTCGGCGCGGCGCGCCGGGCCGAGCTGCACCTCGGGGTCGCTCGCTGGCACGAGAGGGCGTATGGCGAGCGCAGCGCCGAGATCGCCGGCAAGCTCGCTTTTCATTTCGAGCAAGCCCACGACTACCGACGTGCGGCCATGCACCTGTGCACTGCAGCAGAGCGCTCGCTCGCTACGCGCGCGCACACCACCGCGGGCCAGCAGCTCGAGCGTTGCCTCGCGCTGTTGCAGCACCTGTCGACGAGCACGCAGCGAGCCCGCATCGAGATCCGGCTGCAGGTGGGGGTCGCCACGCTGCTCGCTGCCACTCGGCACGACGCCGTCGCTCGCTCGGCAGCAGCCCAGACCGCGCTCGTGCTGGGCCGGCATTTCCTCGCCTCTGCGACCTTTCGTGATGACGAAATGGGGCGGCTGCGGTCGATGCTCTTGCTCGGCATGGCCGAAGCCTGCCTGGGAGATCTGTCGAGCGCGCATGCCCGGCTCGAGTACGCCACTGTCTCGCAGCAGATGGTCTCGCAGCAGATGGCCTCGCAGCAGACGGTCACCCTCGAAGGGGCTGTCCGCGAGTCGACCAGCCTGATAACGCGCCCGGCGAGCGGGCAGGCGAGGCACGAGGGGGGCATCCCCGTCCCCAGCGTCGCGCAGGATCATCGGACGGTCGCCAGCGCGCAGGCCATGGTGCTCGCTCCGGTCTGGCATGCCATGCTGCGGTCCTTTCTGTCCGAGGCCGGGGTCAACGATGCATTCACCGACGTGCCGTCCGAGGTCGGCGTGCCGTGGGCGGAATCGCCGGATGTCGTCCCGCTCGGGGAGCTCCAGAGCGCGCCCGTGGGTCAGCGACTTCGGACACCGCTCGACCCCGGCCTGAGCACAGCTCGTGCCCAGGGTCGGTCCGCGCCAAACGTCACGCTCGTGCCCGGCGGCCCCCCGGCGCAGTGGGTCGAGGGCCTGTTGCACCACGCCCTCTCCGAAGCGGATTCATGGTTCGGCGAGAACGGCATCGGCAACGATCTCGATCTTTACGAGCCCCAATCCGGCTATCGCTAGCGCCCCCCCGGCGCCGATACGCGGCATCCGAGGGGTGGACCGTCAGCATTCGCCGAAGCGGGGATGTGGGGCGAGCACGACACCCAGCTCCCCGATCAGGGCACCATTGTCCGTCGTGGCACGGACCTGGAACTTGTCTCCGCGCGGGTGCTGCCCCACATAGCTCGCATCGAGTGTCAAACGCGCCCCCGCCATGGCCAGCTCGCGGGCGGAGACCTCGGCGATCTCGACCGTGTACTTGATGGGGGCGCCGACGCGCTGCAAGAACAGCGCGCCCGCCGCGCGCGACAACGAGTGCATCAACGCCGCAACCGGTAGACACGGCACGCGTGGAAAGTGGCCAGCGCACGCCTCCTTCGTGATCGTGCCGAGAGATGCCACGAGCCGGGCCTCGTCGCTCTCCAGAATCTCGAGCTGCGGCGCACTGCGGTAGGGATTGGGGCGCTGAATCGGCGTGACGTTGTCGGAATCGGTGGCGTGTTTTCCGTAGAAGCGCTGAAACAGCGCTTCCGACAGCACGGAGTATCCGACGTCGAGCGAGAACAGCTGGTCTGTCCCGGCCCAGATGCTGCATTGCGCACGCGCAGAGCGCTTGTCGCTGAACGACACCGCCGCGTGCGCATCCAAGAGCCCAGACACGGGCGCCATCGCCGTGGTTCGCTCCAGGTAAGCTTCGCGGGCCAGGTAATAGTGGCGCGCTCGGACCGGATTCACCATGGCGGCCGCGCACGAGCCGAGAATCGCGAGGTGACGGCCCGCCTCGGCGGCCGCGATCGGCCCCGCCTCATCGCCCAGCGGATGCTCGGGGGCCACGCTGCTCGTCACGGTTTCCGACGCCACGTCGAAAGACTGAAACGCGAAGTAGGGATCGCGAACGCAGATCAAGGGGTAGATGTCCCGGGCGGCCATGCTCCAGGACGCGGGCTGCTCGGCGAGCATCGAGATGTGCTGGGTCGACAGTGTATTCATGACCATGCTTCCTTTCTCTGCTTCTGCAGCAGCACACAGCTGCTGTGCCCGGGCAGGTCCCGGTCGGTTGAGAGACGGCAATGACGGCTCTCGAGCCATCGATTGCGATGAGCTGACGCGCCGTCGCGCTCGCGCGGCTGAGCAACGGCTCAGCCAGAGAGCTCTCGGGCGCCGAGCTCACGACGGAGAACCATCGGAGCTCGAACAGGGGGCGTTACGGGCCTCGCGCGGCCCACTGCGCTTGATGCATCTGCATTGGCTGCATCTGCATCAGATGCAGGCGAATCGGGCGAATCGAGTGAGCGGCAATTGAATCAGCGGTTGCGTTGCGTGCCGTCTCACACCTTCTGCATCTAAGGCGTTCAACTGCGCCGTGCAACACCTAGTGTGCGCGGACGTGGCTCGCCCCCACATTCTTTACCGCTCGACGACGACTCGCTCACGGCTTGTACACTGCGTGTTTTTCCGATCACCGTTCGTACACCGTTTGTACCCCTGCGTGCGTGCGTGAGCGCGCGCGTCTCACGAGAGCGTGAAGTGCTTGCTGACGTCCTCGAGTACGAGCGCACCGGGGGCTGCGGGTCGGGGCGGGCGGGCCTCTATAACTCTGGAGGCGGGCCACGCCGGCTACCCTGCGTTCACGAGGTGTGTCGCGGTGGCCCGAGGGCGTCCTTGCCCCGCGGTCTCCGTCATCCCGTCCTCGCTGACGGATGCCGACACGTTGCGGCTGGGCCTGGCGGGCGACGGCTCGTGGCCATGTGCCAGAGCCGTATCTGCGTCGCTCAGCGCGCTGGTTCGCGGTGCCGCAGCCTCACGCGCAGGCCAACCGGCTCCATGATGAACTCGAAACGCTCGCGGACGCTCTCGGCGGACCCGACGCGCGTCACCTCGAAGTTCTCGTACAGCATCACGAGCGCGAGCTGCATTTCGAGCAGAGCGAGCGCGCGCCCGGGGCAAACGCGGGGGCCCGAGCCGAACGGCACGCTGGCGCGCAGGGTGTCTCTGCTCTTGCTCTCGAGCCAGCGCTCCGGGAGGAACTCCAGGGGGCGGTCGACGACGTGCGCCTGGCTTTTACCCGCGAGCCGGGTGAGCAAGACGAGCCAGGTGCCGCGAGGGACGGCGACGCCGGCGAGCACGACGTCTGCCGCGCTCTCCAAGTAGATGGCTGGTGCGACCGAGCGCAGGCGCAGGGTCTCGTGCAGGATGGCGTTCAGCCAGGGGAGCCTGCTGGCAGCTCCGACGTCTCGGGGCATGCGCTCCGCGCCGAGCTCCTGCTCGAGCTCGCGACGGAGCCGCGCGACGACATCGGGATGTTCGCACAGCAGGTGCACAGCCCAGGCGAGCCCGAGCGCCGTCGTGTCCTCGCCCGCGAGCAACATCTGCAGAGCGTTGCCCAGGATCAGCGCATCGGAGAAGGGCCTCCCGGACTCGTCCTTGGCCAGCAACATGGCCTCCAGCAGGTCGCTGGGCGCATTGGCCCGTTCGGGCTCACGCGCCAGGCGCTGTCGCGCGCCGTCGAGCAGCAGGCGCAGCCGCTCGTGCAGCTGTGCGATGTCGCCATCCAGGCGTCGATCGACCGGCAAACGCAAGAGCCGCCAGTACGGAACGGCAGCGGCGAGGCGCCGGTTGATGCTCGGAAAGATCGAGCGCAGCTGGCGCTGCAAGTGATCTTCGTCGTGCTCGATGGTGTTCGCGTCGTGGCCGAACACCAGGCGCGTGGTGACGTCCACCGTGAGGCGCTTGAATTCACTGACCGGGTCGAGCTCCGCGCCACGGTCGGCGGCGACTCGCCAGCGGCGCTCGAGCTTCTCCACGATCGCTCTCGCGACCGGATAGAAATCCGAGAGTCGCCGGGGGCTCAAGGCAGGTGCAACCAAGGCACGCTGCGCGCGCCAGTCGGCGCCTTCTGCGGAGAACACCCCCGGCATGCCCATTTCCGGCAGCACCGTCGCGACCCTGCTCATGCGGCGATAATCGTGTGGTCTGGCGCGCAGGACTTCCTCGATCGCGCTCGGCTCGGACACGATCAGCACGCGCTTGGGCCCGGCACGAAAAGCGCACACGGAGCCGTGGGTACGTGCCCACTCCTCGAACACGAGGTGCAGCCGCTCGATGTCGAGCTGAAGCAGGTTTCCGAGCAGTGGCAGGCCCTTGGGGCCTGGCAATTGCTCGATCCGGCGGAGTGGGGACTGCCTCAGGGCTACTCCCGACACTGGGCAGCTGGTGAGCTCTGAGCTTTCGTTGGGCGCCAACGTCATGCGGTCTTTCGATGTGCGAGTTCCGTCGGGGCCCCCCAGCATATCGGCTCACCTCGAGGCTGGCTCCGATAATTCCCGGCGACGCCGTCGCCGGGGCGAAGACGCACGCCAGCGTGTCGCGACGGGGTCGGACTGCTTGGCGCTCGAGGAGCCACGACCGGTCTCTAGCCGGCCCATAGGTTGAGCCAAGGAGACGTCGCGAGGCGCTTTGAGACACAGTATCTGTCCGCGCACGCTGACGCTCAGCGTCGCTCGAGCAGCAGCTGCATGCGCGCGTGGGCGGCAGACGCCGGGATGGCTTCGTCGAACCAAGCGCAGGTGAGCAGCACGTCGAAGCCGGCGCCGCGGCAGGCCGCCTGGAGCTCTTCGGGGGCGTAGATGTGCCAGTCGAAGCGATCGCCGAGCGCTCCGTCGTACCAGAGCTCGAGGCTCAGGCGCGGGCCGCGCCAGGCGCGGCGCGTCTCGATGCTGACGCCACCTCGCTCGGTTCGCTCGAGCGCGGGGCGGGTGATGGTGTGATGGCGGTTGTAGACATCGAGGATGGCGCGGCCGCGTGGGCGCAGCTTGGCGTGCCATGCCTCGAGCACCGCCTGGTTGGTGGCGGCGTCGTGGAAGCCAAAGCTGTGCCACAGGTTGAGGATGCCGTCGAAGGTGCCCTCGAGGCGGGACACATGGCACATGTCGAGCACCTGGAACCTGGTTCGGTCCGCGGAGCGCGCCGCCTCGGCGATCAGCTCTGGCGATCGATCGACGCCGAGCACATCGTAACCCGCCGCGGCGAGCGAGCGCGCGTGGCGTCCGTTGCCACACGCGACGTCGAGCAGCCGCGAGTATTCAGACCGAGGCAAGTGTCGCTGGACGAACTCGATGTCGCGCCGGGTCTCGGTCTCCGGCACGTCGCGCAGGAACACCTCGCACCACGTCTTCGAGAACGAATTGTCGATCATCTCGAGTGACCTGCTCGTCGCGCCCGCCCGGGGCGTTTCGCTCGGCTCAGCCCGCCAGGGCCACGGCGGCGCCGACCTCGTCGCGCGAGGTGTCGAGGCGTGTGACGAAATCGCGGTGCCATTCGGCGACGCTGGAACGCCGGCTCGCTTCCAGCGGCCCCGTGCCGAACAAGATGCCGCGCGATGAGCTGACCATGCCGCCCTCGAGTCGCCCGCCGTGGCGCACGAACCCGCGCAGCGCGGACGAGACGGGCGCGCCCTGGGCGCCATAACCCGGCACCAGGAACAGCGTGTGCGGCAAGACCTGGCGCAGGCGCTCGCTTTCCTCGGGATACGTCGCGCCCGCGACGACCCCCAGGTTCGACCAACCCGAGGCGCCGCGCAGCGCGTCGCTCACGGGCGCGAGCGCGCGAGCGACGCGCTGGTAGAGGGGCTCGCCGTCCACGAGCAGACTCTGGAAGTCGCTGGCGCCCGGGTTGCTCGTCCGCGCCAGCACGAACAAGCCGACGCCGTGCGAGCGCGACGCGGCCACGAACGGCTCGAGGCTGTCGAGCCCGAGGTACGGGTTGAGCGTGAGCGCGTCGGCGTGGCAGGGGCTCTCGGGCCACAGGTAGCTCTGCGCGTAGGCCTGCGCCGTGCTGCCGATGTCGCCGCGCTTGGCGTCCAGCAGCACCAGCAGGCCGCGGTCGCGCGCGTGTGCCACGATGCGCTCCAGCGCTCGGATGCCGCGCCAGCCGAGCTGCTCGAAGAACGCGATCTGCGGTTTCACGATCGGCACCTTGCCGGCGCAGGAGTCGAGCACCGCGACGAAGAAGCTCTCCACGCCGTTCGCCGTGGCCTCGCCGCCGAGGTCGTCCAGGCGCACACCGAAGCCGTGCGGGATACGCTCCAGGTGCGGATCGAGCCCCACACACAGCGGATTACCGAGGCTCCGCGAGGCTTCGATGAAACGATCGGCGAAATGCCAGGTTGCCACGGCCACGGAGATTAGTGGGCCACGCCAGCACGTTCCAGGGCTAATTGCGGCCGGCGAGTTGTGCTAGCGTCGCGGCCGAAACCAGAGCTCGGGTCGCACGCCATGGATTTCGAAGTCGGCCATTTGTTGGGCGGGAAGTATCGGATCATTCGGCGCATCGGCGTGGGCGGGATGGGCAGCGTGTACGAGGCCAGGCACGCCGGCCTGGGCACGCCCGTCGCCATCAAGGTGCTGCTGCCGCTGCTCTCGAAGGTGCCGACCGTGGCCGACCGTTTTCGCCGCGAGGCGCAGGTCTCCGCCCAGCTCGAGAGCCCGCACGTGATCCACGTCACCGATGTCGATCAGCTGCCCGACGCTCGCCCCTACCTGGTCATGGAGCTGCTCGAGGGTGAGTCACTGCAAGAGCACCTGGAGAAGACCAAGTCGCTCAGCCGCGAAGAGGCGGTCGATCTGGGCTTGCAGATCCTGCTGGGGCTCGAGGCGGCGCACGCGCTCGGCGTCGTGCATCGCGATCTGAAACCCGGCAACGTATTCCTCGACACGCGCGGCGTGGGGCGCACCGTCAAGATCCTGGATTTCGGCGTCGCCAAGGTGAAAGCGACGCCCGAGTTCCAGGCGCTCACGCGCCCGGGCATGGTGATGGGCACGCCTGAGTACATGGCGCCCGAGCAGGCCTTCAGCGCCGATCAGGCGGACGCACGCAGCGACGTGTATTCGGTCGGCGTCATGCTGTACGAGATGTTGAGCGGGGCCCTGCCCGCGCAGGGCGAGATCCCGCTGGCCGTCGCGCATCAGGTGATGACGCGCAAGGTGCGGCCGCTCGGCGAACGCTGTCCCGGACTGCCACAGGGGCTGATCAACCTGGTGCACAAGGCGATGGAGCCCGAGCGCAACGCGCGCTTTCAGAGCGCGCTCGAGATGCGGCGTGCGCTCTCGGCGTTCGCCGGAAAGCTCAGCGCGGCGGGCCAGGTCGCGGCCTCCGTCGCGCTCGGCGCCCGCCCGCCCACCGCGGCGTCGGGCCCCGCGGGCACCGAGAAAGTGGTCGTCATGGCGCCGATCGCGGTCGGCGCGGCAGGCGTGGCCGCCGGCGCGCCGCCGCCCGTCGAGGCGAGCCGCGCCGAGCGGGAAACGGGGGAGATGAGCCAGTTTCGCGAGTTGCCGGTGCGGGGGGCGCCGTCGCAGCCCGCGTTGGACGCTGCCGAACCGCTCGACGTCGCCGCAGCTGCAGCCGGGCCCGTCACCAGCGCGGCGGCCCCGGTCCCGCTCGGCCGCCGGCCGCCCTCGCGCACGGCCGAGATGCCCGAAGCCCCCCGGCGCCTCGCGCCCACGCTGCCCACGCCCGATCGCCCGCCGCCCCTCACCAAGCCACGCCGCATCGGGCGCGGCCTGGCAATCGGCGCCGTGTGCCTCGCGACTCTGGCGGGGGTTGCCATCGGCGGCTTGTGGCTAGCGACGGAAGCGGGTTGGGTTCAGCTCTATCCGGACCCAGGTCCGCCGCCGCCGATGCCTCAGCCGCAGGGTGGGTCCTGGCGCCCGCCAGCGCGTCCGGCCACGAAACCGTAACCCTGAAATGTCGACATGTTCAGGGTGCGTCCTTTCGGTCGACGCAGC
>Ga0315910_10004257_pt1 | contig 11998 bp, 7 predicted proteins | sample EdamamesoilMG_FD_204470 | JGI IMG/M metagenome (GOLD analysis project Ga0315910, IMG submission 204470) | Garden soil microbial communities collected in Santa Monica, California, United States - Edamame soil | ecosystem: Environmental > Terrestrial > Soil > Garden | place: USA: California... | reverse complement strand
GCTCAGCCTCTTCTGCAACGTCCCGGTCAAGGCCGTGATCGAGGAGATGGATGTCGAGACGTCGATCTACGAGCTGCCGCTCTGCCTGCAGCGCGAGAAGATGGACGACCTCGTGGTACAACTTCTCGGGCTCAACGCACCGGCCCCCAAGGACAACATCTGGACCGACATCGTCCGCCGCCTCAAGTCCCCGGCCCGCCGCGTCACCATCGGCGTGGTCGGCAAGTACATCGAGCTGCAGGACGCCTACAAATCCGTCTACGAGTCGATCGTGCACGCCGGCATCGCGAATGATTGCTCCGTCAATGTCGTGCGCATCGACGCGGAGGCGCTCGAGGAGGACGACGGCATCGAGCGCCTGCGCGCGCTCGACGGCATCCTCGTGCCCGGCGGCTTCGGCGACCGCGGCACCGAGGGCAAGATCGCGGCCGCGCGCTTCGCCCGTGAGAACAAGGTGCCCTACTACGGCCTTTGCCTCGGACTTCAGATCGCGGTGATCGAGTTCTCGCGCAATGTCGCCGGCCTCGCCGAGGCCAACTCCCTCGAGTTCGACGCGAAGACGCCGCATCCCGTCATCTCGCTCATGGAGGAGCAGAAGGCCGTGACCGACAAGGGCGCGACCATGCGACTCGGCTCGTACGAGTGCGCGCTCGTGCCCGGCACGAAAGCCCAGGCCGCCTACGGCGCGACCTCCGTGCGCGAACGCCACCGCCACCGCTTCGAGTTCAACAACGACTACATCGAGCGCCTCGAAAAGGCCGGCCTGCGCGTGAGCGGCCGCAACCCCAAGCGCAACCTCGTCGAGATCGTCGAGCTCCCCGACCACCCGTGGTTCGTGGGCGTGCAGTTCCACCCCGAGTTCCAGTCCAAGCCGAACAAGGCCCACCCGCTTTTCGCCGCCTTCATCGCCGCGTGCGTGAAGCGGAAGGAAGGCCGGTAGGAGTCAGAGGTCGGAACGTCGGAAGGTAGGAACGTATTGAGGTCATCTTCACGCCCCACGCGTCCATTTCCTGCGCCCTTCGAACTTTCCGACCTTCCCACCTTTTACCCGATGCTCTTCGACCCCGCGAAACTTCTCCTCATCGCCGGACCGTGTTCGCTCGAGAACGAGACGGTCTGCCGCGCCGTGGCGGAGAAGCTCACGGCCGTCGGCCGCGCGCTGCCGCAACTGCGGATTGTCTTCAAGGGTTCGTACGACAAGGCCAACCGCACCTCCATCGAGGGCCCGCGCGGCACCGGCATGGACGAGGGCCTCGCGCTCCTCGACCTCGTACGGCGCGACTACGGGTTTCCCATCCTCACCGACGTGCACGAGTCGACCCAGGTCCCGGCCGTGGCCGCGGTCGTCGACGTCGTGCAGATCCCGGCCTTCCTCTGCCGGCAGACCGACCTGCTCGTCGCCTGCGCCGCGAGTGGCCGCACGGTCAACGTGAAGAAGGGCCAGTTCCTCGCCCCACAGGACATGCAGCACGTCTGCGCCAAGCTGAAGGGCGCGCGCGAAGTCTGGCAGACCGAGCGCGGCACGACGTTCGGCTACCAGAACCTCGTCGTGGACATGCGCAGTTTTCCGATCATGGCGGCGAATGGTTTTCCGACCGTGTTTGACGCCACGCACAGTGTGCAGCTGCCCGGCGCCGGCGGTGGCAAGAGCAGCGGGCAGCGCGAGTTTGTCCCGCCGCTTGCCCGCGCCGCGCTCGCGGCCGGTGCGCAGGGGCTTTTTATCGAGACCCATCCGGACCCGGCCCGCGCGCTCTCCGACGGCCCGAACCAGATCCCGCTCGACCAGCTCGAGAGCGTGCTCCGCGGCTGCCTGCGCGTGTGGGAAGCAGTCCGGACATGACGAACGATCGTTATGGCGCGCGCCGTGTGCGCCGCGACCGCGCCTGACGCGGACCGCTCGCCCTACTAAGTTGACCGCCTGCGCGCGCCTGCTGACGATCCCCGCCGTCCCGATCACGACGCCGCGTCGCGATCCCGCTTCGTCCAAGTCCACTCCCAGATGTCCACGTTTCTGATCGATATCCCGGTCCCATCGATGGGAGCGACGGTCAATGAGCTCACATTGATCGACCTCTTCGTGGCGCCGGGGACGAAATTCTCCAAGGGCCAGAAGCTCGCCGAACTCGAAAGCGACAAATCCGCCTTTGACTTCGAAGCCCCGTGCGACGGGACGCTCGTCCAGCTCTTCTGTCGTGCGGGCGACATCGTGCCGGTCAACGCGCCGTTCCTGCGCGTCGAGACCGCCGACGTGGCGCTCAAACACCTCGAGGTTTCGGCCGAGACTGCGGCTGCCGTCGCAGCGCCGCCTGCCCGCGCCGCCGTTGCCACTGCCGCCGCGGTCGCCCCGGCCCCGTCGCCATCGACTGTCGCGAAGCCCGCATCCGCCACACCGGCTCCGGCCCGCGTGGGACCGCAATGGACGCCGCGCGCCGCCAAGATCGCGCGCGATGCCGGCCTTGATCCCGACTCCCTGCGCGACATTCCCGCCACGGGCCCGGGTGGACGCGTCTCCGGCGACGACATCGAGCGTTATCTCTCCGCCCGCGCCGTCGCCCCGCGCCCCGCGCAGATCGCGCCCGCGCCGGTCGTCGGTGCCGCCGCGATCGATCTCGCACGCGAGACCGTATGCGTCGCCGGCATCGGCTACGCCGTCCCGCGCAATGTCCGCTCCAACGAGGAGATCCTGCGGGCCTTTCCCGACAAGACGACCGAGGAGATCATCAAGATCACCGGCATCCGCACCCGCTACTACGCGAGCGAGGACGAGTCGGCCACGAGCCTCGCCGTCACCGCCGTGACGCATGCGCTGGCCCAGTCCGGCGTCGATCTCGCCGAGATCGACGGCGTGATCATGGCCACGCTCATCCCGGACCAGCCGGTACCGAGCGCGGCCAGCGCGCTCGCCCGCGAACTCGGCATCCACCGCGCGCTCTGCTTCGACCTCAACGCCGCCTGCTCCGGCTGGCTCTACGCGCTTGAGATCGGCCGGTCCTTCATCCTCGCCGGCACGGCGCGCAAACTCATCGTCGTCACGGCCGAGCTCCTCTCGCGCATCACCAACCCGCTCGACTTCGGCACGGCCTTTCTCTTCGGCGACGGTGCGGGCGCCGCGATCCTCACCGATGCGCCCGGCGGCCACCGCCTCAACCGCATGGGTCTCTCGGGCAACGCCGACCAGTACACCGCCATCCAGCGCACCGGCGGCGGCGCGCGCCTTCCGCTTCCGCAGCCGGGGTGCGACCTCAGTCACTTCTACCTCCAGATGGACGGCCCGGCCGTGTTCAAGCACGCCGTCATCGCCTTCGGCAACATCATCGAGGAGACGCTCCAGCGCCACGGCTTGCACGCCGACGACATCGCCTGGATCGTGCCGCACCAGGCCAACGAGCGCATCCTGCGCGCCGTGAGCAAGCGCGTCGGCATCCCGTTCGAAAAATTCGTCGTGACCATCGGCAAGTACGGCAACACCTCCGCGGCATCTGTATCCATGGCGTTGGGATGGGCCTCTGAAGAGGGCATCTTCAACCCCGGCGACAAGATCGTCTTCTGCTCCGTCGGCGCCGGCCTGACCTTCGCGGGCGGCCTGCTGACCTGGTAGCGCGCGTCGCGCCTGACGTCGTGGAGTCCGAAGGTAGGGATGCCTCGCCGAGGCATCCGCTTGAGACTCCCGTACTGCGAACCTCGCTCGCGGAGGCCTCGGTGAGCATAGCATTACACACAATTCTGAGGACCAGCGGATGCCGACTCCGAGGTAGGGATGCCTCGCCGAGGCATCCGCGTGAATCCATCGCGCTCGGAAAACCTCTCGCGGAGGCCTCGGCGAGGCCTCCCTACCTCAGAAACCGATCGCGCATCCGTGTATCCGGTACGAGGCACGCGTCGTCGTCGCGGCCGAACCAGCGGTAGCGCCGCCGCGCGATCGCGTCGTAGAGCGGATCGCGCAGAACCCGCGGCAACAGAAAAAACATGCGTCCCCACGACCACGGCGCGCGCAGGTGACGCGCAACGCGCAGCGCCGCCTCCGAGCGTGTGAAGACGCGTCCGTCCTCGAACAGCACCATGCTGTCGAGAAATCCCGGCGGCAGTTCGAGATCGCGGAGCAGCGCGCGGCCCGTGTCCGATTGCAGCGCGGCGAACAGGAGCACCGGCGCGCGTTCGTGGCGCAGCACGAACTTCACCGAGCGGTGGCACAGATGGCAGACGCCGTCGAAGAGTAGCACCGGTCGTTCGCCGCCGCCGTGTCGTGGAGTCGTGGATGCGTTGCCTCGATTCACTGCGGCGCAAGGAGAGATGAAGACCACCGCTCCCGCAAGCGTGGGCGCCCGCGCGCGTGCGCTGCTCCCTTGTTACGTGATACCTGAAACCTGAGCCCTGCCGGGCCTCAGCCCGGCCCCGGATTCTGCAATTCGTAGCTGAGGATGCTGAGCGCAAAGATCGCCGCCGTCTCGCAACGCAGCACGAGCGGCCCGAGCGATACCGGTTCGAAGCCGGCGTTGCGCGCCGCGGCCATCTCGGCGGTGGTGAAGTCGCCTTCCGGGCCGATCATCCACGCGACCGACTTCGGCGCGCGGCCCTTCTCGTCGCGGAATTGTTTGAGCACGGCCTTGAGCGAGCGCGCGCCGGGCTGGAGGCTTGCGATCAACCGCAGGTCGTGGCTCCGCGGACTCGCGGTGATGAACTGTTCGGCCGGCTGCACCGGCAGGATCGTCGGCAGGAAGGCGTTGCCACATTGTTTCGCGGCCTCGACTGCGGTGGCCTGCCATTTCTCGAGCTTGTGCTCCTCGGCGCCGCTCTCGACCTTCACGATCGTGCGCTCGCTCAGGACCGGCACGATGCTGGCCACGCCGACCTCGGTGGCCATGCGCACGATCGAGTCCATGTATTTCCCTTTCGGGAGGGCCTGCGCCAGCGTGATGGCGTAGGGCAGGGGACGGGCCTTCTGCGGAAACCGCACCTTCAGGCGCGCGGCGTGGCGATCGGGCTCGACGCATTCGCAGACCCACTCGTTGCCGCGACCATCGAACACCACGATCGTGTCGCCGGCGCGCGCGCGGTTGGTCGTCACGAGATGGTGCGACTCTTCGCGGGAGAGCACGATTTCCTTGGGCTCGAGTTCAGGCGGGAGGCAGAAGCTGCGCAGGTCGGGCATGGTGAAGAAAAGGAGCGAGCAGCGAGTAGCGGGTAGCGAGCAGGTCGGGCACAAGCCCAGAGTTTGAGCCCACGCGCATCGCAGGCTGCCGTTCGCGGTCGCCCGGATTTTTTCTGCGCAGTCCGGGCCCGACTCGCGCGAAGCGGCGTGCGCTCCAGAAAAGCGCGACACCTGGAAACGGAAAAGGCACCGCGTTTCCGCGATGCCTTTCCCGACTTATCAAACTACAAACCAGAACGCTAACTAGAACAAAACCCTAAACATCTAGCGCGATAGGAAAGACGCGGCGCCGGGAAAAGCGTTCAAACTGCGTGCAGAAATTTCTGCGATCGAAACGCAGGAATTTTATCCTTTTCAATTTCAGCGGGTTGGCCTTCTCATGAAGGCCGCGCCGCGCGAGCCCGGGTGGCGGAATCGGCAGACGCAGAGGACTCAAAATCCTCCGCCCTCTAAAGGCGTGTGGGTTCGACCCCCACCCCGGGCACCATTCTTCGCTCGCAGCGAAGCGGAGAGCGAAGAATGCCCTCCGAAGCTGAGCGAACGCGAAGCGAAGGACGGGCCTAAGCCGCGCGAGCTACGAATGGCTGGCGCCCGTCGGAGAGCCGAGCCGCAGAATCGCCGTCGTGCACGACCCGTTTCGCAGCGAGACTGCTGATGTTCGTCGGATGAGTGGAGGTGGTGCCGCCCCGGGGGCTCGAACCCCGAACCAATTGATTAAGAGTCAACTGCTCTACCATTGAGCTAGGGCGGCGACTGACCACCCGCAGTCTGTCGCCTCGAGGGCGGCGGCTGCGAAGTGGGAGAAGGAGACAAATCAAACTGGCGATGTAAAGTGTGGAATCGCGAGTTTTCCCGTGCCCGGATCGAGGCGTGATGCGACCCGGCGCGGCCCACGGATCGAGGTGCGAAAACCGGCGCAGTCGGTTGAGTGCGAACACCTAGGGCGTGTCAGCGACTTGCGAAACGACGGGCCGCCGAAACGGGGTGTTGAAATCGGCTCAGCCGCCGTCAGATTCGACCGTTGAACGAACCCGATGTCGCGCGGACCCAACATGCAGCAGGTGGCTGATGCAGCCGGAGTGAGCAAGTCCGCCGTGTCACTGGCGTTGCGCGATGATCCGCGCCTGGCCGCCGAGACGCGCCGACGCGTGCAACAGATCGCCGAGCAACTCGGCTACCGCAAGAATCCGATCGTCGCGTCGCTCATGTCGCAACTACGTGCGAGCCAGACGCCGCGCTTTCAGGCGAACTTTGCGCTGATCAACTGCTCACCGAACCGGCAGCTCTTCGATGCGCCGACTTTTGCCGAGTTTCGCCGCGGCATCCGCGAACGTGCGGATCAAAGCGGCTACGGTGTCGAGGAGTTCTGGGCCGAGGAGTCGGGCGTGCCGCTCGGTCGCCTCCGCCAGATCCTGCATGCGCGCAGTATCAAGGGCATCCTTGTGGCGACGGCGCGCGAGGCCCGGCCGTTGTTTCTCGGGCACACGGAGTTCTTCCACGAGTTCTGTTTCGCGTCGGTCGGCGCGGAGCGCACCGACCCGCCGCTGCCGCGGGCGGCCAACAATTTCTTCCGCACCGCGCGCGCCGCGGTCGAGGCGGCGATCCGTCTCGGCTATCGCCGGCCGGGCCTCGTGATCGACGACCGGCTCGATGTGCTGCTCGAGCGGCGCCTCTCGAGCGGGTTTTCCACCGCGATGCAGGATCGCGCGTCGATCCTGCGCGCCGGTCCGGCGGCCCCGTTGATCTCGGCCTCGCTCGATGCGATCGAGTTCGGTCGCTGGCTGAAGGCGGAAAAACCCGACGTCGTGATCACGGAGCAGACGGCCGTGCTCGACTGGGCGCGCGGGCTCAAGATCGCGGTGCCCGACGAACTCGGGCTCATCCACCTCGACTGGAATCCGCAGCTGCGCGACTGGGCCGGCATGAATCAGAACAGCGGGCTCGTCGGCGCCGCCGCCGCGGACCTGCTCATCGGCCAGCTCGTGAACAACGAGACCGGTGTGCCCGATCATCCGAAGCTCGTGGTGATCGACAGCGACTTCGTCGCCGGCCCGAGCGTGCGCGAGATCATCGCACCCGACGTGGCTCCGAATGGCGCTGCGGCCCCGAAGAAGCGGATGCCGTTGCGTGCGCTCACGGCGCGCGTGCTGCCCGGCGCGTCGCGCTGAGGTGCGCCGATCGCGATCGTCGCGCAGGCCGCCCGCTCGCGGGCGCTCAGCCGGGCTCATGCGGTCCGGGCCGGGATCCCGAGTGAAACAACCGGCGCCGAAAGGTGGACGCGCCGTTCCCCAGGCGCGTGGTGAGAGTGCCGCATCGCGATGCGGACGCCGCCGAAGTGCGCTCCGGAACGGCCGTGGGACACGGCCGACCACCTCGGACAGCGGGAATTTCAGGGATCTTGCGGTTGCCCGGACAGGCGTCCGCGAGCGGACGGCCTACGCGATCGGTGTCGGCACGAGCGGGGCGATGTGCTCGTAGAAACCGCCGCCGAGCAGTCGACCCGAGCCGTCGCCCGCGTAGAGGGCGATCACCTGGCCGGGTGCGAGGGCGCGCTGCGGTTGCTCGAACACCACGCGCGCGTGATCGGTGCCGTCGATCGGCTCGACCTGCGCGGGCACGGCCGGGTCGCGGTAGCGGGCGCGCACGAGCAGGCGCTGCGGCGTGGAGAGCGGCGCGTCGAGAAACGACAGGCCGGCCACCACGCACTCGCGCGCCCAGAGTCCCGGCGCCGCCTCGCCTTCGAATGCGACGAGCAGGCGGTTGTGCGCCGTGTCGCGGCCGACCACGACGTAGTTCTGGTGATCGGTGTTCGACGGGATGCCGATGCCGCGACGCTGTCCGATGGTGAAGAGATGCAGGCCGCGGTGTTGGCCGAGGACCGCGCCGTCCGTCGCGCGCACGATCTCGCCCGGCTGGTCGGGCACATAGTGGCGGAGAAAGTCCTGCATGCGCACGTTGCCGATGAAGCAGATGCCCTGGCTGTCCTTCTTTTCCGCGACGGGCAGTCCGGCCTCGCGGGCGAGCGCGCGCAGCCCGGGCTTGAGCAGGTGGCCGACGGGAAACCGCGCGGCCGCGACCTGCTCCGGTCGCAGGAGCGCGAGGAAGTAGCTCTGGTCCTTGTTTGGATCGGCGCCCTCGAACACGCCCCAGCGACTCGGCGCGATCTCGCGACGGATCGCGTAGTGGCCGGTCGCGACCGCGGAAAATCCCTCGCGCCGCGCGTGGTCGAGGAACACGCCGAACTTGATCTCGCGGTTGCACATCGTGTCGGGGTTCGGCGTGATGCCGCGGCGGTAACCATCGAGCAGATACTCGACCACGCGTTCGCGGTACTCGCGCATGAGGTTGACCACGCGGAACGGGATCCCGATCGCCTCGGCGGCGGCGCGCGCGTCGACGATGTCCTGCTGCCACGGGCAGTCGCCGAGCACGTTGTCCTCGTTGATCCAGTTCTTCATGTACGCGCCCTCGATCGCCGCGCCCGCGCGCTTGAGCAGCAGGGCGGCCACGGCGCTGTCGACGCCGCCGGACATGGCCACGAGGATGCGTTCCATCGCGGCCACCAAAACCGCCGCGCGGCGTCGCGGCAAGCCGCGGCACTTTCGTGCGAATTCGTCACGCGGTTGGCCTCGAAACGGCTTGTGCGTGTCTCGTGGTGAACCCGACACTGTGCCGGAGGCGTCCGGCGCCGATACTACCCGCATGAAGACCCGCGACTTGCGCATCGCCAGCGCCATCCTCGACACCGCCACGAGCGGACGCATCGAGCTGACCGGCGACTGGCATGGCCGCGGGCGCCCGCACCTGCGGCTCTCGAAGGAGCCGCACCAGTTCCTCGAGCTTCACCAGGTGCCGGACTACCACTTCGGCCTGGAGGCGGGCTTTTTCTCCAACCGCAAGGGCCACCTCTACTTCGTCTTCGATCCGGAGCGGTATCCGGATTTGAAGGACTGGCAGACGACGCCGGTCTACGTCGCGGGCGGCTTCAACGGCTGGCAGCACGCCGTCGGTCGCGAGGAGTGGCGGCTGCAGCCCGACACGCTCGCGGGCCGTCCCGTGCTCATGTGGTCCGGGCGCGACGCGGGCCTGCTGGGCGCGAGCCCGCCCCACCAGTTCAAGTTCGTCACCGGCGAGCACCGCTGGCTCGACGTGCCTTCCGACGCGCCGAACGTCGTGCACGACGGCTACGGCATCCGCAACCTCGAGCTCACGCCGCACCGCACGGGCGGGCATCGCTTCACCTTCACGCTGGCGCGGCCGCTCGACCTTTCGCTCGAGCAGGCCGTCATCCTCAGCATCGCCGGCGCGGAACACGCGACCGACCTCCAGCCGGGCCGCTTCTTCTTCGAGCTGCATACGGAGCTGCCGCTCGGCGCGATCGTGGCCGACGGCGCCACCACCTTCCGCCTCTTCGCGCCGCGCGCGCAGTGGGTCAAGGTCGCGGTGTTCGACTCGCTGGAGTCAACGACCGGGCCCGGCGCGCTCGAGTGGCGTCCGCTCGCCCGGCTGCCCGACGGCGCGTGGGAGCTGCGCGTGCCGGAGGATCTGCACGGCCGCTACTATTGGTACCGGCTCGACGGGCCGCGCGGGCGGTTCTCCGGGTTCAACCCCGAGTTCAACATCCTCGATCCGTGGGCGCTCGCGGTCGTCGACCGCCAGGGCCCGGCCATCGTGATCGACCCGGTGCGCATGGCCATCCGCCACGACTACTTCAAGCCGCCCGCCTGGCAGGATCTCGTCGTGTGCGAAGCGCACGTGCGCGACCTGCTCGCGAAGAGTCCGATCCTCGCCGACCCGGTCGAGCGGCGCACCTTCGCCGGACTGACAAAGTTTCTCGATCACAAGAACTGCTACTTCAAGAAACTCGGCATCAACGCGGTCGAGCTCCAGCCGATCCAGGAGTTCGATAACGCGACGCCCGAGGAGTACGGCTGGGGATACATGCCGGTGAACTACTTCTCACCGGAGTCGAGCTACGGCCGCGACCCGGCGCGCGCGTCGCACGTGACGGAGTTCCAGCAGTGCGTCGAGGCGTTTCACCGCAACGGCTTCGCCGTGATCCTCGACGTCGTCTACAACCACGTGGGCGAGCCGAACCACCTCTTCCACATCGACCGGCTCTACTACTTCGAGGCGCGCGAGGACGGGACGCTCGCCAACTGGAGCGGCTGCGGCAACGACCTGCGCTTCGGCTCCGCCATGGTGCGCCGGCTCGTCATCGACAGCCTCCAGCACCTCGTGCGCTTCTACGGCGTGGACGGCTTCCGCTTCGACCTCGCGGAGCTGCTCGGCGTCGAGGCGCTGCGCGAGGTCGAGGCCGCGCTCAAGCGCACGCGGCCCGACATCATCCTCATCGCCGAGCCGTGGAGCTTTCGCGGGCACATCGCGGGCGCGCTGCGTGACACCGGCTATGCGTCGTGGAATGATGGGTACCGCGACTTCATCGCGTCCTACGTGCGCGGGCAGGGTTCGTTCGACGGCGCGGCGTATTTCCTGCGCGGCTCGCCCTGGTACTTTGCGAAGTGGCCGGCGCAGACGGTCAACTACGCCGAGTCGCACGACAACCGCGTGTGGATCGACAAGATCACGGAAAACGGCGAGTTCGCCGGCCACAGCCCCACGGCCAACGACATCCGCCGCACGCATCTCATGATCGCGTTCCTCATGGTCTCGATCGGCATCCCGATGATCCAGGCCGGCCAGGATTTCCTGCGCTCGAAGCACGGGCACCACGACTCCTACCAGCGCGGCGACCTCAACGCCCTCGACTACCGCCGGCTCTACCGCTTCCCCGGCACGCACGCGTACTTCGCCGCGTGGATACGCTTTCGCCTCGGGCGCTGGGGCCGGATGTTCCGGCACTTCTCGCGGCCGGAGGAGGGTTTCCTGCATGTCATGCCGCAGCCTGAGAGCAACGCGCTCGCCGCGGTCTACAACGCCGCGGGTTCGCTCGGTCCGATGCGCGTGCTCTTCGCCATCAACCCGCACCTGCACGATCTCACCATCTCGATCGGCGAGCACGGCGCGCTGCCCTGGCAGCAGGTCGCCGACCACGAGCGGTTTTTCCCGCCCGGTGAGACGGACACCGAGCTGCCGATCGACGGCGAGATCTTCCTGCCCGGCCTCGGCTGCGGGTTGTGGATCGCGGGCGGGTAGGACGGTGGACGGGCGGCAGAGGTCAGAGATCAGAGGTCAGAGGTCGGAGGGCAGGGATCGGAAGTCGGAGGGGAGAGCGTTGGGTGAAGCGGCCGGGGTGGACGCGGGCGGATCGTGCGGGAGTGGGGTGGGCCGTGGGCGTCTGGCGTTTTGCGCGTGGTTCTCGGGCAGATCTCGAGCGCGCAGATATTGCTGAAGATTGCGCGGGCGCTTGCCGGTGCGGCGCGGGTGGGGTGGGGAGTTTCATCGCTGCCAGCGGGTTGCGTCAGTCGAGGAAGACGCGCGTCCGGCGACACCGTAGTTTCACCGGTTTATCGGTTGCTTTTCCTATGAGGCGTCCTTCTCCTGACGGTTCCTTGCGGGAGCGTTGCACGGCACAACTCGTGCAGCGAATCGGCGAGGATCTCATCCAGGATCGATCAGAAAACAACCACCGCCCATTCCCATGGCAGTCAAAGTCGCAATCAACGGTTTCGGCCGCATCGGCCGCCTCGTCTTCCGCGCCCTCGTCGAGCAGGGCCACCTCGGCACGACCTTCGACGTCGTCGCCGTCGGCGATATCGTCCCCGCGGACAATCTCGCCTACCTGGTCAAGTACGACTCCACCCAGGGGAAGTTCAACGGCACGGTGACCTCCAAGAAGTCCTCCCCGGACAAGGCCGAGGACGATGTCCTCGTGGTCAACGGCAAGGA
>Ga0315910_10004256_pt1 | contig 11998 bp, 11 predicted proteins | sample EdamamesoilMG_FD_204470 | JGI IMG/M metagenome (GOLD analysis project Ga0315910, IMG submission 204470) | Garden soil microbial communities collected in Santa Monica, California, United States - Edamame soil | ecosystem: Environmental > Terrestrial > Soil > Garden | place: USA: California... | reverse complement strand
CGATCGCCGCGATCTCACCGCTGCTCGGGTTGCTCGGCACCGTGTCGGGCATGATTCGTTCATTCACGGCCATCACCGCCGATGGCGTTCCGAACCCGGCTGTCCTCGCGGGCGGCATCTCGGAAGCATTGGTCGCCACGGCCGCGGGTCTGACGGTCGCGATCCCTTCGTTGATCGCTTATCGCTATTTGCGCGGGCGCATCGAGGGTTTGGTCGTGAGAATCGAGAAGGAGTCGATGCGCTTCATCGAAGCGTTGCTGCATCAGCAGCGGACGGGTGTGTTTGGAGTGGCCGATGAAGCTGCAAAACCGTTCAAGAGAAGAGCCTGAGATCAACGTAATCTCGCTCGTCGACGTGCTGCTCGTGCTCGTGCTGTTCCTCATGGTCTCGACGACGTTCATGCACGAGACGAAGATCAGCCTGCAGCTCCCTCAGGCGGCCGTCGAAGTTGCCGCGGCGGCGCCGAGCGACAAGCTCGAGATCATGATCACGCAGGCCGGCTCCTATTTGGTGAACGGCCGCGAGCTCGTCAACAACGAGCGCCGGACGCTGCGCGCCGCGATCGAACGGCTTACAGGCGAGCGGCGCGACTTGCCGGTTTTCATCCGCGCCGACGCAGCCGCCACGCATCAGTCCGTGGTCACGGCGATGGACGTCGCAGGCCAGCTCGGCTTCGTCAAGCTCAACATCGCCACGGTCACGCCGCCCGAAGCGCAAGCGCAGTGACATCGTGGCGGCGTCTCAATCGGCACCGCGTGTAGCCGCCGCAATGCCAGAGGTCGAGCTCAAGGCCGCCGACACGTATCGGCGCCTGCTGCGCTACGTTCGCCCGTACTGGTGGATCGTTGCAGCAGCGGTGGTCCCGGCGGCACTTTACGCCGTCGTCGGCACGGCCGTGCCGCTACTTCTCGGCGACTTCGTCAAGCAGCTGCAGAATGCGGTGGGCGGTGCGGAAAGAGCCTGGCGGTATCCGGTCCTGATTGCCCTCGGATTCCCGATTCGCGGCGCGATGGACGTGCTGACGGTCTACGGTCTCGCGTGGGTCGGCCGCTCCGTGATCCGCGACTTGCGCAGCGAGGTATTCGCGCATTACCTGGGCTTGCCAGCGCGCTTCTTCGATCAAGGCTCGTCCGGCGTGTTGATCTCACGGCTCACGTACAACACGGAGATGGTTGCGGAGGCCATCTCGAACGCCGTCGTGATCATGCTGCGCGACTCGCTCGCGGTGGTCACGCTGCTCGTCGTAATGATCTGGTACAGCCCGCGCCTGACGCTGACCGTCGCCGTGCTCGGCCCGGTCGTCGTGTTGGTCGTGGCCCTGATGAGCCGCGCGTTTCGCCGCTACAGCTCGCGCATTCAGGCTTCGATGGGCGATGTCACGCGGCTGACAGAGCAGTCGCTGCACGGTCATCGCGTCGTGAAGGTTTTCGAAGGGCAAGAGCACGAGCGGCAGCAGTTCCAGGACGTCAACACCCGCAACTTCCGTTTCAATGTTCGCATCGTGGCCGTGCACACCGTTGGCGATGCGCTGACTCAATACGCGATCGCGCTTGGCCTCGCAGCCGTCATGTATCTTTCGTTCGGCGACATGGATCCTGCCTCTTTCCTCGGCTTCGTCACGGCGATGGGCATGCTGCTGACGCCGCTGAAGCGTCTCGTCAACATCAACTCCATCGTGCAGCGCGCGATCACGGCTGCAGCCGGCGTGTTCGAGATTCTCGATCAACCGAAGGAGCCCGATACCGGGGTTTTGCCGCTCGCACGCGCGCGCGGCGACGTTTCGTACCGAAACATCTCGTTCCGCTACGAGTCTGGAAAAGAGCCGGCGTTGCGCGATGTCAGCCTCGACGTCGCGGCCGGGGCGACGGTCGCGCTCGTCGGCCAGTCCGGCAGCGGCAAGACGACGCTCGTGAGCCTGCTGCCGCGGTTCTACGATCCAAACCAGGGCGCCGTGCTGCTCGACGGACACGACATTCGCGAGTACTCGCTGCGCGATCTGCGACGGCAGATCGCGCTGGTCAGTCAGGACGTGGTGCTGTTCGACGACACGATTGCGAACAACATCGCGTACGGCGCGCTAGCAAAGTTCTCGCGCGCGGATGTCGAGCGCGCTGCGGAGGCCGCATACGTCACGGAGTTCGCGGCGGCGCTGCCGCAGGGCCTCGACACGCGCGTAGGCGAGCGCGGCTCGCTGCTCTCGGGCGGCCAGAGACAGCGCATCGCGATTGCGCGTGCTCTGCTCAAGGATGCGCCCGTGCTGCTACTCGACGAGGCCACCTCGGCGCTCGACACGGAATCCGAGCGCAAGGTGCAGGCGGCGCTCGCGGGCCTCATGCGCGGGCGCACGACGCTCGTCGTCGCGCATCGCTTGTCGACTGTCGAGCACGCTGATCTCATCGTCGCGATGCGCGGCGGCAGCATCGTCGAGACCGGAACGCACGCCGAGCTCTTGGCTCGCGGCGGTTACTACGCGTCGCTGTACAACATGCAATTCACCGTCTGATCCATGGCCTCGACCGCCGAGCTCTTGAATGACATCTGGTACGGCAAGAGTCCGGTGCGCTACGCGCTGTGGCCCGTCTCGGCCGTCTACCGCGGCCTCGCGCGACTGCGGCGCGCGGCGTATCAGCGCGGCTGGCGCCCCATAGTCGAGGCGCCCGTTCCCGTTATCGTCGTAGGCAACGTCAGCGTCGGCGGCACCGGCAAGACGCCGTTCGTCATCTGGCTCGCAGATCAACTGAAGCAGCGGGGGCGGAAGGTCGGCATCGTGACGCGCGGCTATCGCGGCAAGGGCACGGAGTGGCCGCGCGCGGTCGCCGGAGATAGCGATCCCGAAGAGGTCGGAGACGAGCCCGTGTTGCTCGCGCGGCGAACACGCTGCCCGGTCGTCGCGGGGCCGGACCGCGTCGCGTGCGTCGAGGCGTTGCTCGAGGATACGCGCGTCGACGTCGTGCTCTCGGACGACGGGCTGCAGCACTATCGCTTGGGGCGCGCGTTCGAGATCGCAGTCGTCGACGGAGCACGCGGCATGGGCAACGGCTTGTGTCTTCCGGCCGGGCCCCTGCGGGAGCCGCCGTCGCGCCTGCAGGAAGTCGATGCCATCGTCGTCAACGGCACGGGATGGGGTCACGCCGGCGTGTTCCGTGCGGACGCCGTGGTCACGAAGGTTTATCACTTGAAGGACGGCGCGGAGCGCACGCTCGAATCGTTTCGCGGCAAGCTCGTGCATGCAGTCGCCGGCATCGGCAATCCGCAACGATTTTTCGATCTATTGCTCGACGCGAATCTCGATGTCGAATCGCATCCGCTCGAGGATCACGCCGAGATCACGCTCGACGAGCTCACGTTCGACGAGCCAGGCGCGGTTCTGATCACGGAGAAGGACGCAGTAAAATGCGAGCATCTGAAGGCAAACGGCGTGTGGTGCGTAGTGGTCGATTTCAAGTTCGACGCCGATAGCGCTTCGCGGCTCATGCGGCTGGTCCTGCGCGGCATCGGAGGGCGTTAGTGGCGGAGGGTTTCATCGCGGTGATCCCGGCGCGGTATGCGTCGACGCGCTTGCCCGGAAAGCCGCTCAAGGACATTGCCGGCAAGCCGATGATCGAGTGGGTCCATCGGCAAACGCTGAAGAGCGGCGCCGCTGAGGTCATCGTCGCAACCGACGACGAGCGCATTGCGGCGGCCTGCGGCACTTTCGGCGCGCGCGTCGAGATGACTTCGACCGAGCATACGAGCGGCACCGATCGGATCGCCGAGCTCGCGCGGCGCTTCGAGTGGGACGACCAGCAGATCGTCGTCAACGTGCAGGGCGACGAGCCGCTGATCTCGCCGGTCTGCATCGCGCAAACGGCCAGGTTACTCGGCTGGCGCCCGCAAGCCGCGATAGCGACGCTCGTGACGCCGCTCGAGTCCGAAGCCGAGTTTCACGACCCGAATTTCGTCAAGGTCGTGACGGACCAAGAAGGCTGGGCGCTCTATTTCAGCCGCGCACCGATTCCGTGGCCGCGCGACGGCGGCATGCCGGCCGTCATGCGGCACATCGGGCTCTACGCGTACCGCGCGGGCAGCTTACGAGCGATCAGCGACGCGCCGCCCTGCGTGCTCGAGCAAGTCGAGAAGCTCGAGCAGCTGCGCGCGCTGTGGCTGGGACAGCGCATCGTCGTCGGCAAGGCCGCCGAGCCACCAGCGCCGGCCGTCGACACCGAGGAGGATCTCGCGAAGGTCCGCCGTTACCTCGAAAGCGCGCTGCGCTCGCCGGCGTGATGTGAGATGAAAGAGCTGCTCGAAAATCTCAAACGCACGATGGCCCGGGTCGTTGGAATGCAGCAGGAGCCCGAGTCGCGGGCGTCGCGCGGCGTCCTGTTCGTCTGCATGGGAAACATCTGCCGGTCGCCAACTGCCGAAGGCGTGTTCCGCAAGCTGCTTGCCGAGCAAGCGCCGGAGCTCGACGTCGAGATCGACTCGGCCGGAACGCACGGCTTTCATGACGGCGCTGCGCCGGACCCGCGCGCATGCAGGGCAGCGGAGCGCCGTGGCGTCGACCTAAAACCGCTGCGCGCGAGACGCGTGACCGAGCGCGATTTCGAGCGGTTCGAGCTCGTGCTCGCGATGGACCAGCAGAACCTCGAGTTCCTGCTCGAGGTGTGCCCGGCCGAGTACCGGTCTAGGGTCAGGTTGCTACTGGAGTTCGCGCCGCATCTCGAGCGTCGTGAGGTACCGGACCCGTACTACGGTGGTAGCACGGGGTTCGAGCACGTGCTCGACCTCGTCGAAGAGGCCGCTGCCGGTCTCCTCGAGCACCTACGCAAGACACCGCCACCGCCGCATGCCGGCGGCGGCCCGGAAACAGCGCGCGGCGGCTAACCGGTCTGGCGCTCGTCCGAGCGCACGGGGGCCGGCTCGTCGCTGCTCGCTGGTGCAGATGGCTCCGCCTGCGGTGCCCGACCGCCGACGTCGCTGGCTGTATCGCGCGGAGTGTCGTTGAAGCTGCGTTCCTGCCGTGACCAGTCGCTGCTTCCTGCGCTTTCTCCCGGCGTTGCTCTATCTCGAGTGTCCGTATCCTGGGGCGCGCTGCGCACGAATTCCGGTTCGACCGGATCCGGGCGCGGTTCCGGAGAAGAGTAGTCGCGCTCCGGCGCGGGCTCGCGCGGTACTTCGCTTGCGTAGTCGCGCTCGGGCGCCGACTCACGAGGTGCTTCGAATGCCGGCGCCTCCTGCTCAGGCGGGTAGTAGCTCGCGCTGGGCTCCGGAAATGACGGCGACGGTTCGGACGCTGCGTTCACGTTGCTAGGCGGTGCCTCGTTGCCGCTCGATTGCTCCGGGCGGTGCTCTTGGCCGTGGTCTTGCCGCTGGGCGTCCTGTCGCTGGCCGTCCTGTCGCTGGCCGTGCTCCTGCCGCTGGCCGCCGCGCCGATGCCGCGAGCGTCGCCCGCCTCGACCCGCCTGTCCCTGGCCTGGTTGACCCTGCTGGCCCTGACCCTGTTGCCCTTGCTGGCCCTGGTGACCTTGCTGCCCCGGCTGACCCGGTTTTTCGTGCGTTCCTTGCCCTTGCCCGTGATTTTGTTGCGAGCCTTGGCCCTGCTGCGGCGCTTGTCCCGCTTGTCCCTGTTGTGCGGCTTGGCCTTGTTGCGGCTCCGAACGTGGCCGTCCGTCGCCGCCGCGCTGATCGCGGTTGCGATCTCGGCCTCGGCCGCGATCTCTGTCGCGATCACGATCTCGATCGCGCCGGTGCTCGCCACGGCCGCGATGATCACGGTCGCGGTCACCGCGGTCGCGGTCACCACGGTCCCGATCACCGCGTTCCCGATCGCCGCGGTCACGATCTCGATGATCGCGGCGCGCGGATCGCTCCCGATCGCCGCCGTCGGCGCTCTTGGCCGGCGCCGGCGCTTCCCCGCCGCCACCGCCACCGCCGCTGCCGAACAGGAATGCCCACAACCGCATGAAGATGCCAACCTGCGCGACCGGAGCGGCCGCGCCGGGTCGTGGGGCCGGCTCTTCGACGGGCGGTGGCGGTGCCGCCGGCGTCGGTGCCGGCGTGCTCGGGAGAACGTTCGAGACCGCGGCTTCCTCGGTCTTCGGCTGTTTCTTGATCTCCTCGTATGCGGCGGAGATGTCGGGCTTCGGGGCGACGAGCTTGTAGCTCGTGCCGGCGTTCTCGGGCAGACCGATCTCGTCGTCGCGGACGCGCCGCAGCGTGTAGTTCGGCGTCTCGAGATCCGGGTTACCGAGGAGCACGACTTGAACGCCGTTCGCTTCTTGCAGCGTCTGCACCCAGTCGCGCTTCTCGTTGAGCACGTAGTTGGCGACATCCATCGGCAATTGCGCGATGACCTTCGCCGTGCGCTCTTTGCGCGCCTCTTCGCCGACTAGCCGTAGAACGGCGAGCGCCAGCGACTCGACGCCGCGGATATTGCCGGCCCCGCTGCAACGCGGGCAGACGGATTGCGTCGACTCCTCGAGGGACGGCCGCAGGCGCTGCCGTGACATCTCGAGCAGGCCGAACCGCGAGATCTTGCCGATCTGGATGCGGGCGCGGTCGTGGCGCACCGCCGCACGCAACCGCTCCTCGACCTCGCGCTGGTTGCGCTGCGGGCCCATGTCGATGAAGTCGACGACGACTAGGCCGCCCAAGTCGCGGATTCGCAGCTGCCGGCCGACTTCGTCGGCGGCCTCGAGGTTGGTATTGAGCGCCGTCTCCTCGATGTCCTCGCCCTTCGTCGAGCGCGCCGAGTTGATGTCGATGGCCGTCAAGGCTTCAGTGCGATCGATGACGATGCTGCCGCCCGACGGCAGCTGGACCTTATGGCCATAGGCCGATTCGATCTGGCTCTCGATCTGGTAGCGCGTGAATAGCGGTACCGCGTTGTCCTCGTAGAGCTTGAGCTTCTTGATGTTGTGCGGAAGCACGCGCTCCATGAACTCGACGGCTTCCTGGTAGATCGCGGGGTTGTCGATCAGGATTTCGCCGATGTCATTCGAGAAGTAGTCGCGCAACGCGCGCACGATGGCGTTGCCTTCCTGGTAGATCAGGAATGGCGCCGGGCGCGTGACGACGACCTGCTTGATGGCTTCCCAGACGCGCAGCAGGTAGTCGAGATCCCATTTGAGCTCTTCGGTCGTGCGGCCGATGCCGGCCGTGCGCACGATGCAGCCCATGCCGTCCGGAACCTGCAGATCCTCGAGCGACTGGCGAATCGTGTCGCGCTCCTCGCCCTGGATCCGGCGCGAGACGCCGCCGCCACCTGGGTTGTTCGGCATGAGCACGATGTACCGGCCGGCCAGGCTGATGAACGTCGTCAGGGCAGCGCCCTTGGTGCCGCGCTCTTCCTTGTCGACCTGAACGACGATTTCCTGGCCTTCGCGCAGGACGTCCCGGATCCGGACGTCGCCCGAATCGGGCTGCTTGACGAAGTACTCGCTCGAGATTTCCTTGAGAGGCAGGAAACCGTGGCGCTGAACGCCGAAATCTACGAAGCAGGCCTCGAGACTCGGCTCTATCCGAGTGATGCGGCCCTTGTAGATATTCGACTTGCGTTGCTCTCGAGACGGTACCTCGATGTCGAGATCATAGAGCTTTTGGCCATCCACCATGGCCACGCGCAACTCTTCCCGTTGAGTTGCATTCACCAACATGCGTTTCATAAATCCTCAGTGCGCTAGGGGCTCGCACGGAGGTTCGGTTCGAAACCGCGGTCTGCGAGGGGGTGCGGCCGGACTCATGCGCGGCTCGGCACGATTCAATGTGAAGAGGCGCTGCTCGATCCGTGACTAAGTCTTGGGAGTTATATTTGCTACGGAGAGCCATCGCCTTACGCAGATGCGGGACCCGAAATCTCCGGTCCGCCCAGTAGTGATGTTCTTAAAACTGGCAGCTCGCTTTGGTTTGAGCTACCGCCAGAATAAGGTTCGGGAGCGTCAAAAAGACCACTTCCCGTAGCGGTACTATAACATACGGTTCTTCAGGCTCAATTCGTACGCCATTGAATCCACCGCAAAAACGCACCTCCGACCCGGTCGGGGCGAAGGGAGTGCGCCATCGAGACATCGATGCCGAGCGAGCGGGCCAGAGGCTCGACAACTATTTGCTCGGCGAGCTCAAAGGCGTGCCGCGGAGCCATGTCTACCGCTTGATTCGCTCGGGTCAAGTGCGCGTGAACTCCGGGCGAACGAGCCCGAGCTACCGCCTGCAAGCGGGGGATCGCGTGCGCGTGCCGCCGGTTGGGCTCAAACCCGCCGCGGAAGCCACGGCGACTCCGGACCGCCTCGAATGGCTCGGCGCACGCATTCTCTACGAGGACGCACGGATCCTCGTGCTCGACAAACCCGCGGGGTTTGCCGTCCACGGCGGCAGCGGCGTGAGCTTGGGCTGCATCGAGGCGCTGCGCCTACTGCGACCCGACAGCAAGGACCTCGAGCTGGCCCACCGCCTCGATCGCGATACGTCGGGGTGCCTGCTTTTCGCGAAACGGCGCAGCGCATTGCGTCTGGTGCACGAGTTGCTGCGCGAGGGGCGCGTCGACAAGCGCTATCTCACACTCGTGAAGGGACGGTGGCCCGAAGGCACGACGAGGATCGATGCACCGCTCGTGACGCATCGCGTCGGCGGCGAGGCTCGCGTGAAGGTCGACGAGTCCGGCAAGGACGCCCGCAGCGAGTTTCGCCTCGTCGAACGTTACGGCAAGACCGCGTCGCTGCTCGAGGTCTCCATCGAGACGGGACGCACGCATCAGATCCGTGTCCACGCCGTGCACGGAGGCCACCCGGTGGCCGGCGACGAGCGTTACGGCGACAAGGACTTCAACACCTATCTCGAATCGTTCGGGCTCAAGCGGATGTTCCTGCATTCGCACTCGCTGTCGTTCGAATGGCCCGACACGGGTGAGCCGTTCAGCGCGAGCGCGCCGTTGCCCGACGATCTGCGAGCGGTGCTGACGGCGCTCGAGGCTAAGCGCGCGTAGCGCCAAGGGGATCGGCGCCGAGCCTTCGCAACGCATCGGCCAAGAAAATCATGGGTAGGCCGATGAGCGCTGTCGGATCCTGCGACTCGATGCGTTCGAACAGCGCGATGCCGAGCCCTTCCGACTTGAAGCTGCCGGCGCAATCGAGCGGGTTTTCCAGCCGCACGTACTGCTCGAGTGCGCTCTCGTCGAGACTTCGAAACTGCACCTCCGTGCGATCGACGTGCCGAAGTGTCTGTCCGGAGCCGGTCGCGATGATGGCGACGGCCGTGTGGAACAGCACGGTCTTGCCTTGCGCGGCGCGTAGCTGCGCGACGGCGACCTCGGCCGAGCCCGGCTTGCGCAACAGCTGCCCGTCGAGCGATGCGACCTGATCGGAGCCGATCACGAGCGCGTTCGGCGCCACGATGCTCTTCGCCTTCGCAAGCGCTAGCCGTGCGGCCATGTCGGCAGGCGGTTCGCCCGGGATGGCGTCCTCGACGGCGTCTGGCGAGCGCGTCGTGAACGGCAGCTGCAACCGACCGAGCAACTCGCGGCGGTAGCGCGAAGTCGAGGCGAGGATGATGGGCGGCATGGGCGAAAAGCGGTCTTACGTTTCGTAACTCACGGTTTTGACGCCGGAAACCTGCTCACTTATGATGCGCGGCCTATGTCCGGCTCGCTGCACGCCTGGTACAGTCTGCGCGACCTGGAATCACTGGCAGATCGTGGGGTTACGCTCAGCGGCGAGCTCGAGATCGACCAGCTGACGCGTCTTCGGGGCCTGCTTCACTCGGATTCCGGCAGTGTAAGAGCAACGCTGCGCTTTCGACAGCGGGGCGACGGTTGGTTGGCGTCGGAGGTCGAGTATCGAGCCGACGTCGAGCTGGTATGTCAGCGCTGCCTCGAGCCGTTTCGGCAGGAGCTCGAGGAGAGTGTGAACGTGGTGATCGCCGACAGCGACTCACTGCCGACGACGGTGCCGACAGGATTCGAGCCGTTCGAGTTGGAAGACGGGCGTTTGCAGCCGGTCCAGCTGATCGAGGACGAGGTCATCGTCGCGATTCCGCTGGTGCCGAAGCACGCGCGCCTCGAGGACTGTGGTAGCTTGGCGCGACAGATCGCCGGGCAGGGTGAGCGCCCTTAAGGGCCGCTCGAGTTTTTGGTTCGAGGAGATTTCAGATGGCAGTTCAGAAGAGCCGCAAGACGCCTTCCCGGCGTGGCATGCGTCGTTCGCACGATGCACTGACCGGCCCGACGTTAGCGGTGGACGCCACCACCGGCGTGACGCATCGGCGTCATCACGTCACGGCCGACGGGTTCTACCGCGGAAAGAAGGTTTTCGAAGTCCCGCAGGAAGCTGAGCAAGAGTAGTCGCTTTGGTTTCGCGTAGCTGGCGATCGCCCAGTTTCGCACCTCGCTCGACTCCAAATCCTCAGTGAGTCGCAAGGTCACAATCGCCTTGGACGCCATGGGCGGTGACCATGGGCCCGAGACCGTCGTGCCCGCGGCCCTCGCGACACTCGAGCGCGACGACTCCGTGACGCTCACGCTCGTCGGCTTGGCCGACGTTCTCGAGCGTGCGAAGCGCGAAGCCGGCGAACGCTACGGCTCCCGCCTTCAGTTCAAGCCCGCGACCGAGGTCGTCACGATGGACGAGCCGCCGGCCGACGCGCTGCGGCGCAAGAAAGACTCGTCATTGCGCGTGGCAATCGAGCTCGTAAAGAGCGGCGAGGCCGACGCCTGCGTCAGCTCGGGCAACACCGGCGCGCTGATGGCGACGGCCCGCTACGTGCTGAAAACGCTGCCCGGCATCGATCGGCCCGCGATCATTTCTGCCGTGCCCGGCATCCAGAGCCCGACATTCATGCTCGATCTCGGCGCCAATGTCGGCTGCACGCCCGAGCAGTTGCTGCAATTCGCGCTGATGGGCTCCGTGGTCGCGGAAGACATGCTCGAGATCGCGCGGCCGCGCGTCGGCCTCTTGAACATCGGCCAAGAGGACATGAAGGGCAACGAAACCGTGCGCGAGGCCGGCGAGCTGCTCGCCAAGAGCGGGTTGAACTACATCGGCTTTGTCGAGGGCGACGGCATTTTTCATGCCGACGTCGACGTCGTCGTCAGCGACGGCTTCGTCGGCAACGTCGCGCTGAAAACGATGGAAGGCGTCGCGAAGCTCATGAGCTCCTTCTTGAAGGAGGAGTTTCGGCGCAGCTTGTTGCGCAACGTGCAGGGTCTCGTCGCACAATCGGCTCTCGAGGCGCTGCGGGGCAGGCTGGACCCGCGCCGTTACAATGGAGCCAGCCTCGTCGGGCTCAACGGCATCGTGCTGAAGAGCCACGGCTCCGCGGACCAGTTCGCGTTCGAGAACGCCGTCAAGGCGGCAATCGTCGAAGCGCGCAAGGGTGTTCCACTACAAATCGGCAAGCTCGTCGAGAATCGGCCTCATTAAGATGTACTCGCGCATCGTCGGCACCGGCAAGTATCTACCCGAACGCATCCTCACCAACGCGGAGCTCGAGAGGATGGTCGAGACCTCGGACGAGTGGATCAGGTCGCGCACGGGCATCGAGTTTCGGCACATCGCGGCCGATAACGAATTCACGAGCGACCTCGCGTACAAGGCGGGCCTCGAGGCGCTCCAGAGCGCCGGGCTGACGCCGAACGATATCGATCTCGTGCTCGTCGGCACGACCACACCCGACCTGATCTTCCCGAACGTCGCCTGCCTCGTGCAGGACAAGCTCGGCATCAAGAGCTGCCCCGCGTTCAGCGTGGAAGCTGCTTGCTCGGGGTTCTTGTATGGCCTTGTCGTTGCGGATCAATTCCTGCGTCTCAAGCAAGCGCGGCGCGCGCTCGTGATCGGCGCGGAAACGATGTCGCGCATCATAGACTGGACCGATCGCGAGACCTGCGTGCTGTTTGGCGACGGCGCCGGCGCCGTGATCCTGGAGGCCTCCGACACTCCTGGCATCATGTATTCGACGTTGGGTGCAGACGGGCGCTACCGCGACTTGCTCTATGCCTCGAGCGGCGTTTCGTTGCGGCAGCGCGAGGGTG
>Ga0315910_10004255_pt1 | contig 11999 bp, 7 predicted proteins | sample EdamamesoilMG_FD_204470 | JGI IMG/M metagenome (GOLD analysis project Ga0315910, IMG submission 204470) | Garden soil microbial communities collected in Santa Monica, California, United States - Edamame soil | ecosystem: Environmental > Terrestrial > Soil > Garden | place: USA: California... | reverse complement strand
ACGCCGACTCGATCAGGCTAGAAGCCGGGTCTACGCCGCCGATCGCTTCGAACACCGCATCGCAATCCGATCGGATCAGCGCCGCGGCATCGGTCGTCACCAACGCGCTCGGCGCGCCCCGAGCGACCGCCGCCGACGGATCGCGCACCGCGACACCGACCACCTCGAACTGCTCCGGCCGGGACAGCAGATGTTGGAGAACTCCCAGACCAACCGTCCCCGCGCCGAGAACCGCGACGCGCACCACGCCTGGGCCTGCTTCTTGCCACGGTGCGATCAATGTCCGCTCGGCTCCGACGATCGCGCCGCTCGGATCATCCAGCCCACCAACCTCGAACACCAGGCCGGCCGACTCTGCAAAGCGAAGCGCCTTGGGCTGCAGCACGCGCCCGCCGATGCGACGCGCATCTTCCCACGACACACTGGCAAGCAATCTCGCGCCAGGCTCGGCCGGATCACGGTCAAACACACCCGCGACATCCTTCACCAGCCGGCAGCGGGCGCCCAAACTCATCGCGATGAACAGCGCGGTGTAGTCCGATCCTCCCCGCCCGAGCAGCGTTGTGCGCCCGCACGCGTCGCGCCCGACGAAGCCGGGCACAACCGCCACCTCGTCCGCCGCCCACGCTCCGCGGAACGCTTCCGCACGGATCGAGACCAGCGCCGCGTCGAGCGCATCGCCGCTTGTGCGCAGGCCCGCGGAAGCGCTGTCGAGCGTCCGCGCGCCGATCCCCGCGCGATCGAGCGCCAGCGCCAACGACGCCGCCGCCGCCTGCTCCCCCGTCGCGACGAGCGCCGCCAACGCGCCGGGGTCCGGACGCTCCGATCGACGCAGTCCCTCAGCGAGCAATCGATCCGTCTGGCCATGGAACGCCGAGACCACCGCTACAACGGCGAACCCATCGCGCCGCCAACGGTCGATCTCGGTGACTACACGGGGCAAGTCACGCTCTGAGCGCAGCACGGACCCGCCGAACTTCAGCACGATCAGGCGAGCACGGGGCACAGCGCGCTCCTTTCCTGATCCGAAGCAGCCAGCGCCGCGTCGATGGCGAGGTCCAGGTCCGCGAGGACCTCCTCAGGATCCTCCAGACCGACCGACAGCCGCAGCAAACCGTCTGAGATGCCGACGGCCTCACGCTGTTCGCGTGGCACATCCGCATGGGTCATGCTCGCGGAGTGTGTGAGCAGCGTCTCCACCGAGCCCACGTGCTCCGCGACGCCGCACAGACGCACCGCCCGCGTCGCCGCCCGCGCACCCTCGATCCCGCCGGGAACCTCGAACGAGACCACCGCGCCGTTCGCGCCCAGGTGCTGCCGGCGCGCGATGTCGGTCTGCGGGAACCCGCGTAGCCCCGGGTAGTGCACCCGCTCAATCCTCGGATCGTTCGCCAGCAGCGCCGCGATGCGCGCCGCGTTGCGGCACTGCTGCCCGATCCGCAGCGGCAGCGTTTTGGCGCCCTGCTGCGTGACCCACGCGTTGAACGGAGTCTGAATGGTCCCGATGCTCTTGCGCACCCGGTGTACGCGCTCCACCAGCGCCTGGTCGCGCGTCACGATCGCGCCCCCCACCGCCGCCGAGTGGCCTTCGATGAACTTCGTGGTCGAGTACACCGAGACATCCGCACCCAGGTCGAGCGGCCGCTGCAGCACGGGCGTCAGGAACGTGTTGTCCACGACCAGAATGGCCCCGGCCGCGTGCGCCAGCCGCGCGGCGCTCTCGATGTCCGTCAGCGTCAGCGTCGGGTTTGTGGGGGTCTCGACAAACACGACTTTCGTGTTCGGCCGGATCGCCGCCGCCAGCGCCGCAGGGTTCGTTGAGTCAAAGAACGTCGTCTCGACGCCGAGCCCCGCGAGTGTCTCCCTCAGCAGCCGGACCGTGCCGCCGTACACCGCTCGCCCGCAGGCCACATGATCACCCGCTCGCAGCAGGCCGAACAGCAGCGTCGTTTCCGCGGCTAATCCGGAGGAGAACGCCAGCGCGTGCGGCGCCTCCTCCAAAGCGCCCAACTGGTCCTCGAGCGCGCTGACCGTCGGGTTGCCGACCCGCGAGTAGGCGAACGCGGCGCCGTCGTCGATGCCGTCCCTCAGAAACGTCGTGGACGCGACGATGGCGGGAACAAGCGAGCCGTGAACGCCGGCTCGGGGGCGTGCGCCGTGCAGCGCGACGGAGGCGGGAGTGTGGAATGGTCTCGACATGCCGTGAATACCTCACGACATCGAGAGCAGGCCCATGGCGAAGCGGGGAGCTACGGTCGCGATGACCGTTCTCTTTTTGCCGCACCGAACACCACGTTCGGCCGGCCGCATCGTTCCCCTCGCGGGGACGTTTGCCTCGGCACCGCGGCTCGACCATTCGGGTCGGGCTCGGTTGCCGCCCGGGCTTGTGGCTGCCCGGGACTCTGGATGCAGGACGGCAGAATACCCGCGGTCCGGGCCACGTCAAGCGAGCTTGCCATTTTCTTGCCGAGTGTTCACCCGCGCCATTTATGGATGACAACCCCGCCGGCGATATGCAGAATCGTCGTCACCTGCTCCGGCTGATTCTCGCCGCCGAAATCCACCATGTTCAGGCCCGAGCCCTCGACCTCCGACAGCCGGTACGACCATACCATCAGTTCGGAGCCGTCCTCTAGTGGCGAGCGCCGGTCCGGCTCGCCGAACGCCGCCAACGCCCAGGACGCGCTCGTTTCCGACTCTTTGACCTGTTCGAAAAGCGCCTCGCTGACAAATGTTCCCTCGTAGCGCACCACCGGCCCTTGGATCTGCATAGTGATGGGGCCTTTGAGTTCGAAGGACGCCTCCATCCGCAACGGCTCCGAGGTGTCGCAGCCCGAGAGCGCCGCCACACCGACCAGCGCCATCGCCGCTCCCGGCAGCCTGACGACCCAATGGTTGCAAGTTCTGCGAACGACAAATGGCAAAAAATGGCTTGGCATGAGGGCTCCCTGAAGAAAATCGCGTCCCGGCGGCGTCCCGCCGTCAATGTCAATGCGGGAGACTGCCCGATCCGGGTAATCTGCCGGTGAGAGGGGGCTGAAAGCGTCCTCATTGGCGGCCATACCGTTCAGTACAATCGTGGGCGGGATCGCGACGGGCTTCCGCCTCCGATCCGTGGAGCCAGCCGTGATCACCGGACACCGAATTGCCCGACGCCCCGCGTTCGCCCTGATCGCCCTCGCCGGTCTCAACGGCTGCATGGTGGGCCCCGACTACGTCGCGCCGGATGCGCCGTTGGCGGAAAAATGGATCGACGCGCCATCGGCCTCGACGGAAGCGGCGGTGGATCCCCGCTGGTGGAAGCAATTCAATGATCCCGCCCTCGACGCTCTGATCGAAGAGGCGCTGGCGCAGAATCTGACGCTCCGAGCCGCGGGGTTGCGCGTCATTCAGGCCCGCGCCGTGCGGGGCATCACCGTGGGCGAATTCTTCCCGCAGACGCAGGAGGCGTTCGGCTCCATCGGCCGCAGCGCCAACAGTGAGAACGGAACGCTCGGCCAGGGCGATCGCTTCTACTCCGATGCGCAGCTTGGACTTCAAGCGGCGTGGGAGCTGGATTTCTGGGGACGGTTCCGGCGCGCCATCGAGTCCTCAGACGCGGCGCTGTTGGCGACGGTCGCGGACTACGACACTGCTCTCATCTCGCTCGTCGCCGATGTCGCGACCTCTTACGTGCAGCTCCGATCCTTCGAGGAGCGCCTCGCGCTCGCGCGCGACAATGTGCGGCTGCAGCGCGACACCGTCGAACTCACCGACGTCCGGCTCCGCGCCGGCGCCGTCTCCGAGCTGGACGTCGCGACCGCGCGCGCGCTGCTGGCGAGCAACGAATCGCTCATCCCCGAACTCGAGGATGGCCGCCGGCGCTCGCTCGTCTCCTTGGGTGTGTTGCTGGGCCGGCCTCCGTCGGAGCTTTCGGAGTTCCTCGGTGAGGCCGCCACGGTGCCGACGCCGCCGCCCGAGATCGCAGTCGGAGTGCCGGCCGAACTGCTCCGGCGACGGCCCGATGTGCGCGCCGCCGAGCGTGTCGCCGCCGCGGCTAGCGCGCAGATCGGCGTCGCCACCGCCGACCTGTTTCCCTCGATCAGCATCACCGGCGCGACGGGCTTCGCCAGCAGCGACATCGAGTTCGGCGGACAAAGCTCCGACCTGGGCGACCTCTTTAAGCCCGAGTCTTTCCAGGGTTTCATCGGTCTCACGGTGAACTGGCCGATCCTCAACTACGGGCGCATCGAAAACAACATCCGCGCCCGCGACGCCGAGTTCCAGCGCGTCGTGACGCAGTATCAGGAGACGGTGCTCCGCGCCGCGGGGGACGTCGAAACCGGGCTATCGAACTTCCTCAAGAGCCGCGCCCGCGCCGCCCACCTCGACGACGCCGTCACATCGCAGATGCGCGCCGTCGAGATCTCGCTTATCCAGTACCGCAACGGCGCCATCGACTTCATCCGCGTCAACCAGGCGCAGACCGACCTCGTGCAGCGCCAGGACGAGTCGGCCGTCGCCCGCGCAGACACTGCCACGGGCGCCATCGCGACGTTCCTCGCGCTCGGAGGAGGCTGGGAAGTCCGGGCGGGGAGTGAGTTCGTCGATCCCGAGACCGCCCGCCAGATGCGCGAACGCACCGATTGGGGCGACCTGCTCGCGCCCGACTACTCCGAGGGCAGCGACCTCTTCTTCGACCGCCCGAACGAAACCGCAACGCAGCCCTGAAACCCATGCCCTCCCGCGCAGACCGATCCATGCAAGCCATCCTTCTGGAGCGCCGAACCATGACACGGCCCCTCGCGTCTCTTCGAGAATCTCTGCTGCGGGCCCTTCGCATGGCTCCGCTCTTGGCCGCGGCCGCGCTCACGGGTTGCGACGAGCCGCCCGCTCCGCAGGCGCCGCCGCCCCCGGAAGTCGTCGTCGCGAACCCCGTGCGCCGCCCGGTGACGCAGTTCCTGGAGTACACCGGCAACGTCGAGGCCTTCGCCACAGCCGAGCTGCGCGCCCGGGTCCGCGGGTACCTGGAGAGCTTCAACTTCCAGCCCGGCTCGCTCGTCCAAGAGGGCGAGGTCCTGTTCGAGATCGAAAAACGCCAGTACGCCGCCGCCGTCGCCCGCGCCGAAGCCGAACTCGAGGCCGCCCGCGCCCAACTGGCCGGAGCCGAAGCCGCGGCCAAGCTCGCCGACGAACTCGCCGCCCAGCGTGCAGGGCCGGAGATCGACCGCATCGTCAAGGCCGCTCAGCGCGACGCGGCGATCGCGGCGGTCTCGCAGGCCGAGGCGACTCTTCAGGAGGCTCAGATCGATCTCGATTACACCGAGGTCCGCGCCCCTTTCACCGGCCGAATCACCCGCAATTATGTCGACGTCGGCAACCTCGTGGATGGCTCCGAAGCGACGCTTCTCGCGACGCTGGTCTCCGCGGCGCCCGCCTATGTGACCGTCGACGCGAGCGAGAGCGATCTGCTCATGGTCCGTCGGCGCAACGCCCAGTCCGAGCCCCCCGTCGAGCCCGGAAGCACAGAGTCGGGCGCGCGACGTCTCGTGCTGCTGGCGCTCGCCGATGAAACAGAGTTCAACATCCAAGGCCACATCGATTACGTCGATCCCGCGCTGAACGCCGACACGGGCACGATCCGCGTGCGGGCGATCTTCCAGAACGAGAACAACTTTCTGCTCCCCGGCATGTTCGTGCGGATGCGATTCATCATGGGCGATCGCGACTCGATCGTCGTCCCGGAGAAGGCGCTCGGCCAGGATCAGGGCGGCTTCTACGTGTTCGTCGTGGGCGCGGACAACGTGGTGGAGCAGCGACGAGTTGTGATCGGCCACACCGACGGCGCCGACCGAGTGATCGAAGAGGGCCTCACCGAGAACGACCAGATCATCGTGAACGGCCTCGCGAAGGCGCGCGCCGGCCTGCCGGTCACGCCCCGCGACACCGAGCGTCCCACCGAGGCGCCCGCCCCCCGCAAGGCCAACGCCCCCGCCGCAGGCCACTGATTCACTCGACGGGAGCCCACGCATGTTCACCATCTTCTTCATCCGGCGCCCGATCGTCGCGTTCGTCATCTCAATCCTGATCGTGCTGCTGGGGTTCATCTCCTACATCACGCTCCCGGTCGCGCAGAACCCCGACATCACGCCCCCGGTCATCAGCGTCACCACGACGTATCCCGGCGCCAGCGCCTCGGTCGTCGCCGACACGGTGGCCGCTCCGATCGAGCAGCAGGTCAACGGCGTCGAGAACATGCTCTACATGGAGAGCACGAGCGCCTCCGACGGCTCCTACGTGCTCAGCGTGACGTTTGAAGTCGGGGTCGATCCCGACATGGCGTCCGTCCTCGTGCAGAACCGCGTCAGCGCGGCCCTCCCCCAACTTCCCGAGGAAGTCCAGCGCCAAGGCGTGCTCACCAACAAGGAGTCCTCCAACATCGTCTCGGTCGTGGCGCTCACACCGATGGACGAAAACTCCGCCAAACTCTACGACGATCTCTACCTCTCCAACTACCTCGTCATCAACGTCAACGACCAGATCCGTCGCATCAGCGGCGTCGGCAACACCGCCGTCTACCCTGCCAAAGACTACGGCATGCGGGTCTGGCTGGACCCCGACAAGCTCCGCTCGCGCAACCTGACCGTGGTCGACGTTATCAACGCGCTCCGCGAGCAGAACGTCCAGGTCGCCGCAGGCTCCATCGGCGAGCCGCCCGCGCTCCCCGGCCAAGCTTTCCAGTACACGATCAACACCCTCGGACGGCTCGAAAGCCCCGAGGAGTTCGAGTCGGTCATCGTCAAGGTCGAGGACAAACGGCTCACGCGCCTGCGCGACATCGGGCGCGTCGAACTCGGCGCCCAGTCCTACGGCACGCTCGGACGCACCAACGGCGTGCCCGGCGGCGTCATCGTCGTCTTCCAATCCCCCGATGGCAACGCGGTCGAAGTCGCCCGCAAACTCCAGGCGCTGATCGCGACCGAGGCCGAGCGCCTGCCTCCTGGCCTTGAGTTCAGGACCATCTACGACACATCGAACTTCGTGGTGTCAGCCGTCCACGAGGTCTATCACACGATCATCGAAGCCGTCGTGCTGGTCCTGCTGGTTGTCCTGCTGTTCCTCGGGAGCTTCCGCTCGACGATCATCCCGATCGCAGCAATCCCCGTCTCGATCATCGGCACTTTCATCTTCATGAAGCTCTTCGGGTTCAACGTCAACCTGCCGGTGCTCTTCGGCGTCGTGCTGGCCATCGGCATCGTCGTCGACGACGCCATCGTCGTGGTCGAGAATGTCGAGCGCGTGATGCGCGAAAGCCACCTCCCCCGCCGACAGGCGACCGCCAAGGCGATGATCGAGGTCTTCGGCGCCGTCGTCGCCATCTCGCTCGTGCTGATGGCAGTGTTCATCCCCACCGCCGCGCTCCCCGGCATCTCCGGCGCGATCTACCGGCAGTTCGCCGTGACGATCGCCGTCAGCACGTTCCTCAGCGCCGTCTGCGCCCTGACTCTCAGCCCCGCGCTCGCCGGACTGATCCTCAAGGACCACAAGCCCGACCACAAGCCCAACCGCTTCAACCGCGCGTTCAACGCCTTCTTCGACTGGCTCTCCTCCGGCTACGCCTCCATCATCCGCGTCCTTGTCCATCCCGCCGCCATAGCCTTCTCGCTGCTCGCGTTCGTCGGCACGCTCGCGCTCGTCGGCTGGACCGTCACGCGCGTGCCCACCGGCTTCGTCCCCGACGAGGACAAGGGCCTCATCCTCACCGAGATGTGGCTCCCCGACTCCGCGTCTCAGGAGCGCACTCTCGAGACCGTCAAAAAGGTCGAGTCCATCCTCAGCCACACCGAGGGTGTCGCCAACTACACCGCCCTCCCCGGCACCTCCATTATCAATGGCAACGGCTCTAACTACGCCGTCGCCTACGCCGGACTCACCGACTGGTCCGAACGCGTGCCCGCCGGACGTGACCTCCAGACCATCGTCGCCGAGATCCAGAGCAAAACCCGCGACATCCCCGACGCCATCATCTTCACCTTCTATCTCCCTCCCATCGAAGGGCTCGGCAACGCCGCCGGCTTCGATCTTCGCCTGCTCGACCGCGCAGGAATGGGCCGCGGCGCCATGGAGAGCGCCACCCGCGACCTCATGTCAACCGGCTCCGCCGACCCACGCCTCTCCGCCGTCTCCAGCGCCTTCCGCGCCGGCGTCCCCCAGCTCTTCGCCGACATCGATCGCGAGAAAGTTAAGAAGCTCAACATCCCGCTGCAGGACGTCTTCAGCACGCTCAGCGCCTACCTCGGATCCGCCTACGTCAACGATTTCAACCGCTTCGGACGCACCTGGCAGGTCAACGTGCAGGCCGAGAGCGAGTTCCGCGCCAAAGTCGAGGACGTCAGCCGCTTGCAGGTCCGCAACGCCGAGGGCGCCATGATCCCGCTGGGTTCCGTTCTCAGCGTCAATCCCTCCTTCGGACCCGACCGCGTGATCCGCTACAACCTCTACCCCGCCGCCGTTGTCAACGGCTCCGGAGCCCGGGGCGTTAGCAGCGGAGCCGCGCTCGCCGCCGTCGAAGACATCCTCAAACGCATCCTCCCCGCGGGTCTCAGCTTCGAGTGGACGAACATGTCGTTCCAGGAACGCGCGGTCGAGGGACAGGCCGGCATCGTCTTCGTTCTCGCCCTCGTCATGGTCTACCTCATCCTCGCGGCGCTCTACGAGAACTGGTTCACGCCCCTCGCCGTCATCCTCACCATCCCCCTCGCCGTCCTCGGCGCCATGGTCGGCCTCATGATCCGGGGCATGGACAACAACATCTACACCCAGGTCGGCCTCGTCCTCCTCGTCGGACTCGGCGCGAAAAACGCCATCCTCATCGTCGAGTTCGCGCGCATGAACCGCATGGCCGGCAAGAGCATCCGCGAATCGGCCATCGAGTCCGCCCGGCTCCGCATGAGGCCCATCCTCATGACCGCCTTCGCGTTCATCCTCGGTGTGCTCCCCCTCGTGAACGCCACCGGCGCCGGCGCCGCCAGCCGACAGGCCCTCGGCACTGCGGTGTTCTTCGGCATGATCGGCAACACGTTCCTCGGCCTCATCTTCACCCCCGTGCTCTACGTCGCGATCACCGCCTTCTCCGAGAAACTCTTCGGCCAGCAGAAACCCCCGCCGGACCTGCGCATCGATCCCAAGTCCGAAGCCGCTCCGCACGCGCCCTCAGCCGCCGCGCACTGACTCCACCGGGGCTCGACCGACGAAGCTAGAGTCGTCCCCATGCCCCGACGCATGCTCCCCCAATTCCGGTCCCCGGGCCGCAGCGCCGCAGCGCACGGCGTGCTCCTCCTCGGGGTCGCGCTCACGCTCGGCGCCTGCGATCCCGCCACGCCCTCTCCCCAACAAGCAGCGCCGGCTCCCATCGCCGTGGAGACCGTCCACCCGCAGCTCCGCGAGTTCACGCGCCTCGTCCGCGCCACCGGCTCCATCTTCGGCGATGAGGAGGCCACCATCGCCGCCAAGGTCTCCGGGCGCGTCGTCGCCATCCATAAGGATTTCGGAGACATCGCCTCGCCCGCCGAGCCGCTCCTGCAGATCGACCCCACGGACTACGAGCTCGCCCGCACCGAGCGCGAGCGCGCCCTCTCCCAGACGCTTGCCCGCCTCGGGCTCGAATCGATTCCGGACACGACACTCGATATCGACTCCCTTCCTTCCGTCGAACGCGCCCGGCTCCAATCGGCAAACGCCCACGCCCGCTTCGAGCGCGGCCGCTCCCTCGCCGACCGTCAACCCCCCCTCATCAGCGAGCAGGACTTCGCCGACCTCCAGACCGCCGCCGAAGTCGCAGAGAGCGAACTCCGCGTCGAGCGTCTTACTGCGCAAGCCATCCTCGCCGAGGCTCGCGCGCTCGAAGCGCAGGTCGCGACTGCGCAGCAGCGCATCGCTGACACGCTCCACCTTGCCCCGGTGAATGCGGGTGAGTCCGCCTCGTCCGCGACTCGCTACGAGATCGCGACCCGCTATGTCTCCATCGGCGACTTCGTGCAGATGGGCGATCCCCTCTTCCGAGTCGTGGACTCGGACCCCGTCAAGCTCCGCGTCACGGCGCCCGAGAGACGACTCGGAGAGGTGCGAGTCGGACAGACCGCACGGGTGACCGTCGAAGCGTTCGCGGAGCCCTTCGAAGGACGCGTCACCCGCATCAGCCCGACGGTCGACTCCGCGACGCGCACCTTCCTCATCGAAGTGACCGTGCCCAACGCCGACGGGCGCCTCGCACCCGGCGCCTTCGCCGTCGCGGAGATCGAGATTGCCCGCGAAACCGCCCTCGCGCTGCCGGTTGACGCCGTCGTCGCCTTCGCCGGCGTCGTGAAGGTAGTGACCGTCGTCGACGGCAAGGCCCAGGAGCAGCGCGTCACCACCGGAGATGTGCAGGATGGCTTCGTCGAAGTCAGCGGCCGCCTCTCGCCGTCCGACCTCGTCATCCGACGCCCCTCCGGCGCCATCGTCACGGGTGCGCCCGTCGAAGTGCAAAACCCGGCGCCGGAGCCGACAGAATGAGCCGCCGGACCGGCGCACCGGGCGCCGCGCTCGCGTTGTTGCTCATCACGCTCTGCGGCTGCGCCGTGGATGAGCACGCCGACATCCGTGAATACCGCGCCCTGCTCGACGACGGCGCGCCCCCCTTCGCCGAGCTTGACGCCAAACCGGAAGTCGGCCCACTCGACTCCATGCTGCTCGCCAGTCTCCGCAACGAGACGCTCTCCGTCGAGGGCGAGGCTTACATCCAGTCCATCATCGAGCGCCGACGCGTCGCCGCGGCGTTCCTGCCCACCGTCGCCCTCTCCCCCACTTACGCCTTCCGCGACGATGCGGGCTCCAACCAGACCTCCGCGTTCGATGTGCCGATCGAAGTCACGATCGATGTGAACCCCGTCAGCGATGCCGCCGCGATGGCCGCCGCGGAGCGCATCATCGAGCAGCGCCTCGCCCTCCTGCTCGATCAGCAGGACCTGCTCCTGATCGACGTCGCCCGTGCTCACTATGAAGTAGTCCGCGCCGAGCGCGCTGTCCGTGTGCTCGAGAACACGCTCGCCGTGCAGGACGAGCGCGTCCGCGATGCCCGAGGGCGCGTCGAGGCCGGTCTCGTGCGGCCGCTCGACCTCTCCCTCGCCGAATCTCAGGCGGCGCAGACCGCCTCCGACCTCGCCCTCGCCCGCTCGTTCGTCCTCAACAACCGCACGCTGCTCGGGTTCCTCACCACGGCCGACATGACCACCCGCGTCGTCGCCGACGGCTTCGAGACCCCCGAGGCGCTCCCCACCCGCCAAGAGCTCCGCGCCGCCGCGGACCTCCGCCGACAGGACATCATCGCCTCCGGCCGTCGTGTGGAAGCCGCTCGCTCGCTCATCCAGGTCGCCTACGGGCAGTACTTCCCCACCGTCTCCCTGGACTTCGCCGCCTTCCTTTCGCGAGACACCGATCCGACGAACCTCGACTGGACCGGCCTGCTCCGCGTCTCCATCCCGCTATTCTCCGCAGGTCTTATCGAGGCCGATGTGCGCGAGGCGCTGTCGCTGCTGCGCCAAGCTCGACTCCTGGACTCGCTCGTCCGCCGCGCGGCGCAGCGCGATGTCGACTTCGCCTACGACAACTACGAAGCCACCCGCGAGCGCATCGACCAACTCCGTGTGCAGGTCCGCGCCGCGGGCGATGCGCTCCAGCAGGCGGACGGGCTCTACCAGGCCGGCCTCGCCACAAACCTCGAACGCCTCGACGCCCAGGACCGCCTTCTCTCCGCCGAGCTTCAACTCATCACCGCCGAACTCGAGCGCAAGGTCTTCTACCTCGACCTGCTCCGGACCACCGGCGCGATCCACGAACTTGTCGGCCTCCGCCGCTCCGCCCCGCCCGAACCCCGACGCGATCAGCCGGACCCGACCCCCTTGACGGAGAAGGAGGCGCCCCATGCAGCGGCTCGCTGAGATCTGCATCAAGCGCCCGGTCTTCGCCGCGATGCTGAACCT
>Ga0315910_10004254_pt1 | contig 11999 bp, 12 predicted proteins | sample EdamamesoilMG_FD_204470 | JGI IMG/M metagenome (GOLD analysis project Ga0315910, IMG submission 204470) | Garden soil microbial communities collected in Santa Monica, California, United States - Edamame soil | ecosystem: Environmental > Terrestrial > Soil > Garden | place: USA: California... | reverse complement strand
ACGCGGTGTTGGCTTCGGCTTCGCACGGCATCATCCTCGGTTTCCACACGCGCGTGGACAGCACCGCTGCCGAAAAAGCCAAGCACGAAGGCGTGCAGATCAAGCTTTACGCGATCATTTATGAGTTGATCGACGAAGTGAAGGACGCGATGGCCGGCTTGCTCGATCCGTTGAGCAAGGAGGTCATCGTCGGCACGGCGGAAGTGCGCCAGATTTTCAATCTCTCAAAAGGTGTGCCGGTTGCCGGCTCGATGGTCACGAACGGTCGCATCGTTCGCGGCAAGGTTCGCGTGCGCCGGCGTAAGGATGTCATTTACGAGGGAGTCACCCAATCGTTGCGGCGATTCCAGGATGAAGTCAACGAAGTGCGCGCCGGCATGGAATGCGGCATCCGCATCGAAGGTTTCACTGAAATTGCAGTGGGTGACGTCGTCGAGTGTTACACTATCGAGAAGACGGCGCAGAAACTCTGAAACTGCTTGTTGCCTATCGGCCATCGCACTGACTCATGCCTTCCCACCGTCATCTTCGCGTCCGCGAATTGCTCAAGCGAGCGATCGGCGAAGTCATCCGCCGCGAGTTTCCGGTGGAATCCACCGGCCTGGTGACGGTCAATGACGTCGAACCCGCAGGTGACCTCAAGTCCGCCACCGTTTTCATCAGCATCTTCGGCAACAAGGACCAGCAAAAGCGCGGCCTGGACACCCTGACCGAAAACCGCAACCGCATCCAGGGCCTGATGGCCAAGTCGGTCGTGCTCAAATACACGCCGACGCTGCGCTTTGTCATCGATGATTCGGTGAACCGCGGCAATCGCGTCATGCAGATCATCGAAGAACTGGAAAAAAATTCTCCGGCCGAAGAAACCAGTCCGGAAAAGTGAATCACCCGCGGTGAAATCCCATCCCCAGATCATAGACCGGGTCCTCGACGCCATTCGCGAGGCCAGAACCATTTGCATCGTCGGCCACATCCGTCCCGATGGCGATTGCATCGGCTCACAACTCGGGCTCATGCACGCGTTGCGCGCCGAGGGAAAGAAGGTCGTGGCGTGGAATCAGGACAACGTTCCGTTGAAATATCGCTTTCTCGATCCCGACCGCGATTTCGAAAAGCCCAAGGCAGGCGAGAAGTTTGACCTCGTGATTGCGACCGATTGCGCGAGCTACGAGCGGCTCGGCAAGGTGAGTGAATTCATCGGCAAACGGAAACAGCTCGTCAACATCGACCATCACGAGAGCAACACGCGCTATGGTGATATCAATTGGGTCTCACCCCGCGAGCCTTCAACCGGCGAATTGATTCATCGCCTGCTCAAGACCGCCCGCTGGCCCATCACCCCGCGCATCGCCGACCTGCTCTTCACGGCAGTTTCGACTGATACCGGCTCGTTCCAATACCCAAATACCCGGCCCCGCTCTTTCCACGTCGGCGCCGACCTTGTCACCCGGGGCGCGAATCTTTCGAAGATATGCGATGAAGTTTATCAGTCGTTCCCGCTCTCGCGCGCCCGGCTCCTCAAGCACGTTTACAGCAAGTTCAAACTCTCCCACAACGACCGCATTGCGTACCTTTGGCTCAAGAAAGCCGACTTCACCCGCACCGGCGCTGAAAGCGATGATACCGAAGGCTTGATCGACCATATCCGCGCCATCGAACCGGTCGTGGTCGCATGCATTTTCGAGGAACTCGACCCTGAACTCACGCGCATCAGTCTGCGTTCGAAGAATGGCAAGGTCAACGTCAGTGAAATCTGCGGCCAGTTCGGTGGCGGTGGCCATCCTGCGGCTGCCGGTGCGCGCATTCCGGGTCGTCCGCTTTCTGTCCAACGCCGCGTCATCGCTGCCGTCAAGAAGGCGATCAACGCCGCGAAATGATCCGCCATGCAAGAATTCTCCGCGCTGGACGGCGCGATCCTCATCGATAAACCCAGCGGCCCGACGTCGCACGATGTCGTGGACGCCATCCGTCGCAAGTTCGGGATCAAGAAGGTCGGCCACTGCGGCACGCTCGACCCCGCGGCCACTGGCCTGCTCATCATCGTGCTCGGCCGGGGCACGAAACTTTCCGAAAAACTGATGGGCGATGACAAGGTGTACGAGGGCACGATCAAGTTCGGCGAAGCCACCGACAGTTACGACGCCGACGGAGAGATTACTGGATCGCTGCCAGTGATGCCCATGACGGTGGAGGAGTTGAATGGAGCAGCCGCTGGTTTCATCGGCGACATCATGCAAGTGCCGCCAATGGTTTCCGCGATCAAGAAAGGCGGCGTGCCGCTCTACAAGCTGGCCCGCAAGGGCGTGGAAGTGGAACGTGAACCGCGGTTAATCCACATCTACAATTTCCGTTTCACGGATTACACCGAGCCGGTCGGCACGTTCAAACTCGCCTGCACCAAGGGTACGTATGTCCGCAGCGTGGCGCATGATCTTGGCCAGAAACTCGGCTGCGGGGCGCACCTTGCGACGTTGCGACGAAGCGTCTCAGGCAAATTCGATGTGGCCGATGCGTTGCCGCTCGATCAAGTGTTGAATCTTTCAACTTCCGAACTGGAGAAACGCGTACTACCGTTCCTAAAATTGGCCATCGCTTAGCGCAAGGATTGCGCGAGCCATCCCGCCGGGTGCAGTTTCCGTGGCAAATTTGTGAGCAGACTTTGCGCACACGCTCACATCACAAAACGCCCGGATTCATTCACGATTTTTCACACAATTTGTAACCTTGGATCCGCGTTCACGTCTCTCTCCTCATAACCGCTGCGCCGGTGCGCGGCACAAGAACAAAACTGGAACACAAAACTGATCATGAAAAACATCAAACTCATCACTGCACTGGCGCTCGGCAGCTTGCTCGCCGTTTCCGCCACCAACGCCCAAGACAAACCCAAACGCGAACGGCCGGATGGTCCGCCGCCCGGTGAAGGCCGGCCGGGCCCGCGCGGTGAAGCCCCGCGCGAACGTATCGCGAAGCTGGCGGAAGAGCTTGGTCTCTCCGCAGAACAGAAGACCAAGATCCAGGAATTCATGAAGTCGCAGGCGGACAAGCGGCAAGAACTCCGTGACGCCACGCCCGAAGAACGCCGCGAGAAAGCCAAGGAACTGCGCGACGAATTCGACCAGAAGATGAAGGAGGTCCTGACCGCGGAACAATACACCAAGTGGCAGAAGCTGCGGCCCACACCCGGCAATCGCCCCGGTGGTCCAGGTGGTCCTGATGACGAGCGTCGCCGCCCCGGTGGTGAAAAGCCAGCCGAGAAGAAGTAAGTCTTTGAACAACTGATAGCGCGGGATGGCTCACGTCATCCCGCGCTTTTTGTTTTGCCGTTTTGGATCTTTTGACGCTCAGCAACCCTCGCTTGACTCCGCCTGTTGATTCGCGAAGCATCATCACCACCAGTTGGGAATTGTTTATGAACGCATTCTATAACTCCGTCCTGCTTCGTCGCAGTTTGCCACCGCTTGCAGCAATCGTTGCCGCCGGCTTGCTATCAAGCTGCTCCACTATCCCGAGCGAATCCGGTTTCACCAGCTTGTTCGATGGGAAGAGTCTCAGCGGCTGGCGTTCGGTAGGTGCGCCGGCTGACAGCTACCGGGTGGAGGATGGTGCGATCGTCTGCACGCCAGCGGGTCGGAATCTTTTCACGGAGCGTGAGTTCAGCGATTTTGTTTTGCGCTTTGAATTCAAGCTGGAAGACGGCTCGAACAATGGCATCGGTATCCGCGCCCCGCTTGAAGGTGATGCCGCCTATCTCGGCATGGAAATCCAAGTCCTCGATCAGAAAGCTGCGGACACAAATAAATGGGGCAAGCTTCGACCGGAACAGTATCATGGCTCGGTTTACGATGTGTTCGCCGCGAAAAGAGGCGCGCTCAAGTCCAACGGCGAATGGAACCAGGAAGAAATCTTTGCGCAAGGTCGCAAGATCAAGGTCACAGTCAATGGCCAAGTCATCCTGGACGCGGACCTGAACTCCGTTACGAATCGGGCGAAGATTCTTCGGCATCCCGGCTTGTTCCGTGAGCGTGGGCACATCGGTTTCCTTGGCCACGGCGACCGTGTTGCGTTCCGCAACATCCGCGTGAAAGAACTGCCGCATGCGGAAAAGGACAACACCGCTCCCGACGGCTTCATGTCATTGTTCAACGGCAAGAGTTTCGACGGCTGGAAGGGCCTGGTTGGCGATCCCAAGAAACGCGCCAAGATGTCAGCGGAGGAACTGACGACAGCTCAAAACAAGGCTGATGTGCTCATGCAGGAGAACTGGAAGGTGATCGACGGTGCGCTGGCTTATCGCGGCAAAGCCTACGACAATCTGTGCACGACGAAGGATTACGCCGACTTCGAGCTGGTTGCCGATTGGAAGATCGCACCGCACGCAGACAGCGGTTTTTATCTGCGTGGCTCGCCGCAAGTGCAGATCTGGGATCCGCACACGCAGCCGCCCAAAGCCGGCAGCGAAGTCGGCTCGGGTGGGCTTTACAATAACAAGACCAACTCCGCCAAGCCCCTGCTCGTCGCTGATAAGCCGGTGGGCGAATGGAACCGGATGCGCATGATCATGGTGGGCGACCGGCTGAACATCTTCCTGAACGATCAGTTGGTGGTGAAGGATACGGTGCTGGAGAATTACTGGGACCGCAGCATCCCGGTTTACGCCAGCGGCCAGATCGAGCTGCAGGCGCACACGACCGAGGTGTGGTTCAAGAATCTCTATGTGCGGCCGATCGGTGCCAGGTAGCGCCGTCTAGCTCTTTACCAGTTTTCGCTTTGCGCGCTCCTGGAAGAACTGATCTGCCAGCACACCAATCAGCACGACGGTGCCCATCACCGTGAAGTTAAGAGCGCTGGGAATGCCCAGCAGATTGACGACATTCTGCAGCACCTGAAACAACGCTGTCCCAATCAGGATGCCGATGATCGAGCCTTCGCCGCCCCGCAGACTACATCCACCCAACACCGCCGCCGCAATGCCGTAAAGCTCGTAGAAATTTCCATGGTTCGAGGGGGAGATGGAATTGGTGTAAAAGGCAAACAGTATGCCGGCGATGCCGGTGAGCACACCCGCCAGCACGTAGCTGCTGGCCACGACCCAACGGGTGTTGATGCCTGAGAAACGCGTGGATTCCTCGTTTCGCCCCACTGCCAGCAGATAGCGACCATAAATGGAACGATGCAACACGAACCACATGATGATCGCGATGACCACCAGGATCACAAACGGCATCGGCAGGACACCAAACAATCTACCCTTGGCGAGGGTCTGCAGAGTTTCAAATCCCTCGGCGTTACCAAACCCTTTTGTGTCTTCGCCGGCAATGAAACGGGCGAGGCCCCGGTAGATCATCAGCCCGCAAAGTGTGGCAACGAACGGTTGGATCTTCAGGCGGGTGATCAACAAGGCGTTGATCAACCCCAACACCGTCGGGATGCCGATCGCCGCCAAAGCTGCCAGCGGCCACGGCCAGTTCCATTCGGTCAACATCATCGCCAGCAGCACCCCCGCCAGCGCGAACACCGAGCCGACCGAAAGATCGATCCCTCCGGTGATGATGACCAGGCCAAGTCCGATGCTAAAGATTCCGAACAGCCCGATCAGATTTGCCAGATTGGTCAGGTTGGGCACTGAGAGAAAGCGCGGATTGATGGCCGCCGTAATACCGCACAGGACAAGCAGGAGGGTTAGAATTCCGAGTTCTTTTTTCATTCTGAATCCGTGTTAATCAAAGTCACTCAATTCGTGAACGCCGCTTTTGCAGCGGTGATTTTCTTCCCTACCGCGAGTTGCATGATGTTCTCTTCGGTACAATCCGCGCGCTCGAGCACGCCGGTGATCTGCCCCTCATGCATCACCACCACGCGATCACTGACGTGCAACACTTCCTCCATGTCGCTGCTGATCATGAGGATCACGGCGCCTTGCGCGGCCAGCGAGCGCATGATGCGGTAGATCTCGGCTTTGGCCCCGACGTCGATTCCGCGTGTCGGCTCGTCGAGGATCATCACCTTCGGGTCCATCGAAAGCCACTTGCCGAGCACCACTTTCTGCTGGTTGCCGCCGGAAAGATTCACCACCCGCGCCTCGCAGCCGGGCGTCTTGATCTTCAGCGACTGAATCTGTTCATCAGCGACCTTGCGCTCACGATTGCGGTTGATGAGAAACAGCGAGGCGAAACGCTCCAACGACGGCAGCGTCGTATTTTCGCGCACCGTCATGCCCGTGATCAGTCCTTCACCACGGCGGTCTTCCGGCACAAGATAGATTCCCTTCACGATGGCCGCCCGCGGATTGCCAACTGGCAGGGTTTCACCTCCCAGGGAAACTTCTCCCGTGGCAAACCGGTCCAGCCCCACCATCGCCTTCACAATCTCGCTGCGCCCAGCCCCGACGAGCCCGGCAAATCCCAGGATCTCGCCGCGCCCGGCGTCGAACGAAACCTGCCTGGCGGGATAACGGCTCGAACGGAGATTCCGCACCTTGAGATGGCCCGGCGTCTTTTGCGCGTTGGACTCAACATAAAAATTCTTGATATCGCGCCCGACCATCAGGCTGACGATACAATCATGCGTCACCTCGTTCTGGGTCAACTCGCCGGCATTCTTACCGTCGCGCAGCACTGCCACGCGGTCGGCGCAATGCTCGACCTCACCCAGGCGATGCGAAATGTAGATCACACTCACGCCCTGTTCGCTCAACTCACAAACGAGTTTTAGCAGGCGTTCAGTCTCCACCAGCGTGAGGCTGGAGGTGGGTTCGTCCATGATGATGATACGCGCGTTGAGCGAGAGTGCTTTCGCGATCTCCACCATCTGTTGCTGCGCGATGGACAACTGATCCACGCGCGTCCAACTGGAAACATCCAGCCCAAGGCGCTTGAGATAAGGTTCGGTATCCGCGTGGATCTTTTTCCGATCGATCAGTTTGAACGGACCGATGAGTGGTTCGCGCCCGAGAAACACATTCGAAGCCACGTCGAGATTATCGAGGACATTGAGTTCCTGGTGGATGAAGGCGATGCCGAGCTTCATCGCATCGGTGACATTGTCGATCTTCACGGGTCGGCCATCCACCAGAACCTGACCGTCGTCCGGTTGGTAAACCCCGCCGAGAATCTTCATCAGAGTGGACTTGCCAGCGCCATTTTCGCCGCAGAGCGCAAGTACTTCACCCTTGCCGACGGTGAGGCTCACGTTGTCCAACGCCACCACACCCGGGAAGCGTTTCCCGATGGCGCGCATTTCGAGCAAGGGTGGATTCATCGTGCTTCTGAAAGCATTACCAAATTGCCGCCAGTTGTTAAGCTATCCAATCGAGTAGGTCGTATGGCGGGCCTGACGGAAAACCATCCAGATTCATTGCCACAGATGGGTGGTTAATGCCTGAAAACGATTGCAGCGTCGAGGATTTTCAGCCTCGACGCCACAATCGGTGAAATAATTCCGCAAAGCAGTTGCGCCGGGCTTACTTGCCAAGCTGCTTCTTCAGGCGCGCCTGAAACTCAGCGACAGTATCCTTCTTGATGTTCAAGGTCGGCACGACCTGCTTGCCGTCCTTGTCCCCGACGAGCGCTTGCTTGTCGCCGCCGATATGCCTGGCCATCTTCGTGATCGCCTGTTTACCGAACTCATACGGCTGCTGCACCACCGTGGCGTAAACACTGCCCGCCGCCACGCCAGCAAGGGTTTCATCCTCCTCGTCGAAGCAGACAATCTTCACCTGGCCGAGTTTGCCGCTGTTCTTGGCGCCGTTGATGATCGCCGGGCCGTTGTAGCTCCACAGCCCCACAAGACATGCCACATCGGGATACTTCACCAGAGTGTCCTCGACGTTGCGCTGGGCACGCGCGCGGTCGGTTTCGTCGGTGCGGACGTCGATGATCTCCACCTTTGAGCCTTCAAGTTCCTTCTTGATGCCGGCAAAGCGTTCCTTCGCATTCGCGGCATCAAGCGTGCCGACGAACACCATGATCTTGCCGCCGTTGGGCAACGCTTCTTTGATAAGCTTGCCGGCTTCCACGCCCGCGGCGGTATTGTCCGTGCCGATGTAGCAAACGCGCTTGCTGTTTGGTGCGTCGCTGTCATGGCAGATCAACAACGTCTGGCTGGCCGCTTTGTTGAGCAGCTCCGTCTGGTTTTTCGGATCGACCGGGCTCACCGCGATGCCGTCGATGCCCTTGGCCAGCAGATCGTCGATAATCTGCTGTTGTTCCGCCGCCGTGCCGCCGGACGGGATGCGGAAATCCACACTGACGTTGCCGAGTTCCTTTTCGGCATCGGTCGTGCCGGCTTTGGCGATGACCCAGAAGGGCGAGGCGTTGTTCACGACGAAGGCCAGGTTCAATTTCTTGCCGCCGGCCGTGCCGCCGCCGCTGCCGGAGTCAGAAGCCGGGGCATTGGTGTCGCTCTTGCCGCAACCAGCGATGGCGAGCGCCAGACACAGCGAACCGAACAGGATGGGGAGTTTGTTGAGTTTCATGTTTAGTGTGATGGGTTAGCGGACAGAAAACTTGTAACTGATGGTGTTGGTGTAAGTCTCGCCGGGCCGCAACACGGTCGAGGGAAACGCCGGCTGATTTGGCGAATCGGGGTAATGCTGCGGTTCGATGCAAAAACCCGTGCGTTGGTGATAGACCTGGCCGCCCTTGCCCGTGATGCTGCCATCGAGAAAATTGCCCGAGTAAAATTGCGTAGCCGGCTCGGTCGTCTCCACTTCCATCACCCGGCCGGTCGTCGGCTCGGACACTCGCGCCGCTAAAACCAGCTTCTGGCCCGGATTGTTCAAAACAAAATTGTGATCGTAACCGCCACCGAGCTTGAGCTGCTCATCTGGCTGGTCAATCCGCGCCCCGATCTTTGTCTGCGTGCCGAAATCCAGTGGCGTGCCCTTGACCGCGCGGAGTTCACCGGTGGGGATCAGATCCCCGTTCACCGGCGTAAAGATTTCCGCGGGAATCATGAGTTCATGGTTTAAGATGTCGCCGGCCCCGGCAAGGTTGAAATAGGAATGGTGCGTCAGGTTCACCACCGTCGCCTTGTCGGTCGTAGCGGTAAAGTCGAGCCGCAGCGCGTTGTCGTTCGTAAGCGTGTAAACAGCCGCCACGCTCAGATTGCCTGGATAGCCCTCCTCGCCATCAGGACTGACATAACGTAACTCCAGCACCGGACCGAGTTTGCTATCGCCGGCCCTGGCCTGCCACACGACCTTATCGAAACCTTTCAGCCCGCCGTGCAAAGAATTCGGACCGTTGTTCTTGGCCAAGGTGTAAAGCTGGCCATCCAGAGAAAACTTCCCGCCCGCGATGCGATTGCCATAACGCCCCACGAGGCAACCAAAGTAGGGACTGCTCTTCAGATAGCCATCAAGCGAATCATAACCCAGCACCACGTCTCCCGGCTTGCCGGTGCGATCCGGGACGAACAAGTGCGTCACGATGCCGCCGTAATTGGTGATACGGGCTTCGACGCCATTTGCATTGCGCAACGTGAACAATTCGACATTCGTACCATCCGGCAGTTTGCCAAAAGGTTGACCTGCCGATGTTGCGCTGCTGGCTAAAGTTGTTTGATTGCCCATGGAAATCGCCCGCGCATTATGCCGATGCCCGCGAGGCTGGAAAGAAATTGTTTTATCGGGCAGCATACTTGCTTGTCGGCCAGACATTGCCCAGTCTTTCGGCCATGCGCCTGTGGAATGAACGAACGCCGAAACGCCTCATCCGCCTGGCCATCTTTCTTACGCTCGTCATTCTCGGCTGCTGGTTCACCATGATCCGGATGCCGCTCAAGAGTTTTCGCGGGGCGCTGCCTGTTCTGACACCAGAACAGGCAGTGTTGCGCGATGAACTTCAGCGTGACGTCCAAAAGCTCGCAGGCGAGATCGGCGAGCGTAACACCTACACGCCCCGCGCTCTGCATGCCGCTGCCGATTACATCGAAACCTGCTTCACCAACGCTGGACTCGCAGTCACGCGCCAGAGCTACATCGCGATGGGTGAGCGCTGTGATAACCTGATCACCGAGATCCCCGGCTCCAGTCGCGCTAAGGAAATCGTCGTCATCGGCGGGCATTACGATTCCGTGCAAGGCGTCGCGGGCGCGAATGACAACGCCAGCGGCGCTGCCGCCACGCTGGCACTGGCCAAACGCTTTGCCACCACGAAGCCGGCGCGCACGCTGCGCTTTGTGGCGTTCGTGAATGAAGAACCTCCATTTTTCAAAGCCGAAGACATGGGCAGCCTCGTCTATGCGCGCAGCTGTCGCACGAACGGTGACAACATCGTCGCCATGCTCTCGCTCGAAACAATCGGCTACTATTCGGACGCCGCGAAAAGCCAGAAATATCCTTTCCCCGTCGGATTGTTCTATCCGTCGCGCGGCAATTTCATCGCGTTTGTCGGCAAGACTTCGCAAGCGAGCTTGGTGCGACAATGCATCCGCAGCTTCCGCACGCACGCGCAATTTCCCAGCGAAGGCGCTGCTTTGCCGTCACGGATTCCAGGCGTGGACTGGTCCGACCACTGGGCGTTCTGGCAGGCCGGCTATCCAGCGATTGAAATCACGGACACCGCCATCTTCCGCTATCGGCACTATCACACGACGGAAGACACGCCGGACAAATTGGACTACGAGAAAATGGCCCGCGTCGTCAGCGGCCTGGAAAAAGTCATCGAAGACCTGGCGAATCCGTTGTGAACGCAGGCTTCAACCGCCTGCGACGATCTTCACGATCTCCAGCCGATCGCCCACATTGAGTTGTCGCCGGGAAAACTCCGAAGGCGCGACCGCCTCGCCGTTGTGCTCCACCACCACGCTCCGCGGCAACAAACCTTGCACGACAAGAAATTCCTCGATCGAGCAAGGCAGCTGGGCGGCGATTGATTGGCCGTTGGCAGTGATCTGGGGGTTCATTTGTGAAGCGATTGAGACGCGCTGCCCTGAAATTCGTTCAAGGAGGTGAATTCAGCTAGATCCAGCGCTTTGAATTCATCTGCTGAAATGAGCTTAACTTTTCCATCTGCACCTCCAACTGCATGCAATGGTTCGCGGATAAGCCACGCCCACAATCCTGGCTTGGTCAAATTTCGATACGAATTTGTGCAGGCGATCACTATTTCCTGAGAAGACTTTGTCACCAAGAAATTCGTCCGAACAACGAACTGCGCATCGCGCGGCCGACAGTAGACACTACGCATGGAGTCGAGCTCTCCACTCGAAAACTCAAACCTATGTTCATTTGTGACCGCTATGGCTTTGGCTAATCTAAGAAACTTATGACAAGTCATCTGTGCTCCGATGTTACCGACTCCCTTTCCACCTGAAGCCAGCAACGGCAACAAAAGAGTAACCAACAACGCGACCCCAAATGGAATCAGCAAGATCACGATAAACCTGTTGCTGACGTGCCATTTTGACTTGTTCATGGTCGTCACTTCATCAGCGCCGCGTCCCAATCCTTCCACACCGGCTCGTAGCCGAGGCGCTGAAGCAGCTTGGCCACTTCCTCCGGTGTTCGTTCATCAGCGATGTTGAACTGGCCGGTTGCGCTGGTCGTTTGGCCGTTCGCAAGCGTGGCCCATTCGCTCGCACCGGCTTCCACGATACGACCGCGCACGGTCTGATGGATGTGTTCCTTGCCCGCGCCAGTATAACCGCCCGGTTCGGTGTGGCTGCCGGCGCTGATGAGCGTGATGCCCAGCGGAAAAAGGCCGTCGCGTAGTTTCGCCGGTTCACGCGTCGAAAGCACGAGGCCGACGTCCGGAAACATCAACCGGAACGCGCAGACGAGCTGCACCAGTTCGCGATCGGTCATGTGCGTCAGCGGTTCGAACTCGCCAGCGCACGGCCGCAGCCGCGGCAGCGAGATGGTGAGATTGGCCTTCCAGCAGTTGCGCAACAGATAATCCGCATGTGCCGCCACACACAACGCTTCGTAGCGCCAGTCGGCCAGGCCGTAAAGCGCGCCGATACCGATCCGACGGAAACCAGCCGCGTAGGCACGC
>Ga0315910_10004253_pt1 | contig 12001 bp, 10 predicted proteins | sample EdamamesoilMG_FD_204470 | JGI IMG/M metagenome (GOLD analysis project Ga0315910, IMG submission 204470) | Garden soil microbial communities collected in Santa Monica, California, United States - Edamame soil | ecosystem: Environmental > Terrestrial > Soil > Garden | place: USA: California... | reverse complement strand
CGAAACACCGCTCAGCTTAAAGCCGCACTTTTTGCACGGCGTTGCCGCGCTGTCGTTCTGGGTGCCGCAGTTGGGGCAAAACACGAACTACCTCCGTCGGGGATCGTAGCTGTTATCCACTGTGCTGACCAAAATAACTCCTGGTCCACGGTCCTGCCGAGCCGCGCCTACCGGGGCCGGGTGGTAATACGCACCCGGCCGCTGCGGGGCGAGCCGCCTGCAGGCGCACCGCGGCGCGACGCCCAGGCTGAATTCGTGCGGGCCTTGACACTGCGCTTTGCAGATCACTACGGTGCGCTCGCTCGTAGGCCCGCCGCTCGCAAACGTCACGGAGCTCCTCGGCCCGTACAACGGCCGGCGCGCGCTCGCGCAGCACCCTCAATCTGGCTCCACCCGTAACAGAGAAGCATGGCGTTTGTCTTAAGCGAGGCGCACGAGCGTGAGCTGGCGGAAATCCTGTCGCGCTACCCGAACAAGATGGCGGCGTGCATTCCGGTGCTCCACCTGTGCCAGAACGCCAATGAGAACTGGGTGTCTCCGGAGGTGATCCAGTTCGTTGCCGAGCGGCTCGAGCTGCCCGCCGCGCACGTCAAGGGCGTCGTCACCTTCTACACCCTGTTTAACCAGCACAAGCCGGGCAAGCATCAGATCTGGGTGTGTCGCACCCTGTCGTGCGCGCTGCGCGGCAGCGAAGAGTTGCTCTCGCACTGCGAGCGCCGCCTCGGCATCCACGTGGGCGAGACCACGGCGGACGGCAAGTTCACGCTGCGCACGGCGGAGTGCCTGGCGTCCTGCGGGACGGCTCCGATGATGCAGGTGGACAAGACCTATTACGAGAACCTGTCGCCGGAGAAGCTGGACGAGATCTTGGCCGGGCTCTCCCGGGAATAGCGCGAGGCCGAAGCACACATGCTCAAGCGCACCGATTACCTGACGAAGAACTATGGCCGCCCTGATAGCCATACTCTTCAAACCTACGAAAGCAGCGGCGGTTACCGCTCCGTGCGGCGCGCGCTTTCGATGTCCCGCGAGGCCGTGATCGAAGAGGCCAAGAAGGCCCACATCCGGGGCCGTGGCGGCGCCGGCTTCGACTGCGGCACCAAGTGGAGCTTCATGCCGAAGCCCAACGGGAAGCCGCATTACCTCGTCATCAACGCGGACGAGGGCGAGCCCGGGACGTTCAAGGACCGCACCATCATGGAGCAGAACCCGCATGCCATCCTCGAGGGATGCATGATCGGGTGCTACGCGATCGGGGCACACGCCTGTTACATCTACGTGCGCGACGAGCTGCACCTGTCCAAGCAGCGGCTCTGGGGCGCCATCCGCGAGGCTCGGACCAAGGGTTATCTCGGTAATTTGCCGTTCGGCAACAACTACCCGATCGAGATCTACGTCCACACAGGCGCGGGCGCGTACATCTGTGGCGAGGAGACGGCGCTGCTCAACTCGCTCGAGGGGCGTCGCGGCGAGCCGCGACTCAAGCCGCCATTCCCGGCGCAAGCTGGCGCTTTCGGCTTCCCCACCACGGTCAACAACATCGAGACGGTGGCGATCATGCCCACCGCCTTCGCGCTGGGCGGGGACGCCTTCAGCCGCATCAGCGACCTGCACTCGTTCAACGACGGCGGCGCTCGCCTGTTCGGGGTCTCGGGCCACGTGAAGCGGCCGGGCATCTACGAGTGCGCCGTCGGGCTCACCTTGCGCGAGTTGATCTACGACCTCGGCGGCGGCGTGCTCGGCGACCGGCCTTTGCTGGGGATCATCCCGGGCGGCTCGTCCTGCCCGGTGCATCTGCCGGACGAGATCGTCAATGTCCCGAACAACCCCAAGTTCGAGCCCTACAACGGCAAACCCCTGCTCGACTTGCCGCTCGGCGTGGACACGTTCCGCTCCGCCGGCAGCATGCTCGGTACCTGCTGCGCGATCGTGCTGAGCGACGCCGCAGACCCCGTGCTCGCCATGCACAACCTGATGCGGTTCTACAAGCACGAGTCCTGCGGGCAGTGCACCCCGTGCCGCGAGGGATGTGGCTGGCTGGAGCGGCTGTTCGACAAGATCATCGCCGGGACTGCCACGATGGACGACGTCGACCAGGTCAGCGAGATCGCCTCCAACATCACCGGCAACACGATCTGCGCGTTTGGTGACGGCGCGGCCCAGCCGGCGCTGTCGTTCATCCGCAAGTATCGCAAGAGCTTCGAAGACTACATCCAGAACCGGGGTCGCTCCCAGACGGGTAGGTTGAGCGCGTGACCGCAGGCGATCTGCTGTTTGGATTGTGCGCCGTTGCTTGTCTGGCCGGCGCCATCACCACGATCTCGGCGCAGAACCCCATCCGCGGTGCGATGGGTCTGCTGACGACCATTTTCGGCATCGCGGGGTTGTTCCTGATCCTGAGCGCCGAGTTCCTGACGGCGATCCAGTTGATCGTGTACGCGGGGGCTGTCGTCGTCCTGTTCGTGTTCGTGCTGATGTTGCTCGGCGCTGACGCGCGCGCTCCGGCGCGCTCCGGTCGCTCCGGGGCCAGCCGGATCTTCGGCGGTGGGCTGTTCGCGCTGATCAGCCTGTTCGCTCTGATCTCCGTCGGCGGCGGGCAGCGCGAGCTGACCAGGTTCGGCACCGTCGGTGAGGCGCACGGCAGCGTCGAGGCGGTCGGGCGCGAGTTGTTCACGAAAGGCATCTTCGCCTTCGAGCTCGCGTCCGCCCTGCTGATCGTCGCGGTCATCGGGGCGATCGCCGTCGCGCGCAGCCGCCAGGGCGCAGTCCGGCCCAAGAAGGTCGTCCGCTCGCCGCGCGACCTGTTTGCTGGCCCGGTGCATCCGCGCGACGCAGGTCGTCCGCTGTCCTCCGAAGGAGCCGAGTGATGGCATTGAGCGATACCCTCGAGCACTACGTGCTGCTCTCTTCGCTGATCTTCACGATCGGAGGCGTCGGCTTCCTGGTTCGGCGAAACGTGCTGGTTCAGCTGATGAGCATCGAGCTGATGTTGAACTCGGTGAACCTCCTCCTGGTCGCCTTTAACCGAGTGCACGGCGCCACGATGGGCGGGCAGATTTTTGCCTTCTTCATCATCGCCGTGGCCGCGGCCGAGGTCGCCGTCGGGCTGGCGATCATCCTCTCGTATTACCGCCTGAAGTCGACGGTCTACACCGACGAAGCCGACCTGATGCGGCATTGAACCGCGCAGTGTCTCGACCTAAACGCGCGGCATCGTGAACGAGCACCAATGGAAGCTTTGCAAAAGATCTTTCCGGCGAACAACTTCGCCCTGCTCCTCCTGATCCTGGGAATGCCGCTGATCGGCGCCTTCGTGAACGGCGTCTTCGGCAAGCGGCTGGGCAAGGACGCCGTACGGCTGATGGCGCTGTCGGCTCTCGGAATCTCCTTCGTCGGCGCGGTCGTCTCCTTCCTGATGCTGCGAGCGGTCCAGCACGAGAGCGACCTCGCGGCGCGCTTCGTGTGGCACGGCTGGGAGTGGATCGGCCTGTCGCGGGCGGGTGAGGCCAGCTTCATCCACGCCGGCGCGGGCAGCAACCTGATCCGGCTCGAGATCGCCTTCTCCATCGACGCCCTGAACGGGACGATGGCGCTGATCGTCACGGGCATCGGCTTTCTGATTCACCTCTACTCCTCGTCGTACATGGCGGAGGACCCGGGGTATCACCGCTTCTTCGCGTACCTGAACCTGTTCATCTTCTCGATGCTGGTGCTCATCCTGGGCGACAGCCTGCCGATCCTGTTCGTCGGCTGGGAGGGCGTCGGTCTGTGCAGCTACCTGCTGATCGGCTTCTGGTTCGATAGCGAGGCGAACGCCCGCGCCGGCAAGAAGGCGTTCATCGTCAACCGCGTCGGCGACTTCGGTCTGCTCGTCGCGATGGCCCTGCTCGTGCGCTACACCGGCGCGCTCGATTGGGACGGCATCAACGCGGGCTCCGCGGGTCTGCTCACGGAGATGAGGATCTGGGACGGCCAGCTCTTCTCGTTCCTGCCGGATTTCATCACGCAGCCGCGTTCGGTCAGCGTCGCTACGCTGGTGGGGCTGGCTTTGTTCCTCGGGTGCGCCGGCAAGAGCGCGCAGGTGCCCCTCTACACCTGGCTGCCGGACGCGATGGCGGGCCCCACGCCCGTCAGCGCGCTGATCCACGCTGCCACCATGGTGACGGCGGGCATTTACCTGGTGTGCCGCCTGTCCGGCGTGTTCACGCTCAGCCCGGCCGCCATGCTCGTGGTCGCCAGCGCGGGTGCGTTCACGGCGCTGTTCGCGGCCAGCATCGCGCTCGTGCAACGCGACATCAAGAAGGTGCTCGCTTACTCCACCGTGAGCCAGCTCGGGTACATGTTCCTGGGCGTGGGGGTCGGAGCGTTCACGGCGGGCTTCTTCCACGTCCTCACGCACGCCTTCTTCAAGGCCTGCTTGTTCCTCGGTGCGGGCTCGGTCATCCACGCGATGCACGCACGCATCCACGACACGGACGCCTCTCAGGACGTCAACAACATGGGGGGCCTGAAGAAGTACCTGAAGGTCACCCACGCGACGTTCTTGGTCAGCGTGCTGGCGATCGCGGGCATGCCGTTTACGAGCGGCTTCTTCTCGAAGGACGAGATCCTGTACAGCGCGTTCACGCGCTCTGTGGTGTCCGAGCGGGCAGGCGCCTTCGAGTGGCCGTCGTGGGCCGGCAGCGTGCTGTTCGCGGTGGGTGTCACGGCCGCGGTGATGACCGCGTTTTATATGTTCCGGGTCTATTTCCTGACCTTCCACGGGACTTTCAAGGGCTGGCGTATCGTCCCCGGCTGGCATGAGCCACACGGGCATCACGACGATCACCACCACGATCATCATCACCACTCGGGCCCAATCGACGGCCCGGAGCCCCACGAGTCTCCCTGGCAGATGACGCTGCCGCTCGTGATCCTGGCGACCCTGGCTGCGTTTGGCGGTTTCCTCAACGCGGCGCCGCTCCACATCGTCCCGCTCGAGCACTGGCTCGAGCCGTTGTTCTCGACGCTGGTGGAGGAGTCACGTTTGCACAACGCTGACCCGGATCACGCGCTCATGATGCCGCTCTTGGTCCCCGGCGTTCTGGCCTTCCTGATCGGCACGACGGTGGCCTGGGTGATCTACATCAAGCAGAGCGGCGCGCCGGCGAAGTCGCTCGCGGAGCGGTTCCCGGCGCTCTACCAGCTGTTGGTCGACAAGTGGCGCGTCGACGAGCTGTACGACGAGCTGATCGTCGGCAGCCTGGAAGCCCTGGCAGAGGCCTCGGTCTGGTTCGATCGCTGGGTGGTCGATGGCATCATCGCGCGCCTGACGGCGCTCCTGGTCACCGTCTGGGGCCACCTCTTGCGCCTGCTCCAGACGGGGCACGCGCAGGCCTACGCCGCCATGATGGTGCTCGGCATGGGCGTGATCGGCTGGTTCGTGGCGGTGCCGCAGCCGAAGGTGATCGTCTCGGGTGATGCTGCCACCGGTCAGTACTCGCTGCAGGCGGCGCCGGGCCTGGGCTACTCCTATCGCTGGGACAGCAACGGCGACGGCACCTTCGATAGTGAGGACTTCGGCTCCACGGCGCAGGTGACGGTCCGCCTCGACGAGGGGGCCACTCAGGATGTGCGGCTCGAGGTGCGCAACGCCTTTGGCCGCACTCGGAGCGGCGTGTACCAGCTCAGCCGCCCGCGGCGTGACGGCTCTACGGCCATGCTCGGGCACGCGCACGGCGTGGCGGGCGCTGGCCTCGATCTCTCTCTCGATTCGGACTCCACTCGAGGCATCCGCTGATGAACCCTCTCGCGTCGGCCATCGTCGAAACCTGGCCCTACGTTCTCGCGTTCCTGATCGCAGCTGCCGTGCCCTCGCGGCAGGGGCGGATCGAGCGGTTCGCGCTCGGTCTGATCGCGCTGCTGGCCGTGGCCTTCGTGCGCGGCATGTGGCCAGGCACGGCGCCTGCAGGCGAAACGAGCGAGTGGCCGCATCTCCTGAACGTGATCGTGTTCCTGCCGCTGCTAGGCGCGGTCGCGGTCATGTTCCTGCCCCGCCAGGCGCCGCGGCTGCTCAAGCGCTTCAGCATGGGCGTGTTGCTCGCCGATTTCGGGGTGTCGCTGCTGCTGCTCGCCACGCCGATGACGAACGGCTGGCATCACCAGTACATCACGGAGTGGCTGCCGAGCTTTGGCATTCGCTACCACGTGGCGGTGGACGGCGTGAGCTTCTGGCTCATTCTGCTCTCCACGCTGTCGAGCCCGCTGGCGCTTTACGTGAGCTTCGGCGCCATCCAGAAGCGGACGAAGGAGCTGTGTTTCTCCTTCTTGCTCCTGCACGGCGCGATGCTCGGTGCGTTCGTGGCGCTCGATCTGTTCCTGTTCTACCTGTTCTGGGAGTTGATGCTGGTGCCGATGATCTTGATCATCGGCGTGTGGGGCGGCACCGAGAAGGTCAAGGCTGCCTACAAGTTCTTCCTGTACACGATGGCGGGCAGCATGTTGATGCTCGCGGCCATTCTGTACATGGTGTGGAGCTTCAAGCAGATCGAGGGCTACTACACCTTCGACTACCTCGCGCTGCGCCGGCTCTTGCTGACCGACACCGCGGCCTGGCTGTGCTTCGCCGGGTTCGCGCTGGCGTTTCTGATCAAGGTGCCGATGTGGCCGTTCCACACCTGGCTACCGGACGCGCACGTTCAAGCGCCGACCGGCGGATCCATCATCCTGGCCGCCGTGCTCCTGAAGCTCGGCACCTACGGCTACCTGCGCTTCTGCATGGGCATGTTCGAGGGACCGGCGTGGCAGGCAGGCGCGACGTTGGCCTGGGTGGCCTTGCTCGGCGGGGTGCTGTACGGCGCGCTCTGCGCGTGGCGCCAGGCAGACATCAAACGCCTGGTCGCGTACTCGTCGGTGGCGCACTTGGGCTTCGTGATGCTGGGGTTGTTCTCGGCCACGCAGTCCGGCATCGAGGGTGCGATCCTGCAGATGGTCAATCACGGCATCTCGACGGGCGCGCTGTTCATGCTGGTAGGCGTCATCTATGACCGCCGGCACACGCGCCTCGCGTCGGAATACGGGGGCCTCGCCAAGGTGATGCCGGTGTATGCGGCGCTGTTCGTGGTGTTCACGATGGCGAGCGTCGGCGTGCCGGGCACGAACGGCTTCGTGGGCGAGTTCATGGTGATCATGGGCACGATCGTCTCGCAGCCCCTCGGGCGCTGGGCGACGAGCCAGGCGGCGGTGGCGGCGTTCGGCGTGATCCTGGCGGCTGTCTACATGTTGTCGGTGGTCCAGAAGGTGTTCTTCGGCCCGCTCGACAACCCGAAGAACCAGAAGCTCACGGACCTGAATACACGCGAGACGATCGCGCTGGCGCCGCTCTTGCTGCTGGTGTTCGTCGTGGGCCTGTTCCCCGGCTTGCTGCTGGATCGCATGCACGACACGGTGACGGGTATCGTGGGCCGCTATGTCGAAGGGCGAGTTGCCTACCAGGAGCACCGCGGTCAGTTGGAGACGATCTTGAAGCCGCGTAGCGGTGACGCCACGGAAGCGGGCTATCCGGAGCCAGACAAAGCGGCCCCGGCCGACGAGGCTCCGAGTGTTGCGGCGCGGACGGAGGAAGCGCGATGAATCTGATCTTTGCGTTGTCGCCGCTGCTCGCGGTGGGCGTGGGCGCGCTCTTGTTGATGCTCGCCGAGGCCCTCGGCAAGCCGGTGGCTGCGGCCGGGTTGAACAGCGACGGTGTCGTCACGGACGCCGGCGCGGGCCGCGCTCCGGAGCTCGGCCTCGGCAGCGCCGTGGTGCTGTTCGCGGGCGCCGTGCTCAGCATCGCGGTGTGGTTGGTCGGGCCCGACAAGCTGCCGGGCATCGAGGCCGTCGCGCCGTACTTCATCGTCGATCGTTTCTCGGTCTTCTACTCGTTCGTGTTGTGCCTGGGCGGCGCGCTGAGCTGCTTGCTCGGCGGGGGTTACTTGCCCGAGCACGACATCGACCGCAGCGAGTTCTTCTCGCTAGTGTTGTGGTCCACCGTGGGCGCGATCGCGCTGTCGGCGGCGGGTGACCTGCTGACGCTGTTCGTGGGGCTGGAGACGATGTCGCTTGGCGTCTACTGCATGATCGCTCTGCGGCGCGGCAGCCTGAAAGCTAGCGAAGGCGCGCTGAAGTACTTCTTGCTCGGCAGCTTTGCGGCCGCGATCCAGCTGTTTGGCGCGGGGCTGCTGTATGGCGCCACCGGGCACACCGATCTGGTCGGTATCGGTCAAGCCGTGCGGACCATCGGCGAGGCGGGCAGCACGGTCAGCCCGACGCTGGTGCTGTTCGCGATGGTGCTGTCGCTGGTGGGCCTCGCGTTCAAGGTTGGCGCGGTGCCGTTCCACATGTGGACGCCCGACGCTTATGAGGGCGCGCCGACCCCGACGACCACGTACATGGCCGTCGCGCTCAAGAGCGCTGCGTTCGCCATCTTGATGCGAGTGCTGGTCGTCGGCTTCGGTGATGAGCGACTGCTCAGCTGGGGCGCCGGTTGGCCCCCGATCGTCGCGGGTCTGGCCGTGCTATCGATGACGGTCGGCAACCTCGTCGCCGGGCGCCAGGAGTCGGTCAAGCGCATGCTGGCGTATTCGTCCATCGCGCACGCGGGCTACGGCTTGGTCGGCGTTGCCGCCATCCTGGGCTCCGAGCAGGCGGAGCCGTCGGTCTCGTTCTACATGCTCACGTACACGGTCTCCACGGCGGGCGCTTTTGGCGCGCTGATCCTGTGCGGCAGCCGCGGGCGTGAAGCGGTCAGCTACGAAGACCTGGCCGGCGTGGGGCGGCGTCACCCGGCGGCTGCGCTGGCGTTCTCGGTGTTCCTGCTGTCGCTCGCGGGCGTGCCGCCGCTGGCTGGTTTCTTCGGAAAGCTGTACGTGTTCAGCGCGGCTGTCGACGCTGGTTTGTACTGGCTGACGGTGGTCGGTCTGCTCAACAGCGTGATCGGCGCCTATTACTACCTGCGCGTCATGGTCTACATGTACATGCGCGAGCCGGTGGCGGGCGCGCCGATCGCGGTTCCGATGCGCTCGACCATGGTGAACGCCGCGATCCTGCTGGCAGCAGCGGCGGTGGTGTTCCTCGGCATCTTCCCCACGCGGGCGCTGGAGCTGGCGGCGGCGGCGCTGCCCTGAGCGCGAGCTAGGGCCCGAGCGCGATCGACACTTCCTCTTTCGGAAGGTCGACGAGCTCGGGCGCGTACAGCAAGGTGAGCTGACGAGAGTTGCGCGGCACGTCGAAGACGACGTAGCCGCGCGCCGGGTGGCCGCGCTGGGGTAGGGCCGGAGCGAGCGGTTCGCCGCAGCTTCCTTCGTTCCGCTTCACAGGGAGACTCAGCGTGGCCTCGTGGACCTGGCGCTGCTCGTCGAGCAGGCGCGCGTAGTAGGCGTTGGCCGGCACCTGCACGTCGGTGGTCGGCTCGAGGCTGAGGTTGACGCCGATTCGGCGGCTGGTATCGGAGGGCGCGCGGGCGCCGCTCGTGCGGCAGGTCTCCACGCCGAGCACGCGAAGCGTGTAGTGAGCGGTCGTGGCCAAACGCTCCGCCGCCGGGGCGGTGCTTTCTGCTCGTCGCTCGACACGCTGGCAGCCCAGCGTAGCCGCGAGCCCGGCCACGACGAACGCGGCGTTGGCGAAGGTTCTGGCGCGACGGCTCACCGGGGGGCGACTCTAGCAGAATCGCGTTCGGGTCGCCGCGACGGCTGCGGAGGGAAGCCGGCGCGGCGGCTTTGGAGGCGAGCGGGGCCGCGCGCGGACGATTTCCCGCTGGCGCTCTCGCGTTGGGAAAGTACCTTAGCCCAGAGTGGCTTCCTGGAGGCGGTTGTGGTGCTGGGCGAGTCTGGTCTTGCTCGCGAGCGGGTGTAGGGACGAGCCGGCAGGTGCGTCGGGCGCTGCGGCTCGGGACGGCAAGGTCGGGCCCTCCGCGGATGAGGTCGCCCGCATGAACCGGGAGACCGCCGAGAAGGAGCTGAACCCCAAGGGCTTGCCGGTCTACTCGGGGCCCGTCGGGTCGGTGCGTGGCGTCGTCAAGATCAGCGGTGACGAGCCCCCGCTCGTGCCGGAGATGGTCGAGAAGTTGCCGGCCGACGGCTGCCCACGCGCGCAGGAGCTGCACCGCAAGCTGTACCGGCAAGGGGTCGACCGAACGCTCGCCGACGTGCTGGTCACGGTCACCGAGTACCAGGGTTATCTGCCTGCGCGCAGCGAGGCGGTGCGCGTCGAGGCGAAGGGCTGCGCTTTCGGCAACCGCGTGCTGGCGATCACGTTTGGACAGCGCATCGACGTCTTCAACCTCGACGCTCAATCTTACATGCCACGGCTGATCGGCACCCCCAGCTACGCTTTGCGCGTGGCGATGCCGGGGGGCTCGGCCGTGCCGGTGTTTGCGCCAAAACCGGGGCAGTATTTGCTCGTCGATCAGACGCGCGACTACATGCGCTCGGAGCTGTTCGTGCTGAGCTACCCCACCTTCGCGGTCACGGCGCTCGACGGTCGGTTCGAGATCGAGGGCGTCCCGGTGGGTAATGTCAAGGTGACGGCGTACTCGCCGGCGCTCGGCAAGGTGGTCGAGCAGCGCGTCGACGTGGCGGCCGGCGCCGCCTCCGAGCTCACCTTCAGCGTGGATTTTTCCGAGCGCGAGTATCGCGCTCGGCTCCAGGGCGCGCCGCGGGCTCCGGCCCAGTGACGCGCTCGTCGCCGAGCGGCGCCGGGTAGCGGCGTCGTCAGCGACGGGTGGAGCGCACTCGGTACGCCTCGGCCCAAGTTTCGGCGGCTCCATCGCCGACGCGATGACGCAGAAGCTCGATCATCAGCGGGGCCAGATCCGCACCGGGCAGCGAGGTCGTCGCCGCCGTGCGCAGGAGCTCGCCGAGCACGCGCTCGTCGCCCAGGCGATGGGCAGCGAGCAGAGCGATCACGAGCGCGTCGCCGTCACGCGGGTTTGCTGCGAGCACGCGCCGGGCCTCGTCCAGGGCGAGCGCTGGATCACTCGCGCTCGCTTGGCGGGCGCGCTCGAGCGGTGGGGCCTCGGCTGCGCCCGAGGGGTCGAGCAGAGCTGGCTCTCGAATGGCGCTCTCGCCGCGGCGCGCGAGCTCGGCGAGCTCCCTGTCGCCCAGTTTTCGCGCTTCTGCTTCGATGCTGGCCCCGCGTGTCAGCGCCCGGGGATCGGCGAGCAACCAGGCAAATAACCAGGCACTGGCGGCCTGCGTCGCTTGCTGCTCGCGCAGCAGCTGGGCCGCGAGCAGGTTCGCGTCCGGCGCGTCCGCGTCGAGCATGACGGCGCGGCGCACCGCCACGAGCGCTTGCTCGCTCTGGCCATGCTGCCGCAGACAGCGAGCGCGCTCCAGCCACGCGGGCGCATAGCTTTGGCCGATGCCCGAGGTGTCGAGCTCCGCCAGAGCCGTCTCGAGATCTGTCGAGCACGTCAAGGACGCGATGCGGACGGCGATGGCCGGGCTATCGGAGTCGCTCGCCTGAGCACGCCGATAGGAGCGCAGCGCGCCCGCCGTGTCTCCGTGCGCCTCGCGGTAAACGCCGTCGGCGAAAGCCGCGTACGCTTCCGGTTCGATGTAGGGCCCGACGACCGTGTGGCCGTCGAAGACACGCTCGGTGGTGCGATGTGCGCCGCAGCCCAGCACGGCGGCGGCGCCGAGGAGAAGCGCCCCCCCGAGCAGTCTCATCCCATGCCCCGTAGATCGCGCAAGATGCGCTGCGCGGCGGCCAGATCGTAGACGCCACTCGCCGCCAGGGCGCTCGCCACGCGATTGACCTCTTCGCCCGAGGCGCCCGCGGCGGTGGCGACCGAACGTGCGTGCAGCGACATGTGCCCGCGCTGAATCCCCTCCGTCGCCAGCGCCCGCAGCGCCGAGAGATTGGAGGCCAGGCCCGCGCTCGCGGCGAGCATCGCCAGGTCGTCGGCGGAGCTGACGTGTGCGAGCTTGAGGGCGACGCGGGCCGTCGGGTGTACGCGCAGCGTGCCGCCGACGACGCCCAGGGC
>Ga0315910_10004252_pt1 | contig 12004 bp, 10 predicted proteins | sample EdamamesoilMG_FD_204470 | JGI IMG/M metagenome (GOLD analysis project Ga0315910, IMG submission 204470) | Garden soil microbial communities collected in Santa Monica, California, United States - Edamame soil | ecosystem: Environmental > Terrestrial > Soil > Garden | place: USA: California... | reverse complement strand
GAGACAGTGGAATGCAGGATTTGAAAATGATTATCCTCGGCCCGCCCGATGCGGTTCACTCCAAGCCGTAATTCCAAGACTGGATTCGCGACTCCTTCGGTTTTTATGAGCAGTTTGGCCATGTCATCCCCACCGGTTTCGCGCCTTCAATAGCCTTTCGCACCCACGGCTGTCGAGTGGAATATGCCGTCGGAACATGGAACATTTCCCCAACCGGCTACGAAGTGACGAGCACAATGACACCCGAGCCCAATCCTTAACCGCGCTGCCCCAGGCCTTGAGGATACGGTATGAAGCAAAAAGCTGCTCGACAGCCAGTGACGCCAGAAATACCGTCGCCCCATGAGAATCCTTACAGGATTGTTTTTCTCAGCAGTTGGCTTCAGTTTGGCCTTGGCCGGTTGCGTGACTTCGACCGACATTGTTGCGGAGAAACACCACTCACTTGGACGCGCCGAGGCGCAGCAAGACATCGCACGTGGCCATTTGGCTTTTGAAGTTGAAGGAACTCCAACTCCCTATCTACCCGAGTGCGTAGAGCTTTTACGCGACCGGTATGGAATCGAATATCGGCACGTTCAGGGGTGTGTCGTTGTTGACTCCACAATTTCTATGCGTACGAAAGGCTACAACGAAGTAATGCGAGCGGAGATCGAGAGGCGTTTCGGACCCGAACTTTGGTCAAATACAGAAGCCGACGCCAAAGCACTTCATGCGAGGAGACAGCATCAGAAGTGAAGGGTCCGTTTCATTGCAGCGAATTCCTCGCAAACGCGAACTCTTCCACAACTTTCCCGCCGATGAGATGTTCCTGGATGATGCGCTCCAGCACCGCCGGTGTGCAGGAGTGATACCAAACGCCCTCGGGATAAACGACCGCGATAGGGCCGTTCTGGCAAACACGCAGACAATTAGCCTTGGTGCGAAAGATCGGCGAACCCGAGCCGCTCAGTCCTAGCTCACTCAGCCGCTGTTTCAGAAAGTCCCACGACGCCAGCCCCGCTTCCTTGTCGCAACACTTGGGCTTGGTCTGATCGGCACAAAGGAGAATATGTCGCTGGAATTTCTCCAGGCCGAGCGCGTCGGCGACGGTTTTCAATTCATTGGCCATGATCGTGGTGTGCGATTAGTCTTGGCGTGCGATGCGCAAACGCAAGTCCATTCCGCTTTGCCTGGCTGCGCTGGCGCTCTTGCTCTTGCCCCCACGCGCAGGCTTCGCTTCGACGAACTCATCCTCCTCCGCACTGACTCCGCTGCTGGAGGACTCAAGCCATCGCGCCATCAGATCAAAATCGGCGTGGCTCAAGCAACGCAATGTCATTCGCCGGCAATGGCTCGACGTCCTCGGTCCGCTGCCAGCCAAAAAGTCCGCACTGAAAACTGAAATACTGAACACTGAACACTTGCCCGGCTTCTCACGCCAACACGTTCGCTATCAAATCGAGCCGGACGTTTTCACGGACGGCTACCTGCTGACGCCCACCGACGCAAAGGGCAAACTGCCTGCGGTCATCGTCTTTCATCCCACCACACCGGTGCATGCCAAAGGCGTCGCCGGGCTGGCATCGGAATACGACCAGGAAAAATGGCAAGGCGTCCAACTCGTGCAACGCGGCTACGTGGTCTGGTGTCCGCGAAATTACATCAACACGGATGGCGCGGATTGGGCCGGCAACGCGCGGCGCGTGATGGAAACGCACACCAACTGGACCGGCATGACGCGCATGGTTTGGGATGCCATCCGCGCGGTGGACTTTGTGCAATCGCTCGCAAACGTGGACCGCAAACGCATCGGCTGCTTGGGCCATTCGCTCGGCGGCAAGCAGGCGCTTTACGCGGCGGCGTTTGACGAGCGGATCAAAGTCGCGGTTTCCAGTGAAGGTGGCATTGGCTTGAAGTTCAGCAACTGGGAGGCGATTTGGTATCTCGGACCGAGAATTCGTGAGCCGGATTTCGATCTGGAGAATCATCAGGTCCTCGCTCTTGTCGCGCCGCGTGCGTTTCTGCTGCTGGGTGGCGACTCGGCGGATGGCGAGCGCAGCGAGGAGTTCATTCGCGCCGCGAGACCGGTTTACGAACTACTTGGTGCATCGGAGAAGTTGCGCTGGTTCAATCACCGCGAAGGACATCGCTATTCGCCCGCGGCCCGATCCGTGGCGGAAGAATTCTTGGACCGGCAGCTCAAGCAGTGAGCGGAGATCCAGTTTGAAAACCGGCGTTCTGCTCCCTCGCAGGGAATTTCTGTTATTCGCTGTTGAACAACACGATATCGGTAATCTGATTCGCCAGTTCCTCCAGCTTCGCGTCAGCGCGATTCGCAAGCACGATCATGGAAAACTGCTTTTCTGGGATGCGGAACAGGCGGGTACGAAAACCAATGGTTTCGCCGCTGTGGTAAATCACTTTCAAGCCGCGATACTCGGTGAGATACCAGCCATAGCCATAGTTGCGACCCGGCTTCTCCGTCGGGGTGTGCGGCGTAAAGACGGCTTTCAGCGCGCGTTCGCTCACAAGCTTCGATTTGTAGAGCGACTGATCCCACTTGAACAGATCGGTGAGCGAGGAATAAATCCCGCCGTCACCAAGCACGGCACTGGTGAGGCTTTGATCAGTGCGGTGCCAGACGTTGGAGCGCTGCGTATGACCGAAGGCGCGATTGGGCACAACGTTCCAGCCCTTTTCGTAGGCAAGCGTGTTGGTCATCTTAAGCGGCTCAAAGATGTTCTCCTTCAGGAAGCGCGCGAATTTCTGCCCTGAGCGCGCTTCAACGATCATCGCCAGCAACGAATAACCGGTGTTGCTGTAACGGTATTGCGATCCGGGCGGGAAATAGGTTTTGGTTCTGGCCGGTGCGGCCGCGCCGGTGGGCTGCCGGTCTAGTTCACGCTGCAACCGCACTTCATTTTCCGCGGCATCCTCCGTCCACGCCACAGTCTGCGCGCCGAGCTTCGGCGTATCGCTGGTGTTGTCCATCACGAGTCGCAGCACGTCTTGATCGAGCACCGGAATGGTTGTGCCGGGCGGAATCAAATCCTCGTAGTCCAGCAATCCGGACGTGTGCATGAGCAGGTTGCTGACGGTGATCTGCCTGCCGTAAGCCGGGAACTCGGGGAAGAAAGCCGCAAGCTTTTCGTCCAGCTTCAGCTTGCCGCGCTCGGAGAGAATCAAGACTGCCATGGCCGTGAACTGCTTGGAAACGGATGCCAGCCGGAAATTGGTGTTCGTGGTGCATGGCGTCTTCGCAACCAGATCCGCAAGGCCGTACCCTTTGGCGAAAACGGATTTGCCCTGGTGGATGACCATTACGCTGGCGCCGGGAGCATTCGGATGGTCGAAGTCTTTGAACAGTGCGTCCACACGCGCCGTACTCGCGGCATCGAGCGCGAAGGCGGTTTTAGTCGAGAATGCCATGGTGAAGAGGATGGAGATGATGGATGCCGTTTTCATCGGCGTTAACAATTCCTTACGGTGCCGCGGATTTGAGTTTCGCCAGCGTCAGCCCGATCACGCCCGCGACCGCAATCACGCCACCAACCAGCGCGCGGGCGGAAGTCCTTTCATTCTCGAACATGCGGGCCAAGGGAATCACGGTGAGCGGGGTGAGCGCAACAATGGACATCACGATGCCTGTAGGTGTGGTTTCCAGCGCCCACTGCATGGCGCTCACGCCGAGCGTCTGACCGGCGAGACTGTTCATCGTCACCCACGGCCAGATGCGCCGCCATTTGTCGCGCGCGGAGGTCGTGTCGAAAACATCTTCCGCGTCTTCAGGCAGGCGGACGAACTGACGCTTCGCAATAAGGAGTAAAATGGCCGCGACGAGGACGCCGCCGACAATGCGTTGAAACGCCGCGGTTCCGCCATCCACGGTTTCCCCCGAAGCCTGTGCCACCGCGTAAGCCTTCCGGCTGAGCACCGCGCCCCAGCCGTTGCCCAGCGCGCCGATGATCGCGAAGATGATTCCGGCGCGCAGCGTTGCGCGCGTCAGCGTCAGGTGTTCACCCGGCGCCAGCGCCACGCCAACGCCCGTGAGGATGAGCATCATGCAAAGCACTTGCGGCCAGCCGAGCGTCGTGCCCAGCCAAAGCCATTCCGTCAGCGCGGCGATGGGCGCGGTCAGGCACTGGAGAATCAACACCGTCAGCCGTGAACCGAGCCGTGGCAACGCCTGGAATAACGCAGCGTCGCCCAGACCAATGCCGACCAGTCCGCTCACGAGAAAAATGGGCAGTGCCTCACCGCTCAGACCACTGCCTCCGGTGTATGCCCATCCGGCGAGAAACAGTGTCGCCAACGCAAGCCGCCAAAAATTGGCCTCCACCCCGCCAATCAGCTTGGAAGTACGATGGCCACATACGACCGAGATCGTGAACAGGAGGGTGGCGAGGAACGCAGCGAACACGCGCGGAAGTTAGTAGAACCGATCGCGCGAGTCGAGAATGCGAAAGCCCAGGCCTGCGTATTCAACGGAGCGCGGATCGGTGACGATGAGTGCATCCGGGCCATCGATCTTGACCAGATTAGCGGCCGGGTCGTCCTCCAACCGGAGGAATTTCAAACCCTGAAACGTAATCTCACCCTTCAGCTAACGCTCCTTGTTCTTCTCCAGTTGCTGCTCGACGTATTCCAACAGCGGTTGTTCGATGGATTTGAGCGGCGTGGGATACAGCAGGTTGACCGTGCCATACGCGCCAATCGTGATCATGCCGACGCGAGAGCGGGCATCCATCAAATCTGGAGTTCACGGCGGAGGCGGCCCGACCAGCTTGTTCGGCTTGGACCAAATGATGCGAGCGACGAACGTCGCGCCTTCCGCTCCGCGCTGGCGCGAGTCCTTCATGAACATGCCTTCCGACACGGTGATCCAGGATTCGTTCTCGCTGATCGCGGAGGCGCCAAAGTTTCCGAGTTCAGCTCCGCGCTCTGGCAAGACGACCTTCTCCGAGTGGCGGAGAACCCGCAACATTTCCGGATCCACGCGCGCCATGAACAGCGGCGCACGATTCCGGATGATGTGATCGTTGTTCGCGCCGCGGCGGGTGTAGATGAGAAACAATCCCTCGCTGTGCGCGAGCCAGTGTTGTTGGGTGTTGTAGCTGCCGAGTTCCTTGCCGTCATCAAACAGCCACGGCTTCGGTTCAACGAACTGCAAACCGTCATCACTCACACTCACGTAACCGCGCTCGTCGTTGCGGAGCGTGAGGAAGTAACGCCCGCGAAACGCGATCAGCGACGGCTCGTAAAGTCCGCGAGCGAGGTTCAGTTTCAAAACTGTGCCGTGGCGCACGTAAGTCAGCTTGGTGCCGTCGAAGCGGCATTCGGCCATAGTCGTGCTGAACGGTTCGCTGGAGTTTCGACCGATGTAGAGCGGGACGAGCAATTTTCCGTCGGGCTGCACGAGCCATTGCGAGCAGGCGTTGCGCGCGAAGTTGAACTGCTCATCCGACGGCAGTTCCAGCACCTGCCAGCGCGACCAACGCTCCGTCTTCGGATCGAACACCGCATAAACCGTCTGGTGCGCGCGTGTGACGTCGTCGAGTTGTTCCCCCTTGGGGCTGTAGCGGACCTGGCAGCCGATGGCGAGAAGTTTGCCCGTGGGCGCGTGCCAGCCGGGCGTCACGTCCGCCACGCTGATGGTGACGCCGTTGGATTCCTTCAGCCAATCCAGTTCCGGCGGCAGCGCCGGTCCGATCCAGGGCGCGTCGAGATTGGAGCGCTTCATCACATGCAGGCCGGAGTAGTAATCGGAAACCTTGAGGTGTTTCTGAATGGCCATCACGACAGCAGGTTCGGTTTGGCCGCTCGCTGGAATGGCCGCCGCGCGCGGATGAAACCAGAGGAACTTTCCGTCATCGTGCTTCATCACCGTTTCCAGTTTCACAGTGAAACCCGGCGCGTCTTCCGCCGCCGATCCCGGCGCGACGCCGAAGTTGAGCAGCGCGGTAATTGTAGCGAGAACAATCAGGAGTGGTTTCACAGGTGCGGAGAGTTACTTGCCTTTGCTTGCTTCCGTCGTGAAACGCAGGGAATACAGATCGCAATCTTTCATGACGAATCGCAACCGGATGATCTTGCCGGCAAGCGAGGAAACATCAGCGCCATTCTTCCAGCGCACGACGCGCGCGATTTCGTTGCCGAACGCTTCGACGCAATCAGCCGCCGCAAAGCCTTTGATCGATTGGCCCGCTTCGTCCTGAATCTCGACGTGAACTCCACCCACAGCCGAGGTCGAGAGGTTCAGTTCCAATCGGTCGCCCGCAAACCGAAACGGTTTCGTGTGTAATTCGCCTCCTTCATAAGGCACATGTACTGATGCAAAGCCGTCGAGGCGCAGCGAGTAACGGCGCAAATGGGCAGTGGGTTGGGCGTAGTCCTGATTTACATAGAGCGACAGTTCGGTGGGGCTGGTCTGCATCATTCCGAGCGCTGGATAGTTGTTTCGTGAAACCCAGTTCCGCGCGCCGATGCCTGGACGCACGAACGAACTCAGAAACGTCCGGTCATACACGCTGCCGCCGCGCGTGGACATCAACACCGCGTCCGAAACATCCTTCTGGTAACCCTTCGCCACGTTGAGAGCTGCGGCTTCCTCATCGGTGATGGCCTGCCGGCCGGGGACGAACCGCGCGCATACAGCCAAGTAGATATGCGGCGCGCGGAAGTATGGTTCGGTCTGGTTGGTGTAAAGTTCCTCCAGCGGCGAGTCGCGACCGTCCGTCACGTAGGTCATCAGCACGGGTTCACTCCAGTTCACAAAGTCACGGCTCTCGGTGCGTGCGATGCGGCGGACTTTTTCCCACACGCGGAAGTAGCAGACGAATTTCTGCTCCGCTTCCGACCAGAACGCCAGGTTCTGTGAATCGAACATCCACGAGAACTTGAACGGTGCTCTCTCGGGAATCACCGCCGTGTCGCGCAGCTTGCGCCAACGGAAGCCATCCGACGAAACAAATGCGAACAGTCCTGTCTTCGAGATGCCGGCGAGCGCTTTGTAACGTTCGTTGGGCGAGCAATCCGGGCGCGGGTCGAGCAAGGGAGTAAAGTTGTGCGAGAAGGGCGGATCGCTGGCGAGCACAACGTTGTTGTCTTTTGTCCCATGAACCTCGAACAATCCCAGCTTGGGCTTGATCCAGGTCAAACCATCCGCCGTTTCGGCCACGCACGTGACTTCGCCCGCCGTGCCGTCCTTCGCGCCCGTTGTTGGCATGCCGCGATAGTAAACGCGAATCTTGCCGCCGTCCTTGATCAGGGTGCTGTAGCCGCTGTGAATTCCCTCCCATGGCGCATCAAAACGTAGGACAACGCCTTCGTCACGCGGTTTGTGCAGGCGCAATTCCGCGCCGCGCAGCGATTCAATCAAGTATCGGTCCACGAACAATTCACGGCGCGAGCCGAGATCTAAAACCTCTCCAGCGGTCGCGAGCATCGGCAAGAGGCTTACGAGCGTAGCGAGTCCGAATCGAGATCGCGTAGTGGAAGAAGAAATCAATTGCACGTTTGATGATTACCAAAGGAACGCGCATTTCGCCAAGGAATCCTCACGATCGAGATTCGGCACTTTCCATTGCCAAATAGAGGCAATTGGATAGCGTGGCTGGCATGCACCCGAGATTATCCTGGAAGTTATTGCGTTCCGTGCAGGTCTGTACGTTTGGGCTGGCGCTGGCCGTCCTTCTGGCTGGCTGTTCCGGCACGAAGCCGCCGACCACTCACACACGCGTGCAGGTGGACTCGGCGCTGAAGCCGTGGAGTCATCTGACTTTTAACAACGATCCCAACAATTTCCAATTCGTCGTTGTGTCCGACCGCACCGGGGGCGCGCGTCCCGGAGTGTTTGAGGATGGCATCCGCAAGGTCAACCTGCTGCAACCGGAGTTCGTCATGAGCGTGGGCGATCTCATTCAGGGCGGAACGCGTGACCGACACATCATCAGCACGCAGTGGGTGGAGTTCAGGTCGTTCGTAGAGCAATTGCAGATGCCGTTTTTCTTCGTGCCCGGTAATCACGACATCAGCAACGAAGTGATGGCCGACGAGTGGGTCAAGCGATTTGGTCAACCGTTCTATCACTTTGTATATCGCGACGTGCTCTTTCTTTGTCTGAACACCGAAGACCCACCGCCTTCGCGGATGAGCACGGCGCAGCGCGATTACGTGGCGCGTGCGCTGGCGGAAAACCCGAAGGTGCGCTGGACGCTCGTGTTCATGCACAAGCCGCTGTGGGATTACGAGGAGGAAACCGGCTGGCGCGAGATCGAAGCGCTGCTCAAGGAGCGCAAGCACACAGTCATCGCCGGTCATCGGCACAGCTACACCAAGTTCGAGCGCAACGACCAAAGCTATATCGTCCTCGCCTCCACCGGCGGCAGCAGCAAGATGCGCGGGCGCGCGTTCGGCGAGTTTGATCAGGTGGGTTGGATCACCATGACCGATCATGGACCGATTCTGGCAAACCTTTACCTCGACGGCATCTGGGACGAAAACATCCGCACGACCGAAATGGCCCGCACCATCCGCGGCGCGCTGGCAGGTCGGGCAGTGGTGATGGAGCAGATGTTCACCAACGCACAGTTCCGCGCCAGCAGTCCCACGTTTCCCGGCGCGACCACGCAAGTGCGCCTGACCAACGACGCGGACTTGCCGATGAAGTTCAGTGCTCGTTTCCATTCCACGGACCAGGTTCACGTGAAGCCGGCGCAGGTGGAACGCATTCTCGCGCCGCACGCCAGCGAAACCATCGAGGTGCGCTTCGAGCTTCCCGCGCCCATCAAAGTGAGTGAAATGTCCCTGATCACTGCCGACTGGAGTATCACTTATGAGTTTCCGAACATGCCGCCGGTGGAAATAACCGGCAAACATGTTTGGTGAGCCCTTCGGCACGCGGGCCTGGCGATTGCATCGAATGGCGGATCGGAAAAACTTAAGCCGACTCAATGTTCGGATTTACTTTGGCCCGGTCAATTTCACCGGGCGCTGCCCGCTTTCAGCCGGCCTTCATCCAGATCAATGAACTCAAACATCGTCTGCACCGTGCCCGGCGGAAGGCCGATCTCGGCGAGACGCTCGTTCAATCGCTGCGTCCCGGCGTCGCGCCATCCGCGCTTGGTCATGAACGCATTCCACGCCTCGATCTCCTGATCGTCCGGCTGGCGACCGTGCAGGAACGCCCACTCCAGCAACTCCGCATCGGTCTTGTCGCCCTTGAGTGTTTCCGCTTCGAGCGCCGCGTAATCCATCTTGAGGAACTGGCAGCAACGCCAGTCGAAGCTGCCCTTCATGGTTGTGCCGCGCGCCGCCTGCCAGCCCTCGGGCAACTTTCCCGCTGCCGCGAGCCGGATCTTGTCCAGCATCCGGCCGAAATAAACGACGCCGTTGACCTGATCGAACGGGCTGCGCAGCCCCGGAATGATAGTTGGATACGGTTGGGCCATGCCTGAGCAAAACATTTTCAACGCGAGGCTGCAAGGGTACTTCAGCCGGTTCGCTTCAACCTTTTTCCCGTCACCGTCCGGCGTGCGCCACCGATGCAAAATACTGCTTGAGTCCTTTCAGTGCCTTCGCCCGGTGGCTTAACCGGTTTTTCTCCGTGTCTCCCAACTCGGCGAACGATTGCGCGAATCCCTCCGGCACGAACAACGGATCGTATCCAAACCCGCCCTGCCCCACCGCCGCCAACTGGATATGCCCCGCGCAGATGCCCTCGAACAATTGCGTCTGCATTTCAAATTCATCCGTGTAGCAAACCGGCGAGGCGCTTTCCACCTGATCTGAAATCACCGGTGTCAACGCCAGGACGCAGCGAAAGCGAGCCGTTCGTTTCTCCAGCGGAACATCGACCAGCAACCGCAGGAGCTTGGCGTTGTTGTCACCATCCCGGGAGTTGCCCGGCGCGCCGGAATCCATTGCCGCGAAGCGCGCCGAGTGAACGCCGGGCGCGCCGTTCAACGCGTCCACTTCCAGCCCGGAATCGTCGGCGAGCACGAACGAGCTTTCATTCCCCACTCCGCCCTCCGCGTTCTCCATTCCGGAAAGCCAGCGCGCCAGTTCCACGGCCTTCTTCGTCGCATTGCCCGCAAACGAACCAGCGTCCTCCACCACCTCCGGTGCGCTGGGAAATTCTTTTAGTGTGAGGCAGCGGAAGCCTTCGCCCAGAATGGCACGGATTTCCCCGACCTTGTGTTCGTTGCGCGTGGCGATGAGCAGCGTGATCATGTGACAGGGATCATAGCCATCACCACTGCGGGAATCCAGTTCGCGGTCGTGGCGTCGCGGATGGAAGTGTTCCCATTTGGTGGCAGCGCCGCTTCGTCGCTTTGGCCCGAACTGAAAAACCGATATGGCGACGAGGGCGTCGCCGTTATTCCTTTGGCAAATTGGGACACTACCTCGCGGATACCCAGCTTGACGCTGTCGCAAGGCGGTCTTAGGCTTGGCCGTCGTGGGGAGCCAACCGGCTTCGCTTGGAAAAGCGTGGCAAAGGCTGAGAGGGTTGCGCAGGAGCGCGGCCGACCCGTAGAACCTGATCCAGGTAATGCTGGCGAAGGGATGTTCAAACCTTCAAAAGCCTTCCTTGAATCGTATCTGTAGCGGCGGTCTGTGACCGCCGCAGAAAGAGCATTATGATCGCGAATCCAAAAGCGTCCTTCGAACCGCACAGCAGCGAACAATTGCCCGGTAGCAAAAAGGTTTTCGTGACCGGCACGATTCATCCCGATGTCCGCGTGCCGATGCGCGAGATCGAAGTCTCGCCGACGAAGTCTTACACCGGGGCGGTCACGTCGAACGATCCGGTGCGCGTCTATGATTGCTCCGGGCCGTGGGGCGATCCTGCGTTCACCGGCACGTCCGAGCAGGGGCTGCCTTCGCTCCGCGCCAAATGGATTCGCGACCGCAACGACGTCGAGGAAATTGACGGTCGTAAGGTGAAGCCGCAGGACGATGGTTACCTCTCCGGCAAACACGCCGAATACGCCAGCAAGGCGGAGAAGAATCGCCTCGTGGAATTCCCCGGTCTCACCTCGCAACGCCGCCGTCCGCTCCGTGCCAAGGCCGGCAAGGTTGTTACCCAACTCGCGTATGCTCGCGCCGGCATCATCACGCCGGAGATGGAGTTCATCGCCATCCGCGAGAACATGGGCCGCCAGATGATTGCGGATCGCGGATTGCAGATTGCGGATTTGAGCAAAGACATCGTGCGGAACGACCTTGCGAAACAACACGCAGGCTCGGCGCAGGAAACAATCCGAAATCCGAAATCCGAAATCCGAAATCCCTGCACGCCCTCGGTCTTCTCCCGCTTTCCCCAGAGAATCCCGAAAGAGATAACCGCAGAATTTGTGAGAAGCGAAGTCGCCGCCGGCCGCGCCATCATCCCGAACAACATCAATCACCCCGAGTCCGAGCCGATGATCATCGGGCGCAACTTCCTTGTGAAGATCAACGCCAACATCGGCAACAGCGCCGTCGCGTCGAGCATCGAGGAGGAAGTCGAGAAGATGCGTTGGGCCACCAAGTGGGGCGCGGACACCGTCATGGACCTCTCCACCGGCAAGAACATCCACGCCACGCGCGAATGGATTCTCCGCAACTCCCCCGTGCCCATCGGCACAGTACCGATTTATCAGGCACTCGAAAAAGTGAACGGCAAAGCCGAGGACCTCACGTGGGAACTCTTCCGCGACACCCTCATCGAACAGGCCGAGCAAGGCGTGGATTACTTCACCATTCACGCCGGCGTGTTGTTGCGCTTCGTGCCGCTCACGGCGAACCGCATGACCGGCATCGTCTCACGCGGCGGCAGCATCATGGCCAAATGGTGTCTCTCGCATCACCAGGAGAATTTCCTCTACACCCACTGGGACGACATCTGCGACATCATGGCCGCCTACGACGTCGCGTTCAGCATCGGCGACGGCCTGCGTCCCGGCTCGATTGCCGACGCCAACGATGAAGCGCAATTCGGCGAACTCAAAGTGCAGGGCGAACTCACCCGACGCGCCTGGGC
>Ga0315910_10004251_pt1 | contig 12004 bp, 2 predicted proteins | sample EdamamesoilMG_FD_204470 | JGI IMG/M metagenome (GOLD analysis project Ga0315910, IMG submission 204470) | Garden soil microbial communities collected in Santa Monica, California, United States - Edamame soil | ecosystem: Environmental > Terrestrial > Soil > Garden | place: USA: California... | reverse complement strand
GCGCGCCGGCAAGGAAGGCCGCCGCGCGGGGCCGTGGCGGGAAGCGACGCCCGACCCGTGCACGGCCGGCATCCCTTGCGTTCAACTGTGGACATGCTCCTGCCGGTGTTCCTGGCGCTCCTCGGTCCGGCTGCCCCGCAGGCCGCGCAGGCGCGCGAGCCCCTGCCGGGCGATCCCTTCCAGCGCCTGGACCCGTCCCTGCGGCGCACCCTCGACGTTCTCGACCCCCTCGCGGGCGGCTGGGAGAGCGAGGCGCGCTCCGACGCCGCCGCGGCGCAGCTCAAGCGCATCGCGGCCTTCCTCGAGCGCGGCGGCGAGGCGCCGGCCGTGTTCGCCGCCGACTTCCGCTGCATACCGTCTCCGCCCCTGGCTGCCGCCTTCGGCGACGAGGTCTTGCGCGTGCGTCGCGCGGCCGGGCCGGCGCCGGCGCCCGTGCCGGGCTCGGGCCCGTTCCTGGAGCGGTTCACGCAGGCCCTGGCGGAGGCGCGCGAGGTCCACGCCAAGTTCAAGTACCTGGCCGTCGAGCCGGGCGCGGGCCGCTTCACCACCCAGGCCCTGCTGCTGGTCGTCGCCGAGCGCGCCGGGGGCTCGCTGCAGCTCAACAGCTGGTGGGAGTGCGAGTGGCGCGAGCTCCCGGACGGCGCCGCGCCGGAGCTGGTCCACGTGCGCGTGCTCGAGCACGAGGAGCTGGACGCGCGCGCCACGGCGCACTTCCTGCTGGCGGACGCGAGCGCGGCGGTGTTCGGGACCGTCCCGGCCTGGGCCGAGCAGCTCTTGCCCGGCATCAACGCCTGGCGCGCACGCCTCGACACGCGGCTCGGCGTGCCCTTCGTCAGCCACTCGGCCGGGATCGCGATCGCCGACGTGGACGGCGACGGGCTCGAGGACCTGTACCTGTGCCAGCCGGGCGGGCTGCCGAACAGGCTGTTCCTGCACCAGGCCGACGGGACCGTGCGCGACGCCTCGGCCGAGGCCGGCGTGGACTTCCTCGACTTCTCGCGCTCGGCCCTGCTGGTGGACCTGGACGGCGACGGCGACCGCGACCTGGCCGTGAACGCCGCCGAGCGCCTGCTGCTGATGGCCAACGACGGGCACGCGCGCTTCTGGCTGCAGGCCGCGCTCGCGGCGCCCGACACGACCTCGCTGGCGGCGGCCGACGTCGACCTGGACGGGGACCTGGACCTCTACGCCTGCGCCTACGCCTCGCCCTACGACCACTCCTCGCTGCCGGTCCCGTACCACGACGCGAACAACGGCAAGCCCAACGTGCTCCTCGAGAACCGCGGCGACTGGCTGTTCGTCGACGTCACGGCGGCGCGCGGGCTCGACCAGAACAACCGGCGCTTCAGCTTCGCGGCGGCCTTCGAGGACTACGACGACGACGGCGACCCGGACCTGTACGTGGCCAACGACTTCGGGCGCAACAACCTGTACCGCAACGACGACGGGACCTTCGTCGACGTCGCGCCGCAGGCCGGCGTCGAGGACATCTCGGCCGGGATGGGCGTGAGCTGGGGCGACGCGGACGGCGACGGGCGCTTCGACCTGTACGTGAGCAACATGTACTCCTCGGCCGGCAAGCGCATCGCCTTCCAGCGCCAGTTCCAGGCCGCGGCCGGCGACGAGGTGCGCGCGCACTACCAGCGCCACGCCCACGGCAACACGCTCTTCCGCAATCGCGGCGACGGCACCTTCGAGGACGTGACCGGCGCCAGTCCGCTGGGCGTGTCCTTCGGCCGCTGGGCCTGGGGCGCGCTCTTCGCCGACCTGAACGGCGACGGCTGGCAGGACCTCCTCTCGCCCAACGGCTTCTTCACGGGCGAGAAGAGCGACGACTTGTGAAGCCTCTTCTGGCGACAGGTCGTGTCGCAGTCCCCGCTGGAGCCGGCCTTCGAGGGCGCGGCCGCCGAGGCCTACCGCGCCGCCTGGGCGGCCCTGAACAAGCTCGTGCGCCGCGGCTACTCCTGGTCCGGGCGCGAGCAGAACTGCGCCTTCCTCAACCTGGCCGGGAGCGGCTTCGCCAACGTCTCGGGCGTGAGCGGCTTCGACTTCCCCGACGACGCGCGTGCCCTGGCCCTGGCCGACTGGGACGGCGACGGCGACCAGGATCTCTTCCTGACGAACCGCACCTCGCCGCGCCTGCGCTTCCTGCGCAACGACCAGGCCGGCACGAACGCGCACGTCACGCTCGAGCTCGCCGGGACGCGCGCGAACCGCGACGCGATCGGCGCGCGCGTCGAGCTGGCCGTTCACGAGCCGGCGGGCGGCGTGCGCCGGCTGGTGCGCGGCGTGCGCGCCGGCGAGGGCTACCTGGCCCAGTCCTCGGGCCGCCTCTCGGTCGGCCTCGGGCCGGCCGGCACGACGCTCCAGCGCGTCGAGGTGCGCTGGCCGGGGGGGGCGCGCGAGGTCTTCGAGGGCGTGCAGCCGGGCGCGGCCTGGCGTCTCGTCGAGGGCAGCGGCCGGGCCGCCCCGCTCGCGCTCCTGCGCTCGAAGCCGCTGCCCACCGGGGCCGTGGCGCCGGCACCGGTTCCGAGCGTCGTGCGCGTGCCGCTGGTGCGCCCCGTGCCGCTGCCGCGTCTCGCGATGGCCAGCGCGGACGGCAGCGAGCTCGCCCTGTTCGGGATCCAGCCCGGCGGCACGGGCCAGGGGACCGGTCGGCCGCTGCTGCTCACCCTGTTCTCGACCACCTGCGCGCCCTGCGCGCTCGAGCTCGCTGAGCTCGCCGGACGGGCGAGCGAGCTCGAGCGCGTCGGCCTGGCGCCCCTGGCGCTCTCGGTCGAGCCGCTGGCCGAGCGCGAGCGGGCCGCCGACTTCCTGCGGGCCCGCGCCTGGCCCTGGCCGTGGGCCGTGGCGACCGGCGAGACGCTGGAGGTGCTCGACGCGCTGGTGGCCAGCCTGCTCGACACCGAGGAGCGCCTGGGCCTGCCGGCGAGCTTCCTGGTGGATGCGCGCGGTGCCTTGCGCGTGCTCTACCTCGGGCCCGTCATGCCCGCGCAGGTGCTGGCGGATCGCGACCTGTGCGAGCTCGGCGAGGGAGCGCTCTTCGACTCGGCCTCGCCCTTCCCCGGGCGCTGGATGTTCCCGGGCTTGCCGAGCGACGCGGACTTCCTGGAGCCGCGCCTGCGCGCGCGCGGCCTGGAAGCGGCGGCCGCCGAGTACGGCCGTGGACGGCTGGCGGTCGTGCGCACGGCGCCGGCCGACCTGCTGCAGGACTTCGGGCGCCAGAGCGCCGTGGCCGGACGCCTGGAGGAAGCCGAGGGCTTCTTCCGGCGCGCCCTGGCGGCCGATCCGCGCCACTTCGGAGCGCTCTTCGACCTGGCCGTGCTGCTGCACCGCCAGGAACGGATTTCCGCCGCGGCCGAGCTGTACGGCAAGGCTCTGGCGCTGGACCCCGAGCACGCCGACGCGCGCTTCAACCTGGCCCTGGCGCGCCTGCAGCTCGGCGATCGGGCCTTCGCCGAGCGAGAGCTGCGCTGGCTCGAGGCGCGCGGCGTGCAGAGCGCGGCCCTGCTACGCGAGGTCCTGGCCGCGCCGCCGGCGCCGCGCTGACGCGCGCGGCGGATTCGCCTGCGCCGCACCGCACGGGCGGTCCTGATCGGGCACCTTTCCCCGAGTCCTCCCGCCGGCAGCGGGATGTTCAGGGAGAGAATGCACACCCACCTCGCTCGGTCCCTCTCGTTCGCGGTCCTCGGAACTTCTTTCGCAACCGTCGCCGGAGCGCAGATCGGCCACGTGGTCGGCGCCCAGAAGATCAGCGACACGGCCGGCGGCCTCACGGCCGAGCTCGAGGAGGAGGACCAGTTCGGTCGCTCGCTCGTCAACCTCGGCGACCTGGACGGGGACGGGGTCACGGACCTGCTGGTCGGGGCCCACACCGACGACGACGGCGGGACCGACAAGGGCTCGGTCTACGTGCTGTTCCTGCGCTCGAACGGCTACGTGAAGTCCTGGACCAAGATCGGCGACACCTCCGGCAACTTCGCCGGGCGCCTCGACCCGGGCGACCAGTTCGGGCGCGCGGCCTGCAGCCTCGGCGACCTGGACCTGGACGGGGTCACGGACGTGGTCGTGAGCTCCAACTACGACGACGACGGTGGAGCGAACCGCGGCGCGGTCTACGTGCTCTTCCTCAACGTCGACGGCACCGTCAAGGCCTCGCAGAAGATCAGCCAGGGCAACGGCGGCCTGCCGGTCCTGCTCAAGAACCACGACGAGTTCGGGCGCTCGATCACGAACCTGGGCGACCTGGACGGCGACGGCATCCAGGACATCGTCGTGGGCACGCCCGAGGACGACGAGGGCGGAACGAACACGGGCGCGCTCCACGTCCTGTTCCTGAACCGGAACGGGACGGTCAAGAGCTACCGCCGCATGAGCAAGTCCACCGAGGGGCTGCGCCTGAAGGCCGGCGACTGGTTCGGCTTCTGCTCGACCAGCCTGGGCGACTTCGACGGGGACGGGGACACGGACATCGCCGTCGGCTCGGTGCTGGACGACGACGGCGGCTTCAACCAGGGCTCGGTCTGGATCCTGCGCCTGCGCCCGGACGGCGGTCTGCAGGCCGCCCACGAGATCAACGAACTCGTCGGCGGCTTCACGGCCCAGCTGGACGACATCGACCAGTTCGGGACCTCGATCGCCTGCATCGGGGACCTGGACGGCAACGGCGTCGTGGACCTGATCGTCGGCGCCGTGAAGGACGACGACGGGGGCCTGCCGGGCAACGCGGACGCCGACGTGGGCGCGGCCTACGTGCTGTTCCTCGAGGCGGACGCGACGGTGAAGTCCTGGGTCAAGATCGGTGACACCTCCGGCGACCTGCCCTACGACCTCGACCAGTACGACTGGTTCGGGAGCGCCGTGGCGCGCCTGGGGGGCTCCCCGGGTGACGGCCTCTTCAACGTGGCCATCGGCTGCCGCAACGACGACGACGGCAGCCCGAACCGCGGCGCGATCTACCTGCTGCAGCTCAACGACGGCACCGGGCCCGTGGCCGCCTTCCAGGCCAGCCGCACGCTCGGCGTGGCCCCGCTCACGGTCCAGTTCACCGACCAGAGCCAGAACGAGGTGAGCACCTGGCTGTGGAACTTCAGCGAGGGCAACCAGTCCAGCCTGCGCAACCCGAGCCGGACCTTCTCCACGCCGGGGATCTACGACATCACGCTCACCGTGCGCGGGCCGCGCGGCAAGGACAGCGAGCGCAAGGTCGGCTACGTCGAGGTCGTCGTCGGCCCCCTGGCGGACTTCACGGCCGCGCCCAGCCAGGGCCTGGCGCCGCTCGGCGTGCAGTTCACGGACCTCTCCGAGGGCGGGATCAGCGCCTGGGCCTGGGACTTCGGCGACGGCACGGGCTCGAGCGAGCGCTCGCCCTCCCACGTGTACGCGCCGGGCACCTACACGGTCGCCCTGACGGTCACGGGGCCGAACGGCAGCCACACGAAAACGCGCGCGGAGCTCGTCGCCTCGATCGATCCGATCCCGGCCGCCGGCTTCGTGCGCGCTCCGGGCGAGGGCTTCGCGCCGCTCCTGGTGCAGTTCGAGGACCGCTCGACCGGCTTCGTCACGAGCTGGGCCTGGGACTTCGGCGACGGCACGGGCTCGAGCGCTCGCTCCCCGTCGCACTCGTACGCGGCGCCCGGCATCTACGACGTGAGACTCGTCGCCAGCGGCCCCCACGGGGTCGACGTGCACGAGCAGCCCGGCTGCGTGGTGGTCGAGAGCCCCGTGCCGGCGGCGGCCTTCGCGGTCGAGCCGGAGAGCGGCCACGCCCCGCTGGGCGTGCGCTTCCTCGATCAGTCGAGCGGCGACGTCACGGCCTGGCTGTGGGACTTCGGCGACGCCACGACATCGGAGGAGCCTGCGCCCGTGCACGTCTACCAGGACGCGGGCGCCTACACCGTGAGCCTCACCGTGCGCGGCCCGCTCGGCACCGACACCGAGCTGCGCCCGGGGCTCGTCACGGTGGTCGAGCCGCCCCCGACGGCGGAGTTCCAGGTCACCTCGCCGACCGGCTTCGCGCCCTTCGAGGTGCAGTTCACCGACCAGTCCGGCGGCCTGGTCAGCGCCTACCTGTGGGACTTCGGCGATGGCTCGGGCAGCAGCGAGCCGGATCCGATGCACCTCTACACGTTGCCCGGCACCTACTCGGTCACGCTGACCGTCAGCGGTCCGAGCGGCACGGACACGCTCACCCGGCCCGACCTGGTCGAGGTCGAGGATCCGGTGCCGCAGGCGAGCTTCGACGCGCCGATGACCTCCGGCTTCGCGCCCCTGGCGGTGCAGTTCAGCGACACCTCGCGTGGCGACGTGCGCGCCTGGCTGTGGGAGTTCGGCGACGGCACGAGCTCGACCCAGCGCGAGCCCGAGCACGTCTACGCGCTACCCGGCCGCTACGACGTGCGCCTGACGGTCTCGGGCCCCTCGGGTAGCGATCAGGAGCTGCGTCCCGGCTTCGTGGACGCCCTGGCGCAGCCGCCCCTGGCCGACTTCGCAGCCATCACGACCTCCGGCCCGGCGCCCCTCGCCGTCGGCTTCCAGGATCTCTCGAGCGGCACCCTCAGTGCCTGGTCCTGGAGCTTCGGCGACGGAGCCAGCTCGACCCAGCGCGATCCCGAGCACGTCTACTCCGTCGCGGGAACCTACGCCGTCAGCCTCACCGCCAGCGGCCCGGCCGGGACCGACACGGAGACGAAGGTCGCCTACGTCACGGTCCTGCCGCCGGCGCCCGTGGCCGAGTTCTCGTTCGGTCCGGGGGCCGGCTTCGCGCCCCTGTCGGTGGCCTTCACCGACCTCTCCCAGGGCCAGGTGACGAGCTGGCAGTGGAGCTTCGGCGACGGGTCGACCGCGCGCGCGCGCTACCCGATCAAGAACTACCAGCGCCCGGGGACCTACACGGCCACGCTGACGGTCAAGGGGCCCGGCGGCGCGCGCTCGATCCAGCACGGACCGATCACCGTGCTGGCGCGGCCGACGATCGCGGACGGTGGCTTCGAGCTGGATTCCGCGGGCGGAACGCCGGGCACACCCTGGCGCGTGGTGGCCGGGACGGCCACCGTGCGCTCGAGCCTCGTGCCGGACGGGGCCTTCCCGCGCGAGGGCACGAGGTGGGGTGAGCTCGCCGCGCTGGGGACCGGGCCGGCCACGCCGCCGAGCAACCCGGGCGGCGAGGGCACGCTGCCCACCGGCGCGGCGGCGCTGGAGTGCACGCTCGCCTACACGCCCCTCGCTCCGCACCTGGTCTTCGACGTGGCCTTCCTGCGCGGCGACGGCACGGATGGCTTCCTGAGCGTGGACGTGAGCGACGGCGCGCGCCAGGTGAACGTGCTGCTGGTGGACTGGACCGGGGCCTTCCCGGCGAGCTCCGTGCTGCACGGCACGCCCATGACCGCGCCCATCCGCCGGCAGGTCGACCTGGGCGCGCTGCTCCCGGGCCTGGCCTCCGGCGCGCCGCTCGCCCTGCGCGTCAGCGTCGGCGACGGCGGTCAGGGGCCGCAGCCCGCGCGCGCCTACGTGGATTCCCTGCGCCTCGTCCCGGAGGCCACGGCCAGCTTCCGCAACGGGACCGGCCGCAACGCGGCACGCTACACGTCCTCGCCGGCCGTCCTGGGCGGCAGCTGGACGATCACGGTCGACACGACGGGGCACGCCGGCGTGCGCGGGATCCAGCTCGTCGGCCTGCAGCGACCCGCCTCGGGCCTCTTCCGCACCTCGGGCGAGGTCCTGGTGGCAGGCAAGCGGCTCTTCGCGCAGACCTGGCCGGCCCTGCCGGGCATCAACGTGCGCACCGTCACCCTGCCGGTGGATCTCAGCCTCCTCGGGGTGTCCATGTCCACCCAGGTGACGATCACCGGCGGTTCGAGCGAGCTGACGAACGCCTACGACCTGATCCTCGGGTTCTGAACAGACCGACCAGAGCCCGGGCAAGGCCTCACGAGTTCCTCGCGACGCGGATCAGGCAAGAGGCCCGCTGGGCGGTCGAGCCGAGCGCGCGACGCGCGCGGCAGACAGGCGCGCGCAGGTCGCCGCACGCAGGCCGCGGACCGGGCATAGTTCCAGGCGAGCGTGCCCCTCCGATGGTGGACGGGGCCGCTTTCCCCACGATGGCTGCGCGCTTCCCCGGAGAGAGGGCCGGATCCAGGACCGGGCTCGGTACTTTTTTCGCGTCCGTCCTGCTGGCGAGCCTGCCCGGGGCCCAGCTCGGGCACGTGGTCAAGGCCCAGAAGATCAACACGACGACCGGCGGGTTCACGGCCCAGCTCGACGAGATGGACCAGTTCGGCCGCTCGATCGTGAACCTGGGGGACCTGGACGGCGACGGCGTGACCGACCTCCTGGTGGCGGCCCACACCGACGACGACGGCGGGCTCGACAAGGGCTCGGCCTACGTGCTCTTCCTGAGGGCCAACGGCCTGGTGAAGGCCTGGCAGAAGATCAGCGACCTGGAGGGCAACTTCGCCGGTCAGCTCAGGAAGGGCGACCAGTTCGGGCGCGCGGCGGCGAACCTGGGCGACCTGGACGGCGACGGCGTGACCGACGTGGCCGTGAGTGCCAACTACGACGACGACGGCGGCACGAACAAGGGCGCGGTCTACATCCTGTTCCTGAACACGAATGGCACGGTCAAGGCCTTCCAGAAGATCAGCAGCACGCAGGGCGGCCTGCCGGCGACGCTCAGCATCCACGACGAGTTCGGGCGCTCGATCACGGCCCTGGGCGACATGGATGGGGACGGCCTGACGGAGCTGCTGGTGGGGACGCCCGAGGACGACGAGGGCGGCACGAACACCGGCGCCATGCACGTGCTCTTCCTGAACGCGAACGGGACGGTCAAGGCCTACCGTCGCATCAGCAAGTTCAGCTCGGGCCTCGCGCTCAAGCCGGGCGACTGGTTCGGCTTCTGCTCGACGAACCTGGGGGACTTCGACGGCGACGGCGTGGTCGACGTGGCCGTGGGCGCGGTGCTCGACGACGACGGCGGCACGAACCAGGGCTCGGTCTGGATCCTGTGCCTGAACGCCGACGGGAGCGTGAAGACCGCGCGCGAGATCGACGAGCTGGAAGGCAACTTCGGCGCCCTGCTGGACGACATCGACCAGTTCGGGACCTCGGTCACGACCCTGGGCGACCTGGACGGTGACGGGGTGATCGACATCGCGGTGGGGGCCGTCAAGGACGACGACGGCGGTCCGCAGAACAACCCGGACGCCGACGTGGGCGCGGTGTACGTGCTCTTCCTGAACGCCGACGCCACGGTGAAGTCGTGGGTCAAGATCAGCGACCTGGTCGGGAACCTGCCCTACCCCCTGGACCAGGGCGACTGGTTCGGGAGCGCACTGGCGCGCCTGGGCGGCTCGCCGCTGGACGGGCTCTACAACGTGGCCATCGGCTGCAGGAACGACGACGAGGCCGCGAACGGCAGCAACCAGGGCGCGATCTACCTCGTGCAGCTCAACGACGGGACCGCGCCGGCGGCCTCCTTCGAGGTCAGCCAGACGCTCGGGGTGGCACCGCTGACGGTGAGCTTCACCGACACGAGCGCGGGCATCGTCACGGGCTGGGTCTGGAACCTCGGCAGCGGCGCGCAGTCGACGCTGCAGCACCCGTTGCGCACCTACACGACCCCGGGCACCTACGACGTGCAGCTGACCGCGCGCGGCCCGACCGGGACCGACACCGAGCTGCGCCGCCAGCTCGTCACGGTCGTCGCCGGGCCCCTGGCGGCCTTCGCGGCCGAGCCGCGCAGCGGCCCGTGCCCGCTGACAGTCGCCTTCACCGACCAGTCGCTGGGGAGCGTGACGAGCTGGAGCTGGGACTTCGGCGACGGCTCGACCTCGAGCGAGCCCGCACCCCTGCACACCTACGCCGAGTGCGGCAGCTACACCGTCGCGCTCACCGTCAGCGGGCCGGAGGGGACGCACACCCTCACGCGTCCCGACCACGTGGTCGCCGCGATGGAGGCCCCGGTGGCAGCCTTCGGACGCGCCCCGAGCTCCGGTCCGGGCCCGCTCAGCGTCCAGTTCACCGACCTCTCGACCGGCGAGGTCACCGCCTGGAGCTGGGACTTCGGCGACGGCACGGGCTCGAGCGCGGCCAGCCCCGTGCACGAGTACCTGGCCGAGGGCAGCTACACGGTGAGCCTTGCCGTGACCGGCCCCGGCGGCACGAGCACGCTCAGCGAGCCCGGCGCGGTGGTCGTGACCGTGCCCGCGCCGAGCGCCTACTTCGACGCCACGCCCACGCTCGGGCCCCAGCCGCTGGCGGTCGTGTTCAGCGACCTCACCACGGGCGCCGCCAGCACCTGGACCTGGGACTTCGGCGATGGCCTGGGCTCGAACGAGCGCAATCCCGTGCACGTCTACACCGAGCCGGGCGTGTACGACGTCACGCTCACCGCCGGCGGCCCCGGGGGCAGCGACGTGCGCACGCGCGCGGCGCTCGTCACCGTCGAGGCGGCCCCGCCCGGAGCGGCCTTCACCGCCTCGCCCACCAGCGGCAGCGCACCGCTCGCCGTGCAGTTCACCGACCTCTCGACCTTCGGCGTGACCTCCTGGGCCTGGGACTTCGGCGACGGCACGAGCTCTAGCGTCAGCGACCCTCAGCACCTCTACGCGGAGCCGGGCACCTACACGGTCACGCTCGCGGTCGCCGGGCCGGGAGGCAACGACGGCCTGACCCTGGTCGACCTGATCACGGTGAGCGTGCCCGCGACGGCGGCGGACTTCACGGCCGACCTGACCGGCGGGACGCTGCCGCTCTCGGTCGCCTTCCAGGACGCCTCAACGCCCAACGTGACGAGCTGGAGCTGGGACTTCGGCGACGGGTCCGGCTCGCTGGAGCGCGACCCCGTGCACACCTACCTGGCCGCGGGCAGCTACGACGTGAGCCTGGCCGTGACCAGCCCGACCGGCAGCGACCAGCGCAGTCGACCGGCCTTCGTCGAGGTGCTCGAGCCGGCACCCGTGGCCGGCTTCACGGGCACGCCGGAGACCGGCTTCGCGCCGCTCCTGGTGCAGTTCGCGGACGGGTCGCAGGGACCGGTCACGGCCTGGAGCTGGGACTTCGGCGACGGTTCGAGCGCCCGTGATCCTTCGCCCGCGCACAGCTACGCGCTGCCCGGCATCTACAGCGTGACCCTGACCGTCACGGGGCCCGGAGGCACCGACACGCTCGTGCGCTCGGCCTACGTCCAGGTCGAGGATCCCGCGCCGGTGGCGGCCTTCTCCGCGATCCCGACCAGCGGTCTGGCCCCGCATGCGGTGCAGTTCAGCGACGCCTCGAGCGGCCTGGTGACGAGCCGGAGCTGGAGCTTCGGCGACGGCGGCAGCTCGACGGAGGCCAGTCCGGAACACGTCTACGCGACCCCGGGCGTGTTCGACGTGACCCTGACCGTGACGGGCCCGGCCGGCAGCGACGGCGAGACGAAGCTCGGCCTCGTGACGGTGACATCGCCCCTGCCCCTGGCGGGTTTCTCGGGCACGCCGACGAGCGGCCCGGCACCGCTGGCCGTCCAGTTCAGCGACTCCTCGAGCGGCACGATCACGAGCCGGCTCTGGGACTTCGGCGACGGCACGGGTTCCAGCGCGACGAGCCCGGCGCACACCTACGCGGCCGCGGGGACCTACGCGGTCACGCTCACGGTCAGCGGCCCGAACGGGACCGACGGCGAGACGAAGGTCGGCTACGTGACGGTGCAGCACCCGGCGCCGGTGGCGGGCTTCACGGGCACGCCGACGAGCGGGGTGGCCCCGCTATCCGTGCAGTTCACGGACGCCTCGAGCGGCCCGCTCACGGGCTGGAGCTGGGACTTCGGCGACGGGACGGGCTCGAGCGCGGCCAGCCCGGCCCACGTCTACGCGACGCCGGGGACGTACACGGTCACGCTGAGTGCGACGGGCCCGGGCGGGACCGACGGCGAGACGAAGGTCGGCTACGTGACGGTGCAGCACCCGGCGCCGGTGGCGGGCTTCACGGGCACGCCGACGAGCGGGGTGGCCCCGCTATCCGT
>Ga0315910_10004250_pt1 | contig 12007 bp, 11 predicted proteins | sample EdamamesoilMG_FD_204470 | JGI IMG/M metagenome (GOLD analysis project Ga0315910, IMG submission 204470) | Garden soil microbial communities collected in Santa Monica, California, United States - Edamame soil | ecosystem: Environmental > Terrestrial > Soil > Garden | place: USA: California... | reverse complement strand
CAGCAATACCCTTCGTCATGAAGCTCCAATTGATAGTGAATCCGCGGGCAGGCAGCGGCCGGGCCGCCCAACGGTTGCCCCAAATCGAGCGTGCCCTGGCCGCCCACGGCATCCAATACGAAAAGTCATTGACTCAGGGACCCGGGGACGGGACCCGCCTCGCACGGGAGGCGACCAGCCGGGGAATCGACACCATCGCCGCCGTGGGTGGCGACGGCACCCTCAACGAAGTCGTCCAAGCCTACCTGGGGAGCGACGGTAACCCGATCGCGGGGCCTAGCCTCGCTTTGATCCCGGCGGGCACTGGGGGAGACTTTCGAAAGAGCTTCGGTCTGCCTGACGACGTGCACACCGCGGTCGCGCGGCTCTACGCGACCGCGCCCCGCCCGCTCGATTTGGGAGTCGTCGATCTGTCGACCCCCTCCGGTGACAGCCGGCGCTTCGCATTCATCAACGTCATGAGCTTTGGCATGGGCGGCCTGGTCGACCGCCTGGTGAACTCCGGCCCGAAGTGGCTCGGAGGTCGCGCAGCCTTCTTGCTAGGCTCGGCCCGTGCAGCGCTGACTTATCGTAACACTCCGGTCAGTGTCAGCGTCGACGGCAAGAACTACCTGCAGACCCCCATCTTCAACGTGGCAGTGTGCAACGGCCGCTTCTTCGGCGGCGGTATGAAGGTAGCCCCCGACGCGGATCCTCATGACGGCCTGTTCGACGTCGTGGCGATGTGCGACCTCTCGCGCGCGCAGGGCATTGCGCTCGCGCACCGCATCTACAAGGGCAGCCACATTGGGCGACGGGAAATCGACGTCGCGCGCGGCCGCGTGGTCGAAGCCGCGCCGATGCGCCGACACGACGAGGTCTTGATCGATCTCGACGGAGAAATGCCAGGGAAACTGCCGCTCACCGCGCGCATAGTCCCGGGCGCTCTCGGAATTCGCGCCTGAGCGGCTCCTAGTTCACGCCTGAGCGGCTGCTAACTCGCGCCTGGCAGCGACGCGATCGAGCCGCAGCCGCCTGTCAGGCGATCGCTTCCGGCGGCAGGCCGCGGAGCGTGTTCTCGAGTTGCTCCCAACGTCGGTCGATCATGCCGAGGTGCAGCGGCAGCAGTCGCTGGGTCACGTGGTCGATCGACAAGGCGACGTGGAGCAGCATGTTGTTGAGCAACCAGCGATCCACGGTCTGCACCTCTTTGTTCAGCGACGTAGCGTTGGCTCTGAGCTCATGCTCGAACTTGCGAACTCCGTGGCGCATGGCGTAACACTCGCGCACGCCCCAATCGGTGTGAACCATCAAAACGACGCCTGCGTTCAGCAGCCTGCGGTGAAACGGCACGAGCGCACACGTCAACAAGTAGCCGGCTTCTTCCAGCTCCGCATCGCTGAGGCTCGGATCGAACTGCCAGACTCGTTCGCCGTAGCGGTTGCACGCCCGAAACAAGATCATGCGGCTTTTGCCGCTGCGCTGCACGGCCTGATCGATGAGCCAGCGGTCGACCTTGTTCAACGACGTCGGCCGCCGCAACGCTTCGATACGCTCGCGCCCGAGTACCATCGAGTTCTTGGGCGTGATCACGATCGCTCGATGGGTCAGGTTCTGGTGGCGAATCGGGAGGTCTTCGATGAAGAAAGGCATCGATCCGTCGGACATCGTTCAGCGAGCGTAGCACACCGCGGCCGGATTCAGGGCGGCTTCGCTTGCGACGCGTCGGTGGCGCCGGTCGCCGCCGACGCCACCGGTTCCACGACGATACGGTCTTCGCTCCCCACCTCGAGCGCGGCTACCACCTGCACGCGCAGACCGCGACAGATCCGCTCGAGCACGACGGGGCTTACGGGTGCCCCCGCGCAGCTGGCTCGCGGAAGCCGCGCTTCCATAACCGCCGCCATCAGCTGCTCAGTGGCGCCAATCGCCTCAGCGCGCCGCTGCCCGTCGTCGGCGGGCACAGCTAGACGTTGGGCGGCTTCCCCGAGACGACTGAACAGGTCGGGCCCCATGAGCTCGCCGCGCACCACCGTTCCTCCGGTGAACGTGAGAATCACGTCGAACACCGCGACGCGCTCGCTCAGCCTGCCAGCCTCGGGAATCGAGTACGTGATGGTGAACTGCTTCACGCAGCGCTGGTCGTCACACGTGGCCGCCGGTGCCTCGTCCCGAAATGCCTGCACGAACTCCGCGTCGAAGCCTCGGGATTCGGTCAGCCGCTCTACCCAGCCCGCGGCGACGTCGAGGAACCGCTTGCGCGCGGCCTCGGCTCGCTCGAGGTCTGCGCTCACGGCACGCGCGCGTGCGAGCACCGAGGCTTCTTTCTGCTTCTCAACCAGCGCGGCCTGCTGCAACTCGGCGAGTCGAAGGCGCGCGTCGGGTGCGTGCGGGCCGTTCGGCAACACCGCGAGGTAGCGACGCAAACGCCGCTGGCTCGGACCGGCATAGACGAAGTAGTCGGCTTCCGCACGCTGGAACCACGCGCGCACATCCGCGCGGAACTCACCTTCTGGGTAGCGCTCGAGATACTCCCACGCCGACCCGAGCCGAGCCTCGAACGTGGGCGCGACGCGGGTCTGCCGGTAAAGGTCGTACTCGGGACTACTCGAAACGACCCGCCGCCCGTCGAAGCCGCAGCCCGCCGCGAACACGAGCCCGAACAGGAGCACGGGCACGAGGGCAGGCACCTGCACGCGCAGGGACTTCATCGCGAGCCCTCGGGGCAGAAGTCGCACTCCGACGGCACGGCGGGAGTGCGATCGTCGACGTACTCGGCAAAAGTATCGCAGCCGACATCCAACAAGCGCCGCAGACACACCTCGCCATCGTGCACCAGTGGCAGACAATCTTCGGGAAAACGTCGACCGCCTGAATCGGCGTTGCAGGCTTCGGTGCAGCGGTTGGTCGAAATCGCACACTCGTTGCAACGCTCGCACTCGATCGCATTTTTGGTAGCAAAGAACACTTCTTCGTCGAGAGCCTGGCGCTTCTGGCCGCAGCCGCCGACGTCGCCTGGCGTGGGCGCCGCACAAACGAGCACGAGCACGCTGAGAGCCCCCAACCTGAGCATGACCGAACGCACGCGGCTCATTCGAACACCTCGTAGTCTACCCACAAGCCGAGCTGCCCCGACAACATGGGGATGGTGGTGCGATCCTCGTCGAGAGTCGCTGCGCCAAAAAATAGGCTGCCAATCAACTCAGCATAAACACCGAGCCCGGCCAGGAAGTGCCAAACGCCGCCCGCTCCGAGTTCGACGCCAGCGCTGACGTCGGGCTCCAAAACCAGGGGAATGCCCAGTCTTCCGCTCCAGAGCCAGCGCGACGCCGGCCGGAACAACAGCCGATACGACGGCGTGAGGACTTCTTGTCGAATCCCGGTGAGGGCCGTGGAGAGATGTGCGCTCACGCCGTGCTGCAGACCGGTGGGGTCGCCCTGCGCCACTCCGATTGAAAAGTCGAGATAGGTCGCCGACAGCGAGAGCGACTCTGCACTGTCGCCCAGGACCCGTTCGAGGCGGTAGGGGTTGTTGAAGCGGAGCCCTCGTCCGAGAGCGAGCGAGCCGAACGCATGCACGTAGTCGGCGGCTGGATCGCGACTCTGCTCGGCGTCGACACGTCGAGCAGCGCTGGGCCCCTCCGCGTGCGGCGCCCCTAGGTGGGGGCTCGAAGCCCGCGGCGGCTCGGCCAAGCTCGAACTCGAAACTAAGCCCGCACACAAGCCAATAGCCAGGTTCCGCAATAATACCGCCATCCTCCGCCCGGCCCCGCTCAGTCGCAAGCGGCTTCGATGTCTACGACCGACTTGGGGGCGCCACTCGTGAGCACTTCGTTACCGGCGAACGTGACCAGCACGTCGTCTTCGATGCGTACACCGATGCCGCGAAACGCTTCGGGCACCTCGGCCTTGCTGCTGATGTAGATCCCCGGCTCGACGGTGATCACCATGCCGGGCTCGAGAGGCCGCGGTTGACCCGCCACGAAGTAAGCTCCGACGTCGTGCACATCCATCCCCAAGAAGTGGCTGGTCTTGTGCATGAAGTACGGCTTGAACAGCTCTTTCTCGATGGCCTCGTCGACGGAAGCGTCGATCAGGCGGAGCTCGATCAGACCTCGCACGATCTCTTTCAACGCTACGTCATGAATGGCGTCGAGCGTCGCCCCCGTGCGCGTGGCTTCGATCGCCGCGACTTGCGCGGCGAGAACGACTTCGTAAACCGATTTTTGTGCCGCGCTGAAGCGCCCGTTGACCGGAAACGTCCGCGTCACGTCCGAGGCGTAGTACGAGTACTCGCAGCCCGCGTCGATCAAAAGCAGATCGCCGTCGCCCATCTGCCGATCGTTGTCGTGGTAGTGCAACACGGTAGCGTTGGGACCCGAGCCGACGATCGAGGAGTAGGCGGGACGGTGCGAGCCGTTCTTGAGGAAATGCGCCGCGAGAACGGCTTCGATTTCGTACTCGTGCATGCCCGGGCGACAGGCAGACATGGCCAGACGGTGCGCCTCGCAGGTGATCGTCGCCGCGCGACGCATGAGCTCGACTTCGTCGGCATCCTTGTGCAAGCGAAGCTCGTGAATCACGCCGGAGGGGTCGATGATGTGGGTCGGATAACGCTGGCCGCGACGGGCGCGACGCCGCACGTGCGCAACGGCCCTGAGCACTCGGTCGTCGAACTCACGGTCGACCCCCAGACGGTAGTAAAGGTGCTCCACGTTTTCGAGCAGCTTGGGTAAAACTTCGTCGAGCTTCGTGATCGGATGGGCCTCGTCGGCGCCGTAGTACTCCTTGGCTCCGTCGATACCGGCGCGCGCGCCGTCCCAAACCTCGCGTTGTGGATCGCGTTCGCGCACGAACAACGTGAAGGGGTGCTCCGCCACCGCCGACAGCACCAAGACACTCTCGGGTTCGTCGAACCCCGACAGGTACCAAAGGTCGGAGTGCTGCCGGTAAGGATGCTCGACGTCGTTGTTGCGAATGGCGACCGGTTGCGACGGCACCAAGAGCAGCCCACTCGGGATAGCCTGCAGCACGTGCTGTCGCCGCTCACGGAAGCGCGCGGTCAATGTTTGGGGCATGCCACTTTTCTAGCGCATCACAGCGCTGCTGCCGGAAAGCTTCCGCAGCTACGTGCGGTCGCGAAAAATCGGCCCTTTGGCTGAACTTACGGTATGAGGGTTTGACGGCCACCGGGCGGCGCGGTAGGCCCTCCCGATGCCCGAAAAGAACGAGCAGAGCTCACGCGACGAGCCTGAAGGAGGCCGTGCCGAGCGCCTCGTGCCGGAGCTCATCAAGCGGCTGATCGAGGGCATCGATCGCTTCGCCGAAGGTAAGGACATGCGCCATCGGGTGAGCGAGCTGAAGCTGCCCAAGGAAGCTCTGGCGCTCTTGCTGTCGCAGCTCGAGGAAAGCAAGAATGGCCTGTACCGAGCACTCGCCAAGGAGCTCCGCGATTTCCTGGAGCAGACGAATTTTACCGAAGAGCTGGTGGCCGCGCTCACCAAGCTGACCTTCGAGATTCGCACTGAAATCCGTTTCGTTCCGAGTCAGACGGGGTCGAACGAAGGTATTACCCCCGAGGTCCGCGCGAAGGTCAACGTGAAGCGAGACCCCGCCAAGGCCGATCGGACCTGCTCCTCGACTCCACCGCCAGCGTCTGAGCCGCCAGCCCGTTCCACTCCCCCAGCAGCCTCGTCTCCCCCGGCGCCCTCGTCTCCCCCAGCGCCCGCCTCTCCCCCACCCACTTCCACATCCCAGGAGGATTGATTCTTGAAGACCCTTTCAGCAGGCAGCGAAATTGATGCGTGGTGCACGAAATGCAAGCTCGACTTGGGCCACCGCATCATCGCCATGGTCGAGAACCGACCCAAGCGCGTCGTCTGTCAGACGTGCGGCTCGCAACACAACTACCGCGCCCCGAAGAAGGTGGACGCCGGTGTGCGTGTGCGTAGGACCGGTGTCAGTAGCAGCACCAGCAAGGCTCCCCTCTCGAAGTCCCCTTCGTCGCGCGCCAAGGCGGAGAACGACCGACACATAGAATGGGAGCGCCGGATCGCCGGCAACACACTCGGCGCGTTCAAGCGCTACGCGATCGACTCGGTGTTCGCGCCCGACGATTTGGTCACCCACAAGAAGTTTGGCGAAGGTTACGTGGTGGACGTGCTGGACCCGAAGAAGGTGACCATCATGTTCCGGGATGGACTCAAGACGCTCGCGCACGGTCAGAGCTAGCCTCTGCCTCGGGCTGCTCGCCGTGGTGACCCTCACTGGGGCGCCGGCGTGGGCCAATCTGCGTCTGGTTCCCTCCGCGACGGGGCACGTCGGTGTGTTCCTCGTGCTCGGCCCGCTCGGGCCGGGCTCGAACACCTTCGATCAGGCAAGCTGGCAGGTCCGCTATGGAAAGCCGCCGGCGGCGCGTGCGCCGGGGAGCTGGCAGCTCGCCGTTTCCGGTCCGACCGGACTCGACCTCGAGAAGCAGCTCGGAGCAGAGCAGCCCGGCACGCGCGCCTTCGTGGCTGGTGTGCTCGAGCTTCCCGAAGCGCTGGCGGGCCTCCTGCTCGTCTCGGCCGACGGCGCCGTGCGCGTGAGCGTCGACGGCGTCTCCCAATGGTCCCGCGCCGGCCAAGGCTTTCGGGGTCAATCCTGGGACACGATTCCCCTCGACCTCGCGGCGGGGCGCCACGCGGTGGTGGTCGAGCTCCAGCATCCCGGGATCCACTGGGCCTTCGAAATGCGCTGGCTCGATCGCACCACTCTGCGTCCACCCAAGAACGCGCGCTGGGTGCTCGACGGCACCCCCCCCGCGCTCGAGCCGCTCGTGAGCCAGAAACTGCTGAGTGCGAGACTCACGACGCGTGTCGACGAGCACGGCTTCACGCCCAGCGTAGTGCTCGAACACCCGCGCGGCATGCTCGTGAGCGAGAGTGCGCCAGCTCGGGTGTCACTCAAGCTGGGCGACGGAACGATGCGCGAACACCGTCTGGGCTTCGTGGCGGTGACGGAGCATGGCGTTCACCGGCTGCGAGCGACCTTGCCAGCGCTCGCGGAGGCCCAGCTCGGCGCGGGCACCCGCGAGCTCAAGGTAGCGGTCGAGGTAGGCCCCGAACACGCCGCGCTGAGCCTCGCCGTAAGCCGGGCCGCAGCGAGCCTCGCTGCTCGGGCGGTGACCAAGCTCGCGGAGCTTGCAGCAAACACGCGGCTCTCGAACCAGGTGCGGGCCGTGCTCACGGCTACCGTCGAATTTCACCTGCGAGCACTCGGAGACGCGAGCGCCAGCGGTCATCCCTATCTCTTGAACCAGGCCGCGTCCGAGCTCGAAAGGGTAGTCGCGGCGCTCGACGAAGATCCGGAGTATCTGTTTTCGCCCGGCGTGCATGCGCTCGCCCATCGCTCGGCGCTCGACGGGGGCTTGCAGGGCTTTTGGCTCCACGTGCCGGCGGGCTTCGATCGGAAGAGCGGGCGCAAGTACCCCGCCGTACTCGCGTTGCACGGGTACGACGGCAGTCCGCAGGGCGTGCTGCAAGCGTTCCTCGACAGCAAGAGCAGGGACGCGCGGCCCGGCATCGACGGGTTGGTGATCGCGCCGGAGGCGCACGGCAATGCATTCTACCGTGGCCCCGGAGAGTACGAGGCGATGGCGGTTCTGCACCTGGTGCGTGAGCTCTATCCGGTCGACCCCGAGCGCACCAGCGTCACGGGTGTGAGCATGGGAGGCACCGGCAGCGCCGAGCTCGCGTTTCGCTACGCCGACACGTTCTCGGCTGCGGCCCCGCTGTGCGGGTATCACTCCTACTTCGTCCGGCGCGATACGCAGGGCCGCCCGCTCAGACCCTGGGAGATCGCCCAGATGCATCATTGGTCGCCCGCGAGTTGGGCAGGCAACGGACGCCACGTGCCGCTCTTCGTGGCGCACGGACTCCAGGACCATCCGCTCGCCAATTCGAAGGTCCTGATCCAAGCCTACAACGAGCTCGGCTACTCCGTGGTCGAGGAATGGCCGGACATCGGCCACGCTGTCTGGACCATCAGCTACGAGGGGGGACGGCTCTGGCCCTGGCTGAGCCAGCGCTCACGTCCGAGCGCGCCGGACCACGTAACGATCGTCAGCGACTCGCTCAGGTTCGGGCGACACTACTGGGCCGAGCTGCGAGAGCTCGATCGCTACGGCGCCCGGGCCCGGCTCGACGCGACGCGGAGCTCACCCGCCGCACTCACGGTCACCACCGAAAACGTGCGCCGCTTCAGGCTGACTGGTCCTGCGCTTGCAGGCGCGGGGCGCATTGCCGTAGTCATCGATGGTGAGATGCTCGACGTCGCCGCCGCTTCGACCCTCGACTTCTGGCGCGGCGAGCGCTGGCGAGCAGGCGTGCCAGCGGCAACGCCGCGCGCAAAGCGAGCTGGCGTCGAAGGTCCGATCCGCGACGTCTTCTTGGGTCCGGTCGCCTTCGTTTACGGTTCGCTGTCGCCGAGCACGTTGCGCATCAATCGCGAGGTCGCCGAGCGCTTCGGTCGCTACCACCAAGGCGTGACGCTCGACTATGCGGTCCTGGCGGATCGCGCCGTCACGCCAGATCTGGCCCGGACACATTCGCTCGTGCTCGTGGGCACGCCCGCCGACAACAGCGTGCTCCAGAAACTCAAGGGCCAGCTTCCGATCGAAACCACGGCCGGCGCGATCCGTGCTGGCGGCAAGACCTACTCCGGTGAAGACGTCGGCGCGATCTTCATCCACCCGAACCCACGAGCGCCGGACCGCTACGTGGTCGTCATCACCGCCCCGAGCGTCGGCGGCATGCTGCGCTCGTTATCCTTGCCCCAGCTCTTGCCCGACTTTCTGGTCTACGACATCAACCTGCGCGACGCGGCGGCGCAGCAAGTGCTCGGCAGCGCACGCGTTCGAGCAGCCGGCTACTTCGAGCGCGACTGGAGCTGGCCCAACAACGTCCTCGACGAGGTCGCCGGTCAGCCTCTTGGCGCTGTTGGCGTCTTGGCGGACTAACATGCGTCTCAGCGACGCCGCGCGCAGGGAATCGGAGCGGCCGTCGCCCAGTCGAAGCTCGACCGAAATCCGGTGGAGCCTTCAGCGACCGCGCTTGGGCGGCCCGCGTCGACTTCGCTCGCCGTGAGCAGTTCGATCGCCGTGAGCGGCGCGCTTGGCACCGCGCGCAGAGCGCCCTTCGGGCCTGGAGCCACGCGCCGGGGGCCCGTCGGGATTGCCGCGGCGCGCTGGGGGCCCGTCGGGATTGCCGCGGCGCGCTGGGGGCCCGTCGGGATTGCCGCGGCGCGCTGGGGGCCCGTCGGACCTGCCGCGGCGCGCGGGAGGGGCGTCGGAGTCGGCGTGACGGGCGGAGGGGCGAGCGGGTTTCCCGTGACGGGCGGGCGCCGCGGCAGATTTCGCGCGGCGGGTCGCAGGCGCACCCGCTTTGGGGCGACGGCCCCCTGGGCCCGTGGCTTCTCGGCGTTCTGCTGGATTCGGCGGGCGCCGGACACGAGCCGGGACACCGAACTGTTTCTTCAGCTTGATCTGCTCGTCGACGCTGAGAAAGCGCCACTGGCCAGGCCGCAAACCTTCGACCGTGATGCCCGCCTGCTCGGTGCGCACCAGGCGCAGAATCGGGCTCTGCGCGTGTTCGCCGAGCCGGCGAATTTGCCGGTTTTTTCCCTCTTTCAGGCTGAACTCGAGCCAGGCCTTGTCGCCTTCGTGGCGCAGGATTCGGGCTTCGGCAGGGCGCGTCGGACGCCCGTCGATCACGATGCTTTCCGTCAGGCGCGCGAGCACACGCTCGTCGACCGGACCGTGAACCTTGGCCACATACAACTTCGGCGCGCCGGTCTTCGCGTGCCCCAGCGCGCTGGCAAAGTCCCCATCGTTCGTGAACAGCAACACGCCGCTGGTGTGGTAGTCGAGCCGACCCACTGGCACCACGCGTGCGCCGACCCCGCGCAAGAGATCGGCGATCGTGGGGCGACCTTCCGGATCGCTGAGCGTGCACACGGTACCCCGCGGTTTGTGCAGCACACCGTACACCAAGTCTTCGGCGACGATGCGCTTGCCATCGACCTCGATGCGACTCTTGCGTGAATCGGCGCGCGCGCCGAGTTCCGACACGATGCGGCCATCCACGGAGACGCGACCGCGTACGATGAGCTCTTCGGCTTTACGACGCGAGGTGATGCCCGCGCGCGCGAGCAGCTTCTGCAGACGCTCTAGTGGCATCTAGTTCGAAGCACCGGGCCCAGGTGCGGCTGCGCCGGGTGCACCGGCCCTCGGCGGCGCGGAAGCCGGCGCGGTGCCTCCAGCACTGGGCTGGTTCGGCGGCTCGGCTGCCGGCGCCCCGGACGAAGGCGGCTCGGCTGCCGGCGCCTCGGATGCGGGCGGCGCTGGGGGCGCGTCGTCGCTCTTTTCTTCCGAATCGTCCTCATCTTGGGCGCGCGCCAACACTTCGTCGCGATCCCAGCGATCGACACGACCGTCACTGTTCAGATCGACCCCCATGCGCTGCAGGCGGCCCTTCGCGTAGACCTCCCACACGTCTGCTTTGCCGTCCTTGTTGGTGTCTCGCTGTACGCGGCTCAGGTCGCCGCCCACGTAGTAACGCCACTCGGTGGGCTTGCCCGAACCGAGCTTGTCGAGCTCGACCTTGGCTATGCGACCACCCGAGAACGTGACCCAAGTGTCGATCTTTCCGTCGTAGTCACTGTCAGAAAGCTCGTTCAGCTTTTCGCCCTTGTCATTGAAGGTGCGCACGACGTCTTTCGTTCCGTCGAGGTTCGTATCCACCTCGCGACACAGCAGAATCCGGCGACGATCTTCGCCCGTACCCAAGATGGCATAGACCCGGCGAATGTTCGGCATGAACGAACCAGGTCCGGTGGTCTCGCGCACCTCGCGATCGGGGCGCGCGTTGTACTCGCACTTGGACTGATCGTCCGACGACATGCCGGTGACCTGACGCGGAGCATCGGCGCTTTGCACGGGTTTTTCGGCTCCGCCACAGCCAGCGAGTGCCACGGCGGCAAACATCGCACTCAGACACCCAAAGAGCAGCGGTCTCATTGCTGTGCGCCCCCTTGCTTGGAAGGTTGCGCTCCCTGGGCAGGCGGCGCTCCCTGAGGAGCTGGCGCTTTCCCATCCATCGGTTTGCTGTCCACCTCGGTGGGCAAGTCTTCAGGCTTGCTGAAGTCAGGCGACTGGGGCGCCTGAGGCGTCTCGCGTTCGGGGGGGACGTAGTTGGCGTCCTTGCAAAAATCGACGGTCGCGCCGGGATCGGGCCGCCCGTCACCGTCGACGTCGGAGTGAATCAAGGGACATTCGGCCTTGGGATACTCCCACCATTGATCCACCTGCGCGTCGCCATCCGAGTCCCGCTCGGTGCGCGCCAGGACACCTGCCTTGTAGAAATCCCAGGTGTCGAGGCGATTCAACATCGTGGTGGCGCGATGCTTCTCCGACAAGACCCCCGCACTGAAGACGGCAATTTCGTCGATTCTGCCGTCGCGGTCGTAGTCGCTCTCGCGGCGTCGGACCTGACCATTGGGCTCGAAGTAGACCCAACTATCGACCTTGCCATCGAAGTTGAGATCGAACGCCTGACAGCTGACCTGGTTCCCCGCCTTCACCGACGTGACGTCTGCAACTCCATCGCCGTTCGCGTCCATCCGCTCGGCGCTGGCGGCAGCGACGTCGCAGTCTTCATGGATAATTTCAGTCGGGCGTGGGCCGCCGGCATCGGCAGCGGAGTCAGCGTTGCCGGACGATCCCGCGCATCCGCCCAGCAACAACGTCATCGCGATGGTGGTTTTCCTCATCCGTTTCCCTTTTTCGCCCTCGTCACTTCTGTCATGAACCACTCGTTGGCTGGCACCACGCCCGTGAGGCGAGCCGCGTTAGCCGAGAGGGGCATGGTAAGCAGGTCGACAAGCACTGGCAAGTCGCGTGATTACGCTCGCTTAGCGGCCGGCCGCCCTGGTCAATCGCTCGAAACTAGCAGCGCCGAGTTCAAGCCCAGGCCGACGTTCAACGCCAACC
>Ga0315910_10004249_pt1 | contig 12008 bp, 10 predicted proteins | sample EdamamesoilMG_FD_204470 | JGI IMG/M metagenome (GOLD analysis project Ga0315910, IMG submission 204470) | Garden soil microbial communities collected in Santa Monica, California, United States - Edamame soil | ecosystem: Environmental > Terrestrial > Soil > Garden | place: USA: California... | reverse complement strand
GTCCTGGATCAGCCCAGTTTTCCCGTTTGATAATCAAAGAAGGCCTGCTTCAACTCGCCCATCGTGTTCATGACGAAAGGCCCTCCCCGGACAACGGGTTCATTGAGCTTTTGCGCCGAAGCGAACAGGAACCGGGCGCCCTCAGGGGCCTCCACCCGCACCTTTTCCCCTTCCCCGAAGGTCCCCAGGTAGCCTTCCTTGATGTAAGTGGGCGCGTCCGTATGACCGGCCTTGGCCTTCCCCTCGAAAACGTAAAGGAAGGCGTTCTGGTCGGGGGGAGCTGGGGCCTCGAAGGAGGCGCCGGGGGATAGGGTCACATCCAGGTAAGTGAAGGGGGTGAAGGACTTGCCGGGACTTTTCGCCCCACCCCATTCCCCCGCCAAGACCTTCACCTGGGTCCCCTCCTTCTGGACGATCGGGAGCTTTTCGGAGGACAGGTCCTGGTATTTGGGGTCCGTCATCTTGTGCTTGGCGGGCAGGTTCAGCCAAAGCTGGTAACCCCAGGCGAGGCCATCGGTCTGTTCCGGCATCTCGCTGTGGATGATGCCACGCCCCGCGGTCATCCACTGGACGGACCCGGACGTGAGGTGGCCCTCGTTGCCTTTCGAGTCCCTATGGGTGAAATCCCCCGCCAGCATATAGGTGATGGTCTCGAAACCCCGATGGGGATGGTCGGGGAAGCCGGCCGCGTAATCATCGGGATCGTCGTTCTTGAACTCATCGAGCAGGAGGAAAGGGTCCAATTGGTTGATCTCCTGGGAGCCGATGACGCGTTTGAGCTTCACCCCCGCTCCGTCGGACGTGTCCTGTCCCCGGATGATCCTCTCGATGCCACGCAGTCCGTTGGTCTTCATGGGGAACCTCCTGGGACATTCATAGGGTGCTCGGACCTTCCCCGCCAGTCGTTTCCGGCGGGGAACCCGGGAAGGCAAAAAAAAAGCCCCCGCCGTAAGGCGGGGGCTGGGGGGAGATCCTTATCGGCCGATCTGGCGACCCAGGGACCGGTCTTTCCCGAGGAGGAGCCGTTCCTTGGGGCCCAAACGGGAGGCTTGGTCCCTCGAACCGGCCGCCTTTTGGCGGGCCAAGTCCTTCGAGAGGGGTGAAGCCAAGGCTTGGAACTCTTCCTGAAGGATAGAGGGGGCTTGGGTCTTCTTCTTGGGGGCTTGGAGGCCGAAGATGTCGAGCCCGCCGAACATGTAGATCACCAGGGCGGCCCCGCCCGCGTAATGGCCGGCGGAGGGAGCGGCCTGGGTCCACCGGGGTGTGGAGATCATACCCAAGAACAGGATCATGGAAAGTATCGTCAGGATGCGACGCATAGTATCTCCTCACGGAATGGGATGACCGACCAATGGCGGGATTATAACCCTCCTCGGAGGCCTCAGTCCATCGGTTGGAAGGCGTTCTTCCCCACGGTCCTGCCCCCGACCACCGTTTCCAGGACCTCCCTGAAGATCTTGGGTGTGTCGAACCTCATGCAATTGCCCAGGACCACCACCCCGATCTTGCGGGAGGGGATGAAGCCCATGCAACAGCGGAAGCCCAGGGTCCGGGAGCGGATGAGCAGGACGTCCCCGTAAGGTTGCGGGTAATGGAAGTAGCAGATCGTGCGGGGGGGTCCGCCACCCGTGAGCTCGATGAGTTCCTGTTCCCGGTCCAGGGCCCGGCGCAAGGGGCTTTCCACGAGCCCCAGGTTCTGCTCCATGTACTTGAGCAGGTCGTTGGCGGTGGATTTCAGGCTTCCCCCTCCCGAGAAGGGGAGGGGAGTGTTGATGTACTTGGCGGGTTTCCCATCCGATTCGTAGCCCCTGGCGAGCTTCCGGGCCCGGTCCTGTCCGATCTCAATGACGGTGTCCTTCATCCCCAGGGGCCCCAGGACCTTTTCCTGGAGCAGGCGGTCCAGTTCGACCCCCTCCTTCAAGGAGAGCAGGTAACCCAGGAGCCCTGTGTTGATGTTGGAGTATTCATACTCGCTCCCGGGAGAGCGGGGGAAGGTGAAGTTGCGGAAGTACTCCCGGGCCATCCCCAGGGTCACGTAGGAGGGGTCCTTCGCGCTCCAACCCTTGGGGATGTCCCGGCTGGCGGGCATGGTGGGGAAGCCCGAGGTATGGGTGGCTAGGTGCCAGAGGGTGAGCGTCGGTGGATGACGGTCGCTCTTGAAGGTCCGGGAGGGGTCGCGTCGGAGCTTGGGCAAGGACATATCCGCCGGAAGGTACCCCGCGACCGGGTCCTCCATTCGCACCTTGCCGTCCAATACCAGTTGTTCAAGGAGCAGGTCCAGGAAGACCTTGGAGAGGGAACCGATCTCATAAAGGGTGTCCCCGTCCGGTTCTTCCTCCAGGCCCAGCGCCGCGACCCCTTTCCCGTAGACCCATCGTCCGTCCCGGGTGACCACGCCCACCACCACACCGGGGGCTTGGCGTTCCTCCTGGCAGGTCCGTACGATCGCGCGGATCCGATCCTCCTGGTCCCGTGTCAGGGCCGGCGCGGCCGGGAGGAGGGGTGAGGCCACCATCCACAGGAGCAAGGCCGATAGGGAACGGCGCAATCGAGGTCCTTTCACGCGGCATCCTTTGGGGGGAGGGGATCCCGGGATAAAAAAAAACCCCGCCCCCTGGAAGGGGCGGGGTCCGTGGCTACGAAGGACTAGGTTCTCTTCAGAACCCCGTCATCTGGGCCAAGGCGGCATCGGAACCCAGTTGCAGGGTCTCGGTGGCGCTCACGGCGGTCCAGGTCGAAGCGGAGCCGCTGGCCATCTGCTCCAACAGGGTCTCGTTAGCGGTGCGCAACTGAAGGGAGGCGAACTCGTCCTTCAGGTTCTGAAGGGCGCTCATCTTCCCGCCGTACATGCTCATGCCGCTGTTCATGCTGTCCCCCATGCTTTGGGCCATGGAGTCCCCGAACATGGAACGGAAGACCTGGTCCCCGAAGGTATTGTTGACCCCATTGATGATGAAAGAGCCCAAGCCGCTGAAGGGGGTTTGGAGCCCGCCATAGGTCAGGGCGCCAGCGATGTGCTCATAAGAAGTGGAATAGGACCCCGCACGAACGATCCCGGAAGTCATCAGGGAAACACCCAGGGCCAGCGCGAAGATCAAGGCGACTTTTTTCATGTTTAAAACCCCTTCAGTGTAGAGTTTGCTGAACTTCGAGGGCATTTTAAGGAAAAGGGGGTCCTTTGACAACGATGAAAAACCCGATATCATGACGCCGCCTTGACCCTGACAGGAGTTTTCGATTGAAAAACAACGACTTTAAAAGGATGTTCCTGGCCCTGACGGCCTTGCTGGGGGTGTTCCTCCCTGGTTGTGCCTCCGCTCCGCGGCAGTCCGCGGGCACCTTTTCCGATCGGGCGGTCCTCCTGGACGTGGGGTTCGTCCGCCAAGGGGACCCCAACCTCTGCGGCGTGGCGGTCCTGGGCATGTTGACCCAGTATTACGGCAAGCCCATCCCGGCCCAGGTCTTGAAGGCCCTGGAGAAGGAAGCGGCGGAGAAGAAGGGGATCAAGGGGGCCTCCCTGGAAGGGGCTTTCAAGCAAGCCGGGTATCATGTCGCCATCTTCCGGGGGGCCTTGGACAAGAGGTCCAAGGGCCTTTACCACCATTTGGACCTGAAGCGTCCGCTCGTCGTGATGCTCTCCCCCGAAGGGGCGAAAGAGAACCATTACCAATTGGTCTCCGGTTACGACCCCAAGAACGGGTTGATCTCCCTTCTGGACCCCGCCAAGGGGCCCCTGGCCATGCCGGTGGCTTCCTTCAAGGCCTCCTGGGAAAGGGCCAATTCCTTCACGCTTTTGGCCGTTCCCGCGGAAGGCGATACTTCCCGCTGATTCCCTCTATTCCAACATATGCTATGACTTATAAGTTATAACCCCCCTGTCGGACAAAAAAAGTGGGATGCTCCCCCTCCTCCGTGTAAAATAGGGCCCTGCTTCACCCATTCCGTTTCTCCTCGGTGCCCCCTGGCCTGAAACGAATCCGAAAGGATCTTTCTATGGCCCCTATCCACGACAACTCTTCACTTAGGTTCCTCGTCTTCCTTTCCTGGGTGGTCCTTCTCGGGGCCCAACCCTCCCACGCTCAAACGCTCGCTTCGGGTCCCGACGCCTTCAAGAGGATGAGCCTCGAGGAGCTCATGGACCTGGATGTCACCTCTGCGGCCAAACAAGCGGAACCCTATTGGCAGGCTGATGCGGCCCTTCAGGTCATCACTGGCGACCAGGTCCGTCGTTCCGGGGCGACCAACTTGCCGGAAGCCCTGCGCCTGGCCGACAACCTGCATGTGGCGCAGAAAGGCTCCCATGGTTGGGCCATCAGCGCGCGAGGGTTCAACACCGATTTCGGCAACAAGTTGTTGGTCCTGGTGGACGGGCGCTCCATCTACACGCCGCTCTTCTCCGGCGTTTTTTGGGACGCGCAGGACATCGTGCTCTCGGACCTGGACCGGATCGAGGTCATCAGCGGTCCCGGGGGGACGCTTTGGGGCGCCAACGCGGTCAATGGGGTCATCAACATCACCAGTAAGAGGGCGAGGGATACGCAAGGGACCCTTCTGGTGGCCAGCGAGGGCTCTGAGGCCCTCGTCTCCGGGACCCTGCGCTATGGGGGTCAACTGGCGCCCGACGCCTTCTTCAGGGTCCATGGAAAGTACTTCGACCGGGACGGCGCGGTCTTCCCGGACGGGAGCGACGCGGGGGATGACTGGAGGATGGGCCGGGGTGGGTTCCGCGTGGATATCGAACCTTCGGCCGAGGAGATCCTCACCTTCCAGGGAGATCATTACGGGGGCGAGGCGGGTCAGGCCGTCGGGGGGGTCGTCAAGTTGAGCGGTGGCAATCTCCTGGGAAGATGGTCGTCCACCTCCTCGACCGGTTCCGGCACGAGCCTCCAGCTCTACTATGACCGGACCTATCTGTACCTTCCCAAGCCGGCGAACGCTTTCGCGCCAGCGGGGGTCCTGGTCGACAACATCGACACCTTCGACCTGGACTTCCAGAACCATTTCGACCTGGACGAGGGTCAGGCCATCCTCTGGGGACTGGGGTATCGTTTCATCCATGACGCGGTCCAGAACGCACCCTCCGTGGCTTTCGATCCCCCCGTCCTGGACCATCATCTTTTCAGCGCGTTCCTGCAGGATGAGGTCGCTTTGGGCCGGGACCTTTTCTTCACCGCTGGGAGCAAGATCGAGCATAACGATTACACGGGGTTCGAGTTCGAACCGAGCGCCCGATTGAAATGGGTCCCGGCCGAGGGACAGATGCTTTGGACGGCGGTCTCGCGCGCGGTGCGCATGCCATCGAGGGTCGATCGGGATGAGCGCGTCCCGACCCCGCTCCTGGCCCCGACGATCGAGAACCTCTTGATCGGTGGGGCCGACTTCAGGTCGGAGACCCTCATCGCCTATGAGCTGGGTTACCGGGCCCAACTGACCCCGGAACTTTCCTCCTCCCTCTCGACCTTCTTCAATGTTTACGACGATATCCGCAGCGTGGAGCCCGCCGCGCCCCCCAACCTGCTCCAATTCGCCAACGGGCTCCAGGCCCAGACCTACGGGGCCGAGCTTTCGCTCGACTTCCAGGCCCTGGAGGAGTGGCGGCTGCACGTGGGATACGTCCTGCTCCAAGAGACGGTCTGGGTGAGCCAGGGAGAGACGGACTTCAGCAACGCGCTCAACGAGACCGCCGATCCCCAGAATCAACTCTTCCTGCGTTCCTCGATGGGCCTTGGGCCGGTGGAACTGGATGCGGCCCTGCGCTGGGTGGACTCCTTCATCTTCAATGACGATCAGACGCCTGGGACCGTCCCGGAGTATTGGGAATTGGACGCTCGCTTGGGATGGCGGGCCATCCCAGGGCTCGAGTTCTCCCTCGTGGCGCAGGCGGTCTTGAACGACCAGCACGCCGAGTACGTCATTTCTGGCTCGGATCCGCGCGAGGAGATCCAGCGGTCGATCCATGGCAAGGTGACGGTCCAATTTTGAGGCCCCTCGAACGACGCTGGCCCTCTCGGGCCGCGATCCTCCTGGCGATGGGCCTGTCGATGGCCCTGGCCGGTCCGTCCGCGAAGGCCGCTGCCCCCAAGGAATACCAGGTCAAGGCCGCCTTCCTGTTCAACCTGGCCCAATTCGTCACATGGCCCCCCAACGCCTTGGGCAAGGCCGACCGGCCTTTCATCATCGGCATCCTTGGCCAGGATCCCTTCGGGCGTTCCCTGGATGAGACGGTGAAGGGGGAGAAGGTGGGGACCCATCCCATGGTCGTGCGCCGCTATGGGAGCGCCAAGGACGCCAAGGATTGCCGGATCGTCTTCATCAGCGCCTCCGAAAAGGCGCGGCTGGGTCCCTTGCTCCAAGAGCTCTCGGGCCGGAACATCCTGACCGTGGGGGATTTCGAGGGGTTCGCCCGGGGAGGCGGCATGGTCCGGTTCCGCACGGAGAAGGGGAAGGTCCGGCTCCGCATCAACTTGGGGGCGGCCAAGAGCGCCCATCTGACCATCAGCTCCAAGATCCTTCGCGTGGCGGAGATCGTGGAAACGGGGAGGGACTGACCATGGACCTTCGGGACCTTCCGATCCGCAAGAAGCTCATGGCGGCCCTGCTCGTGACCAGCGGGGCGGTGCTGCTCTTGGCCAGCGCCTCTTTCCTCATCTATGAGGTCCTGACCGTGCGCAAGGGCATGGTCCAGGGCTACCTGACCCGCGCCCAGATCATCGCCGCCAATTCCACCGCGGCCCTGGCCTTCCAGAACGAGAAGGACGCGACCGAGGTGCTGTCGGCGCTCAAGACCGACCGTCGGGTCATGGTGGCCTGTATCTACGATGAAGAGGGGGGGGTCTTCGCCCGCTATCCGACCGACGCGCCCTTGGGGGATTTCCCGACGCCTTTGGGAAGTTCCCGCTACAGGGATGGGACCCTGGAGACCTTCTGCCCCGTCGTGCACGACGATCGGACCCTCGGCATCGTCTTCATCCGATCGGACCTCACGGCCTTGACCGACCGTTACCGGGACTACGCCTGGCTCGTGGGGCTCACCTTCCTGGGGTCCATCTTGGCGGCCTACTTCCTCGCCCGTCTCCTGCAGGAGCAGGTCTCGCGTCCCATCCTGGCCTTGGCCCAGGTCGCCAAGGGCATCACGGGCCGTCTGGATTTCTCCGTAAGGGCCGAGAAATTTGGGGAGGATGAATTGGGGGTCTTGACCGACGCCTTCAACCGGATGCTGGAGGCCTTAGCGGAAAGGACCCGGCTTTTGGATTCCGTGATGGGCAACATGTCGGAAGGGGTGGCCGTGGCGGGGCCCGACGCGAGGCTGATCTATTTCAACGAAAGCGCCAAAAGGATCACCGGGATGGGGGTGAGCTCCAGCGCCCCGTCCGAATGGTCCAAGGAGTATGGCGTCTTCCTGGAGGACAAGGTCACACCCTTCCCGCCCGAGCAGAACCCCTTGGTGAAAGCTGTCCAGGGTGAGGAGACCAACGGGGTGGTCCAGTTCCTACGCAACTCGGCCCACCCCCTTGGCATCTTCGTGAGCGTCAACGGTCGGCCCCTCCTCAACGACAAGGGTGGATCGGAGGGCGGTGTCGTGGTCTTCCGGGACATCACCCAGGAGCTCAAGGTCCGGGAGGAGCTCAAGGCTTCCGAGGTCAATTACCGCGAGATCTTCGAGAAGGTCAACGACGCCCTCTATGTGCACGAAGTGGATACGGGGCGCATCGTCGACATCAACGACCGGACCTGCGAGATGATGGGTTTCAGCCGGGAGGAGATCCTCAAGGGGGACCCGAACGCGGCCATTACGGGGAAACCGGGCTATACCTTGAAGGACGCGGCCGAGTGGATCCGAAAGGCCGCCACCCAAGGGCCCCAGATCTTCGAGTGGCTATCCAAGCATAAGAGCGGTCGGGAATATTGGGTGGAAGTGAGCCTCAAACGGGCCGTGATCGCCGGTCAGGACCGGGTCCTGGCGCTGGTGAGGGACATCAGCGAGCGCAAGAGGATGGAAGGGATCGTGCGCAACGAGGCCTTCGTGACCTCGGTGCTGGAGAACGTTCCCAATATGATCTTCGTGAAGGACGCCAAGGACCTCAAGTTCGTGATGTTCAACAAGGCGGGGGAGGAGCTCTTGGGCGTCCCTCGGCAGGACCTGATGGGCAAGAGCGATTTCGATTTCTTCCCTCCGAAGGAGGCGGAGCATTTCACCGCCAAGGACCGGAAGACCCTCGAGGTTGGGAAGGTCCTGGACATCCCGGAGGAGCCCCTTTCCACCAAGGGGAAGGGCCTGCGCACCCTCCACACCAAGAAGATCCCCGTGATGGGTCCCGACGGGAAGCCCGCCTACCTGTTGGGCATCTCGGAGGACATCACGGACCAGAAGAAGCAGGAGGAGATGCGCATTTACACCAAGGCCCTGGAGAACAGCAACAAGGAGATGCAGGATTTCATCTTCGTGGCTTCCCATGACCTTCAGGAACCCCTGCGCAAGGTGCAGGCCTTCGGCAACTTCCTCCGGGAGGAGTTGGGGGGGGCGATCTCCCCGGCCGCCGTGGACTATCTGACCCGCATGCAGGACGCGGCGCTGCGCATGGGGCGGCTCATCGAGGACCTGCTCCAGCTCACGCGCGTGACCACCCGGGCCAAGCCCTTCGAAAGGATCGCCTTGAAGCAGGTGCTGGACGAGGTGTTGTCGGACCTGGAGATCCGTTTGAAGGAGACGGCGGGACGCGTGCAAGTGGGGGACCTCCCGACCTTGGACGCGGACCCCACGCAGATGCGACAGCTTTTCCAGAACCTCCTGGGGAACGCCTTGAAATTCCACAAGAAGGGGGAGGCGCCCGTGGTGGAGGTCACGGCCGAGACGTCGCGGGATTCCTGCCGCATCCGTGTGAAGGACAACGGGATCGGTTTCGACCCGAAGTACAATCAAAAGGTCTTCGAGATCTTCCAAAGGCTCAACGGCCAGGAATACGAGGGGACCGGGATCGGTTTGGCCGTCTGCCGCAAGGTGGTGGAACGGCATGGCGGCAAGATCACGGTTTCCTCGGCCCCGGGCCAAGGGACGGTCTTCGAAGTGGTCCTGCCCCTCCGGCGGGACCGGAAAGAGGAGGAACATGGAGCCTAAGAAAGCGGTGGCCCCCATCCTGATGGCGGAGGACGACGCGGACGATCGGTTGATCACCCAAAAGGCCCTGGAGCAGAACCGGGTGGCGAACCCCTTCGTCACGGTGGGCGACGGGGAGGAACTGCTGGACTACCTCCACCACCGAGGGAAGTACGCGCCGCCGGCCCCGTCCCCCACTCCCTGCTTCATCCTGCTCGACCTGAACATGCCAAAGATGGACGGACGGGAGGCCTTGAAGCTCATCAAGCTCGATCCCGAGCTGCGCAAGATACCGGTGGTCATCCTGACCACCTCCAAGGCGGAGGAGGACATCCTGCGCACCTATAACACGGGCGCCAATTCCTACATCACCAAGCCCGTCACTTTCACCGGATTGTTGGATGTCATCCGGTCGCTGAAGAGCTATTGGTTGGAGATCGTGGACCTGCCGGGAAAGAAAGATTGAACGACCTTGAACCACAAAGACACAAAGGGCACAAAGAAAAAACTTGGATTTTGAAGATCAGGACGATGGTCTTTGGCCGTTCTTCGTGCCCTTAGTGTCTTCGTGGTTAAGGAAGCAAAAAGGAGAAAATGGATGATCAAAGCCCTGGAAACAGCTCCCATTCTGATGGCGGACGACGATGATGGCGACCGGTTGCTGACTTACCGGGCGCTGGAGAAGAACCAGGTCCCCAATCCCCTGGTGACCGTCATGAACGGGGAGGAACTGTTGGATTACCTGCGCCGCACGGGAAAGTTCGAGGGCCTTCCCGCCCCTAAACCCTGCATGGTGCTCTTGGACCTGAACATGCCCCGCATGGACGGTCGGGAGGCGCTCAGGGCCATCAAGGCCGACCCAGGCTTGAGGAACATCCCGGTGGTCGTGCTTTCCACCTCCCGGGCCCCCGAGGACGTGGAAGGGAGTTATGACGCCGGGGCCAATTCCTACATCATCAAGCCGGCGACCTTCGATGAGCTGGTGCGGATGATCGCGGCCCTGAAGGAGTATTGGTTGGAGATGGTCGAGCTGCCACCCAACCCAGGGACGTCCTTCCATGCCTGAAGCGCCCATCCGCGTGCTCGTGGTGGAGGACAATCCGGAGGATTTCCAGATCCTCCAGGTCCTTTTCGGCAAGATCAAGCACCACCGGTACGAGCTGGAGAACGCCGCCAGTCTTTCCAAGGCCCTCGTCCTCCTGCGAGCCAGGCAGCACCAGGCCTACCTGGTGGATTATCAATTGGGCCCGGATTCAGGCCTGGAATTCCTCAAAGAGGCCCTCGCCCTCAAGTGCGAGGCGCCCGTGATCCTCCTGACCAGCTACGGGGACCATGAGATGGACCTGAAGGCCATGGCCCTGGGGGCAGCCGACTTCCTCAACAAGAACAAGCTCGACCCGGACCTTTTGGAAAGGTCGATCCGCTACTCCTTGGAACGGCGCAAGGCCGAGGAACAAAGGTCCCGGTTGGCGGCCATCGTGGACACCTCCAACGACGCCATCTTCACCGTGGACATGAAGGGCGTCATCCTCAGTTGGAACCCAGGGGCGCAGCGCATCTATGGCTTCTCCCCGCAGGAGATCGGGGGCCGTTCCGCGGTGACCCTCTTGGTCCATGGCCGGGAAGAGGAGTTCCGCAGGATCCTCGCCCAGGCCGAGGAAGGGACGGCGGTCGCTAATTTCGAGACGGCCCACCGTTCCAAGACGGGAGGGGACCTGCTGGTCTCCATGACCGTCTCCCCCATCCTGGAGAGTTCCGGGAAGGCCACCCGAGCCTCCGTCATCGTCCGGGAATTGGCGGATACCGAGAGGACCGAGCGCATCCGCCGGGACCTGCAATTGGAGAGGGACGAGCTCTTGGCCCGCCTCCAACTACAGATGGAACGCATGCCCGTGGCCTGCCTGCTGGCCAACCAGGATTTCCATTTCACCTATTGGAACCCCGCGGCGGAGGCCATGTTCGGCTACGCCTTCAAGGAAGTGGAGGGCAAGCACCCCGATGAGGCCATCATCCCGCCCCAGTCCCGCGAACTGATGGACGGCATCTTCAAGCGCATCGTCCAGGGGGACATGACGGCCCAAGGGGTCCATAGCGACAACGTCCGCAAGGACGGGCGGGTCATCACCTGCGAGTGGTACAACACCCCCTTGACCGACTCCCAGGGGCACTTCACCGGCATCATGTCCATGGCCTTGGACGTGACGGACCGTCGGAAGGCCGAGGAGGTGAGGTCCCAATTGGGGGCGATCCTGGAGCAGACCGTGGACGCGGTCATCGGGACGGACCTGGAGCACAGGATCTTCAGCTGGAACAGGGGAGCCGAGAGGATGTACGGCTGGAACCTGGAGGAGGTCCTGGACCGGCCGGTCGCCTTCCTGGCCCCGGAGGACCGGTTGGGGGAACTGGAGAGGATCTGGGAGAGCGTCCTGAAGGGCGAGGCGGTCTCCAATTTAGAAACGGTCCGCAAGCGCAAGGATGGGAGCCTCGTGGACGTCTCGATCACCCTCTCGCTCATCCGAGACTCGAAGGGGAAGGTCATCGGGGTCTCCTCCATCGCCCGGGACATCACCGATCGCAAGAAGGCCGAGGAATCCCTCAAGCGGCACGAGGAGCAGATGAGGCTGGCCCAGAAGATGGACGCCATCGGCCGCCTGGCCGGCGGCGTGGCCCATGACTTCAACAACCTCCTCTCCATCATCCTCATGGCCGCCGACCTGGCCCTCAAGGACGGCGCCCCGCCCGAAGAGGCCCTCACGGCCCTGCGGGAGATCCGCACTTCGAGCGAGCGCGCCGCCGCGCTGACCCGCCAGCTGCTGGCCTTCAGCCGGCAGCAGGTCCTGCAGCCCAAGGTCTTGAGCTTGAACCAGGTCGTGGGCGAGCTGCACAAGATGCTGGTGCGCGTGGTCGGCGACAA
>Ga0315910_10004248_pt1 | contig 12009 bp, 10 predicted proteins | sample EdamamesoilMG_FD_204470 | JGI IMG/M metagenome (GOLD analysis project Ga0315910, IMG submission 204470) | Garden soil microbial communities collected in Santa Monica, California, United States - Edamame soil | ecosystem: Environmental > Terrestrial > Soil > Garden | place: USA: California... | reverse complement strand
TTCTGACAAGTCTGTGCGGTGTTCGGAGAGCTCGGTTCGATGATGGGAGAGGCCCGTTCGATAATGCGAGTATTCGGTAGATGCGGCTTCCGGCTTGTTTGGATCGGGCGTCGGAATGTCGGGAAGCGGGGCGTTCTGCTGCCGACTCGGTCGCTTCGATGCTGTGCGTCCCTCGGTCATGATCCCGGACCTCGCTACTGAGTTGCTGCCAGGCGATCATTCACCAGTCCAATCGCCCTGCGAACCGGGGTAAACCCCGATATTTCGGCGATTGGTCCTCCCGTATTTCGTTCGCATGCAGAGATATTTAGGCCTCGGGGGTCTCCGCTGACATGCCTGCGACAATCAACCTTATCGTGCAGGGCGCGCTGGTCCTGCTAGTGGTCGGAGTGGGGCTGCAGAGCCGCTGGGATGACCTGTTTCACGTCCTGCGGCAGCCGCGACTCTTTCTGAGCGGGATCTTTGCGGTCAACATCATCGTCCCAGCGGTGGCGGTCGCGATCGTTTTTCTCCTGCCGATCGCTCCGGCGACGAGGGCCGGGCTAGTCGCGATGGCGATTGCGCCGATGGCCCCGTTCCTGCCGGGCAAAATGATCAAGGGCGGTGCGGAAGTACGGTTTGCGGTGGGGCTCTACGTGGCCCTGATCGTGGCGGCCATTGTCGTGGTGCCGGTGTCGATCTGGGCCGTTGACCAGGTTACCGAGAGACAAGTTTCACTGCCGATGGGCGCGCTCGCCTGGTTCGTCCTGACCACGATCCTGCTGCCGCTGCTGGCTGGCATTTTCACCGCCCACCTGTTGCCGAACCAGGCGCAGAAGCTCGCGACGATCGCGACCATCGCTTCCTACGTCGTAATCCTGCCGGTCCTGGTGCTGCTGCTCGTAAAGACCGGGGGCGGAATCATCTCTCTGGCTGGCGATGGCACGCTTCTCGCGATCACGGTTACCGTACTTGCAGGCCTTATTGTCGGCCATGCGCTCGGCGGGCCGGAACCGGGGAACCGGATGGCTATGGCGCAGGCGGCAGTGACCCGTCATCCGGGCATTGCGGGGCTCATCATCAGCAGCAATGCCATCGACCGGCGGGCGATGTTGGCGGTAATCCTATTCCTGCTCATGAGCATCGTGCTTTCGGGACTCTACGCCAAGTGGATTGCGCGCCGGAGTGCGGCAACGGCAGGCGATATTCAGGGCGAGGTCGTGGGGTAGGGAGCGCGATCGCATGGAATGGCTCGACCACACTGCAGAATTCCTCGCCTCGGGCATCGAGTTCGTCATGCTGCTGGTGCTGACGATCGGCACGTTGCGAGCGTTGAAGGCCATAGCGGTCAAGGTCGTCCGGCGGGAGGCGCTGGCGGCCGACGTGCGAGTGATCTGGCTGCACTACGCGGGCTGGCTCGTCCTCGCGCTCGAGTTCGCGCTTGCCGCCGACCTCATACGGACGATCGTCGAGCCCAGCTGGGAGGAGATCGGCCAGCTGGCGGCGATCGGCGCGATCCGCACCGCGCTGGCCTGGTTCCTCGGCCGGGACATAGAAGAATTCAGTCACGATCCCGCGGCGACGGAGGCCAACGGGTGATACGTGCCGCTCTTGTCGCGGCCGGGCTGCTCACCAGCGTTTGTGCTCAGGCCCAGTCCGACGAGACGACAACCTCTGCGGAGCAAATGGCGAAGGACTTGGCGAACCCGATTGCGTCGATGATCAGCGTCCCATTCCAGCATAACATCGATTTCGACGTCGGGCCGGGCGAGGGCGTGAAATCGACGCTCAACATCCAGCCGGTGATCCCGTTCGCGCTGGGCGACAACTGGAATGTCATCACCCGCACGATCATGCCGGTGATCCAACAGGACGACGTGATCAGCCCAGCTACCAGCCAGTTCGGCCTTGGTGACACCACGCAGAGCTTCTTTTTCTCCCCTTCGAAACCGACCTCGGGCGGCATCATCTGGGGCGCCGGCCCCGCGTTCCTCTATCCGACCGCGACGAGCAGCTCGCTTGGCGGGGAGAAGTGGGGTGCCGGCCCGACGGTGATCGTGCTCAAGCAAGCAGGACACAACACGATCGGGATTCTCGCCAACCACATCTGGTCGGTGGGCGGAGATGGCGACCGGGCGGACCTGAGCAACACCTTCATCCAGCCGTTCTTCAGTCACACCACGGCGTCGGCGATGACGCTCGGTATCAACACCGAATCGACCTATGACTGGAAGGCGGACCAGTGGACCGTGCCGATTATTGTCTCGCTTTCCCAACTCACTCACGTCGGCAAGCAGCCGATCAGTGTTGGCGGTGCCTTGCGCTACTACGCCGAAAAGCCGGATAACGGGCCCGACTGGGGCATCCGGCTTATCGCAACGTTGCTCTTTCGCTAGTGTGGGTAAGCCATGACGACGCCGAAAACTCTGTCGAACGCGGCCGGCCAGGATGAGATGGTCTGGCTCGAAGGCGGCGTGTTCCAGATGGGCTCCGACGACCATTACCCGGAAGAAGCACCGCGGCATCCCGCGCGCGTCGACGGGTTCTGGATCGACCGGACGCCGGTGATCAACCGCCAGTTCGCCACGTTCGTTGAGGCGACAGGCCATATCACCACCGCCGAAATCGCGCCCGATCCGAGCGACTATCCTGGCGCGCTTCCGGAGCTCTGCAAGCCAGCCTCGCTGGTGTTCACGCCGCCGCCGGGGCCCGTCGACCTTTCGAACTATTTCAACTGGTGGTCCTTCGTGTTCGGTGCCGACTGGCGCCATCCGCTCGGCCCGGAGAGCAGCATCGACGGCTTAATGGATCACCCGGTGGTCCATGTGAGCCATTCCGACGCGGCGGCCTACGCCAAGTGGGTCGGCAAGGAACTCCCGACGGAAGCGGAATGGGAGTATGCCGCGTGGGGCGGGACCGAGGACGCGGAATACGCCTGGGGCGACGCGCTCGAGCCCGCCGGCGAGCATCGCGCCAACGTTTGGCAGGGACTGTTCCCTTGGCAGAACCTTGGCGAAGATGGCTTCGAGCGCACTTCACCCGTCGGCAGTTTTCCGCCGAACGGCTTCGGACTCTACGACATGATCGGGAATACCTGGGAGTGGACCGGCGACTGGTTCGTTGCGCAGCACTCCGCGCCGGCCGCCAAGGCGTGCTGCATTCCCAGCAATCCGAGGGGCGGGACCAAGCGTGAAAGCCATGACCCGGCGGACGCTGCCCGCATAGCGCGCAAGGTCGTGAAGGGGGGCTCGCACCTGTGCGCGCCGAACTACTGCCGGCGGTACCGGCCTGCATCCCGCCATCCGCACCCGATCGATACTTCGACCAGCCACATCGGCTTCCGCTGCATCAGGCGCGCTTCAGGGAACGGCTGACAGGGCGGCTGCTTCGGCCACACAGGCTTCCTGTGATGGTGCGGAGTTAAGGTTCGCTATTTCTGTTCGCGCGGCGCTGAGGTCGGCAAGGAAGCCGGGATCGCTGTGCAGGCGAGCTACCGTGCCTGAGGCGACCACCCGACCGGCGTCGATATCGCTCTGCCAGTGGGCATCGCAGAGCAGCCGGCTCTGGCCGAAATCCCGGCCGCGCTGGAGGATGGCGTCGGCCCTCGCGGGAACCAGCTCGGCCAGCACCAGCGCCCATCCCCAGCCTGCTGCGCTGTGCCCGGAGGGATATGAGCCGTCGTGCCGCAGAAGTTCCTCGTCCGGCGGATAACAGGTAGCGGCGTTGTGCACGACGAACGGTCGTGTGCGGTTGTAGTGGGTTTTCGCGGTGTAGGTGGAAAGACCGACATCGATCAGCATCTTGCCGAGGAGGCCGTAGAGCCTGGGGGTTACCTCCGGGTTGATCGTAATCCCTGCCGCGCAAGAGAAAGTGCTCGCTGCGTGTGGGAATTTCAGGTCGGCATCGGACGCGGCAAGCGTCCATCGCGAAGTGCCGCGGAGCGGAAGCGCGGCTGTCCGTGCGTCCTCGTCGCGCTGCATGGCCGCCGAGCCGGGAACAGGTGGGGCCGGCAGCAGCGCGAGGCTGTTCGGCAGCGCCGTGCGCTGGAGGTAGCCAGGGGGGAGATTGGCGGCAGCGGTAGGGTTCGCCACTTCCTGCGCGGCCCCGGCCTGGACCCAAAGGCCCAGGCCGATAATCCCTGCAAGCGAGACGAGCACCGCCGACTTGAGTGCTTGCGACATTGCTCCTCCCGTCAGTTCGCAAGGGAAGTTCTGCGAAGCATTTGCAGTAAACCATTGTGTCTAGGGTTGCATGAGTGGCCCAGTAACCGGGCAGGAGCCTAGAAAGATCGGGGAATTACCCTGACTTATGTCAGGCTGGCCGCATTGGGCTCAGAGCACGGCGGAAATCAGCTCGCGGGTGTAGTCCTGCTCGGGCCGTTCGAGGACCTGCTCCGCGGGACCCTGCTCGACCACCTTGCCGCCGCGCATGACCAGCAGCTCGTGCGCCAGCGCTCGGACTACCTTGAGGTCGTGGCTGATGAACACGTAAGTCAGCCCGTGCCGCGCCTGCAGGTCCCGCAGCAGCTCGACGATCTGCGCCTGCACCGACATGTCGAGCGCGCTGGTCGGCTCATCGAGCACGACGAGATCGGGTTTGAGGATCATCGCCCGGGCAATCGCAATGCGCTGGCGCTGGCCGCCCGAAAACTCGTGCGGATAGCGGTCGAGCACATCGTCGCCGAGACCGACTTCCTTGAGGATGGCGCGCACTTCGGCGTCGCGCTGCTCGCGGGTCAGCTCGGGCCGATGCAGCGGCAGCCCTTCGCCGACGATCTGGCGCACCGTCATCTTCGGGCTGAGCGAGCCGTAGGGGTCCTGGAACACCACCTGCATCCGGTGGCGCAGCGGACGCATGGCCTTGTAGTTGCGGCGCGAGATTTCCTCACCGTCGAACCGGATCACGCCCTCGCTGCGGCTGATGCGCAGCAGCGCAAGGCCGAGCGTGGTCTTGCCCGAGCCGGACTCGCCGACCAGGCCGAGCGTGTGCCCGCGGCGTACTTCGATCGACACGCCGTCGACCGCCTTCACATGGTCGCGCGCCCGGCCAAACCAGCCCTTGATCGGGAACCACACCTTGAGGTCGCCGGTCGAAACGATCGGCTCGCCGCCATTCGCAACCGGTAGCGGCCGGCCCTTGGGCACCGCGTCGAGCAGCTTGCGGGTGTATTCGTGCTTCGGCCGCTCGAACACCTCGCGGACCGGGCCCGCCTCGACCACCTCGCCTTGTGTCATCACGCAGACCCGGTCGGCCATCTTGCGCACCACGCCGAGGTCATGGGTGATCAGCAGCATGGCCATGCCGAGCCGCTGCTGCAGGTCGTGCAGCAGGTCGAGCACCTGCTTCTGGATCGTCACGTCGAGCGCGGTGGTCGGCTCGTCCGCGATCAGTAGGTCGGGCTCGTTGGCGAGCGCCATCGCGATCATCACTCGCTGGCGCTGCCCGCCCGAAAGCTCGTGCGGATAGCTGGCCATGCGCCGCACCGGATCGCGGACCCCGACGAGCTGGAGCAGCTGGAGCACGCGTTCGCGGCACTGTTCGCGGGAGATGCCTGGGCGGTGCAGGCGCAACGTTTCGGCGATCTGCCGTTCAACCCGGTGGAGCGGGTTGAGCGCGGTCAGCGGCTCCTGCGGGATCAGCGCAACCCGCGCCCCGCGCAGCGCCTGCATCGCATTCTCGTCGGCGCCGACCAGCTCCTGCCCGGCAAAGCGGATCGAGCCCGAAGGGTGGAAGGCGGTGGGGTAGGGCAGCAGCTGCAGCACCGCCATCGCGACGCTCGACTTGCCCGAACCGGACTCGCCGACCAGCGCCAGCGTTTCGCCCTTGGCGAGGTCGAACGAGATCTCGCGCACCGCCTTCACCTCGCGCCCCTCCGAACGGAACGATACCGAGAGGTCGCGGACTTGGAGCAGGGCCTCGCTCACAACGCTTTCCTAGGATCGAATGCGTCGCGCGCCGCTTCGCCGATGAAGATCAGCAGCGACAGCATCGTCGCCATGACCGCGAACCCGGCGATGCCTAGCCACGGCGCGTAGAGGTTGTTCTTCCCCTGGTTGAGCAGCTCGCCGATCGACGGCGTCCCGCGCGGCAGGCCGAAGCCGAGGAAGTCGAGCGCGGTCAGGATCATGATGCTCGTCGAGAGGATGAACGGCAGGTAGGTCAGCGTCGCGACCATCGCGTTGGGCAGGATGTGGCGGAACATGATCTTGCGGTTGCCGAGGCCCAGCGCGCGCGCGGCGCGCACGTAATCGAGGTTGCGCGCGCGCAGGAACTCGGCCCGCACCACCGGCACCAGCGTCATCCAGGTGACCAGCAGCAGCACCCCGACGAGCGAGAAGAAGCTCGGCTCGATGAAGCTGGCGAGGATGATGAGGAGGTAGAGGATCGGCAGCGAATGCAGCACCTCGATCACCCGCTGGAACAGCAGGTCGGTCCAGCCGCCGAAGTACCCCTGGATCGCGCCTGCGATCACGCCGATGGTCGAGCTGAGCAGCGTCAGTAGCAGCCCGAAGGTCACCGACAGACGAAAGCCGTAGAGCGTCAGCGCGAAGACGTCGCGCGCCTGCGTATCGGTGCCCATGATGTGGCGGCTGTCGGGGCCGGTTGGGGCGGGGCTGGCGATCTCGTAGTCGATCGTGTCGTAGGAGAACGGCACCAGCGGCCAGACCGCCCAGCCGCCACCCTTGGCGATCAGGTCCTGTACGTAGGGATCGCGGTAATCCGCCTCGGTCTCGAAATCGCCGCCGAACGCCGTTTCCGGGTACTCCACGAACACCGGCGCGTAGAGCTTGCCGCGGTAGGTCATCAGCACCGGCTTGTCGTTGGCGATGAGCTCCGAGCCGAGCGAGAGCGCGTAGAGCGCGAGGAAGATCAGCAGGCTCCAGTATCCGCGCCTGTTCGCCTTGAAGACCGCCCACCGCCGCCGTCCGAGAGGGCCGAGCCAACGGGAAATCCCGCGCCCGTGCGGCGGCGCCGCCACGTCTGGGATGGGCGCTTCGACGTTCATACGTCGCGCCGTTCGAAGTCGATCCGCGGGTCGACCAGCGTATAGGTGATGTCGCCCAGCAGGTTTGCGACGAGTCCCAGCAGCGAGAAGATGAACAGCGAGCCGAGGATCACCGGATAGTCGCGGTTGATCGTCGCCTCGAACCCCAGCAGCCCCAGTCCGTCGAGCTGGAAGATCACCTCGATCAGCAGCGATGAGGTGAACAACACCCCGATAAAGGCCGCCGGAAAGCCCGCAATCACGATCAGCATCGCGTTGCGGAATACGTGGCCATAGAGCACCCGCCGCTCGCCCAGGCCCTTGGCGCGCGCGGTGATGACGTACTGCTTGCCGATCTCGTCGAGCACCGAATTCTTCGTCAGCATCGTGAGCGAGGCGAAGGCGCCGATGACCATCGCCGTGATCGGCAGCGCCATGTGCCAGAAGTAGTCGGCGATCCGGGCGGGCCAGCTCAGCTCCTCCCAGTTCTCCGACACCAGCCCCTGAGTCGGGAAAAGGTCGAGGAACTGCCCGCCGGCGAACAGGATCACCAGCAGCACGGCGAACAGGAAGCCCGGGATCGCATAGCCGATAGTGATCGCGGCGCTCGTCCAAGCATCGAACTTCGTTCCGGCGCGCACCGCCTTGCGGATGCCGAGTGGGATGGAGATCAGGTAGGTCAGCAGCGTAGTCCACAGGCCGAGCGAGACCGACACCGGCAGCCGTTCCCAGATCATGTCGATCACCGGGCGGTCTTGGAAATAGGAATTGCCGAAATCGAACCGGGCAAAGTCCCACAGCATCTTGCCGTAGCGTTCGTAGACCGGGCGGTCGAAGCCGTAGAGCTTCTCCAGCTCGGCGATCATTTCCGGCTCGAGCTCGCCTGTCGGTATCAGCCCGCCCGGCCCGCCGGCATCGCCGCCGATGGTGGCCGTCGCGGCAACGTTGGTGCCGGCTACCTTGGCCTGCAACTGCTCGATTGGCCCGCCGGGCACGAACTGGATAATGATGAAGCTGACCGTGACGATGCCGATCAGCGTCGGTACCATCAGCAGCAGGCGCCGCAGGACGTAGGCCCACATACCGCTCATTGGCCGCTCACCGGTAGACCCCGTGGCTCAATGCGGCCTCTTTCTTTGGATCGACCCACCAGGTGTCGGCCGACCAGTAGGGGAAGTTCCAGGTCTGCTCGATCTCGGGCCGCCCGAACTTGTCCCAGTAGGAAATCGGCAGCTGGCCCACGGGCGCCGCGTACATGTGCTGCAGCGGGATCGAGTAGTACTTGAAGCGCAGCACCCGATCGACCGCGCGCAGCGAATCCACCGCCGTCTTGCGGTCGGTCGCGGCGATCATGGTCTCGATCGCGTGATCGATTGCCGGCTCGTTGATCCCGGCGCGGTTGAACCCCGCCGGGTTGTCGCCCGCCTGCGAGCTGTAGAGCAGCGCCAGTCCCGCGCCCGGCGTCGGCAACGGCACGAACACCTCGCGATAGTAGAGCAGGTCGAACTCGTGGTTGCGCGAAAGGTGGCGCATCTGCGCCGCATCGACCGAGCGGAAATCGATCTCGATCCCGAGCTTGCGAGCGTTGGCGATGAACAGCGAGACCTGGTTGATGAGCAGCGGCGAGTAGGCGATCAGCTTGAGGCGCACCGGCTCGTGGGTTTTCGGATCGACCAGCTTGCCATCCACCACGCGGTAGCCCGCCTCCCGCAGCAGGTCGCGTGCGTCGATCAGGTTGGCCCGCGTCTTCTCGCGGCTACCGCCCACCGGCAGCGACGGAGCCTCGGTGAATATCTCAGGCGGCAGGCTATCGCGATAGGGCTTGAGGAAGACGAGCTCACCCGGCGTCGGCAGGCCGCTGGCCTCGAACTCCATGTTCGGGATGTAGCTCGCCAGCCGCCCGTAATCGCCGCCGAGCACCGAGCGTTTCACCCACTCGAAGTCGTAGGCCAGCCACAGCGCCTTGCGCACCCGCACGTCGGACAGGAATGGGCGCCGCGCATTCATGGTGATTGAGTTGTAGATCGCGCCGTTCTCGTACTTCAGCCGGTCGCGCCGGATGTCACCTTCGACGACCGCTGGCAGGGCCACTTCCTGCCGCATGTCGGAGGCGTTCATGTCGAGCCGGAAGTCCGACAGCCCGACCCTGAACGCCTCGTTGAGCAGCTGTGCGTCGCGGTAATAGTTGTTACGCACCTCGTCGAAGTTGTTGCGCCCGCGGTTCACCGGATGGTCGAGGCCCCAGTAGTTCGGGTCGCGCCGGTAGATCACCGAACGCCCCGGGGTCGCCTGGGCCAGCTTGTAGGGCCCGATCCCGACCGGGATTTCCATCGACGGCTTGAACGGATCGCGCTTCTCCCAATAGTGCTTCGGCATGATCGGCATCAGGCCGATGACCGTCAGCAGCGTCGGGTTGTTCTTCATCACGTAGTTGATGCGGACGCGGTTGGGTCCGGTTTTCTCGATGCTCGCCATGGTCTGCACCACGCGGGTGAAGGCGGGCAGGGAGAGGCCCTTGCCGAGCTCCACCGAGTAGATGATGTCCTCGGGCGTGACCGGGGTGCCGTCATCGAAGCGGGCGCGCGGATCGATCTCGAACTCGGCCCATGATAGGTCCTCGGGCCAGGTCACCGTCTTGCAGACGAGGCAGTAGAACGACGCGGGCTCGTCGCGGCTCTGCTTCATCAACGTGTCGGTCATGAACAGCATCGATGGCGGAATCGTACCGAGCAGGGCGATCTGGTTGATGCTGTCGAAGCTGACGCCTTGCAGGGCGTAGCGATAGGAACCGCCCTTCGGCGCGTCCGGGTTCACGTAATCGAAGTGGTCGAAGTCCGGCCCGTACTTGAGCGTGCCGAAGGCCGCATAGCCGTAGGAGGTGGTGATGCCGCTGGTTTGCGCCGTGGCCGGGCCGAGCAGCGCCAGCGCGATGAGCGCCACCAACGATCGGAACCACCCTCGCCAAATGCGCATCGGCATTGCTCTCCCGCGCATTTCTTCGCAAGCTAGCGGGAAAGGCGCAAACGGGAATTGCGCCGCGCAAGGTGAGAGCATGCAAATCAGGGAAATCACGCCCGGTTTCGGCGCCGAGATCACCGGCATCGATCTGAACGAGCCGCTCTCGCCGGAGCAGGAGGCGGAACTCGTCTCGGCGATCGCGACTTACGGCGTGTGCGTCTACCCGGACACGCACCTGACCGACCAGACCCACGTCTGGTTCAGCCGCACCTTCGGCAACCTGTGGACCACCCCGGCCGCCTCGACGATGAAGCCGCGGTTCGGTTATCCGCACCTGTTCGATGCCGGCAATCTCACCGCCGACGGCGAGATCGACCAGAACGAGCTCGCCCGCCACCGCCGCGCCGCCGACCGGCTGTGGCATACCGATACCTCGTTCACCAAGGACCGCACGACCTACTCGCTGCTGCTCGCCCACGAGGTGCCGAGCGAGGGTGGGATGACGCACTTTGCCGACATGAAAGCGGCCTACGACACGCTGCCGGAGGCTACCAAGACGAAGCTCGAGGGGCTGCAGGCGCTGCACTCCTGGTGGTACTCGCGCAAGCGGGCCGGGTACCCGATCAGCGAGGAGGAAATCCGCGACAAGCAGCCGCAGGCCGTCCACCCGCTGGTGCACATCCACCCGGGTTCTGGCCGCAAGAGCCTCTACATCGCCAGCCACGCGCGCGAGATCGTCGGCATGGACCTCGACGAGGGCCAGGCGCTGCTCGCCGAGCTGATGGAGCACGCGACGCAAGCCCGCTTCACCTTCGGCCACACCTGGCGGCCGGGCGACCTCGTGATCTGGGACAACTTCAGCACCATGCACCGCGGCGGCGACTACGACGACGTCAACGAACGCCGCGACATGCGCCGGACCACGGTGATGGCGTGGCCGCCGCCGCCGGTGGTGCTGGACCCGCGCTTCCAGGATCGGTTCGACCCGGCGCAGTTCCGGGCGATGGTCGAGAACTAGAGGCTCAAGCCTCGGCCAGCAGGCGCTTCAGTTCGCGCGGATCGATCGGCTTGTGGATGATCGCGAAGCTTGGATCGCGGTGCGCCAGGCTCTCCTGCGGATTGCCGGTCATGATCGCGCCGCGGATGTGCGGCCAGCGATTGCGCACTGCGGCCAGCAGGTCGAGCCCGTCGAGCCCCGGCATCGAGAAGTCGGTCAGTACGAAATCGGGCTCGTCGGAGTCGTCCTCCAAGGCGGCGAGGGCCTTCTCGCCATCCTCCGCGACCGTCACCTCGAGGCCGAGGTCGCGTAGCTGCTCCGAGACGATCAGCCGCACGCTCTCGTCGTCGTCCACTACCAGGACCGAGCCGATCGCCAGTTCCGGTAGCTGCTCGCCATTCGCCTCCGGATCGGCCTTCTTGCCGTTGCGCGTGGCGGGAAGGGTCATCTCGACCTCGGTGCCGCGGCCGGGCTCGCTCTTCAGGCGGAACACGCCGCCCGACTGCTCGACGAAGCCGGCGACCATCGAAAGCCCGAGACCGGTGCCCTTGCCGGCCGCCTTGGTAGTGAAGAACGGCTCCGTCACCCGCTCCAGCAGGTCGGCCGGAATGCCGTCGCCATCGTCTGTCACCCTGATGCGGAGGAAGTCCGGCGTATCCGCCGACCCGTCCTTCACCTCGTCGATCATGACCTGCACGGTGCCCCCGTCGGGCATGGCATCGCGCGCGTTGATCAGCAGGTTGACCAGCGCCAATTCGAGCTGCGCCTGGTCGACGAACAGCTGCAGCTCGGTCTCGGGCACTTCCCACTCGACCGTGACTGCGCCGCCGAGGGTATGCTCGATCAGCCCCGCGACTGACTGGCAAAGCTGGCGCGGTTCGACGCTCGTCGGCGTCAGCTCCTGCTTGCGGGCGAAGGCCATCAGCCGGCGGACCAGTTCGGCCCCGCTTTCGGCGGCGTGGCGCATGTGGTCGAAGATCTGCTGCTCGCGCTGGCCGAGCGAGACGCGCGTCTCGAGCAGCCGCAGCCCGCCGAGCACCGCGGCGAGCAGGTTGTTGAAGTCGTGCGCCACGCCCCCGGTCAGCTGGCC
>Ga0315910_10004247_pt1 | contig 12009 bp, 8 predicted proteins | sample EdamamesoilMG_FD_204470 | JGI IMG/M metagenome (GOLD analysis project Ga0315910, IMG submission 204470) | Garden soil microbial communities collected in Santa Monica, California, United States - Edamame soil | ecosystem: Environmental > Terrestrial > Soil > Garden | place: USA: California... | reverse complement strand
GACATGGCCTCGAGCACGCTGATCAGGTCGCGCGGCGCGGTGCCGAGCACGTTGAGCACCTCGATCACCTCCTCGAGCGTGGCCGCGCCCGGGACCAGCGTCAGGCCGTTGTTGTCCTCGGCGACCTCGAGGTCGGTGCGCGCCTGCTCGCTGCTCCTGCCGGCCGAGAAGGGGCCGGGCTGGCTGGTCTCCTTGGACTCGGCGACCGTGACCGTCAAGTTGCCGAAGGTGACCGCCATCGGGCGCAGGCGCACGCCCTCGCCCATGATGATCACGCCGGTGCGTTCGTTGACGAGGACGCGCGCGAAGTCGTCGGGCTCGATCTCGCGGCGCAGGATCGTGTCGACGAAGGCCATGTGGTCGGAGGCAGGCAGGTCCTCGGGAACGCGCACGCGCACGCTGCGGCCGTCGCTGATCGGCATCGCCACGCCGGGGTAGTACTCGTTGATCGCGTTGCTGATGCGCACCAGGTTGCCGTAGGAGTTGTGCACCGCGCGCGCGTCGAGGTAGACGAAGCCCAGCTCGCTGACCAAACTGGAGGGCACCGCGCGTTCGACCTTGCCGCCCAGCGTCATCACGCCGACGGTGACCGAGTTGCGCGAGACCGTCGCGGCCTCGCCGCCGCGCGAGAAACCGCCGACGGTGATCGGACCGGCCGCGGTCGCGTAGATCACCGTGCCGCTGGCGTCGGCCAGCTCGGTGAACAGCAGCACGCCGCTCTCCAGGCTCTCGGCGTCGCCGATCGCGGAGACGCGCACGTCGATCTTCTGCCCAGGCTGCGTGCCCGGCGGGATGGTCGCCTCGACGCTGACCAGCGCGGCGTTCTCCGACTTGAGCCGCTGCGGATCGATCTTGATGTTGTGCGTCAGCAGGAAATTGGTCAGCGGCGCGCGGATGAAGTCGATCGAGTCGCCGGTGCCGCTCAGGCCGGTCACCAGGCCGATGCCGGACACGTGGTTCTCCTCCTGGCCGCGCAGCTGGACCAGGCTGCCCAGCGGCGCGCGGATGCGCGCGGAGGAAATCGGCCGCGCTGGCGCGGGTTCGTAGCGCGGCCCCCGCACCAGGCTGGCCGTCGAGCGCGTCGCCGGCTGCAGCGGCGCTTGCACGCCGCCCTGGCCGTCGATGATCAGCGGCACCTCAGGCGTGGCCGGGACCACGTCCGCGGGAGGCAGCGGGTCCTGGGCGAGCAGCAGCACGAGCGATAGCAGGATCATGGTGGTTCCTCAGGCTCTCAGAAGGGCCACAGCCAGCCGATCCAACGGTGCACGTAGCCGCCGAGGCCGTAGCGCTCGGTCGAGTCCGTCAGCGGGCCTTGTCCGCGGTAGCGGATCTCGGCGTTGGCGACCAGTTCCGACTGGATCGTGTTCTGGTTGCTGATGTCGTAGCGGCGCACGATGCCGGAGAACTCGATCAGCTTGGTCTCCTTGTCGATGCGGATCTCGCGCCGTCCGTTGACGACCATGTTGCCGTTGGGCAGCACGTCGACCACGACCGAGGCCAGGCGCGCCTCGAACGCGCCCTTCTTCTGGTAGTTGGCGCTGCCGGTGAAGGAGTCCGCGGAGTCCGCGGCGATCTTGGGCAGCGTCGAGAACGTGTTGGTCTTGATGTCGAAGACGTTGAGCCGGTAGTTGAGGTTGGTGCCGCGCGAGAGGTCGCTGGCCTCCTCGTTGGACAGGCTCTGCGACTCTTGGATCACGACCGTCACGATGTCGCCGCGGCGGAACGCGGTCTTCGCGCCGATGATCGACTGCGAACCCTGGTCGGGCTGATAGATCGAACCGGGGCGGTCCTGCGCGGCGAGCGCGGGCGCCAGGGTGGCCAGGGCGGTCAGGAGCCAGCGCTGCTTGGCGGTGTTCATCGGGAAATGTCCTTGGTCGGGCGCGAGCCGAGATCCAGGCGCACGGTGTCGCGCGAGGCCACGATCGCGTGGATCTCGCGGCCGGAGTGCTGCACGCTGACGCGGATGCGATCGCCCAACGCGCCGGCGGCTTCGGCGGTCACCGGCGTGCGCACGCGCACCGCGCCGCTTTGGACGTCGAGGATCAGCATGTCGCCCTTCTTGACGATGTTGGGCCGCACCAGGTCGCCCGAGAGCAGCGTCCTGCCGGCCTCCAGCTCGCGCGCGGCCGCGGTGCCCAGCACCTGTCCGGGCTCGAGCGAGCTGCCGGCCAGCGCCGCGTCGATCGGCGCGCGGCGCATCTCGATCATGCCGGCCTCGATCGTCTCGCCCGAGCGCACGGCGCGCACGAGCACCGGTTGATCGCGCCAGGTTTGCACTTTCCAGCTGGTGTGCGCGGTGCGGTAGGTCTGGCCGTCGACCACCAGGCGCACGGCGACCAGGGTCGAGCCCGAGCTGGGCCTGGCCGGCTGCGGCGCGACTTCGAGCTGGCAGGCCTGGCGGCCCATCGGCACTTCGATCGGCGTGCTGGGCGAGACCAGCTCGATCGTGCAGTCACCCAGGTCGCGCGCCTCCAGGTGGCGCTCCAGCGCGGCGCGCGCGGCGCTGTGAATCGTCTCGGCCTGGATCAGCTCGGTCTTGGGCAGCACCCTGCAGGTCCGCGCGCCCTCGAACTTGAGCTCCATCCCGGGCGAGATCGCGCGCACCTGCCGCGCGAGCTGCGCCGCATCGAGCACGCGGCTGAAACCCGGCGCGGGCACGTAGCCCAGGGTCAGCGCCTGGACGCGCGCGGCCAGCGCCGGATCGTCGCAGGCCACTTGCGCCACGGCGCCGAGGTTCATCTCGGTGCCGTGGACGCGCGCTTCGGAGGGCAGCGTGATCGTCACGCCGACGCCGAGCAGGATCTTGCAGATCAGTGTGATCACTCAGCGCACCATGTTGTTGACTTGCTGGAGCATGTCGTCGCTGACGCGGATCGCGCGGCTGTTGATCTCGTAGTTGCGCTGGGCAAGGATCAGCGCGACGAGTTCGTCGACGACCTGCACGTTCGAGCGCTCGACCGAGCCCTGGCGCAGCAGGCCGGTGCCGGAGACGCCGGGCGTGGATTGCTCGGCGGTGCCGGAGCTGGCGGTCTCCGAGTACAGGTTGCCGCCCTGCGCCTTGAGGCCGCTGGCGTTGGGGAAGCGGAACAACGAGATCGTGCCGATGCTCTCGGGCAGGCCGCCGTCGCTCTTCATGACCGAGACGTCGCCGGCCTCGCTGATGATCACCTCGGTGGTGTCGGGCGGCACGATCACCGGCGGCTGCAGCTGGTAGCCCTCGGAGGTCACCAGCGTGCCGGTGCCGTCCAGGCGCAGCGTGCCGTCGCGCGTGTAGCGGTCGTCGCCCTCGCCCGGCTTCACCTTGAAGAAGCCCGGCCCGACGATCGCCAAGTCGAGCGTGTTGCCGGTCGGCACCACTTCGCCCTGCTTGAAGAGCTTGATCGAGCTGGCCACCTCGGCGCCGCTGCCGACCTGCAGGCCGGTCGGCGACATCTGCGACTCGCCGGTCGGCGCGCCCGGTTCGCGCATCGTCTGGTAGAGCATTTCGCGGAAGGCGAGCTCGTTCTTCTTGAAGCCGGTCGTGTTCACGTTCGCGATGTTGTTGGCGATCGTGTCGACCTGCAGTTGCTGGGCCTTCATGCCCGAGGCGGCGGTCATCAGTGCGCGGATCATGGTCTACCTCTTCGTGGCTCGCCTCAGCGCGAGCTGGTGATGCGACGCAGGACTTGTTCGATGGTGCCCAGCGTGCGGGCGGAGGACTCGAAGCTGCGCTGCGCGGCGATCAGCTGCACCATCTCGTCGATGGCGTTGACGTTGGCGTTCTCGAGCATGCCCTGGCGCAGCACGCCGCTGGGCGCTTGCCGCGCCGCATCCGGGCCGGCGCTCAGGTTGCCGCCGCGGTCGGACTTCAGCGCCTGCGGGCGCGCGAAGTCGACCAGCTTGAGCCGGCCGATCTCGTTGCCGTCCTGACGCACGTTGCCCTGCGAGTCGACGGTCGGCTTCGAACCGAGCGGGTCGATCGTGCCGCGCTGGCCTTCCCAGGCGACCGGCCAGCCCTCGCGCGTCTGCAGCACGCCGGACGGGTCGACGTGGAAGGCGCCGTTGCGCGTGTAGACCTCGCCCTTGTCGGTGTCGATCGCGAAGAAGCCCGGGCCCTCGAAGGCCAGGTCGTACTCGCTTTCGCTCGGCCGCAGGACGCCCTGGCTCTGGTCGCTGATCTCGCGCGTGGCGATCTGCGGCTGCATGTGCTTCTGCAGCGTGTTCTGGAAGGAGTGCGTGACCACACCCTTGCGCTTGAAGCCGACCGCGCCGGCGTTGGCGAGATTGGCGGTGATCGCCTCGACGCGCTGCTGGGCAGCGTTCATGGCGGAGGCGGCGGCGTAGATCCCGCGGTTCATGGCCGCTGGTGTGCAAAGCGCCTGCCAAGCGCAAGAAGCAGCCAGCGCGGGGTCCAGGAGGGCCGTGAGCAGCCCGGCGAGCGACGCATCGACCGCGAAGCTTCTTCCGAGCCGGAACTTTTGGTCGCCCGAACTGCCTGACTGTACGGTACCAGGTACGAAATCATCAGCTGCGCCCCCCGGCGCGCGCTTGGCGCGCGCCGGGGGGCGCAGCTGATGATTTCGTACCTGGTACCGTACAGTCAGGCTACCTGACCAGGTTGACCAGTTCGCTCAGGACCTGGTCGGTGGTCGTGATCACGCGCGCGTTGGCCTGGAAGCCGCGCTGGGCTTCGATCAGGTGCACGAATTCCTGGGCGATGTCGACGTTCGAGGCCTCGAGCGATCCGCCGACGACCTCGCCCGCCCCGGCCTGCAAACCGCGGGAGACCGTGCGCGCGCCGCTGTTGGCCGACTCGGTCCACAGGTTGTTGCCGATCTCGCGCAAGCCTTCCTGGTTGACGAAGTTCGCCACGCCGACCTGGCCCAGGGAGCTGACCTGACCGTTGGTGTAGAAGCCCTGGATCGTGCCGTCGCCGTTGACGGCCATGTTCGACAGCTCGCCGACGCCGAAGCCGTCCTGGCTGTTGGCGAACATCGTAGTCGGGCCGCCGAACATGGTCACGCCGTCGTACAACGAGGGCGTTCCCAGGTCGAGCGCGACCGACTGCGCCGGCTGGCCGGTGAACGTGGCGGTGAAGCTGTTGCTCGTCGGCAGCGTCGCGATCGTGCCGTTGGCATTGAAGCGCAGGCCGGTGAGCACACCCGCGACCGTGCCTTCGCTCGAGGGGATCGAAGGCGTGACGTTCCAGGAGCCGTCGTCCTGGCGCTCAAACGTGAACGTGACCGTGTGCGCGGTGCCGGCCTGGTCATAGACCTCGATCGAGGTCGTCGCCGTGTCCGGTCCGGTGCCGACCGTGGTGGCCAGGAAAGCGTGCTGCGACCACTGCGTCGAGCCGATCGCGCCTGCGCCGTCCTGGATCGACAGCGACAGGCCCGTCGCGCCGGTCTGGTCGGCGGTCATCGAGATCTTGCCCGTGGCCGGGTCGAGCGCGGGCGTGCCCAGCGGGAACAGCGAGTCGATGAAGTTCATCAGGTCGCCGAGCTGCTCGCCGTCCTGGCCGACGCCGGTGCCGAACACGAAGGTGCCGCTGACCGCGGTGCCATCGGTGTCGACGCCGCTGATCTCGATCGCATCGCCGGCCTGGTAGTCGCTGACGTTGGAGGGCAGGGCGTTGAGGTTGGTGGTCGCCGTCGCGACCGTCTGCGTGCCCGCGACCAGCGTCGTCGGCAGTCCGGTCAGCGAGGCCAGGTCCTGACCCGTGGCTCCGGGAACGACGCGCAGCGTGGCCGCGGTTCCCGTGCGGTCGGTCGTGATCGAGACCGAGCCCGCGGCGACCGTCGCGCTGACGCCGCTCGAAGGCAGGGCGTTGATCGCGTTGACGATGTCGAGCGCGGTGACCGTGCCCGTGGTGCTGGTGACCGACACCGTCTGCGGCGCGTTGCCGCTGACGCTCAGGTCCATCGTCCAGGTCTCGCCGACCGGCACCGCGTAGGGACCGGAGTTGCCGCCCGCGAGCGTGGCCTGCGTGCCGTCGGCGAACGCGCTCGAAGAGCTCAGCACCTGCGCCAGCGGACCCTTGACCTCGGCGGGCAGGTTGCCGGTGAAGCCCAGATTGGCCGTCGGCGAGGGCGGGAACAGCGAGGTCGAATCCACGTCGATCGACTGGCCGGTCTGGCCCAGCACCAGGTAGCCCGTGCGCTGGTCCACCAGACGGCTGGCGGCATCCAAACCGAAGGTGCCGACGCGCGTGTACAGCGTGTTGATTCCGTCGGAGAGCATGAAGTGGCCCTTGCCCGACATCGCCAGGTCGAAGACGCGGCCGGTGTTGCTGAGCGCGCCCTGGCCCATGTCGCGGCCGATGTTGGCCAACGTCACGCCCAGGCCGATCTGCATCGGGTTGCGGCCGCCGGTCGTGCCCGTGGGCAACGAGGCGAAGCGCAGCGTCTGGCTGAACTGGTCGGCGAACTGAGCCTTCGAGGACTTGAAGCCCGTGGTCGAGCTGTTGGCCAGGTTGTTGCCGATGACGCTGAGCCAGCTTTCGTTGGCCTGCAAACCGGAAAGGGCGGAGTAGAGCGAACTGGTCATGGTGGTTCTCGCTGGGCTGTTCGGAGGGTCGCTGGTCGTGAGGGCCGCGGCGGGAAGCGTCGCGGCGGATTTCGAATACGTTCGCGGTTCGCGGCGCGCGATCAGGCAGCCGGCGCGGTCGGCGGCACGCCGATCTCGGTCACGGCGTTCAAGGGCACGTCGGCGCCGCCGATGTTGAGCACCGCCAATCCGTCCTTGATGCGCACGCTGTCGACGCGGCCCCACATTTCGGTCTGGGTCGCCGGGTCGGTGTACTTGACGTCCTTGCCCATCAGCGCGCTGGCGTCGGTCAACTGTTGCATCAGCGCGTTCGACTGCTGCAGGACGGCGAGGCCGACGATGTTGTCGTTGAGGTTCTGCATCTGCTCCAGCGAGCTGAACTGCGCCAGCTGCGCGAGCATCTCGTCGTTCTTCGAAGGGTTGAGCGGGTCCTGGTTCTTGAGCTGCGTCGCCAGCAGGTTCATGAAGGACTCCTTGCCCATGCCGTTGGCCGAGGCCTTTTCGGTGGAGAGCGAGGAGATCGGCTCGAGGGCGCTGGTTCCGTTGATTTCCATGGTGTTCTCAGGCGAAGGTGTCGATGCCGCTCGCGGACAGTCCGCGCAGCAGCGCGCGTTCGAGAGCTGCGGGTGGTGGTGCGAATGGACGGGCCGGCTGGCGCGCGGAATGCGCATGCGCCGCCCCGCCGCGAGCGTGTCCGTCCCCGGCTCGCGAAGAGGGTGATTCGAGCTGGAACTCCAGCGAGCGCGCTTCGACGCCGTTCTGGGCGAGCGCGGCCTTGAGCTCGGGCGCGTGGCGCTCGAGGGCGCGCAGGGCCTCGGGCGTCTGCGCGCGGACCTCGGCGTGCAGGACTCCGTCCTCGACGCGCAGCTGGATCGTGACGCGGCCGAGAGACTCGGGGGCAAGTTGGATGTTCGCTTCGCGCAAGTCGGGCGAGAGACCGACGCGCACCTGGCGCAGGATCTCGGCGGCCTGCTCGCGCTGCGCCTGCGCGCGCCCCGGCGCCACAGCCGCCTCGGACTCGCGCAGCCGTGTCAGCTCGGCCTCGAACTCACGCGCGCCCTCGGAGGTCGCGAAGTGCGCGCGCGTGCCCTCGTCCGCGGCGGGCAGCAGGGCCGCGGGCGAGCTCTCGAGCGATGCGGGTGCCGTCGGAGCTCCGGCTTCCTCCGTGGACACGGACTCGGCCAGGATCCCCGCGGGCAAGCTCGTGGCGGCCGGGCTGAGGATCAGGAGCCCCGGCTGCGGCCGCGTCGCCTGCTTCAGCGAGAGCAGGGCCGCCTCCAGCGGGTCCGCGGCAGGCGCCGACGGCGCGGCCTGAACCTCCGCCGAAGCTTCCGCATCCGCCTCGAAAAGCGGCAGCGGCTGTTCCAGGGCCTGTGGCACGGCCGAGTCGAGCGCGCCTCCGTCGATCTCGACCCTGGACTGGGAATCGGGAACGGTGGCGGTCGGATCCAGCGCGGCCTCGGGCGCGGCGGCGAAGCGCGGCCTCGCGCTCTCGGCGGTTTGCGACGCCGGCTCGGCTCGGGCCGAACGCTCGCTCGCGGCCGCAGCTTCCTCCGGCCGCGCGGCGCGCGCCGGCGCCTGCTCGCGTTCGCGCTTCGCGCCGGGGGTCTGGCCCTGCTCGCCCGCCTGCTGCAAGTGCTCGTCGAAGCGCGATCTCGTGCTCGGCGCTTCGACGCACGAGCGTTCGCGCGTGGGCGAATCGCTGCGTTCGAGCTTGGGCCCGGCGGGGCGCAGGTCAGGGGTCAGGTGCATGCCGCACGCTGCACGCAACGTCGGTGCCAAGCGCCCCAGGCGCGGGAAGGGCCCCTGGAAGGGCACCGCGGCAGCCGCTCGGACGGCCTGCTGCGCAAGCGCTTCGCGGTCGGGGGGCCGAAAGCGCGCGGCCGGGAAGGAACTTCCTCCCGTGTTGCAGCGGCTCTTGCGGCACGGCAGGCCGTGGCGCCCGCACGCGCGGCCTGATTCACAGGACCGTCAGCCGCATCCGCCGTAGTCCGCAGAGTATCCTTGCAGTACTCGGGCTATCGTGTGGGGCCGTTGAAGGCCGCTGGCAGGCAAATCCAGCTCGCGCGACCTGGAGCCAGGCTCTTTCACCCACCGCTTTTCCTCCCCTCCGCTAGTGTTAGGAATCGCCATCCCGCGCGCCTGCGGCCCAGCCATGATCCGAGCCCCGGGGACACGTCTGCCGCATCCGGCGGCCACCCCGTCCACACTCGTACGACACCAGGACCCATGAATCACTCGACTCGTTTGCTGCCCCTCGCCTTCCTGACCTTCGGCTCGGCCTTCGCGATCGCACAGCATGCCCAGGTCACGACCGTTGCGGTCAACCCCGCCGACCCGAGCGAGGTCTGGAGCACGAACCTCGACAACAACTCCGTCGCGGTGGTCGACGTCTCGGCCGGCGCGCTCAGCGCCGAGATCGCCGTCGGCATGAAGCCGCGTTCGCTGGCCTTCTCGCTCGACGGCTCGCGGGTCTTCGTCGCCAACAGCCGCGGCAACGTGCCCTTCAACCGCCACTTCGCCTCGCCCTTCCTCGGCACCGAGATCCGCGGAACGCTCAGCGTGATCGACAGCGCGACGCGCAGCGTGGTGGCCACGTTGAACGCCGACCAGGTCGGCGTCGAGCCCTACGGCGTCGCCGTGGCGCCCAGCGGCAAGTGGTTCGCCGTCAGCGCCTTCAGCGGCGGCAGCGTGCGGCTCTTCGACGCGCAGACGCTGCAGCTCAAGGCTTCCCTGGAGTACCTCGACGACCCGAACTTCATCCCCGCGCCGTACACGATCCGCGACGTCGACGCCAACCGCGACGGCATCCCCGATCTCGGCCAGCCGCGCGGCTTCGTGATCCGCGCCGACAGCTCGCGCCTGTACGTGACGCACAACAAGTCGCCGTTCATCTCGGTGCTCGACGTCGCGCTCGACGCCGGCGGCCAGCCGACCGCGCTCACGCTGGTTACGAAGATCGACACCAACGACTACGCCTTCGACCCGATCTTCAATCCCGTGCCGGTGCAGGTGCTCAAGAGCCAGGGCTTCCCGCGTTTCCTCGAGGACATCGCGCTCAGCCCCGATGGCCTGCGCGCCCTGGTCCCGCACGTGCTGACCAACGTCAACCACGACGTGAATCACAGCTTCGGGCCGGCGCTCGCGGGCGACTTCGCCAACCGCGTCTATCCGGCGCTGACCATGATCGACGCGGGTGCGAACAGCTTCCAGGCGCCCGGCGACCGCTCCAACCGGCTTCACCACGAGCTGGCCGACACGCTCAGCCCCGCGGAATACTCGCCGTTCGGCAGCGCGGCCAGCACCAGCGCCGGGGCCCTGACCCTGGGCGGCAGCGGCACGCCGGTGCCCGGCGGGCAGATGAACTTCGTCCTCGGCGGACTGCCTCCCGGCGCCGTGGTGCAACTGTGGATCGGCCGCGAGACGCGCACGCCGCTGGGCTCGGTCGGCACGCTCTACGCGCGCGGACGCTACGTCTTCCCGGTGATCGGCGGCAACCTCAGCCTCGCGGTTCCGAACCTGCCGCAGTACGAGGGCCTGGTGCTCACGGCGCAAGCGGGGGTGTTCGTCGGCGGCCAGCTGACGCAGCTCTCCAACGGTTTGCACATCCGCCTGAGCGCGCAAGGCCTGGGCCTGAACAAGATGGGCTATCGCGCCGGCCATCCCGGTCGCGCGGCCTTCAACGCGGCGGGCAATCGCGCGCTGATGCTCAATCGCGGCTCCGAGGACCTGTTCCTCTACGACGTCTCCGGCAGCAACATGCAGTTGTTGACCGTGTTCCCGCCGCGCCTGGGCTTCCAGGAGCGCAAGCCGCTGGACGTCCACTCGCCGATGGGCGACCTGCCGCTGGGCATGGCGGTGGTCGACGACGCGAGCACGCTGGCCGACGACGCCCTGGTCTACGTGACCAACGAACTGACGCGCACGCTCTCGGTGCTGCGCGTGGACTGGAGCACCGGCGTGATCGTCAAGGAGCACGACCAGATCCCCACGCACGCGGGCCGCGACATCTACACGCTCTCCGTGCGGCGCGGGAACGAGCTGTTCGAGGACGCCTCGCGTCCGCAGACCTCGGGCAACTTCAACAACTCGTGCGCCTCCTGCCACTTCGAGGGCGGCGAGGACGCCAACGTCTGGCAACGCCCCGCGGGGCCGCGCAGCACGATGCCCATGTACGGCGGGACGCTGGCCACGGGCCTGATCCTTTGGAAGGGCGTGCGCCTGAACTCGGGCGAGACCGGCCCGATGTTCGGCGGCGAGAACGGCGGGCACGGCTTGTTCGCGGACGACGAGCAGCAGGCGCTGGTCGACTACCACGAGACGATCTCGGTGCCGCTGAACCCGAGCCTGGACCCGCTCACGGGCCAGCTCAGCTCGGTGGCCGAGCTGGGCCGCGACCTGTTCCACGCCACCAACGACACGGGGCTCAACCCGACGCTGCGCTCGGCCGGCTGCGTCGTTTGCCACCAGACTTCCGACCCGGGCACGGGCGCCGCGCGCGCGTTCACGCGCGACTTCGTCCACCCGCAGCTCTCCGGCGGCGAGATGCTGGGCATCCTGGATCCGACGTGCTTCTCGCTGCAGGAGAACATCGTCGCGGCCAAGGTCACCAACGTGAACTCCGGCGCGAACATCGACGGCGACGGCGACGGCTTCCCCGACCTCGATCGCAACTCGGACGGCTACCACGACCCCGAGACCTACGCGGTCATGAACGTCGACGGCGACGACGACTTCACGCGCGACGACCCCAACAGCTATCCCTGCCTCACGGATCCCTTGGACCCGACTTCGCCCAAGAAGGTCTTCACCCGTGAAGCGCGCATCTTCTCGATCCCGACCAAGCTCGGGGTCTGGTCGTCGGCGCCGTACTTCCACGACCACTCGGCGTTCTCGCTGCGCATGGTCGTCGACCCCGAGGCGCAGGCGCTGAGCAGCATCTACGGCAGCCCCGCGTTCCCCGGCCTGCAGCCCTATCCCGGCCTGAACAAGTTCTTCAACGAGTTCCACGACGTGCGCGGCCACGAGCAGTTCGTGCAGGGCGCCTCGAAGGTGCAGATCAACCTGCAGAGCACCAACGTGCAGTCCGACATCGAAGCGCTGCTCGCCTACATCACGTCGATCTGAGCGGCGCGAGCACGGAGCCAGGGCACTTTTTCCCCGCTACGCATCACCCCGCGTAGAGCGGCGGGCCTCAGCTCGCCGCTCTACGCGGGGTGATGCGTAGCGGGAAAAAAACGCCGCCAGGGAGGCGCAGGCGGGTCGAATCATGCAGCGTCCTTCCGAGACAGGCCGCCAGCGGTCCGTTGAAAAGGGCCCGTAGCGAGGCCGAGCGTGTGGTGGCGCTGCAAGGAGCGCGACAGAAGGTGGCGCAGGGGCCCCCGCGATAGAGCGCAAAGCGCTCGTGGCGAAGGCTCCTGCGGAGCCTTCGCAGCGGGGTGCGGCCTTCCTGGCCGCTGAGCACCACATTCCGAGCGCGACGCC
>Ga0315910_10004246_pt1 | contig 12010 bp, 9 predicted proteins | sample EdamamesoilMG_FD_204470 | JGI IMG/M metagenome (GOLD analysis project Ga0315910, IMG submission 204470) | Garden soil microbial communities collected in Santa Monica, California, United States - Edamame soil | ecosystem: Environmental > Terrestrial > Soil > Garden | place: USA: California... | reverse complement strand
GAGCGGCGCGGGATGGCCCGACGCAGTTCATTGTTACGCAAGCACAACCGACCAGCGCGAGGGACAACGCAGTGCGCGGAGCCGGGCGGATGTTGGAGTAGGTCGACACCGGCAGCTCAATCGATCCTGGACAGGTTTTCGACGAGCAAGTACGGATGACAGGCCCTGTCGAACTTGTGGCTGGCGCTCGGTTCAGGCCCGCTTGCGAACATGATGCACGCGCGGTTGCCGCAATGGCATCCGCTACCGGTGTTGGTCGAGTTGGGATGGCGAGGAACGTTGGCCGGCGGGGGGATGGCGGGCTTGGAAGGAGCATCGATTCCGTGCACCTGGCCAAAAGCGTGGGCGATCTCGTGAGCCACCGAATCGTTGTAACTTGGCACGTCGTTCGGATCGAACTCCACCAGCACTCTTCCGCGACGAAAGCTCTTGCCCAGGAGTGGTCCCTTGGCGGCCTGACAGAGCACCGTAACTGTCACCTGCGCTCGGGCGGTAGGCCTGGGCGTGGTCGGCGGCAGCAGCACGGTGACTTCCTTGTCGTCGGCACGCGGCGCCACGATCGACACGTTCCCGTCAGGAATGCGCTCGGGAAGCCCCGTCGCCCCGACCTGATACACGGCCCACATCACCAGCGGGCCGCCGCGCAGCGGAGGATTGAACACTGGCTTGTTCATCGCGAGCTTCACTACTCGTCCCGCCCCTTGCCCGCTCCTGAGTATTCTACTGCCGGTGGCCACGGCGCTGTCGGGGCTGTACAGAAAATCACCAATCAACGCGTGCGCCTTGACCGGCTGCCGCGGGTTCGGGCGTACGAGGCGGGCTAGCTGCGTCCGGTTGTGACTCCCGAGGACGGCCTTGGGCGTTAGGCTAGAGCCTCCAGCCATCTGAAATTCTTGGTAAAATGTGTGCGGCGGAGCAGTGGCGGCCGTGTACTCGACTGTGTCGGCCAGCGTCATGGTTGCCTTGACGCGTGCGTAGGCGGCCTCCGCCGTAGTGGGCTGCGGCGCCGGGTGACCCGCCGGCTTGGTCAACTGATAGAAGAACTGACGATGCACCTCGACTTCGAACGGAGCACGCACTGGCTCCCGCGTGCTCAGTTCCTCGTGGAGATGGATGAACTTGGCAAGGTGCGGATCTTGATCGATGTACGCCGACGGAAGGAACTTGTCGCCGCCGAAACGTGACAGGACAACTCCCACCTTGGCCTTGCCATTTTCGTCGGTGGTCGCAGAAAGGTGCATGAAGTCGTCGAAAGCGTTCTTGTCCTTGTGCTTGAGGTCCCAGCTGATGCGCTCCCAATGCCAGCGCCTCGGTACGTCGACACCCCAGTTCGCCGCCTTCTGGTTGTCTGCGTGCGGTGTCAGCGCGAAGTGTACCGTTACTCCTGGGGCGCCTGGCCCCAAGTCTGCTGTCAGTTCGAGCTTGCGCCCATCAGGGTCCCGGTCGAAGTTGATCGTGAAACGCTGGCTCAGCGGATCCCAAGCGTCGGGTTTGCCAACGGCGGGAGTGTGCAGCAGATCGACACTGGCGATCTTCACCACGCTGCAGGTGCCCCAGTCCACATGCCGTTTGGGCGTGTGCGCGAGACCTCGCCTCGGTCGGTTGATGCCGACGTCGACCCGAGCGTCGCGCGGAGTGCGGGTTTTGGTCTTGCCCTGGACGAACAACACCTGATCCGCCTTCGTCAGTTCAGAGAACGGAATCTGGTGCGGCAGCGTTATGGCAGTGCCGTCGAACTCGACATCGAAGAGCTCCAAAGTGCCGCTCAAGTGCGTCGTATCGATGACGGCAGAATAGTCCTCGACTCCGGCTGGCAAATGGCTCGCATCGATCTTCTGGATCACCAGTCTGGCACGACCGTGAGATGCCCCCACTTGCTCGTGAAGCACCCTGCCCCTCTGGATCTTGTCCGCATCGCTGAGCGCCTTTTGCGCAGGAAGCGCCAAGTTCTTCAGCGCCCTGTGATAGCGGCTGATCGGCGCCACCTCCGGGTTGACCTTGAGGGCGGCGAGCGCGGCCCTGTCGTGCTCGTGCAGGCTGAGGCGCAGTTCGAAGACCCCGAGTTCGAGCCTCTCGGAGGTGATGCCGAAGATAGTGGCTCCAGCTGTGGTTCGTGTTTCGAGCGTGAGTTCGAGCTTGCCTGCGGTCTTACCGAGCATGAAGAGCTCGAGTTTCTTGCCGTCTGCAAAAGCACTCCCCGGGATCGGGCCCGGCACGAATGGCAGTGTCATCAGCTCGTCGTAAAATAGCGTGACCGCTCCTGGACCGGTGACGCTGAGCTTTCCGTTGATCGGCACGGTCGAGGGGGTCTGATTGAACGCGAGCTCCAGCTTGATGGGTTTGACCGGCACCAGCGTGTCACCCGCCGGCTGCAGTTTCTCCAACGCCAGATTGAGTGGAATCGCGTCGTACTCTGCCTTGATCTCAGCGGTCACGATCACGTCCGTCACGGCGATGGTGGCGAGATTCAACACGCCGGTGCTGGCGAGGACGCCTTGAGAAATCTGCGCGAGGGTGAGGGTGGCGGGTGAGGTCGAATCAGTCATGGGTTCGTCCCGTCGGGGTCGCCGACATCGTCGGTGGCGCCCAAGACCAGCCGCAAACGGCAGCGCCCACGCGGCACGGGCGTACAATTGACACGCCCCTCGGCATCGGTCTGGCCGGAGATCACGCTGTTGTCGACCAGCTCCAATTCGAACCTCTGGTCGGCAAACGGGACTCCGTCTTCGTCCTCCAGCTTGGCCCGGAAGAAGCTGATGCAGTCGAGCGGAACGTCGAGGCGATCGTTGGCGGCGATGCCGGCTTCTTCGGCACCGTTGACCGTGAGTGCCACGGCGACCTCGAGAAACCTGGCGCCGTCGGGGATGGCCGGCAGCTTCAGCTCCGTCGGCAGCCCAGGCGAGGCCTTGAAGTTGGGACCTGCGCACACCAAGCCGAGCTTCAACAGCGCCTTGCCGTCATTCAGCTCCACGTCGGTATCTTCGCCCGGTATGGGTACCGCGTACTTCATGCCGCTGGGATCGGCTGCAGAGAAGATGGGCGTGGAGTTCTGCAACTCGAGCTTGCCGGTCAGCGTGGCCAAGAGCTCGTAGCTCGGCTCAGCGTCCTCACGGGGTAGCTCGAGAAAGCCGGTGTGAAACGACAGCTCTGCATCCAACTCGGTGTCGCGCTTGGCGTTCGTCAGCCCCTTGCCGAACCTAGCCAGGCGCAGGGACGCGCCGAGCACGGCTTGCCCTCGTGGCGTCGAGCGCATGCTGGGAAAAAGGGCGACGCGGATCATGGCGAGCCCATGCCCTCGACGGAAAAGTCCTCGCTCTGAGCCGCGCGCTTGCGCCACTCGAGGTATTCTCGACCGTCTGGAGCGCCTGCTTCCGGTAAGATCTTGAAGTCCGGATCGAAGAAGAACAGCTCTACCCGACGATCCAAAGCGTCCGCTTGACCGTCGACCGCCTCGTCATCGAGCTCGAACCCCGTGCCATCGAGGGGGAAGTTCTCTCCAGCCCCGTGGGTCTGGACGTTGACTCGAAAATTCGGCTCCTCGCTGAGTTTCACGCCGTCGAGCGTCATGTACTCCTTGATCAGCTGAGTGCGGGTTTGTTTGCCGGCCTTGCCGTCTACCTCGAGCTTACGGGTTCGCTGAAACCACACCACGATGTCTTCATCCTCCGCGCGGGTGTCGAAGTCCGGCATGGCCGCGATCATCGAGTGGTCCTCAGGAGTGCCCCACTGCTTCTTGCCCGGTAGATCGTAGTTGTCGAGCCAAGCGTCCACGTCCTCTTCGAGATACGCCTGTGTGCTCTTGGCCCGCTCTACTGACAACGGGTCGTTGATGTCGGGCTCACCAGTCTTGTCGGTGTGTCCGACGATCAATAGCTCGCTGCGGTTGTTCGCGTCGTAGATGCGTCGAATCTGTCCGAGTGCCTCCAGCGACGATGGTAGCAAGAAGCACTTGTTCGTATCGAACAGCATACCGCGCATGCGAGCCATGACGACGCTGCGCACGGCGCCCAGCATGCGCAGCTGCGGCGTCGCCTCGGTGGCTTCGAGCACTATGAGCGGACTCGTGTAGGTATTTTCCAGCATTTCTCCGTTCGCTCCTTCGACTTGGACGGTCAGTGTGAGTTCGTAGTCACCGTGCGGTACCGCCTCGTGCAACAGCCGACCGAGCTCGTCCGTCGTGCCTTCGAAAGCTTGTGGGCCCGTGATCGAGTAGCGTTGCTCGACGTGCCGCAAGCGTCCGGTTTTGTCCCACAGCTCGACGAACAGTTTGCCGATCGGTGGCTTGATTACGACCGTGTTCGGGACCGCAGCTTTCAAAGCAATGCCCCGCACGTCCGCGCCGGTGAACACGACGGCGGTGGTGTTCACGCCGCGGGGTTCGCTTCCGCTGCGCTGCTTCTCCCAGCGCGGCACGAGGATGGCCTCGAGCGCTTCTGCGTCGACGATGCTCACCGACGCGGACGTGGTCGTAACGTTCTCGAGCAACGCTATGCCGGCACCGTTGGTTGCCAGTGTTTCCAATCTGTCGCCCGCCGTGATCTCGACGTCGAGTCCGCTGATGGCTTGTCCAACCTCATCTACGAAGCGCACGTCGAACAGTGTGAGCGGTTGCTTGGGTTGAGCCCGCGGAGCGGGTGGGGGCAGTGGCTCGGTTGGGAGCCGCCTCTCGACCAACGCGAACTCGGGTGGAGCCTCCAGTAGAGGAAACCCGCCTTCGGTGACCACGAGTCGCCCAAGATCGAACGCCGCCTCGACATTGTTCAAGAGCTGTGACAGCAAAGCCCCGCGGAAAGGCCCGGTATTCAACTGAAGTGGCTCGAAGTGGGTGCTTCCGTGACCGAGCGCCTGACTGAGCCGCTGCGCTGCCAGCAGCGCTGGCGGATGGTTCCACGAAACGCCGAGGCGCAGCGCGCGCATGGCCTCACGATTGCGCGCGCGGTCTTCGCGCGAGAGTGTCGTGCTAGCGCCAATCAGGCGCACGCGAATACTGTCTCCGTGTGCTGTCGAGAACGTGAAGTCGTGGTGCACGCTGAGCGGGGCACAGCACGATTCATGCCGCTCGTGCAGCCCAGCGATGAGGAGGGTGATTCCGCGACTTCTGCCGGGACTCGTGCCTCGATCGTGCGAGCGCCAGACGACGCCCGCGCAGATCACCGCTCACCCCTGCGTGGTCGAGTGCGCACGCCTGAGTCGGCGCTCACGCTCGCGTCATTCTTCTTTCTCGAACACGACCTCGACGCCGTCAGTGAACCTTACGCTTTCAAGGCTTGCTGGGTACGCGAATTGCGGAACCATAATCTGGCGGTCGGTAAAGCGAGCCAGGTCTATCCCCTGCGTGTCTGGACCGGTCGGAATGACGGGGAAGGCGTGCTTGTCGTCGACGGGTTGGCCATTGAGCCTCGCGCCCTGGAACTCGAGTGCCCAGACCTGAACGCGGTTATCCCGACCGGAATGGTTCGGGCAGGGGATCCCCCCTCCTTCGGCGTGTGCCGAGCGCCCGCTCAGCGCAGCTCCGGCGAGCACGATCAGAAAAGACCCTATTCGGTTGCGATGCTTCATTTCTCGACGGGCTCCACGACGATGGTTTTTTGCGCGCTCATCACGTAGTCATATCTGTACTCGCCTTGGGCGGTGCGCACGATGAGCGTCGCGGTGCCATCTCCCATGACCAGGCGGGCCGATTCAGATGGCCAGGGCGAGGCCTGGCCGGAGTCGTCCTTGACGTCGCGAGCCACGAAGCTCCCCTGCATCGGCATGCGGGTGAGTTCCCTCGGAGGCGGTGAGCTATCGAAGCAATCGCTGCAACCAACGACCAAACCCAATGCACTCGCAACTATGGCCCCACGCACGACCGCAATCCTACCGCAGCCTCGCCCAAACTGCACGGAGGGGATCAGGCTGCGGTTCCGCGGGCATTTTGTTGACTGGGCGATGGATTTCGGCGGGACGGTCCCCGGGTGTTCGCGATGGGTGTGATCGCCGTGCTCGCTGCGTCCTGCGGCGGGGGCATTTCACACCAGCTGTGCTAAAGTGAGGAGCTTGCGGGTAGGTTCTGTGGCGTTGAAGCGCGCGCTCGCGCTTGGGGTGCTGCTGACTTTGGGGTGCGGTAGCTCGGTGACCCGCGTCGCGGCGCCGATCGGTGCCAGCGGTCCGCCCAGCGTCGAGTCCCTCGTCGACCTCGGCGGCTACGAACCCACGGGTGCTCTCGAGGATGAGCATTCGGATGAAATCATCACACCCGGCGAGTGGCTACGCGTGATCGGCCAGCACCTGTCCACCACCGCTACCACGGTGCGTGTTCAGGGCAAACCGCTGCCGGTCCTCGGACACTTGAGTGATGGTTCGATCCTGGTGCGCGTTCCCCCCGGCTTGTCGCCGCTCAAACCTCACGAGCTCGAAGTTCAGACACCTCAGGGCAGCGCGCGCCACACCTTCTCGTTGAGCTCGTACGTGCTGGTGGCGGACATCGGTGCGGAACAGTTGCGGTTTTTCCGAGCCCGCGGGGGCGAAGACGAAGTGTTGAGCGAAGAGGTGACGGCGCTCGACCTGGACGCGCTGGGTCCGGTGGCGCTTTCAGCGGAGCACGGCTTCGCATACGCCATCGCGCGCGATCCGGATAGCATCGGATACCCTTGGTTCAGGGCGCACCTGGCTGCTCCCGAGGCGCCCGCCGTCGATCGAAGGGGACACTTCCAGCTGCGCGCCAGCGCGCGTGACCTGGCGCTGGGGAGTGATGGCAGCCTGTTCGTGCTCACCGCCAACAGTCTAGAAGTCTTCGGGGGCGAGCACGCGCTAGGCAAGCTCGAACTGGGCCCCGCGCCCCCCCTCCCAGAAAGTGAGTGGGCGCTGTCGAGTCTCGTGCTGTTCGATGACGAGCGCCACGCCGCGGCGATCGAGGTGTACACGAACCAAGTGCTGGTCTTCGACATCGCTGATCGCCGGCGCCCAGCGCTCGCCGCGACATTTCCGGTCGACTCCAAAGGCGAACCGATCGTCGTAGCGCTCGCGCGAAACCCTGGCGTTCAGAACGAGCTATGGGTGCTTACGGGAGCGAACCAGCGCATGCTGGGTACAGCGCTCAGACGTGCGCTCGATGTGCGCGGCTGGCTCGCTAGCAGCGCTCCCCCCGTGTTACCACAATGGAACCAACTGGACGCGCGACTCGAGCGCCTGATGTGGCAGGACGGAAAGCTCGGGCCGCAAGCGCCGCTCGAGCTGCCGCCCGGCTTCGTGCCGATGAGCCTCGGCGTGAGCCCGCAGGGGCGCCCCTGGGTCGCCGGTATCACCAGCAGCTGGTTCCAGATCGATCCTGAAACGTCGGGCGTCACCGCCTACGCCAGCGCGCTGTTTCGCACGACCAAGGTCGGGCACCTGCTCGAACTCGGTGCGAGCGGGCAGCTGACTACGACGCAGAGCGGGATGATGATCTGTTTCAATCCGACCCACCTGCCAGGTGAAACACTGCCGCTCTTCAGCTCGGTGCGCGTGGGGCCGCGCTACTTCCCGCCGAGCGTGGGCCTGGATTGGGTGATCGAAGCCGGGGAGCGCCAGAGCGAGGACATCCGCGGTCTCGATCTCTCGAGCTGGATGCCCCCCTACGAAGGGCCGGTAGTGCTGGCACAGTAGAGGGCCGCACGAGTGCTTGCCCACCAGCGCGCGTTTCGCGGTAAACGTTGGAGCGTTGACAGCGGAGCCGAAGCCGAGCAGAAGCAAGGTTCGCTGAAACAGGACACCACGCGGGAGCAGGAACTCGTGACAGAAAAGCAGAAAGCTGGAGCAGGAAAGCGGCGCTCAGGGCAGGGGAAGGCCAAGCGCAACCCGGCAAAGGCGCGCCCCGCGGGAGAGAAGCGGCCATCCAAGCCAGAGCACGCTGCGAGTTCGACGTCGGGCGAATCAGGCGGCAAGGCCGTGCCCCTGTGGGTGTGGTTGGTGCCGCTGGCGGCGGCTGTGCTCGTGTGGGTCTGGAAGTCGCAAAAGTCCGACGACCCGAGCGCCGGTAGCGTCTCGGGCAGCGCGAGTGCTGAGAGCGCTCCGGCCGGCGAACGCAAGGCAGAGACCGGAACCGAGCAGACACCGAAGTCGGAAGAACCGAAGGAAGACCCTGGGATCCCAGCTCCCAGCGATGTGGCCGCACCCCCGGCCAGCGCAAGCCGCACGGCGAGCGGACTGGCGAGCGTCGTTCTGCAAGCGGGCAAAGGCACAGAGAAGCCGGGGCCGCGCGACCGAGTGCAAGTGCACTACACGGGCTGGACCAAGGACGGCAAGATGTTCGACAGCTCGGTGGTCAGGGGCGAGCCTACTTCCTTTGGGCTCAATCAGGTCATCAAGGGCTGGACCGAAGGCCTCCAGTTGATGACCGTGGGAGAGAAGCGCCGCTTCTGGATCCCGTCCGAACTCGCATACGGCGATCGGCCCGGTAGACCGGCGGGGCAACTCACGTTCGACGTCGAGCTGCTCAGCTTCGAGAAGACGCCGGATCCGCCCACGGTTCCCGCAGACGTCGCCAAAGCGCCCGCTAACGCCAAGAAAACCAAGAGTGGGATCGCGTATCGTGTGCTGAAGAAAGGCACCAAGGCGCGCCATCCCAGCGCCACCTCCCAGGTGCGGGTGCACTACTCGGGCTGGACCACGGACGGCAAGATGTTCGATAGCTCCGTGGCGCGCGGGGAACCCACGACGTTCGGTTTGAATCAGGTGATCCCGGGCTGGACCGAAGGCGTTCAACTGATGGTCGAAGGTGAAAAGACGCGCTTCTGGATCCCCGGCAAACTCGCGTACGGGGATGAACCCCGGCAGCCGGGAATGCCCGCGGGAACGCTGGTGTTCGACGTCGAGCTGCTCGAGATCCTGACCGCAGAGTAACGGCCCGCTTCTTGGCCGCGACCCACTGGGACAGTCCCAGTGGGACACCCGGGAAAGCCCCGCTTGGTGCACGGAAATCCGTGCTCTTTCGGGGTCTCCGCTGCCGGCATGCGTGTTGCTGAGTGACTACTCGCATCACAACCGCCACTTCGGCAAAGGAAAACCGGCATGAACACGAAGTACTCATGGCTCACGGCCAGCGCTGCACTCTTGACCATCTTGGGAGCGCGCGATGCTGCCGCGACTCCGCTCAGCGAGTGCTACGTCGACGCCACCGGCACCAATGACGCTGACTGCGGCACGGTCGCCGACCCTTGCGAAACACTCAAGTACGCCGTCAACAACCGCGTCGATCCCGGGGCAGACGTTTACATGGTGGGCGGGACTCCCCACAAAGTAATAGGGGTCACGCTGACGACCTCGCTCGACATCCACGGGCTCGGCGCGGGCAGCGCCATCGTCGATGCGTTCGCGATCGCGTGCGACGGTGACGATTGCGCGAGCCTGAAGGTGGTCGAAACCGACCTCAGGTCCAACGTCGCTACCGGCTTTGGGGGCGCGATCTACAGCCGGGCATCGTCGACGACGGTCAAGCGGTGCACGTTCGAAGCCAACAGCGGTCGCTGGGGCGCCGCCATCGCCTCGAAAGACGGTGACCTGTTCGTCATAGACACGCAGTTTTCGGGGAACTTTGCGTTCGCCTGGGGCGGCGGAATTTTCGGCGACAACACGGACACCGAGGTGCGTCGCAGCTCGTTCGTTTCCAACGAGGCGCCGGTTGCTTCCGCCATCTTTCAGTTCGAAAGTCTGTTGGTCGCCAATACCACGTTCGCCGAGAACACCGCGACGTTCGCTGGTACGATCACGGGCTCGGGAACTCTTTGGAACTTGACGATGGTCAACAACGAGGGGGCCGCGGCTCAAGCCCAGGACCTCGCAGGGGACTTCCACATCGAAAACTCGATCATCACGCACCCGAACCGCGGCGACGGTGAGTTTGAGTGCGTTGGTACGACCACGGGCGAACGCTACCTGACGGACGGGACCACGTGCGGGGGTGCTCCGGGTCGGCTCGAGGCGCACAACAACGAGGGACTCGGATCGCTGGGCTACCACAACGGTCCGACGCTCGTGTACAAGTTGTACTCGAACAGTAACGCCGTCGGCGTACCGGATAGCTGCATGCTCGCGCAGGATCAGCGCAATGCGCCTCGGCCCGCGACGGAATGCGACCTGGGTGCATACGAGCTGCAGTAAGCTCCGCCTTGAATGACGACGCGCGGGCTGCGATGACGACTCGTGGCCCGCGCGTCGCGCTTTCTCCGGCACTTGCAGGCCGCGCGACCTAGATCCATCGACGTGTTGCGTTCGCCCGGTGTGATTCTCTAAGCTCGCGGGCGTTGGTCGACCAACACGCGACTCTCAGTTCTTCGGGCGACTTGGCGTCGGCCCCGTCCGCTCCGTCGCCGGAGTTCAGCTCTGCCCTGGCAGTGTTCGGCACCGCTTCGGACGTGGGCAAAAGTCTGATCACTGCGGCCTTTTGTCGCTTGCTGCGCGATGACGGGTGTTCCGTTGCGCCGTTCAAGGCGCAGAACATGTCCAACAACTCGTACGTGGCGCTCGATGGAGGCGAAGTCGGGCGGGCTCAATACGTGCAGGCAATCGCCGCGCGGATCGAGCCTTCGGTGCACCACAACCCGGTGCTGCTCAAGCCGTCTGCCGATGATTTCAGTCAGGTCATCGTTCACGGGCAGGCCGTCGGCCGCACGCGAGCGCGCGCTTACTTCGACAATACCGAGCCGCTTCGCCGGTTGGCTTTCCAGAGCCTCGGCAAACTCCAACAGCAGTACGACGTGGTGGTGCTCGAGGGCGCAGGCTCGTGCGCAGAGGTCAACCTGCGCGCGAGAGAGTTCGTCAATTTTCCAGCGGCTCACCAGGCGCGAGCGCGCGTGGTGCTGGTCGCGGACATCGATCGCGGAGGCGTCTTCGCGCAAGTCGTCGGCAGCCTGGCGGTAATGACCGACCAGGATCGCGCGCGGGTGTCGGGTATCATCGTCAACAAGTTCCGCGGCGACCGCTCGTTGTTCGACGACGGCGTCACCTACTTGGAGCAGCGGACGGGCTTGCCGATTCTCGGCGTGGTGCCCTACAAGTATGGTTTCGAGCTCGACTCCGAAGACGCGGTGCCGTTGACACTGGCGCTCGACCCGCCCGTGGGGGTGGACGCCGGCAAGCTCAAACTTGCCGTGCTCCGGCTGCCGCACATCTCGAACTTCACGGACTTCGATGCGCTCGCACGCGTGCCGTCGGTCGCCGTCCACTACATCTACCGCGCCCGGCCGCTGGGTGACTATGCCGCCGTGATCCTGCCCGGTTCCAAGAACGTCGCTGCCGATCTGGGTTGGCTGCGCCAGCACGGCCTCTTCGAAAGCGTGCTCCAGTACCACCGCGCGGGGGGCAAGCTGGTGGGCATCTGCGGCGGCTTGCAGATGCTGGGCCGGCGCATCGTCGATGTGGATGGGGTCGAGAGCAATGAGCGCGAGGTCGACGGCTTCGGCCTCATCGACGCCGTGACCGAGCTCTTGCAGCCCAAGCTAGTGCGGCGCACCCAAGGCGCGTTCCTCGCATCGGGTATTCCCGTCACCGGCTACGAAATTCATTTGGGGAGAACCAGCTATGCCGAGCACTCACCGTTGCTGACGCTGGATGTTGACGGTGAGCAGGTCGTCGACGGGGTGCTGGATGCGTCCCGTCGCATCTGGGCGACCTACTTGCATGGCGTGTTCGACGAAGCGCCCGCGCGCCAGGCTTTCTTGCGCTGGGTAGATCCGAGCACGGAACGCGAAGTCGGCCCCGACCGACTCGAGTGGGTCGATCGGCAGCTCGACGCGTTCGCGACCCATATCCGCGAGCATATCGACTGGAGCCGGGTGCGAAGCTGGGTGAGCGATGCTCTCGGTTCGGGGAGTTCAGCGCAGCACGTCACCGATGGTTAGTCGACGTTGACGTATGGGCGAAGCGTCAGCGTGCAAGTGGGGTAGGACCGGCAGCGTAAAGCGGAATTGCATGTGGGAGTGGTGTCCAAAATTCTTGACGCTGGGTTCGTAGCCCGGACGCCCCGGATCTCCTCTGCTATCTACCATACGGC
>Ga0315910_10004245_pt1 | contig 12011 bp, 12 predicted proteins | sample EdamamesoilMG_FD_204470 | JGI IMG/M metagenome (GOLD analysis project Ga0315910, IMG submission 204470) | Garden soil microbial communities collected in Santa Monica, California, United States - Edamame soil | ecosystem: Environmental > Terrestrial > Soil > Garden | place: USA: California... | reverse complement strand
AACGCGGCAACGGACGACAGCAGGTGCAGGGGGCGGATCGGGCGGGACGGGCTCATGGTGAGGGGCTTTTTAACCGGTCGCCGGCCGGCTTCCAATCGCAGCGCGAGCACCCCCGACGCGGGAGCGGGCGTTGGAACGGGAACGGCCGCGAGCCCTGCGCGTTCCTGACTCGCGGACATCTCGTTGCGCCGCGTCATGACACGGTGCGCTGCAACTGAAGCGCGCATGGGCGCTGGCGCGAGGCAGGGGCGGGCGTCCCCGCCTGAGGGGCAACGTGGGGCGGGGCCTGGCGGGGCGGGCCAAATTCCGAAGATCAGGGAGCGACGCGGCTCATTGTGGGGAAGGCGCGCTGGGCGCCCCTGTGCCTTCGATCGCGGCGGCGTTGGCGCGCATGATGTCGAACACGAAGTCGATGACCGCGCTGACCGGCGCGGACAGACGCATCTCGCGACGGTAGACGAGGGAGAGCGCGCGCGTGGCCAGGACCTCGGGCGTGAGCCGCACGAGGCCGGCTTCGACGTCGGCGAGGACGCAGGGCAACATGGCGAGGCCGAGGCCGCTCGACGCCGCCGCGACCATGTCCGTCATCTCGCGGCTGCGCAACACTACGCTGGCGCGCGCGGCGCGCTCGTCGAGCCAGCGAGCGGGCGGCATCTGCCCCAGGCTCGCGTGAAAGCCGACCAGGTCGTGCCCGCCGAGATCGTCGAGGTCCACGGGGGCGGCACGGCGCGCGAGGTAGCTCGGCGCGGCGTACAGCGACCAACCCACGCTGCACAACCGGCGCGCGACCAGATCGCCGTCGTCGATGGGGGCGCCGCGCACGGCCAGGTCGGCCTCGGATTGCTCCAGATCCACGATGCGCGCGCCGCTCACCAGCTCGAGCAGCAGGTCGGGGTGCTCGGCGCGCAGGGCGCCGAGGCCGCCGCGAACAGCCGCGCGAAACCCGAGGGCACTGCCAGGCGCACGCGCACGACGCCCTGCTCCGCGAGATCGCGCAGCGAGAGCACGGTGCGCTCGATCTGCTCTGCGATGGGCAACAGCCGCTCGCCGAGCGCGGTCAGACGTAACCCATCGGGGCCTCGCAACACGAGCGGCGCGCCCAGGGCACGCTCCAGCGCGGCGAGCCGGCGCCCGACGGTGGTGTGCTCGGTGCCGAGCTTGCGCGCGGCGCCCGCCAGAGTCCGCACACGCGCGGCCTCGAGAAAATAGCGCAGGTCGTCCCAGTCGAGATCGCCATGGGCGGACATGCCGTCAGCGTACGCCGTTTCGGGGCGAGCCGTCGCTGTGCGTTCGTGCACGGCCCTGGGCGCCGTCGGTCTCTGGTCGGCCCGCGGCGACGCGCCCATGGTGTGCTCGGCGCGTGGCGGCGGCGTTTCGGCGGCCGGCGCGTCCTTCACCCGTTCACCCCGTCGAGGTTTCATGCTGCTCGAGGCCCATCCGTTTCATGTCTTCCTGCTGCTGTCGTTGCTCGCGGCCTGCGCTGCGCCCCCGCTCTCGTCCGAGCCGCCCGGCGCGCTCGAACACCAGCTCTCGCCGGCAGCCGCGCCGCTGCCCGCCGAAGCGCGCGCGCTGATCGACTTCTGGCGCGCCGCGGGGCCCGCCCTCTGGTTCGCGAAAGACGCAGCGTTCGACCAGACCTTCCGCGAGCGCTTTGCGCAGGCTCACGCCCGCGCGGCGCGCGGCGAGCTCTCCGCCTGGGCGGGCACTCCGGACGGCGCGCTGGCGCTCGTCCTGTTGCTCGATCAGTATCCGCGCAACGCGTTCCGCGGCACGCCGCGCATGTACGCGACCGACGCGGCCGCGCGCGCGCTCGCGACACGCGCCGTGCAGGCCGGCTTCGATCAGCAGGTCGAGCCCGACTTGCAGCTGTTCGTGATCCTGCCGTTCGGGCACTCCGAGGCGCTCGCCGATCAAGAGCGCTCGGTCGAGCTGTCGCGCCGGCTCGGGGCGCGCAACCTCGAGCACGCCGAACACCACCGCGACATCGTCCGGCGCTTCGGGCGCTTCCCGCACCGCAACGCGATCCTGGGGCGAACGTCGACGGACGCCGAGCGAGCTTACCTCGACAACGGAGGGTATCAGGGATGAGCCGCGCCACGCCTTCGCACCCAGCTGTCGACGCCAACCCCGGCGCTGCGCTGCGCTCGCTGCTCAACGAGCTGAACACGTCGGCGGGGGCGCTGGCGGGGCTCACGGCGGCGCTCGAGGCGCGCGCGGCCGGGCACCCCCTCGCGCCGGGCCTGGCCGCGGCCGTGCAGGCCGTGCTCGACGCGCTCGGGGTGCGCGACGCGCTCGCTGCGCTAGCGCCGGCTGAGCTGCGCCCGCTGCTGGCCGAGCTGCGCGTGTTCGCCGCCAGCCATCGCCAGCTCGCTGCGCTGCGGCCGCCCGAGCCGGGCTGGGCGCCGGCGTGCCCCGTGCTGATCCAGGCCGCGGGTGACGTGTCCGCGGGGCTGCCGTTTTTTCTCGAGCGGAGCGTCGTGCCGCAGCTCGCCGGGCTCGCCGAGCGGCTCGCGACACGCGGCGCCCGCTTCCTCGACATCGGCGCTGGCGCGGGCGCCTTGTCGATCCAGATGGCGCGCACCTGGCCCGAGCTCGCGGTCGTCGCGCTCGAGCCGTGGGGGCCCGCGCTCGACCTCGCGCGGGCCAACGTGCAGGCTGCCGGGCTGTGCGAGCGCATCGAGCTGCGCGCCGAGCGAGCCGAGGCGCTCGCCGAGCGAGCGGGCTACGATCTCGCCTGGGTCCCGTCGTTGTTCGTCGACGAGGCGGCGTTCGCGATCGTCCTCGAGCGCGTGCGGCGTGCGCTGCGCGGGGGCGGCTGGCTGATCTTGCCGGTGCTGCGCGGCGAAGCCGACACGCTCGGCGCTCGGGTGGTGCGCCTGCGCGCGGCGCTCTGGGGCGGCTGCGCGCCGACGCTCGGCGAGGCCACGGCCCGGCTGCAGGCGGCCGGCTTCGGCGACCTCGCGAGCTTCGCGACCTCGCCCAGCAGCACGACGGGACTGCTCGCGGCGCGTGCCCCGACCGTGCTGCAAGACGGCGTGCTCGCGGGCGCGGCGGCGTCCGTCGTGCCATGCTGAGCAGAACGCCCGTATGGTCTCCGATCGAATTCTCCTCTACCTCGAGCTGCTGCGGGAGAAGGTCCCGAACTGGAACGAGTACCCGTTTGGCATTCCCGCCGTGGCCGCGCTGGAGAAGCTGCCGCTCCATCCGGCGGTCACGTTCTTCGTCGGCGAGAACGGCTCGGGTAAATCGACGTTGATCGAGGCGATCGCCACGCGCGCCGGCTTCGCCGCCGAGGGCGGAACAAAGAACTTCAACCGCGGGGATCCGCCGAGCGAGTCCTCGCTGCATCATTTCGTGCGGCTGGCACGCGGCACGCGGCGTGAGCGCGCTGGCTACTTTCTGCGCGCCGAGACCATGTTCAACGTGTCTACGCAGGGCGCGTTGTACGGCTGGGACGATCTGCACGAGATGTCCCACGGTGAAGCTTTCCTGTGGGTGGCGCTCGAGAAGTTCGTCGCACACGGGCTCTACATCCTGGACGAGCCGGAGGCCGCGCTGTCCCCGCAGCGGCAGCTGTCGCTGCTCGCTCGCATCCACCAGCTGGTGCAGGAGGGCGCGCAGTTCGTCATCTCCACGCACTCGCCGATCCTGCTCGCTTACCCGCAGGCGACGATCTACCTGCTCGACCCGTCCGGCATCGCGCCCGTCCGTTACGAGGACACGGAGCACTATGCGGTGACCAAGGCCTTTCTGCAGAACCCGCAGGGCATGCTGCGGCGCCTGTTCGCCGAGGTGGACGAAGGGCCCGACGGCGCGGACGGCCCGGACGACGACGAGTACGAGGACGCCGAGCCCTCGTCGCGCTAGCGGGTCAGTGCAGCCGGACGCCCAGGACCGAGACGCGGCGCCGCTCGCGCCACGCGGCGCGCTTGCGCTCCAAGGGCGAGGCGCCGCACCAGCGCAGCGGCTTCGCGGTGGCTCGCTTCGCGCTCGTGGGAGGCGAGAGGCGGGCTCGTTCGAGTCGCGCCACGAGCTCCAGAAAAAGCGCGTTGCAAGTGAACGCCGTCAGCGCACGCGGCAGCCGCCACCACCAAACGCGCTCGACGAGCGGGCCGAGCCGAGCCTGGAGTTGGGCGTTGACCGCGTCGCCAGCGGCCGTCGGCGGCGAGCCGAGGCTGTGAGTGCCATGCATGTCGTGCTCCCGAGCGGCCCGGCGTCGGCGAGTCCCCCACGCCTGACGTTCGAGCTCACACACCTAGGAGACGAGGCCGCGGCGGATCGGTTGCGCCGAAAATCGTGGCTGGACCGGCTCGAACCGGGGCGTCCGCCGGCTCAGCGTGTGGACGCGAGCTCGTCAGACATCCGGACGCGCCGCACGAGGCGCTGGGCGCCGAGGCTGAGGGCCAGCATGCAAGCGCCCCTCAGCAGGCCCAACCCGAGCGCCGCCGAGTCTCTCGGACCGAAGACGCCAGACGACGGCACGAGCCACGGCAGCAGCCACGAGGTGACCCCGAGCTCGCCGGGGAGGATGTAGACGGTGAGCGTGCCGGCGAGCAGATCGACGATCGCGGCGCCGGCGATGGGCCAGGTCGCCCGCAGGCGGCGATCGGCCGCCGCCGTGAGCAGCGCGGCGCCGAGCAGCACGGGCAGGACGCGCGCGTAGCCGAGCAGCAGCGCGTAGCAGAGGCTCGCGAGGTCGGCGGGAGGCAGCACGCGCCGGATCGCCTCGGGGAGCCAGCTCAGCGCGCCGGCCAGTGCGAGGGGCGCGCCGACCCAGCCGAGCGCGGGTGCCACGCCGAAGACGAGCGCCGGGAAACGCGCGGCCTTCGAGCGCAGCTCGGGCCGCGCGATCATGCTCTCGGCGAGATCGTCCTCGCTGCCCAGGCGCGCCCAGGCGGCCTCTCGCGCCCGGCCTTCGTCCGCGTCCTGAGCGAGCTCGGCCTGCAGCGCGTCGTCGTAATGATCGGCCAGCTCGCGCAGATAACGCCGCACGTGGCACGGCCCGACGCCGGCGCGCAACAGGCGCTCGCGCAGGCTGCCCCAGCGCGCGCTTTCAGATCGATGTGACGGCAAGGCGCCCTCCTTTCAAAACCTGTGATACGGCCTGGGTGACGCGCGTCCAGTCGCCGATGACGCTGGCCAGCCGCTTCTTTCCCGCCGTCGTGACGGAGTAGTAGACGCGCGTGCGCCCGTTGACGGGCTTGCGCCGCGCTCGCAAGCAACCGCTCGCTTCGAGGGCGTGCAAGAGCGGATAGACGACCCCCTCACCGAGCTTGATGGCCTCGCCCGTGGCGGTCTCGATCGCCTGCACCAGCTCGTAGCCGTACATCTCCCGGTCTGCCAGCAGGCGAAGGACCAGGATCTCGGGTACGCCCGTCATGAAGGGGGGATTGGTCTTGGTTGCGGCCATGGCGCCTATACCTCGAATCCCGAGGTATATGCCTCGGCGTTCGAGGTATGTCAAACGGGGGGCTTTTAACCTGCGGATTTTGGCCCGCCACGCGCCGCCTCGCTGCGCGTCGAGGCCGCAGGCGGGGACGCCAGCCCCACGTGCCGGTCGAGCTTGATCGCGAAAGCGGTGAGGAAACGGCGTTCATCACTGGGCAGATGTGCAGTCGCGCCTCACGATGGTCACATGCACGTCGGCAGCGAGCTCGAGCACCTCGATGAGAAGCTGGCCGCGCTCGCCCGGGGAGAAGCGGGCCTGCGGCTGCGGCTCGGTCAGGCGCTGGAGGTGCTGAGCCGCGGTGGTGCGTCCGAGCTCGGGTTCTCGTCCACGGGTGCGTATGCGATCGAGCGCTGCGAACGCGGCGCGCGCTGGTCGGAGGTGGCGCGTCGTCTGGCGCGGCAGGTGGAGGGCTTGCCCGCGTTGCGCCATCACATCGCGCTGGGCGAGATCTCCTGGAGCATGGGGGAGCTGCTGGCGCGCGTCGCCCGCCCGGAAGACGAGGCGCGCTGGCTCGAGCTGGCCAAAGGTCGAACCGTCCGGCAGATGCGAGGGGTCGTCTCCGAAGCCGGTGGGAGAGCGCGCGCGGGTTCCCCCGAAGCACTGCCCGTCGCGCCGTCGGGGCCGCCCGAGCCCTTGTCCGAGAGCCGCGACGCGAGCCGGGAGATCTGCACGATCGAGTGCACCGTCGCGCGCGAGGACGCCTGGCTCTTCGAGGCGACGCGCGCGCTCCTCGAGCACCTGGGCGCGTGTGGTGTGGACGCGATGGACGCCCTGCTCGCCGAGGCGCACGGGACGCTGCTGGCGCGTTTGCCCAAGGGTGCGATCGAGCTCGATCAGATGCTCGCTTCAGACACCGCTCGGGAGCGCTGGCTGCTACAGGTCGCCGTCTGGCGAGACGAGGCCGAAGCCATCTGCGAGAAGAGGTGCGGCGGCTGGCAACACGCGCGGCGCCGAAGTCACGGTGAGCTCGACATGCCGCTCGGGGCCGTGGCCAGGGCGGCGTCGCTCGGCATGGCCGCGATCGAAGGGTGTCGGTCTGGCGAGCTGGACGCGCTGGTGCGCGGGCTGGCGCGGGGTCTCGCGCGGCACGAGCTCGACTTTGCTCGCCTGCTCGTGCGGTTTCATCGCGCGAACGGCTGGCGCCTGCTCGGGTACGCGAGCGAAACTCAGTACGCGCGCGAGAGGCTGGGCCTGTCGCGCTCGTCCGTCCTCGGGAGGCGCGCGCTGGCGGTGCGGCTCGAGAAGTTGCCCGGCATCGCGGCGGCGCTGGGGCGCGGCGACATCGGCGTCGAGGCTGCCATCCAGCTCGTGAGGGTGGCGACGCCGCGCACCGAGGAGGCGTGGCTCGCGCGGGCCCAGCGGCGCACGATCAAACACTTGCGGGAGGAAGTGGTGGCGGCCCAGGCTGCCGTCTGCTGGTCGGGCGAGGCCGATTGCCCGCCGCCGCTGGATAGCGAGATCGACGCGTTCCACGATCTCGAGCGGGCGGTGGTCGGCGGCAGTGTTTGCCCCTCCGTGCCGGCGTCGGAGGTATCGGCGTCGGAGGTATCGGCATCGAGGCGGCCCTGGCGCGTGATGCTGGGGAGTCTGGCCAGCTGGCTGCGCGGTGAGCCGCTTCAGGACGTGGTCCAGGCGTCTGCGCCAGCCGGCGAGCCCCGGAGCGCGGGACGGGTGACGCTCCGTCTGCGTTGCTCACGCGACGTGGCGGCCTGGTGGCGTCGGCTGGCAGAGCTGGCCGTGCCGCACCTGCCACCGGGCATGAGCTGGCTTCGGTTTGCGTGCCTGTCGCTCTGGCGTGCCTGGGAGCACGAGCTGGAGCACGACGTGGCCTACGGACACATTTATGTCCGCGATCGTTATCGCTGCACCAGCCCTGTCTGCAACCGGCGCGATGTCACGCCCCACCATCTTCAGTTTCGGTCCGCAGGCGGCAGCGATGACGACGAAAACATCGGGTCTGTCTGCACGTGGTGCCATCTGCTCGGTGTGCACGGGGGCCGAATCCGCGCGCGCGGCCCGGCGAGTTGCATTCACTGGGAGCTCGGCCCTGTGCGATCGCCGTGTGTCGTGGTGCACGGGCGGGAGCGGGTGGTAGCATGAGCGCTTGGAAATCGGGCTCTATACTTTTGCGAACATAACGCCGGATCCGCAGACGGGCGTGGAGGCGAGCGTCCCGCAGCGTTACGCCGAGGTCTTCGCCATGGCGAAGCTGGCCGAGGACGTCGGGCTCGATGTGTTCGGGGTTGGGGAGCATCATCGCCCGAAGCTCCCGATCTCGTCGCCTGCCGTGTTGCTGGCGGGCATCGGTGCTGCCACCCAACGCATCCGGCTGGTCAGCGCCGTGACCATTCTTTCCACGCTCGATCCGGTGCGGGTGTTTCAGGATTTTGCCACGGCCGATCTGTGCGCGGGGGGCCGCGTCGAGATCATCGCTGGGCGGGGCGTCTTTCTCGAGTCGTTCGCGCTGTTCGGCTACGACCTGGCGCAATACGACGCGTTGTTTGCCGAGCACCTCGAGCTACTGCTGCTGTTGAATCGCTCGGAGCGTGTCAGCTGGCAGGGGCGCTTTCGCCCGCCGCTCGACGCCGCCGAGATCTCGCCGCGGCCGCTGCACGGGCAGTTGCCGATCTGGCTCGGAGTCGGCGGAACGCCCGAGAGCGCCGAGCGCGCGGGGCGGCTGGGGCTGCCCCTCACGTTGGCGAACATCTCCCAGCCGCCTGCGAAGTACGCGCCGCAGCTCGAGACCTATCGACGCGCGGGCGAGGCCGCCGGACACGACCCGAGGCGCCTGCGCGTGGCGGTCGCGGGGCATCTGTACGTCGGACGCGATTCGCAACACGCTCGCGACTACTTCTATCCGTATTACTCGGCCTACTTCCGCATGCACGCGCCAAAGGAGATCTACGCGACCGCCGTGCCACGCGAGACGTATGATCTGCGCGTTGCGCCCACGGGTCCCCTGTTCGTCGGCAGTCCCCAGGAGATTGTCGACAAGGTGCTGTACGAGCACGAGCTGTTCGGCCACGAGCGATTTCTCGCCCAGATCGACCTCGGCGGCATCCCGCACCTGGAAGTGATGCGAGCGATCGAGCTGCTCGGCTCGGAGGTGGTGCCAGCGCTGCGCCGTGCCGCCTCAGGTGCCCGGCTTGACCGCGACGGCGACGATGCGCACGCCCTCTTGCCGGATTCCATCCGCGGTGCGTAGCGCCTCGAGCTCTTCGAGCAGCGCCTGGCGTGCGCCGGCGCGCAGCACCTCCGGCAGGTGCCCGAGGTAGTTGCCGAACGAGCTCGCCTGGGAAAACTCGACCAAGGCCTCCGCCGAGCGGTGGTGCTGGACATTGGGCTCCAGCGCCACCGACTTGACATGGAAGCCCACCGCCTCGAACAGCCGCTCGAGCTCTCCCACGCTCACGTGGTGCCCGAAGGCGCCCTGGATCTCGGGGTGCTGGCTGTACGGCTCGCGCGCCAGCACGCGCTGCCGAACCACCTGGATGGTGCTCGGATGCTCACGCGACCCCGTGGTAATGCCCAGCCGCCCCCCCGGCTTCAGCAGCCGGTAGAAGTGGCGCAGCGGCGTGAGCTTCTCCGGCAGCCAGTGGAACACCGCGTTCAAATAGACGACGTCGAAGCTCTGGTCCGCGAAGTCGTCGAGCGCCTCGGCGCTGCCGACGCGAAAGCTCGAGTTGGCGGCCGCCTTGCGTTGCGCGATCTCGATCCGAAGCGGCAACGGATCGATGCCAACCACCGATCCGCTCGGGCCGACGATGCGCGCGACATGCTCGGCGAGCAATCCAGTGCCGCTACCGACATCGAGCGCGCGCTCGCCAGGGCCGATGCCGAGCCGTTCGACCAGCTTCTTGCCATGCGCAAACTGCCGGTCAAAGCTGACCTCTTCGTAATGCTGGGCCAGCGCCGGCGTATCGAGAACCAAACTCAGAGCCATGTCACGTCTCCCGAGCCTGCAGGAATGAGTCAGGCTCGATGGCATCATAAGAGACCATTGTCTCGTTTACGAGAGTCAAAAGCGTCGACGACCACCGGCCACGACGAGTTTCGCGTTTGTTGCGAAATCCCAGGCAAAGAAACGAGGCTGCGCTCGACGAGATGCTCGGGTTATGCTCGCGCGAGTTGCGCGAGTTCATTCGCGCGCGCAAGGAGGTTTGGATGGCAACGACAAAAGTAGCGCTCGTGGTTCGCCTGGTCGCCAAGGCAGGCCAAGAAAAGGCTCTCGAGAGCTTCCTCGCAGGCGCCGAGCCGCTCGCCAAAGCAGAGGCTTTCACCCCCGCATGGTTCGCGCTGCGCACCGCGCCCGACGTCTTCTACATCGTCGATGCATTCAGGAGCGATGCCGATCGCGAGAAGCACATCGGGGGCGAGATCGCCAAGGCGCTGTTCGCGAAAGCACCCGAGCTCCTGGCCGAGCCGCCGCGGATCGAAAAGGCCGACGTGCTCGGCGACAAGATCGGAGGCTGACCCGGGGTCGATGGGGCTCGCGCCGCACGGCTCGGGCCCTATCTCCCGTCCAGGACCTGTCGAATCTTCCTGCCGAGCGCCGCGAACGAGTACGGCTTGGAGATGAAGTTCAGCTGCTCCTGAACGTTGCCGTGGTGGACGATGACGTCATCGGTGTAGCCCGAGCTGTAGAGCACCTGGATGGCGGGGCGAAGGCCTCGCAAGCGGTCGGCGAGCTCGCGCCCGTTCATCCCCGGCATGACCACGTCGGTGAGCAGCAGGTCGACGTTGACGTCGGTGCTGCCGCCGTCGTTCACGAGCGCGAGCGCGTCGCGCCCGTTGGGGGCGACCAGCACCTGGTAGCCGAGGCGCTTCAGAAAGAGCGTCGCGAGATTGCGCACGTTCGCGTCATCTTCGACGAGCAGGATCGTCTCCCCGCCCACCGGAATGGGCTCGCGCGGGCTCACGGCCGCGGGCCGCGTCTTCGATTCGGAGTCGGACACTCGCGGCAGGTGAACCTCGAGCGTCGTGCCGCGGCCGGGCTCGGACTGCACGTCGATACAGCCGCCCGCCTGCTCGACGATGCCGAAGGTGGTGGCGAGGCCCAACCCGGTGCCGCGTCCCAGCGGTTTGGTCGTGAAGAAGGGCTCGAAGAGGTGCTCCTTCACCTCTTCGGTCATGCCGCAACCCGTGTCGCTCACGCGCAGCATCACGAACGATTGATCGTCCAGCTGAGCGTGTTTGGGGCACGAGTGGCGCCCGGGCTCGACATTCGCGGTCTCGATCGAGAGCTTGCCCCCGCTCGGCATCGCGTCCCGGGCATTGACCGCCAGGTTCATCAGGATCTGCTCGAACTGGCCCGGGTCCAGCTTGACCAGCCCCAGATCGCTCGGCGAGATGCAGTCCATCACGATAAACTCGCCGATGACGCGCACGAGCATCGAGCGCAGGCTCTCGATGGTCTCGCGCAGATCGATGACCCGGGGCTCGACGAGCTGTCGGCGCGAGAAGGACAGCAGCTGGCGCACGAGCGAGGCGGCGCTATGGCTCGCTCGGCTCGCTTCGCGCAGGCACGGCCGCACGGAGCTGTCGAAGGGCAGGTCCATGTCGACGCACTCGAGGTTCCCGCTGATCGCCGTCAACAGGTTGTTGAAGTCGTGAGCGACGCCGCCTGCCAGCCGTCCCAGCGCCTCCATCTTCATGGCGTGTTGCAGCTGGTCCTGCAGCGCTTTGGTCTGTAGCTCGGCGTTCTTGCGGTCGGTGATATCGATGACGATGCCCTGGTACTGCGCGATCTGCCCCTGAGCATCGCGCTCCACGGCGGTTCGCTCGTCGACCCAGCGCGTCTGGCCGTCTTTCCCGACGATCCGATACTCGCGCTGAAACCGCGTCGTCCCGCTGGCGGAGTGCTGGCGGATCTCGTCGCTGAAGCGCGGCAGGTCGTGGGGGTGGACGAGATCGGTGTAGCGCGCGGCGCCGGACAGCAGCTCCTGGGGCGTGTACCCGAACTGCACGACGTTTTGCGACACGTACGCGACGGGCCACCCGTCGCTCGCCGTCCAGCGGAAGAGCACGGCGGGGCTGTTCTCGACCACGAGGTTCGCCTGTCGCAGCGCTTCCTCGACGTTCTTGATCGGCGTGATGTCTCGACCCACGGCCTGGAACTCGACGACGCGGCCTTGCTCGTCGGGGATGCCGCGAATGATCCAGTGGATCCAGCAGGGTTGGCCATCCTGCGTGTAGTTCAGGTACTCGCCGATGGTCGTCCTGGCTACTTTCGCGGACTCCCGCGTCTCCTCGAGCACCCCCGCGCGAAACTCCGGCGCCACCCAGAGCAGAAAGCTCCGTCCGATCAGCTCCTCGCGCGTGCTGCCGTAGAAGCGACAGAACGCGTCGTTGACGAACGTGAGCGTCGTGTCGGGGCGATAGCGGCTGATCAGGTCGATCTGGCTCTCGACCAGGGCGCGATACCGGGCTTCGCTCTCGCGCAACGCTTCCTGCGCGCTCCGGGGGGCGTGGCGCTCTTCGCCCCCGCGGTCCTGGCGGCGCGCGCGCCGAAGCGCGGCGAGGTGCCGATGGGGTGAGCGCACCTTTCGAGGCTGCCCTTCGG
>Ga0315910_10004244_pt1 | contig 12014 bp, 11 predicted proteins | sample EdamamesoilMG_FD_204470 | JGI IMG/M metagenome (GOLD analysis project Ga0315910, IMG submission 204470) | Garden soil microbial communities collected in Santa Monica, California, United States - Edamame soil | ecosystem: Environmental > Terrestrial > Soil > Garden | place: USA: California... | reverse complement strand
GGGCCGAGGGCCGGGCGTCTCGCCCGGCCGCAAAGCCGACGGGCCACCCAGCGGGGTGGCCCGTAAGGCTTCGTGGTACTGAAGCCCAGCTTACTTCTTGTTGACCAGGTCCTTGAGACCCTTGCCCGCCTTGAACACCGGGGCCTTCGAGGCCTTGATGGTGATCGTCTTGCCGGTCTGCGGGTTGCGGCCCTGACGCGCGGCGCGCTTGCGGACCTTGAAGCTCCCGAACCCGGTGACGTTCACTTCCCCGCCCTTCTTGAGGGTCGAGGCGATGATCCCGCTGTCGCCGAAGAACGTATCGACGACCACGCCGGCCTGCGCCTTGGAGGTATCCAGGGCCTTGGCGACGGCTTCCACCATCTCCTGCTTGTTCACGTGATGCTCCTTGTGAGGGGGAACGATGACCTGCACGGCGCGGGCTCGTCCCGGCCGGTGGGTCCTGAAGGGAGGGTGCATCGGCCGGAAAGCCGCTCCACCCGCGCACAATATGGGTACGCGGGCCGAAAACCCGCAAGAGTCAAGGCTTTCCGCTTGACCCCCCGGGGATGCCGGGTTACGCTTGGCTCCCGGTCCTCCCACCCCAGGTCCAGCGATGTCCCCAGCCCCGCGCCACGGTTCCATCGAGGTCGTCGCCGGCGTGATGTTCAGCGGCAAGAGCGAGGAGCTCATCCGCCGCGTCCGCCGCGCCATCATCGCGCGCCGCTCGGTCCAGGTCTTCAAGTCCCACCTGGATGCCCGCTACGCCGGCCTCTACCACGTCTCCAGCCACGACGGCCGTGAGGTCGAGGCGGTCCCGGTCGACTCCGCGGCCGAGATCTTCCGCCAGGTGCGCCCCGACGCCGAGATCGTCGCCATCGACGAGGCCCAGTTCCTCGACGAGGAGGTCGTCACGGTCGCGACCGCCCTGGCCGAGCGGGGGGTGCGGGTCATCCTGGCGGGGACCGACACCGATTTTCGCGGGGAGCCGTTCGGGATGATGGGCCAGCTGATGGCGATCGCGGAGGAGGTCACCAAACTCCGCGCCATCTGCGTCGTCTGCGGCGAACTCGCCTGCCGCAACCAGCGCCTGGTGGACGGGAAGCCGGCGCGCTACGACTCCCCGATCGTGATGGTCGGCGGCCGGGAGAGCTACGAGGCGCGGTGCCGGCACTGCCACCGGGTGCCGCGGCGGGATGAGGATCAGACGAGGATGCTGTGAAGCAGCCGACAGCCCACAGCCGACAGCCCACAGTGCCCACGGGAGACATTTCCGTGGGCCGTTGGTTGTTGGCGATCGCAGGTCGATCCTCGTCGGTCGGCTGTCGGCTGTGGACTGTGGGCTGTGGGCTGTGGGCTGTGGGCTCCTAATGCTCAACGTCGCCCTCACCGGCAACATCGCCGCCGGCAAGTCCGAGGTGGTCCGCCGCTTCGCCGAGTGGGGGGCCACGGTCATCGACGCCGACCAGCTCGCCCGCGAGGCGCAGGCCCCGGGGACCGAGGTGCTGCGCGCCATCGTGCAGCGCTTTGGCAAGGAGGTCCTCAACGCCGACGGCACCCTCGACCGCGCCGCCCTCCGGGGGCTGGTGATGGCCGACGAGGCCTCGCTCGCCGCGCTCAACGGGATCGTCCATCCGGCGGTCCGCAAGCGGCGCGACGAACTCCTCGCCGAAGCGAAGCGGCGGGGCGACGCGGTGGTGCTGAGCGACATCCCCCTCCTCTTCGAGGCCGCCGACCCCTCCCAGTTCGACGTCGTGGTCCTGGTGGACGCCCCCGAGGAGCTCCGCCGGGAGCGGCTCATCTCGCTCCGCGGTCTCTCCCCCGATGAGGCCGACCGGATGATCCGCGCCCAGATCCCCTCGGGGGTCAAGCGGGCCCGGGCCGACCTGGTCATCGACAACGCCGGGACCCTCGAGGAGCTGGACCAGGGGGCCCGCCGCGCTTGGGACGACCTCCTCCGCCGCGCCCCCCGCCATCCTTGAGTCCGGCCCGGACCGGGCGTATGTTTCCCCGCCTCACCTCCGACCTTTTCTGACGAGGAAACCCGCGTGTCCAACGTCCCGGCCAACCTGCTCTACACGAAGGATCACGAGTACGTCGCCAAGACCTCCGATCCCTCCGTGGTCCGGGTCGGGATCACCGACTACGCCCAGGGCGAGCTCGGCGACATCGTCTTCGTGAACCTCCCCAAGAAGGGGGAGACCTTCGTCGAACACGGCTCCTTCGGCACCATCGAGGCGGTGAAGGCGGTCTCCGAGCTCTACACCCCGCTCGCTGGCACGGTGCTGGAGGTCAACGCCGCGCTCGACGCCGACCCGGCCGTGATCAACCGCGACCCGTACGAGGGGGGATGGATGATCTCCCTCAAGGTCGACCCGGACCACCTGGCCAAGCTGATGAAGGCCGACGACTACAAGAAGCTGATCGGCGAGTGACCCCTGCAGCTTCGATGACCATCACCGCCTCGGGGGCCAGCGCCTTCCGGGGCGGTACGACTTCCGACCGCCAAGCCGCCTGACCGCCCGACCGCCCATGACCACCAAGAAGACCGCTCCCGCCCCGACCGGCCCCCACGCCCTCGGCCTCGCGCACGACTACGACGACACCTTCACCTCGCGCCACCTAGGCCCCCGCCCAGCCGAGGTGCAGTCGATGCTCGGCACCCTGGGCTACAAGACCCTCGATGAGTTCATCGACACGGTCGTCCCCGAGGGGATCCGCCTCCGTCGCCCGCTCAACATCCCCTCGGCCCGCACCGAGCGCGAGACGCTCACCGCGCTCCGGACCCTCGGCGCGCAGAACCGGGTCTTCACGAGCTTCATCGGGATGGGGTACTACGGCACCTTCGTGCCGCAGGTGATCCAGCGGAACATCCTCGAGAATCCCGGCTGGTACACCGCCTACACCCCGTACCAGGCCGAGATCGCGCAGGGGCGCCTCGAGGCGCTGCTCAACTTCCAGACGGTGGTGGCCGACCTCACCGCCCTCCCGATCGCCAATGCGTCGCTCCTCGACGAGGGGACCGCGGCCGCCGAGGCGATGGCCGTGGCGCTGGCGGCGACCAACCGCGGCGAGCACCCGGTCTTCCTGATCGACGAGGCGTGCCACCCGCAGACCATCGAAGTGGTGCGGACCCGCGCCGAGGCGCGCGGGGTCGAGGTGGTGGTGACCGACGCCGATCACTTCGCGTTCGACGCCAAGACCATCGGCTGCCTGGTGCAGTACCCGGCGACCGACGGCCGGCTCCGCGACTTCGCCCCCCTCGCCGCCAAGGCGAAGGCCGCGGGCGCGCTGGTGATCGCCGCGACCGACCTGCTGGCGCTCACCCTCCTCAAGGCCCCGGGGGAGTGGGGTGCGGACATCGCCGTCGGCACCAGCCAGCGCTTCGGCGTCCCGATGGGGTTCGGCGGGCCGCACGCGGCCTTCTTCGCCTGCACCGAGAACCTGAAGCGGATCATCCCGGGGCGGATCATCGGGCTCTCCAAGGACTCGGCCGGGCGTCCGGCGCTCCGGATGGCACTGCAGACCCGCGAGCAGCATATCCGCCGCGAGAAGGCGACCAGCAACGTCTGCACCGCGCAGGTGCTCCTGGCGGTGATGGCCTCGATGTACGCCGTGTACCACGGCCCCGAGGGGCTCACCCGGATCGCCAAGCGGGTCAACGAGCGGGCCTCGCTCCTGGCCAACGGGCTCAAGCGGCTCCGCTACCGGATCGTGCACGAGAACTTCTTCGACACCGTGTGCGTGGAGGTGGAGGAGTGGATGCAGTCCCGCATCCTCGATGCCGCGCGCGCCAAGTCGCTCAACCTCCGGGTCCTCTCGCCGACCCAGCTGACCATCAGCCTCGACGAGACCACCGGGATGAACGAGATCGCCGACCTCATGAGCGTCTTCGCGCTCGACGCGGCCCTCCCCTTCATGCTCGAGGACGCGGCCAAGGCGGGCTCGGCGATCCCCGCGGCGCTGCAGCGGAAGTCGGCGTTCCTCACCCATCCGACCTTCCACAAGCACCGCAGCGAGACCTCGATGCTCCGCTACATCCGCGGCCTCGAGGCGAAGGACCTCTCGCTGACCGCGGCGATGATCCCGCTCGGCTCCTGCACGATGAAGCTCAACGCCACCAGCGAGATGATGGGGATCAGCTGGACCGAGTTCGGCGGGATGCACCCGTTCGCCCCGGCGGAGCAGACCGCGGGCTACCGGCTCCTCTTCGCCCAGCTCGAGACCGAGCTCGCGGAGATCACCGGGTTCCACGGCGTGTCGCTGCAGCCCAACGCCGGCTCGGCCGGTGAGCTCGCCGGGCTCCTGGTGATCCGCGCCTACCACCGCGCCCGCGGCGACGCCCACCGCACCGTCTGCCTCATCCCCGCCTCGGCCCACGGCACCAACCCCGCCTCCGCGGTGATGGCCGGGTTCCAGGTGGTGGTGGTGAAGAGCACCGCCAACGGCGAGGTGGACCTCGACGACCTCAAGGCCAAGGCGGCCGAGCACGCGGCGAAGCTTGGCGCGCTGATGGTGACCTACCCGTCGACGCACGGAGTGTTCGAGGCGGGGATCACCGAGGTCTGCAAGATCGTCCACGAGCACGGCGGCCAGGTGTACATGGACGGCGCCAACATGAACGCCCAGGTCGGCCTCTGCCGCCCCGGCGACATCGGCGCGGACGTCTGCCACCTGAACCTCCACAAGACCTTCGCCATCCCGCACGGCGGCGGCGGCCCGGGGATGGGACCGATCTGCTGCGCCAAGCACCTCACCCCCTTCCTCCCGGGGCATCCGGTGGTGCAGGTCGGCGGCCCGCAGAACTGCGGCACCATCTCGGCGGCCCCGTGGGGGAGCGCCGGGATCCTCCCGATCAGCTGGGCGTACATCAACCTGCTCGGCCGGGACGGGGTGACCCTCTCGACCAAGTACGCGATCCTCAACGCCAACTACATCGCCCACCGGCTCAAGGAGCACTACCCCATTCTCTATACGGGGAACAAGGGGACGGTGGCGCACGAGTGCATCCTCGACACCCGCGGCTTCAAGCAGAGCGCCGGGATCGAGGTGGAGGACATCGCCAAGCGGCTCATCGACTTCTCGTTCCATCCGCCGACCGTCTCGTTCCCGGTGGCCGGGACGCTGATGGTCGAGCCGACCGAGTCGGAGCCGAAGGAGGAGCTCGACCGCTTCATCGACGCGATGATCGCGATCCGGAACGAGATCCGCGACATCGAGGCCGGGAAGCAGCCGAAGGAGAACAACGTCCTCACCAACGCGCCGCACACCCTCACCGAAGTGGCGGGGAATGCGTGGGACCGCCCCTACCCGCGCGAGCAGGCGGCCTTCCCGAGCCCGGCCACCCGGGAGCGGAAGGTGTGGCCCACGGTGGGCCGCGTCGACGGCGCCTACGGCGACCGGAACCTGATCTGCACCTGCCCGCCGATCGAGGAGTACGCCTCCAAGTAGCGAGCGGCGAGTGCCAGTGACGAGCTGGCAGGCAAGCGAGAAAGCGCGAAAGGAGATCCAAGGCCTTTCGCGCTTTCTCGCTTTCGTGCCCGCTCTTACCTTGCACTCGTGACTTGGCACTTCATTTCCGACGGCCCGGCCGACGCCGCGACGAATATGTCCCGCGACCTCGCCCTCCTCGACCTCGCGGCCGAGCGGGGGGTCGCCTTCGTGCGGACGTACACGTGGGCGCCATATGCGCTCTCGTTCGGGTCCAATGAGCCGGCGGAGAAGCGTTACGACCGCGCGCTGATCGAGTCACGCGGGCTCGCCGTCGTGCGGCGTCCGACCGGGGGCCGGGCCGTGTGGCACGCGGAGGAGCTCACCTACGCGGTCGCCTGCCCCGAGGGCACCTTCGGCTCGCTGGCCGAAAGCTATCGGGTGATCCACGAACTCCTCGCGGTGGCACTGCGTTCACTCGCTGAAGGGATCGAACTATCCCTGGCCCACCGGCCGACCGGCCCACTGGCCCTCGACGCCGGGGCCTGCTTCGCAGCACCTGTCGGTGGCGAAGTGGTCTCGGCGCTCGGCAAGGTCGTCGGCTCCGCACAGCTCCGCGAGCGGGGGGCGCTGCTGCAGCACGGCTCGATCCTCCTCGACAACCGGCAGGAGCTGGTGGGCGAGGTCACCAGGGGCGACGTGCCAGCATCGAATGCTGCCGCGCTGTCGCAGCTGCTGGGGCGATCGATCCGCCCCGGGCAGGTCGTCGGGGCGCTCACGGCGACGTTGCAGGCCAAGTTCGGGCAGCTGCTGCCGCTCGACGTCGAACTTCGTGGGGCGCTCGACGAGCGGACCGCAGCGCATATCCCCAGGTTCACCGATCCGGTCTGGACGTGGAGGCGGTAAATGGCGGGGAAGGCCAAACGCGGGCGAGAAGGCGCGAAGGCGCGAATGTCCGGGACAGGGGCGTTCGCACCTTCCCGCTTTGGTCCCGCCTTCGGCCTTCGACGCTTTCTCCGCAGTCCTATCCCACCCCCTAGCGTCCCGCCCCTGCCCCCCTTTCCTTATCTGTATGCTCCGTCCCGCCTTGGTCGTTCTCGCCCTCGCCACACTGACCGCCCGACCGCCCGACCGCCTGACCGCCCAGGCCCCCGGGTCGATCGTGATCGTCAGCGGTCAGTTCCCGAGCCAGCCGGTCCCGACGCTCGGCCGTGGCCTCGCCGATAACGACATCGCGGACCTCCTCTTCCTGCGCCTCGTCCGCCTCGGGCCCACGCTCACCACGGCCGGGGATCGCGGCTTCGTGCCGCAGCTCGCCAAGAGCTGGACCCGTCGCGACTCGCTCACCCTGGTCTTCGAGCTCGACGCGCGCGCCAAGTGGCACGACGGTGTCCCCGTCACCGCGAAGGATGTTGCCTGGACCTTCACCCGCGCCCGCGACCCCGCCGTCGCTCCCGCGCACGCGACGGCGCTCCGCTGGCTCGCCTCGGTCGCCGCCGACGGGGATCACCGCGTGGTGGTGCGCTTCACCAAGGCGTACCCTACCCAGCTCTTCGACGCCGCCTGGCAGCTCCCCGTCCTCCCCGCCCATCTCCTCGACTCCATCCCTCCGGCCCAGCTCTCCACCTCGGCGTTCGTGAAGTCGCCGGTGGGGAACGGGCCGTACCGTTTTGTGCGGTCGGTGCCGGGCCAGCTGGTGGAGCTCGTCGCGGTCCCGGGCCACTATCTCGGCACGCCCAAGCTCGCGCGGGTGGTCTACCGCGCCTCCGCCGACGGCGACACCCGGATGAACCTCCTCCTCTCCGGCGAAGGGGATGGCCTCGAACAGCTCTCGCTCAAGAGCCAGCAGGAGCGGTTCTCCGCGAGCCCCGACTTCCGCCTGGTGCAGGTCCCCTCGTTCCACGTGATGTACGCCCTCTTCAACCAGCGCTCGCCATCCGATCGCGCCGCGCCCCACCCGGTCCTCGCCGATGCGAAGGTCCGTCAGGCGCTGGTCTTGGCGCTGGACCGTGCCACCGCCGCGAAGGCGCTCTACGGCGACGCCGCGACGGTCCCGGTCGGTCCCGGTTCGATGGCGCTCTGGGCGCGCGCGGAGCCGTCGACCACCGCCGGTGGCGACACCGCGCGCGCCGCGGCACTCCTCGCCGAAGCGGGGTGGAGCGACCGCGATGGCGACGGCGTCCGTGAGCAGGGGGGGCGCCCGCTCCGGCTCTCGCTGATCTTTCCCGGTACCAGCCCCGCCCGCCGCCTCGCCGCGCAGCTGATCCAGGAGCAGTGGCGCCGGGTGGGGATCCAGGTCGAACTCGAGCCCCTCGAGTTCCCCGCCTACATCGAGCGCCGCAACGCACGGAACTTCGACATCGACCTCACGGCCGTGAATCAGGACCCGAATCCCGCCGGGCTCCTCCAGGGGTGGAGCTGTGCCGGGGGGAACAACATCGTCGGCTACTGCGATCCCGGCGTCGATTCCCTGCTGAACCGGGCCGAGGGCGCGCGCGATGGCGGCCGGGAACTCTGGCAGGCGGCGCTCCGCCGCATCGATGCCGGCGCCCCGGCCGCATTCCTGGTCTCCCCCGCCAACGTGGTGGCGGTCCACCGGCGCTACACCGGGGTGACACTCCGTGCCGACGGACTCTGGAGCGCTCTCGCGGCCTGGTCGGTGACCGCGGGGAGCGAACTGCCGCGCGACCGGACCGGCGCACCCTGACGTGAGCCGCTGGCTCCTCCGCCGAGCGGCGCAGGGCGCGCTCACCTGGGGGATCGCGGCGACCGCACTCTTCCTCCTCGTCCGCCTCCTCCCCGGCGACCCCCTCGCGAGCGCGGCGGACCTCCCCCCCGAGACCCGCGATTCCCTCGCCCGGCTCTACGGGCTCGACCAACCCCTCCTCACCCAGCTCCACCACTTCGTCCGCGGCCTCCTCCACGGGGACCTCGGCGTCTCGATCCTGCACGGGCGCCCCGTCACCGAGCTGATCCGGGATCACCTCCCGCCGACCCTCCTCCTCGGCGCGTCGGTCCTCGTCGCCGATCTCGCGATCGCCCTCTGGCTCGGCACCCGCCTTGCGGCGCGCGCCGGGAGCGTTACCGACCGCTGGACGATGCGCGCGCTCCTCACCGCGCACGGGCTCCCGCCATTCTGGCTCGGGCTCCTCCTCGTCTGGCTCTTCGCGCTCGTGTGGCGGATCCTCCCCGCGGGGGGGATCACCGACCCGATGCTCCACGCGGACACGGGCCTGCTGGCCCGCGCGGTCGACGTCGCGCGACATCTCTTCCTCCCCTGGCTGACCCTCACCCTCACGGGGGTCGTCGTCCCCCTCCGCCATCATCGCGAGGCGGTGATCGAGGCGCTCGACGCCGACTGGGTCCGCTCCGCGCGTGCCCGCGGCGTGCCGGAGGGGGAAGTGCTGACCCGTCACGCTTCCCGCGCCGCGCTCACGCCGATCCTGATGGTGGCGGGGCTCTGGCTCCCGATGATCCTGACCGGCGCGGTGTTGGTCGAGACGACCTTCGCCTGGCCCGGGCTCGGGTGGCTGATGGCGGAGTCGGTCGGCGGCCGCGACTACCCGGTGGCCACCGCCTGCGTCCTTCTCGGCACCGCGGCAGTGGTGTTCGGGAGTTTCGTCGCCGACCTGGCGCAGCGGCTGCTCGACCCGCGGGTGGCCGAATGAAGGTGCTCGCGACCCCCGGTGCCCGCGTCGCCGCCGGCACCCTCGCCGCCTTCGCGCTCCTCGCGGCGATCGCCCCCTGGGTGCTCCCCGATCCGTACGCGATCCCCGACGCGATCGGCGGACGGCTCCTCGGCCCGAGTCTGTCGCATCCCCTCGGCACCGACGCGCTGTCGCGGGATCTCCTCGCGCGGCTCGCCCGCGGCGGCGCGGTCTCGCTCCAGGTGGGGCTCATGGCGGCGCTGATCGCGACCGCGCTCGGCGGGGCGATCGGCCTCACCGCGGCCTCGGTGGGAGGGGGATGGGACACCGTGCTGATGCGCACCACCGACGGCCTCGCCTCGGTGCCGCGCGCCTTCGCGATCCTCTTCGCCGCGGCGGCGTGGCCCACGATGCCGCTCTGGGCGCTGATCCTCCTCCTCGGCGTCACCGGGTGGTATGCCGTGGCACGCATCGCGCGCGGCGAGGCGGTGCGGTTGATGCAGACCGACGCGCTCCTCGCCGCCCGCGCGCTCGGCGCCGGCCGGGTCCGCGTTATCTTCCGGCATCTCCTCCCCAACGTCGCCGGACAGCTCGCGGTGGCCACGGCACTCGGCGTCGGCGAGGCGATGCTGCTCGAAGCGGGACTCAGCTTCCTCGGCGCGGGCGTCCGCCCGCCGGTCCCCTCGTGGGGGAGCATGATCCACGACGGCAAGGATGTCCTGCTCACCGCCCCGTGGGCGACCCTCGCCCCCGGCCTCGCGCTCACCTGCGCGGTGCTGGCCGCCAACCGGATCGGCGACGCCGTGCGCGACGCCTTCGATCCCCGGACCCGATGACCCTGCTCGACGTCCGCGACCTCCGCGTCGCCTTCCCCGCCCCGAATGGCGCCGTCCACCCGGTGGACGGTGTGAGCTTCGCGCTCGCGCGGGGTGAGACGCTCGCGCTGGTCGGCGAGTCGGGGTGCGGCAAGTCCCTCACCGCGCTCGCGCTGCTGCAGCTCATCCCCCGACCCGGCCGGCTCACGGGGGGGACCGTGCGACTCGGCGACGTGGAGGTCTCGTCGCTCCAGGGCGAGGCACTCCGCGCCATCCGGGGCCGCCGGATCGGGATGGTCTTCCAGGATCCGCTCACCTCGCTCAACCCGGTCCTCACCGTCGGCGACCAGGTGGCCGAGGGGCTCGTCGCGCACGGGATGGCGACCCGGACGGAAGCGGCGAAGCGGGCGGTGGAACTCCTGAAGGAAGTGGGCGTCGCCGACGCGGAGGAGCGCGCCCGCGCCTATCCCCATCAGCTCAGCGGCGGGATGCGCCAGCGGGTCGGGATCGCGATCGCCCTCGCGGCGGAACCGGAGATCCTCATCGCCGACGAGCCGACCACCGCGCTCGATGTGACCGTGCAGGCGCAGATCCTCGAGCTCATCGACACCCTGCGCCGCACCCGCGGGATGGCGGTGCTCCTCATCACCCACGACCTCGGCGTGGTGGCGGGGCGCGCCGACCGGGTGGCGGTGATGTACGCCGGCCAGATCGTGGAACAGGCCGCGACCGCCGACCTCTTCGCCCGGCCGAGCCACCCCTACACCCGCGGGCTCCTGGCCTCGGTGCCGCGGATCGAGGGCACCCTCACCCGACTCGCGCCGATCCCGGGGAGCGTCCCCCCGCCGGCCCAGTGGCCTCCCGCCTGTCGCTTCGAGCCGCGCTGCGGGGAACGCTTCGCGAAGTGCGCCGCTGAACGTCCGCCACTCCTCACCGCCGGCACCGCGCACGAGTCCCGCTGCTGGCTGATGGAGAGGGGCCGGTGAGCGCCGAGCGTCCGCTGGTCGAGGTCGAGGGGCTGGTCAAGCACTACCACGCCCACGGCTTCCTGCAGGCGAGGCGTCCTCCGGTCCGCGCGGTGGACGGGGTCTCGTTCACGATCGCACGCGGCGAGACCCTCGCCCTCGTCGGCGAATCGGGATGCGGGAAGACCACCGTCGGCCGCACCCTGCTCCGGTTGCAGGAGCCGACCGCGGGGCGGGTCGCGTTCGAAGGGACGGACATCTTCTCCCTCGGCGCCCGCGAGCTCCGCGCGATGCGCCGCCGGGCACAGATCGTCTTCCAGGACCCCTACAGCTCGCTCGACCCCCGGATGACCGTCGGCGACTCGATCGCCGAAGGGATCGAGATCCACGCCCTTGCCAAAGGGGCCGAGGTGCGCCGGCGGGTGGAGGCACTCCTCACGGAAGTGGGGCTCGACCCGAGCTACGCCGATCGCTATCCGCACGAGTTCTCGGGGGGGCAGCGGCAGCGGATCGGGATCGCCCGCGCGCTCGCGGTGGAACCGTCGTTCATCGTCTGCGACGAACCGGTTTCCGCCCTCGACGTCTCGGTGCAGGCCCAGGTGCTGAACCTCCTCGGCGACCTGCAGAAGGCCCGCGGGCTCGGCTACCTCTTCATCGCGCACGACCTCGCCGTGGTGCGTCAGCTCGCCCACCGCGTGGCGGTGATGTACCTGGGACGGATCGTCGAGATCGGGCCGACCGAGGAAGTGCTGGGGCGGCCACGCCATCCGTACACCCAGGCCCTCCTCTCGGCGGTCCCGGAACCGGATCCGGTCACCAAGCGTGAACGTCTGGTACTGGCCGGGGAGCCGCCGAGCCCGTCGGCCCCACCGCCCGGGTGCACCTTCCATCCCCGGTGCTTCCATCCGGGTCTCGACGGCCGCTGCCGCGCCGAACGCCCGGAACTCAGGGACCTCGGCCCAGGCCAGGTCGTCGCCTGCCACCACGCGGAGTGAGATGACGTGACGGACCGCACCAACGTCGAGGCCGGCACCATCTGGGGCCCCCAGGTCGGCTACAGCCGCGCGGTGCGGGTCGGGAACACCGTCCACGTCGCCGGCACCACCGGCCTCACCGCTGATGGCACCCCCGCCCCCGGCGGGATGTACGGACAGTCGAAGCAGGCGCTCACCAACATC
>Ga0315910_10004243_pt1 | contig 12016 bp, 13 predicted proteins | sample EdamamesoilMG_FD_204470 | JGI IMG/M metagenome (GOLD analysis project Ga0315910, IMG submission 204470) | Garden soil microbial communities collected in Santa Monica, California, United States - Edamame soil | ecosystem: Environmental > Terrestrial > Soil > Garden | place: USA: California... | reverse complement strand
ATTCTCCCAACCAGCCAGGGTTCCCAACCACGCTTTTGAATCCGGGAGAAGTCTACCATACACAGACGATCTATCGTTTTGTGTAATGCAACTGGCAGAAGTTGCATAGAATTTATACCGCAATCATCGGGGTTTGGCGTTCTGTCAGGGACTTTTATCTGTAAAGTGCCTGACAGCAAAAAAATGTTTTGCGAATTCAAAAAAGAACTTCATTTTTATCGATTGAACTATCGTGTGAGTACTGGTGCTGACACAAAACCTAACAATCATTTGCCAATAGAATCCTAAACCAACATGCAACAATTACAGTCCCTAGACTACATCGTCTTTCTCATTTACTTTGTTATCGTAGCCGGATACGGTTACTGGATTTACAACCGGAAGAAAAAAGCACAGGCTGATTCCAAAGATTTTTTCCTCGCTGAAGGATCACTTACCTGGTGGGCCATTGGAGCTTCACTCATCGCTTCCAACATTTCTGCTGAACAATTTATCGGTATGTCAGGATCGGGCTTCAAAATGGGGCTTGCTATCTCTACGTATGAATGGATGGCCGCTGCCACGCTGATCATCGTAGCGACCTTCTTCATCCCGGTTTACCTGAAGAATAAGATTTATACCATGCCGCAATTCCTCAATCAGCGGTATAACGGCACGGTAGCCATGATCATGGCGGTGTTCTGGTTGCTCCTTTACATCGTGGTGAACCTGATGTCAATTCTTTATCTCGGAGCATTGGCGATCAGCGGTATCACCGGATTTGATATTTACCTCTGTATTTTCATGCTGGCAATTTTCTCCATTGTCATTACGCTGGGTGGTATGAAGGTGATTGGATACACCGATGTTATTCAGGTGTTCTTCCTCGTGTTAGGTGGATTGGTGGCTACGTATATCGCACTGAACCTGGTTTCCAAAGAAGCCGGTCAGGAAGGAATTCTTAACGGTTTTGCGCTTCTGCAGGAACAAGCTAACGATCACTTCCACATGATCTTCAAGCGCGACAACGCAAACTACATGGATCTTCCCGGACTTACCGTATTGATCGGTGGTATGTGGATCACGAACCTCAACTACTGGGGATGTAACCAATACATCACGCAACGTGCATTGGGTGCTGATTTGAAAACGGCACGTAGTGGTATTCTGTTTGCGGCATTCCTGAAATTGTTGATGCCGGTTATCGTGGTATTGCCAGGTATTGCTGCCTACGTTCTTCACCAAAAAGGATATTTCGCGCAAGAGATGCTTGATTCAAAAGGTGTTATTGATGTGAACAAGGCGTACCCTTCATTGTTGAACCTGTTGCCTATCGGATTGAAAGGTCTTGCTTTTGCTGCCCTTACTGCAGCGATCGTTGCGTCACTCGCTGGTAAAGCAAATAGTATTGCTACCATTTTCACACTGGATATTTACAAAAAGGCAATTAATAAAGATGCCAGTGAATCACGCCTGGTATCCCTGGGAAGATGGTCTGTTGTGGTCTCCATGATACTCGCGGTTATACTTTCATTACTCGTGGGCGAAAAGCTTATGGGTGAAGGCAAGCAAGGATTCCAGTATATTCAGGAATACACGGGCTTTGTATCTCCGGGTATCTTTGCCATGTTTATTCTCGGATTTTTCTGGAAGCGTACTACCTCCAACGCAGCGCTGTTTGCAACAGTGGGTGGCTTTGTCTTCTCGTTGATCCTGAAAGTACTGCCTCAGTTTGTTGACCTTTCATTCTTGTCGGCCATCAATTTTGCCGCATTGAATGCAGATGGTATATATGAAATTCCTTTCCTCGATCGTATGGGCTTTGTGTTCATCTTCTGTGTGATCGGTATGAGTATCATTACCAATATTGAAAACCGTAAAGGTATTAAGCCGAACGGACTGGAAGTGGATGCCAAGATGTTCAAACTTTCTCCCGGTTTTGCCGCGGGATCGCTGATCGTGATTGGTATACTTGTAGCCCTGTATACCATTTACTGGTAACCGCTATAACTTCATCGAAAAGCCACGCGAATGTCGCGTGGCTTTTTTATTTTTATAGCATGAACCGGATTGATCGACTTACCGCCATACTGATACAACTGCAGACTAAACGCATTGTGAAGGCGGAGGAGATCTCCGACCGCTTTGAAATCAGTCTTCGTACCGTCTACCGTGATGTAAAAGCATTAATGGAAGCAGGCGTTCCCATCGGATCGGAAGCGGGTAAGGGTTACTTTATCGTTGATGGATTTCATCTTCCTCCGGTTATGTTCACACAAGATGAAGCCAGCGCGATGCTGATGGCCGCTAAACTGGTGGAAAGGATGACCGATAAATCCGTACAGAAAACTTTTGAAGCTGCGCTGATGAAGATCAAAGCTGTACTGCATGACACGGAAAAAGAACACCTGGAGAATCTTCAATCATACATTAAGGTTTTTAACTCACCGCCTGGAAAGCCGGAAGAATATCCAAATGATTTTATCACCGGCATTCAACATGCAGCTGTAAGTAAGGAAGTACTTCATCTGAAATATTACAGCAATAATCAAGGTGAACTGACCACGCGCGAGGTAGAACCGATTGGACTCTTTTATTATAGTTTTGCCTGGCACCTTATCGCGTGGTGCAGGCTGCGGAACGGTTATCGCGATTTCCGTACCGACCGGATTAAAGAAATGAAGAATACCGGGGCCAAGTTTGATGCGCGTAACCTGCTTACGTTACAGGAATACCTGGCCAGTATTCGCGAAGCCAACCATGAAATGCAACAGGTGGTAGTTCTGTTTGACAAACCCCTCGACCGCTACCTGGCCAATGCCCGCTATTATTATGGATACGTTTCTGAAGAAGACCTCGGAACAAAAATCCGCATGACCTTTATGACCGGTAACCTGTGCTATTTCTGCCGAAGCCTCTTGCTGATGCAAGGTAAAGCCGTGGAAGTTGAATCGCCTGAAGAAGCGCGCAAAACTATCCGTGATCTGATTGAAGAATTATACGATCACTACCTGAAGCCCGCTCAGGTCATTTGAAACGATTTGCTATATGTCCAGCTTGAATTCCTTCAATTGAATATTATCAAATCCATTCTGATCGAAAGGATACTCAATCATTTTCTGAAAATTGTTGAGCGTGATTAACGTGAGGCTGGTCAGCGCAACAATGAGATAAAAGGCCCAGTAAGGAACAATATCTTCGAGACGATGTAACAGCAGGGGCGCCTGCACCAACGGAAAAATAAGGATGAAGAATATGCTGTAAAACCGAAGTCCTATCATAGTACGGTGGCTTGCGAGGCTCACCAGGTAGACGGAACTCTCGGAAACCGCAGAAAGGTGGCGCACCATCTTAATGACATTTCTTTTTGATAGTTCATGCAGGTTGGTTTGCATGAAAGCAAAAATATCATTCAGCTTTCGTTGTACGAGTTCATACGTAGCATCGCGTCTGCTTAATTGAACGGCCAACTGATCGGCCGCTGCCTTTAAAAGATTTGTACCTTCCATTTTTTTTTCATCGGGTAAGTTTTTTGCAACGTGTATAGAATAGTACATTGCCATCAATCCGCCTTTGAACTCACTAAAATATTCCAGGGCTTTTTCTCTTCGTTTAAAAGCTGCCTGTATTGAAAAATGCAGCGGAAACCCAATGGCTAATCCAAACAACATCAGGTTGAGGTTAAACTTGATTTGAAAATGGATCGCTATAAATGCCGCCACCTGGGAGATGAGCACAGCCAAAAAAGTTCGTACATTGAAGAAGCTCAAAACTTTCATAAGGGTATGAAAAAGAATTATTACCTGTTAATTGTTCTGCTCACGCTTTGTCTTCCGGCTGCAAGCCAGAATGTTCCACTCTTCCAGACAAAAGAACCGATGAATTTACGGGCAAGCGGATCAATCAAATCTATCAAAAAGAAAACAAATGACTCCACATTCGTAACCGGAAAGTTTCAATATGAGACGGTTCCGGGGAATTGGGCCACCGTTGTTTCCAAGAACCGCGTGCGTGGAAATTACCGGTTACGGAATTGTTTCTTCCCTCCCCTGAAATTGAAATTTTCAAAAAAGGATGTGGACTCAACGGTTTTTGAGGGTAACAAGTCGTTGAAACTCGTTGTGCCCTGCCTTACGTCCGCTGATAACAACCGGTTGATTCGAAGGGAATATTTGTGCTATCAGTTTTATGAGTTGTTGTCACCGTATCATTTTCGTACCCGCCTCGCAAACCTGACACTTACCGAGATTTCGAAAAAGAAACCGCGTGAATTTGATTTGCTTACTTTTTTTGTAGAAGACAATTCCCTGGTGGCAAAAAGAAGCAACGGTAAAATACTTGAAACGCGTTCGCTGAACCCGGCAGCTTTTGAGGAAAAGCAGTCACTGCGAAACGACTACTTCCAGTATATGATCGGTAATTCAGACTGGTCGGCTGTCTATCAACATAATTCAAACGTGATGTATGCAGAAGGAAAGTACATCGCACTATCATACGATTTTGATATGTCCGGATTTGTCAATGCCGGTTATGCACACATCAACCCCCCGCAGTTAGGCACGGGTGATCCGCGTGAACGTGTCTATCGCGGATTCTGTAAATCAAAAGCCGCTATGCAGGAAATACGAAAAGATTACCTCGCCAACGAAAAGGCCATTCACAACCTGATCAATTTGGAATCTGCGCATTTTGATGAGCGTGAAATGAAAGATATGCATGGTTACATCGACCAGTTTTTTACGATCTTAAAGGATGACTATCAGTTTGAACGATTTATCCTGGAAGGATGCAGGACTACTCAATGAGGATAACTATTTGGTTATTTTGATCTGATCAAGAACATTGCCGTACAAGTCAACTTGCTGCAGTGTTAATTTCTTTTCTTTGGTTTCAATCCAGGTAAACGAGTGAATATGCGAAATGAGTTTGTGGGTAAAGGGAACCCAATTCTCTTTTGCATCCCGCTTCCAGAGTTCAGGCTTCTGACTCATAGCCGGATCGTACAATGTGGCACCACCAGCTCCGGTAACAATGTAAATTATCCCATTGGGAGTAGTATTACTTTCTCCGTCAAAACGGGTGTCCAGCGTAAACGCACCATCCACGCGTCCTGCAGGAGAAATAATGTACTGATCACCCGCCTCATTTTTTTTTGGTGCAAAAAGTAAAGGAACACTTCGCTGGTAATTGTGAACATGGCCGGTGAGAACGAGGTCTACCTTCAGCGTTTCAAAAAGCGGGGCATATAGTCGCATCAGCTGTGCATCGTAGTGCGCTTCACTGGAGTTAAAACCCGGATGATGGAAGGCCACAATTTTCCAGTCGGCACGGCTTTGGCCAATGTCCTCCTTCATCCAGGCTATCAGCATCGGATCTAACGGACTCACATAATCATTGGCGTCCAGGCAGGTGATGTGAACGTTGCCATAGTCAAACGAAAAATTAGCCATGCGCGGAAACCGGGGCTTCGTATTTTTTCTGAATTCCTTTACGCGATCGGGAGTACCCGTGACGGGGCACGTCTGCTGTGTAAGCGGAGCATTTAAAGGCAGGTCACTGTAATAAAAATACGCCATGCCATCCGGATACTTGTCCAGATTTTCACTTCGCACATCGTGATTGCCCAACAACATGTAGAATGGTATCGTATTCATTAACGAAACACCCTTCATCGGATCGTTCTCCTTGGCGAGGTAATGTGGAAACAGGTTAGTCCGGTATTCAGCTTCGCGTCCGTTCTGGTAAACGTTGTCTCCGGTGGTGAGTACAAATTGCGGTTTGTGTAAATAAATCTGGTAAGCAATGAGTGCTTCCTGTGATGTGCCACCACCGAAGTCACCCAATACAGCAAACCGTGTTTCTGATTTTTTTGAGCGAGCGGAAAAGGAGTGCGTAGCCAGGGCTGTACCGTTTAGCTTCACCTCATAGGTGTATACCGTATCAAATTTCAATTTGGAAAGCGTGGCACGATAGAGCCGGGTTGTTTTATTACTGACGTGTAGGGTATTGTGAGAAAGCTTCGCCTCCTGGACTTTATCGCTTCCCTTAAGTTGATAAGTAACCCGAAAGTTTCCGGGTACGCTATCCGTTTGCCAGATCAGTACTTTTTGTTCTTTCGAGAACGTTGCTGCGTTCCCGGGCTGAATATACGGCTGCACCAGGATGGTTTGTGCAGGTAATAAAACAGGTACAATGCAGAATAAAAATGAAAGTATAATTCGCATAGCGGTAGTATTTGATCACAACTTGACCGGTTGTTCTAATTTCATAAGTTTTTGCGAGAGATGCCAGCGTAATCTGATACGCCAGGACATTCCTGATGATTTTCACGCCAGCAACCCTTTTCTTACTTTTACAACCTTTATAACCGACTGTGAATGACGCCTGACACTATACTACTGATTATCCTCGCTATCGTAACGATAAGTTATTTATTTGATCAGCTGCTCGACTACATTAATCTCAAGTCTCAGCGCGTTGATATTCCGGCTGAAATTGAAGCCTTCTATAATAAGGAGAAGTACCACCGGTCCCTGGCCTACCATGAAGAGGTTACCCGTTTTTCATTTATAACATCGGCCTTGGGATTTGTCGCCTCGGTTACCATGTTGGCGCTTGGTGGCTTCGGCTGGCTGGATGGAATGCTTCGCCAATTTTTTACGGCTGAAATACCATTAGCGCTGACGTTCTTCGGTGTAATTATGCTGGTATCGGATATGTTGACACTTCCTTTCCAATGGTACAGCACCTTTGTGATCGAGGAAAGGTATGGATTCAACAAGACAACCGTAAAGACTTTTATTATGGATAAGCTGAAGGGATATGTTATTGGTGCGTTGCTCGGTGGTACGCTTTTGTCTGCGCTGATCTGGTTAACACAATCTATTGGTTCTACTTTCTGGATCTGGTTCGCGATGATCGCGTCTGGTTTTGTGCTGATCATGAATATGTTTTATACATCCCTTATTCTTCCCTTGTTTAATAAACTTACGCCCCTTGGCGAAGGTGAACTGAAGACTGCCATTGAGGCGTTTGCACAAAAAGTAAAATTTCCCCTGGATAACATTTTTGTAATGGACGGGTCTAAGCGATCCAGTAAGGCCAATGCATTTTTCTCGGGTATTGGTTCAAAAAAGAAAATCGTGTTATTCGATACCCTCATTAACAACCACACCACGGATGAACTCGTTGCCGTACTAGCACATGAAGTAGGTCATTTTAAAAAGAAGCATATCATATGGAGTTATTTTCTGGCCGTGGTGCAGATTGTTTTTACGTTGTATGTTCTGTCGTTAATGATATTCAATGAAAATTTGTCGCTTGCGCTGGGTGGAACGCAGCAAGCTGTTCATCTTAACCTGATGGCATTTGGAATTTTGTTTTCGCCACTCTCTGCTATCACCGGGTTACTTATGAATTTGATGAGTCGCAAAAATGAATTTGAGGCTGATGCCTATGCACGCGACACCTTTGACGGTGTTGCCTTGGGTAATGCGTTGAAAAAGCTTTCGGTAGATAATTTAAGCAATTTGTATCCACATCCCGCCTATGTCTTTTTCCATTATTCACATCCGCCTTTGCTGAATCGGCTGGAATCGTTGAAAAAGTGATTTAAAGTAACCATGTGCTTATGCCTGAATCAAAACTCACAAAAGCTAAACTCCTGGTCCAGCTGGACGAGAAAATTCAAAGCCTTAACTTATTGAAAGCTGCTCTGCAGGCAGAGAGTCATCTGAAACAGGCAGACCTTGCTAACTACAAAAAACGATTTGACGACATTGTAACCAAATCCCGGAAGTAAATTTTATCCGGTTTAACGTTGATCATGATTATCGCAAATGATTAGCTGTGAATCTTATTCCACATTTTCAAAGAAGATAATGGCCTAGTTAGCGGGTTCGTCAACAGCAATGAGACAAAAGAAATCCTGCAAGGAGACTTTATGGATAGCCAGAATTCTTACCAGCGATTTCAACGTTAGGTTGGTTTTACCTTTTTCTATTCGCCAGTATTGTATCTCGGGTAAATCGTACTGTCTCGTAAATTCTTTTATGGTCGAGTAACCTTTTTTTTCTCTAAGTTCAGCTAAACTGGCACCTACGTTAGTCAGAATTTTACTAAATGCTTTTTGAGATTTCATAACAATAGTTGAGTTAATCGTAGATTGGTACTGAAAAAGTCGTGCCTGTATGATGGCATAGTTTTTTAACACCATTTAAATTCATATTATCGTAAATGATAATTGGGTAATACATTGACCAGTTAAAAATTCTGATCTCCATAACCTATGACTAAATGACGTTGCGTACGTGCCTGCTAGTATCCGATGACGCTGACGACCATCATGCCATTTCGGAAGCCGTATCGCAGCTTTCGGAACGGATAATCGTATTAAACATTTTGGACAGCCAGAAGGCGCTTGTACTATTGAAAGAGAGCAGCTTCATGCCCGACTATATTTTCCTGGATCTTTCTATGCATGGGCTACGGATAAATTCCCTTTTAACTGCGCTTAAGGATGAAGATGGGTTCTACAAAAGACGACCGGTAGTATACGGAGATCGTGAATCGTTTGAGAAAATTGACAATAATGAAAATCTGATTTTTTTCAGCAAAGACTATGAGTATTCTGAATTGCTTCGTTTTTTAAAAACTATTTTTTGATCTTTTTGTCGATCTATGCAGACTAGTGGAAAAATTACGGTGGCGGAGTTAAGGCGATTGCTTTTCGAATTGAAGGCTCTTCATCCGGAAACCAGATGCCGTTTTCGTATCATGGGCGAACTGTGGCAGCAACAGTATTATCACATCGCATTACTTACCGAGAAAGGAATCGCACTGAGCAATGACCAGCGGAAATTAGTAGTAATTCCTGATCTTGCCAGGGTGATGCAATTTGAATTGGAAGACACGTTCCAACAGTACCAGCGCCATTTTCATTATTCCGTAGAAGAAGATAAAGCTTCTTGACTAGAAAAATTCCTGCGTGTTCAGATTGGGTATACGAATCCGGAAAGCCGTTCCTTTGTTAAATTCCGAATCAACCTGTATGGTGCCCTTCAGTTTTTCAATGGCCTCTTTTACAATGTACAAGCCAAGCCCTGCACCTTCTTTTCGTTCGGTGGCGCGGTAAAACATGTTGAAGATTCTTGGCAGTTGATCACGTTCAATACCAATCCCATTGTCTTCAAGCTGAATGTAAACGTGTTCTTTTTCAACATTTACTAAGATCCGAAGCGATGGATCTTTTTTGTCGGGGTCAAGGTATTTAACCGCATTTGAAATGAGGTTGTTCATGATCACCGATATCCGGTAAGGGTCTGATACGAGTTTCAGTTCGTCTTTGATCGTTTGTGAAATGCGGATGGATTGGAATCCGGGCATGAATTGTAACCGGGATAAATTATCGTCAATGATCTTTCGGATGTCTACGGTTTCGTATTGGATTTCCTGCCGCGCATTCCGTGAGTAGTCGAGGATTTCTTTTAAGGTTTCATCCAGTTTTTGAATGCTTGTCAACATCATTTTGTGATACTCACGTATAGCAGTCATGTCTTTTTCCTCCTGTGCTAAATTCAAAAGTCCCAGAACCGACATCAGTGGAGCGCGCAAGTTATGGGACACGCTGTAAACGAAACTGTCGAGTTCTGTATTGATTTTAGTTAGCTCTTCGTTTTGAACCGCCAGCGTCTTAACCGCTTCGGTTTTATCCGCCTCAGATTTCTTATACTTTAAGGCCGAATCAATTGCGTTTGGTAGTCTGCTTAAACTGGATTTAAGCAGATAGTCCATAGCACCAAGCTTAATACAGTTCACTGCAAACTCGTCTGAAACGGCTCCGGTTACCAGAATAAAGGGAGTATTGGGTGTCAGCTCCTGGCAAATCCGCAAGGCTTCTGTTGAATTGAATTGCGGAAGCGAGTGATCGGAAAGAATGATATCCGGCTTGAAACTTTCCAACGCCTCCAGGTATTCTTCACGGGAATCAACGCGTTGGGAAATAAATTCAAGACCACTAGCTTCCAGGGTGAAATTTAACAGGTCGAAGTCAAGTTCCTGATCCTCCAGACATAAGATTCGTAGCGTACTTTCCATACAGGTTTACAAGTTTTTTTTCCTTAACAGTGTAAAGGTTAAAAAGCTATTCCCCGTACGAATTTGAGGCCCAACGAATCCCTTCATTCCGGTTGAGTATTTAACTCCCCAGAACTCCACTAACTGTAATTTATCGGTGATGTAAGAAAATTGTCTGGATTAACACATAATGTTAGTTAGGATGGATTAGACCGTTGCCATCACCATGGATTTTTAAGCGTGGCGGTTACATACGTTCTTCCTTCCAGTACGATCATAGGATCATTGTTTTTCGGATGGTTTCGCTTCTCCAGTTGATAGGATCCTTGACCGTTCGTATATGAATTATAGTGTATTCGATTTCCTTCGGACCACCAGGTACCACGGTCACTATTTTGAGACGAGGTTCCACCGGTAACGGTATTGGTATTTACACTTCGCGAACTCTCAGAAAAATATTCATACGTGCCATCTCCTTTTAAAGTGATGCACTCGGACGTACTCGAACCTCCGGAGTTGGAAGAATAAACATTGACGTAGCACCATTGTCCGACCAGTGTCAAGTCCAGATTGCCTTTTACCGATTTGCCGGCTGACTGAGTAGATTGAGACGTAGCACCGCCTTTTGTGTATACAAGGCTTTGTCCGTTGACCGTAAGCGTAAGTTGATTTCCGGCAACGGCATAGGGTATGGGAAAACCTCCCTGTGAAGTCTGAAGATTAATTGTATTTCCCGTGATCGTGAAGGGATACGTTTGCCCCTGGTAAATGCATTCATTTCCATTTTTAAATTCTATTGTTTCATTGTAGCCCGACCAAATACCATTCAGATTTTTTGGAGACGCTGTTGACTGAGATGCAGCGTGCGATGATTCTTTTGGTGTCACGGCACCCTGTCTGTTGAAAGTGATGGGCTGATCCAGATCACCGCCAGCAAGTTTTAAAGAATTTCCCTGTAGAGGAAAGGTGTATGTTGTAGAAACCCCATCCTGTGTAACCGAAAGTTTATCCCCTTGGGTGCTGAAGCGAATAGATTCTCCATCAAACTCTCCACTACCATCGGCATTTAGGATGAGAGTCATTTGAAATCCCATGTCGCTGTTAACCCAAGTGCCATGAATCTTGCCCTGGGTTTTTGCACCAATTTGTGCGTGGGCGGTATTCATGAAAAAAAGAATGGCAGTAGTAAAAAGCAACGTGCTGGTTTTCATAGTTGTAGCGTTAGACTATGAAGGTAACGGATTCCTGTTTCAGTTATCCGGGTTGTTGGAAGGGAAGTAAAAATATACCGCCTTTCAGGTAGAAGAAAAAGAACACGTGATTGAATTTACTCCATTAAAATGTGGGCATCTGTATCCGGATACACGCCAGCCGGTCTTTTGAATGGAGTCGTAAGTTCCCTGAAGGCCATGTGGCGTTCAGGAATTAAGTGACTCTTTTAGCATCCGGTCAACATCGCAGTCATCTGTTCCACATTTATCGGCCATAATAAGGAGATTTCTTCGTGCATGGAGCAACTCTTCAATTTGCTTTTCGATGCCTTTTACTTTTTTCAGAATGTAATTTCGGCCGCGTTCCGGGTCCAGCGTTCCACTTTGAATGAGATTGATAATGCCACGCGCTTCCTTGAGCGTAAAGCCTTGTGATTTGATAAGCTGTATGGCGTTGATACGCCTTAAAGCTTCTTCCGGGTACTCTTTATAGTTATTGTCACGCCTGGATTTCTCGGGTACATTGATAAGCCCCATTTTCTCGTAAAACCGGATGGTATGTCGCGACAAGTTTGTCTTTTGAGCAAGTTCTCCAATTAGCATAAACGTATTTGTTAATGACCGTAGAGTATACTCTATGGTTCTGACCGTACTATAAATGTAACACCTGTATCAAAAAAAATCCACTGTTTTCTCTTGACCGTAGAGTATACTCTAGTAGTTACATTCGGTTTTAAAAAAGAAACTCATGA
>Ga0315910_10004242_pt1 | contig 12017 bp, 8 predicted proteins | sample EdamamesoilMG_FD_204470 | JGI IMG/M metagenome (GOLD analysis project Ga0315910, IMG submission 204470) | Garden soil microbial communities collected in Santa Monica, California, United States - Edamame soil | ecosystem: Environmental > Terrestrial > Soil > Garden | place: USA: California... | reverse complement strand
TCCTGCATCAAGAAATTCCGCGGCAACAAGGATTTCTGCCTGGCCGACCGCGCGCAGGTGACGATGACCGCGCCCTTCATGCGCAGCTACGCGCTGCTGCTGGTGAAGACCTGCCACAAGCGGGGTGCGCCGGCGATGGGCGGCATGGCAGCGCAGATCCCGATCAAGAACGACCCGGCGGCGAATGAAGCCGCGATGGAGAAAGTGCGCCAGGACAAGCTGCGCGAAGTCACCGACGGCTGCGACGGCACCTGGGTGGCGCACCCGGCGCTGGTGCCGATCGCCAAGGAAGTCTTCGATAAGCACATGCCGCAGCCGAACCAGTACGGCAAGCAGCGCCCGGATGTGAATGTCGCGGCCAAGGACCTGCTCGCGTTCCAGCCTTCGGCCCCGATCACCGAAGCCGGTATGCGTAACAACATTTCCGTGGGAATCCAGTACCTGGGCGCCTGGCTGGCGGGCAACGGCTGCGTGCCGGTGTTCAACCTGATGGAAGACGCCGCGACTGCGGAAATCTCGCGCTCGCAGATCTGGCAGTGGATCCGCTCGCCCAAGGGTGTGCTCGACGACGGCCGCAAGGTGACCGTCGAACTGTTCCGCCAGCTGCTGGCGGAGGAGCTGCCGAAAGTGCGGACCTACCTGGGTGACGAAGCCTGGAAGGCCGGCAAATACGAGGACGGCGCGAAGTTGTTCGAGAAGATTACCGCTGGCGAGTACGTCGAATTTCTGACCTTGCCCGCGTACGAAGCGATCGACTAGACCGCAAGTCGCGAATCGCCCCGACGTCGGAACTCAGAAGGGATAGGGTGTCGCCCGGTCCTGGATCGTGACCCACTGCCATTGGGTGAATTCCTCCCAATTGGCCGGGCCGCCGTGCCTGCCCCCGTTGCCCGACGCGCCGCTGCCGCCGAACGGCACCCAGGGCTCATCGCCCACGGTCTGGTCGTTGATGTGGATGATGCCGGTCTTCAGCTTGGCGGCAAAGGCCATGGCGCGCTCGATGGACTTCGTGAACACGCCCGCCGAAAGCCCATATTCGCTCGAGTTGATCATGCGGATTGCTTCTTCGTCGGTGTCGAAGGGCATAACCGCCACCACCGGGCCGAACACCTCTTCCTCGATGATGCGCATGCCCGGCTTCACGTCCTCCAGCACCGTCGCCTGGTAGAAAAGCTTGTCGGAGCTGCCGCCGGCGCGCAGTACCGCGCCCTTGGCCATCGCGTCTTTGACGATGCCTTCGACCCGCTCGACCTGCCGCGCGTTGATGAGCGGTCCGAGCGCGCAGGGCCCGGCGTTCGGGTCGCCCACGGGCAGGTTCTTCGCCTTCTGCACCAGGCGCTCGGTGAGGTCGCGCGCCACGCTGCGGTGCGCGAGCACAGTGCCCGTGGCCATGCAGATTTGCCCCTGGTGCAGGTAGGCGCCCCAGGCAACGTTCGACGCGGCGAGATCCAGATCCGCGTCGTCCAGCACCACCGTGGAGTTCTTGCCGCCGAGCTCCAGCGTTACTTTCTTCAGATGCTTGCTCGCGAGCTCGCCGACCCGCTTGCCGGCGGCGGTGGAACCGGTGAAGGAGATCATCGACACGCCGGGATCGGTGACCAGCGCCTCGCCGGCCTCCGCGCCGCCCGGCAGCACGTGCAGCAGTCCCGCGGGCAGTCCCGCCGCCTCGAACAGGCGCGCCAGGATGAAGCCGCCGGTGACCGGCGTCTGCGGGTCGGGCTTGAGTACCACCGCGTTACCGAGCGCAAGCGCGGGCGCGACTGCGCGCGTGGACAGGATCAGCGGCGCGTTGAACGGCGAAATCACGCCCACCACGCCATGCGGCACGCGGCGCGCGAAGCTCATGCGCTTTGGTCCCGAGGGCAGCATGAGGCCGGGCGGCTGCGTGGCAATCGCGGCCGCCTCGAGCAGGATGCCGACGGCCATGTGCAGTTCAAAATCCGCCTTGGGCGGGATCGAGCCTGTCTCGCGGACGATCCAAGTGCGCAGCTGCTCGCCGTGCGCTTCCAGCAACTGCGCCGCGCGCCTGAGCACGGCTGCTCGCTGGTCGGCCGGCGTATTGGCCCATTCGGCCTGCGCAGCCGCGGCTGACTGGACGGCGTCGCGCACGTCCTCGCCGTCGGCGAAGCCGACCTCGGTGAGCACCTGGCCGGTGGCGGGTTCGACTACCTCGCGCGTGCCGCCCTTGGACATCTGCCAGCGCCCAGTGAAGATCTTGCCTTTCCAGGCGTTTTCGGCGGCGATGGTCACCGCGGTGGTCTGCTGCTGTGTCATGAATAGCCCTCCTTTCCAGGTCAATGCGCCGGGCTTGGACTCGGCGCCGAGATAAGTTTCGCGCAATTTCTCCGAGCGCAGCAACTTGCCTGCCGCGCCCTTCATCACTACCGCGCCGCGCTCGATTACGTACGCGCTGTCGGCGATCGCCAGCGCCTTGGCGACGTTCTGTTCCACCAGCAGCACCGTGACGCCGTCCTTGCGGATGCGCTGAACGATGGCGAGCAGTTCTTCCACCATCTTCGGCGCGAGGCCGAGCGAGGGTTCATCCAGCATCAGCAGGCGCGGCTTGCCCATCAGCGCGCGTCCCACCGCGAGCATCTGCTGCTCGCCGCCGGACATGGTGCCGGCGAGCTGCGACAGGCGTTCTGCGAGCCGCGGAAACAGAGCCAGCACCTGCTCGAGCCGCGCAGCGCGCTCTCCTGCCGGCGCAAGATAGGCGCCCAGTTCCAGATTCTCGCGCACCGTCATCTGCGGAAACAGCTGACGCCCCTCCGCGACCTGGGCCAAGCCGCGCGACACGATTGCCGAGGGCGACTCGGGCAGGGATGCGCCGTCGAAACGGATGTCTCCGGTGCGAGGCAGCAGGCCGGAGAGCGCCCTGAGGAGCGTAGTCTTGCCGGCGCCGTTCGGGCCGACCACCACCGTGATCTCGCCATTGGGCACTTCGAGATCGAGCTTCTCCAGCACCCGGATGCCGCCATATCCGGCCGTCAGGCCCTTGATCGAGAGGGTCGCGCTCACGCGGGCAGCTCCTCACCGAGATACGCTTCCACCACCGCAGGATCCTTGGCGACCTTGCGCGGATCGCCGTCCGCGATCTTTTCGCCCTGGTGCAGCACCGCGACGCGCTCGACGTAGTTCATCAGCACGCGCACCGCGTGCTCGATCCAGATCACCGCGAGGCCCAGTTCGTCGCGCACGCGACGGATCAGTTGCGCGGTCGCGTCCACTTCCGCGTGCGTTAGGCCCGCCGCGACTTCATCGAGCAGCAGCACCCGCGGCCGCGTGGCCAGCGCCATGCCGATTTCGAGCAGCCGCTGCCGCGCCGGCGTCAGGCCGCCTGCCGGCACCCCTGCCGCGTTGCCCAGCCCGAGCAGTTCCAGGATGGCGGCCGGATTGTCGAAGGCATCGCGCGCATGCCGGCGTTTCCGTCCCGCGAACGCCAGGCCGAAGCGCACGTTGTCGCCCGCGCTCATGTCGCGGAACACGCGTGGTGTCTGGAAGGTGCGCGCAACGCCATGGTTGGCGAATTCATTAGCGGCGCGGCCGGTGAGGTCCTCGCCGGCCACCAGCAGCCGGCCCTCGGTCGGCGCAAGTACACCCGACAGCGCGTGGAAGAAGGTGGTCTTGCCGGCGCCGTTCGGGCCGATCACGCCGACCAGCTCGCCTGGATGGACGTCGAGATCGACGCCATTTACCGCGATCAGGCCACCGAATCGCACCGTGACGCCACGCGCCGAGATCAGGGGTTCACGCATTGGGTTTCCACGCGCGACGGAAAAGCGACGCCATGCCGCCGGGCAGGTACAGCACCAGCAGGATCAACAGCACGCCGAGGGTAATCAGGTAGGCATAGGGAAATTGCAGCCGCAGCATCTCGGTCATCACGCTGAATATCACCGCCGATGCGATCGGTCCGATCAGTGTCTGCGCGCCGCCGATCATGGCGATCAGCACGGTCTGGAAACCGATGAACGGATTGAATACCGAGGCCGGCTCGATGTAGGTCCAGCGCACGGCCATCGCCGCGCCGAGCGCACCGGCAAAGAATGCCGCGAGCGCAAAAGCGAGGATCTTGGTTCGGCGCGTATTGACGCCCAGCGTCTGCGCGCGCTCCTCGTCCGCGCCGATGCCGGCGAGCGCGAGGCCGAAGCGGCTGGCGCGCACCGTGGCGCAGACCGCGACTGCCAGGAAGGCCAACAGCAGCACGGTGAGATACACGTCGATCGATTCGGGCGGGTCGGCGATCACCCGGCCCACCGTCTTGGCGTAGGTTTTCTCGGCATAGGTGATGGCGTGGCGCACCAGCTCGCCCAGGCCGAAGGTAAGCACCGCGAAATACGCGCCGCGCAGGTGCAGTACCGCCGCGCCCACCAACGCCGCGAATGCTGCAGCGACGAGGCCGCCCAGCGGCACGACGACCGCGTAGGGCAGAGATTCGAAGCCCCAGGCGGTGACATAGGCACCGATGCCGAAGAATGCGGACGTGGCGAGCGACAGGTAATTGGTCGCGCCGGAAAACATCGACCAGCTCACCGCAAGCCCCACGTAAAGTAGGCAGGTCAACGCCAGCGACAGCATGAAGTCGGACGCGAGCCAGGGCAGCGTTGCCAGCGCGGTGCTTGCGGCGACAAGCAGGACAAGGATGCGGCGCAGGTCCGTGCTCATCTGGCAAACAATCCCTTGGGACGCGCCAGAAGCACGCCAATGAACACGCCGTACGAGAGCAACATCTTCAGCGAAGGGCTGGTGAAGTGCATGCCGAAGGCTTCGACCAGTCCGAGCAACAGCCCGCCGGCCAGGCAGCCGGCTGCACTGCCCAGGCCGCCCAGCGTGATCACGATCAGCGCGGTTACCGTATAGGGCTCGCCCATGCCCGGCGTGATCTCGTAGATCATCGACAGCAGCGCGCCGGCGACACCCGCCAGCGCCAGCCCGAGGCCGAACACCGCGGGATGCAGTACGCGGGTGTCGATGCCTACCAGCTGCGCACCCGCGGGCGACTGCATCATTGCGCGCACCGCCTTGCCGAGCATGGTCCAGCGCAGCAGCGCGAGCATCGAAAGGCTCGCCACCATCGCGAAGCCGAAAGCGAGCAGGCTGTTGCCGGCGAAGCGCGCACCCGCGATCTGCACTGGATCGGAAAGATAGGAATAGCCGCGCATGTCCGCGCCCCAGGCAAGGTAGGCCGCGTTCTGCACCAGGTACATGAGGCCGAAGCCGATCAAGAGGCTCCTCGCCTCGATCACCTCGACCGACGGCGAAGTGCGCACGATGCGCTGGAAGCAGAGCCGGTACACGGCCAGGCCGAGGACGAACAGCAGAATCGCGACCACCGGCAGGAACGCCACGGGATCGACGCCGAATACCGTGTGCGCGAGCCAGGTGAGGTAGGCGCCCAGCATCAGGAATTCGCCGTGCGAGATGTTCATCACGCGCATCAGGCCGTACTGCAGGTTCAGGCCGAGCGCGACCAATGCGTAGATGCCCCCGGTGATGAGGCCGGTGGCGACCAGTTCAATCCAGAACGTCATCGGGGAAAATAAAACGGCCCCGCGAGCACTAAGACGCCGCGCATGCGCGGCGTCCCAAAGGCGCGCGGAGCCGTGGTTCGTCGCCGGTTAGATTATTTCCAGGCGGGCTTGGGGAACAGCGACGGGCCGGTCGCGTTCTGCGGCGGCCACACCACCTCGAACTCGCCGCCGCTCCACTGGCTCACCACGCCGGGCGTGGAAATGTTCTCGCCATTGCGGAAGCGGATCTTGCCGATCACCGTATCGAACTCCGCCGAGGCGATGTGATCGCGCAGCGCCTTGCGGTCGAGGCCGACTTTCTCCACCGACTGCTGCAGGATCTGCAGACCCGCCCAGGCATGCGCGCTCGCCCAGCGGTCGGGTTCCTTCTTCCAGCGCGCCACGTGCGCGTCGAAATAGGCCTTGGCCTGCGGGCTCATCTTCGGATTCCAGGTGCCGAGGCCCATCACGCCTTCAGCCATCGGACCCATCTTGTCGCGATAGACCGGAAACGCGGTGCCAACCGCGGCGTAGAACACCTTGGGATTGAAGCCGATCGCCTTGGCTTGTCCCGTGACGAGGAAGGTATCGGGCGGGTAGGACAGGCTGATGAAGGCGTCCGGGTTCTTTGCCTTGATGTCGTTCAGCACCGGCTGCAGGTCCTTCACGCCCAGCGGATAGCTTTTCTTCTCGATGATCTGGATGTTCTTCGCCTTCAGCGATTTCTCCAGCGCGCTGGCCTGCTCCAGGCCGAACAGCTCGTCGACGTGGATAAACGCGACCGTCTTGATGCTGCGCGCGGCGAGGTACTCGGCGAGCGCGTCCATCATCCGGTCGGGCTGCTGCAGCAGTGCGAAGAAGTACGGATTCTTCATCTCCAGCAGCTTGCGGCCGGTGGCGGTGGGCGCCAGCATCGGGTAGCCGTGCTTCTGCACCAGCGGCATCACCGCGAAGTTGGCACCGGTGCCCCAGGGCGGCAGGATCAGGTCGACCTTGTCGCTGGTCATCAGCTTTTCATAGGTGCGCACCATCGTCTCGGCTTCGCTGCGGTCGTCGAAGCCGATCAGCTCGACCTTGCGCTTCTTGCCCTTGACGCTGAGGCCGCCGGCGGCGTTGACCTGCTCCGCCCACATGATGTAGTTCGGCTCCTGCGAGACTTGGGCGCCGGCCGACCAGGGTCCGGTGCGGGCAATGGCGTAGCCGATTCTGACAGGCGAGTCCTGCGCGAGCGCTGGTGCGAGCATGGCGGCAGACAGCGCCGCCGCAATCGCCTTGATCGCGGATGTCCAGTTCATGAGTTTCCCTCCTCCGGGTCAATAAAACCTGAATGCTTTCAAGGCACTCTACGCAGCCCGGCGCCAATGTCAAGAGGATTGGTTTGGGTCCCAAACAATTGGTCTGGCAATCCCCAGGGCTGGGCCGCACGCCTAGAACCCGTTGAACCCCGCAATCACGGGCGCGTGGTCGGACGGCCGTTCGAGCTTGCGCGGCTCTTTGTCTACAGCGCAGGCCGTGCAGCGGCGTGCCAGCGCCGCTGAGACAAGGATCTGGTCGATGCGCAGTCCCGCGTTGCGGCGAAAGCCCATCATCCGGTAGTCCCACCAGGAATAGATTTTTTCCGGCTGCTCGAACAGCCGGAATGCGTCCTGGAGGCCCAGGTCCAGCAGCGCGCGCCACGCCGCGCGCTCGGGTTCGGAGACGTGCACCTGGCCTTCCCAGGCCTTCGGGTCGTGCACGTCACGGTCCTCGGGCGCCACGTTGAAATCGCCGGCCACTGCGAGCTGCGGGTGGCGCGCCAATTCACCCGCGAGGTACTCCTTCAACGCCGCGAACCAGCGCAGCTTGTAGTCGTACTTTTCGCTGCCCACCGCCTGGCCGTTGGGGCAATAGACGCAGATCGCGCGGACACCGCCGACCGTCGCGGCGATGACGCGCTTCTGCTCGTCGGCGAAGCCCGGCATGCCCGCGCTCACGTCCGACAGCCCGGCGCGTGCAAGGATCGCGACGCCGTTGTAGGTCTTCTGTCCGGAGCATGCGGCCTGGTATCCCGCGGTCTCCAGTTCGGCGCGCGGAAACTTCGCGTCCTCGAGCTTGAGTTCCTGCAGGCAGACGATGTCGGGCTGCGCTTTCCCCAGCCAGTCGGTGAGATGTGGCAGGCGGACCTTCAGGGAATTGACGTTCCAGGTCGCGAGTTTCATCGCGGGAACGCCAAGCCGGTCACGCGGGCGTCATGCCGCTATGCCTGAGCAGCGCATCGACGCTCGGCTCACGCCCGCGGAAGGCGCGGAAAGACTCGGCCGCCGGCCGGCTGCCGCCAACGGCGAGGATTTCGTCGCGGAACCGGCGCCCGGCTTCCGGATTGAGCACGCCTTGTTCTTCGAACAGGCTGTAGGCGTCGGCCGAGAGAACCTCGGCCCATTTGTAGCTGTAGTAGCCCGCGGCATAGCCCCCGCCGAAGATGTGCGAGAAGCTGTTCGGAAACCGGTTCCATGCGGGCGGCGTCAGCACCGCCACCTCGCGGCGCACGTCGTCGAGCAGGTCCTGCACGCTGCGCTTGCCCGAGGGGTCGAAGTCGTCGTGCAGGCGCATGTCAAACAGCGAGAATTCGAGCTGGCGCAGCATGTCGAGCCCGGACTGGAAGTTCTTTGCCGCCAGCATCTTGTCGAACAAGGCGCGCGGCAGGGGCTCGCCGGTGTCCACGTGCCGCGTCATATGGCGCAGCACATCCCATTCCCAGCAGAAATTCTCCATGAACTGGCTCGGCAGCTCGACCGCGTCCCATTCCACGCCGTTGATGCCCGCCACGCCGAGGTCCTCGACGCGCGTTAGCATATGGTGCAGGCCGTGGCCGAACTCGTGAAACAGCGTGATCACGTCGTCGTGCGTGAAGAGGGCAGGCTTGTCGCCAACCGGCCGCGAGAAATTGCAGTTGAGGTAGGTGAGCGGAATCTGGATGCTATCGCCGCGCCGTTTGCGGGATATGGCGCCGTCCATCCAGGCGCCGCCGCGCTTGGTATCGCGCGCGTACAGGTCGAGGTAGAACCGCCCGATCGGCTCGCCCGCATTGCCACCCGCGTCACTGCGGATCTCGAAGAACCGGACGTCCTCGTGCCACACGGGCGCCTTCGATTCGACGATGCGAATGCCGTAAAGCGTCTCGACGAGTTTGAACAGGCCCGGAATCACCTGTGTCTCCGGGAAGTACTGCTTCACTTCCTGGTCGGAAAACGCGTAGCGCCGGATACGCAGCTTCTCCGCGGCATAGCCGAGGTCCCAGGATTGCAGGTTCTCGAGGCCCAGTTCCGCAGCGGCGAACCGCTTCAGTTCGGCCAGGTCTTTTTCGGCAAAGGGGCGGGCGCGGCGCGCGAGGTCGCCCAGGAACTCGAGCACTTGCCGCGGCGAATCCGCCATCTTGGGAACCAGCGACACCTGTGCGAAGTTGTCGTATCCGAGCATCGTCGCGTCCTCCCGCCGCAGCTTGAGCATGCGTGCGATCAGCGGAGTGTTGTCCAGTTCCGCCGTGCCGAACTCCGAGGCGCGCGTGGCGCTCGCCCGGTACAGCGTCTCGCGCAGCGACCGGTCGTCCGCGTACTGCATCACCGGCCAGTACGAAGGCATGTGCAGCGTGAACTGCCAGCCTTCCTTCCCGTCCTTCGCTGCAGCCTCGCGCGCGGCCAGCAGCGCGTCCGCGGGGATGCCGGCGAGGCGCTTCTCGTCCTCGACCAGCAGCTTGAAAGCCTTGGTCGCATCCAGCACGTTTTCGGAAAATTTCGCCGCCAGGGACGCCAGCTCCTCCTGGATCGTCGCGTAGCGCGGCTTGAGTTCCGCCGGCAGCTCCGCACCGCTCAAGCGAAAGTCACGGATCGCGTTTTCGACGGATTTCTTGCGTGAGGGTGACAGCCGCGCGAATTCTGGCGAAGCAGCGAGCGTCTTGTAGCGTTCGAAGCGCACTGTGTCCTGGCCGAGTTCGGTCCAGTACTGGGTGATCTTCGGCAGTGTGGCGTTGTACGCATTGCGCAGCGAAGGACTGTCGAGCACGGCGTGCAGATGCTCGACCTGGCCCCAGGCCCGGGCGAGACGCTCGTTTGCATCCTCCATCGGCGCGACGAATTCGTCCCAGGTCGGCGGCGCGGCGTTGGTTTGCGCCTTTGCCGCGCGCGCTTCCTCGATCAAGTCCCCGATCGCTGGCGCGACATGGTCGGGCGTGATGTCCGCAAAACGCGGCAGTCCGGAAAAATCGAGAAGTGGGTTATCCAACGGGTTTTCCAAGTGATAGCTCCGCTGCACGAACCGTATTTGCCATCAGCATCGCCACCGTCATCGGTCCGACGCCGCCGGGGACGGGCGTAATCGCGCCCGCCACGTCCTTTACACCCGCGAAATCCACATCGCCCGCAAGCTTACCGTTCGCCAGCCGGTTGATGCCCACGTCGATGACGCAGGCGCCCGGCTTGACCATCGGCGCGGTGATCATGCCCGCTTTGCCCACGGCGGCGACGAGGATATCGGCCTGCCGCGTGACATTGGCGAGATCCGCGGTCTTCGAGTGGCAGATGGTGACGGTGGCGTCTTTTTGCAAGAGCAGCAGCGCCAGCGGCTTGCCGACGATGGTGGAGCGCCCGACGATCACCGCACTGCGTCCAGCGAGGGGTACAGCGGCGTGCTCGAGCAGCCGCATCACCCCCGCCGGGGTGCCAGGCACGAATCCGGGGCGGCCTTGCACCAGGGCGCCCAGATTCGCGGCATGGAATCCGTCGACATCTTTCAGGGGCGAGATCGCCGCAAGAATCCGGTCCGCATCCAGCGGCTTGGGCAGGGGCAGCTGCACCAAGATGCCGTGGATCAAGCGGTCGGAATTCAGTTCCGCAATGCAATCGAGCAGCTGTGCTTCTGATGTGCTTGCCGGCAGCTCGCGGTGCACCGAGCGAATACCGGCTTCATCGCAGGCGCGGACCTTGTTTCGTATGTAGACGCGCGAGGCGGGATCGTCGCCCACCAGCACGGCAGCAAGCCCGGGCTGCACGCCGCGGGCGCGGAGCGAGGAAACCGAAATTTTCAGCGACGCGCGCAGCGTCGCCGCGAGCGTTTTCCCGTCGATCAGCAATGCGGGCATGGCATACTATAAATCACCCCTCAATTGCATTTCGAAGCACAGGCCACAAGCCCAAGCCGGAGGAAAGCCATGTCCGCCGTTCCACAACAACCCGCGGCCAACGACCCCGACAGCCTCGAAACCCAGGAATGGCTCGACGCACTCGAGTCGGTGCTGGAGCGCGAGGGCGGCGAGCGCGCCCATTACCTGATCGAGAAGCTGGCCGAAAAGGCGCGCACCTCGGGCGTCACGGTGCCTTACAGCCCGTACACGCCGTACGTGAACACGATCCCGGCGCACATGGAAGAGCGCTCGCCGGGCGATCCGGCGCTCGAAGAACGCATCCGCTCCTATTGCAGATGGAACGCAATGGTGATGGTGGCGCGCGCCAACAAGAACGACGACGAGTTGGGCGGCCACATCGCCAGCTTCGCGTCGGTGGGCACCCTGTTTGGCATCGGCCAGAACCATTTCTGGAATGCTCCGCATGAGGGCCACGGCGGCGACCTGGTGTACTTCCAGGGCCATTCTTCGCCCGGCATCTACGCGCGCGGACTTCTGGAGGGGCGTTTCACCGAGGAGCAGTTGCTTGATTTCCGCCGCGAGGTGGACGGCAAAGGCGTGTCCTCCTATCCACATCCCTGGCTGATGCCGGATTTTTGGCAGTTCCCGACGGTGTCGATGGGCCTGGGCCCGATCCAGGCGATCTACATGGCGCGCTACCTGAAATACCTGCAGGCGCGCGGGCACGCGCAGACCGAGAACCGCAAAGTCTGGGTGTTCTGCGGCGACGGCGAGATGGACGAGCCTGAGTCGCTGGGCGCGATCGGCATGGCGGCGCGCGAGAAGCTCGACAACCTGATTTTCATCGTCAACTGCAACCTGCAGCGCCTGGACGGCCCGGTGCGCGGCAATGGCAAGATCATCCAGGAGCTCGAAGGTGAATTCCGCGGCTCGGGCTGGAACGTCATCAAGCTGATCTGGGGCGGCTACTGGGATGCGCTGCTGGCGCGCGACAAGGAAGGCCACTTGCGCCAGATCATGGAAGACACGGTCGACGGCGAGTACCAGAACTTCAAGGCCAACGACGGCGCCTTCGTGCGCAAGCACTTTTTCGGCAAGCATCCCAAGGTGGCGGAGATGGTCTCGCGCATGAGCGACGAGGACATCTGGCGCCTGAACCGCGGCGGCCACGACCCGCACAAGATCTACGCCGCCTATGCGGCGGCGGTAAAGCACAAGGGCCAGCCGACGGTGATTCTGGCCAAGACCATCAAGGGCTACGGCTTGGGCAAGCAGGGCCAGGCGAAGAACCCGACGCACCAGCTGAAGAAGGTGGACCTCGCGACCATCCGCGAGATGCGCGACCGCTTCAACGTGCCGATCCCGGACGACCAGCTGGAAAAGCTGCCCTT
>Ga0315910_10004241_pt1 | contig 12019 bp, 12 predicted proteins | sample EdamamesoilMG_FD_204470 | JGI IMG/M metagenome (GOLD analysis project Ga0315910, IMG submission 204470) | Garden soil microbial communities collected in Santa Monica, California, United States - Edamame soil | ecosystem: Environmental > Terrestrial > Soil > Garden | place: USA: California... | reverse complement strand
TGCGTGCGCGGCGCGATACGCAAGCCGCTGGCTTCGCGAGTGAGCGCAACACGGCGCACGGATTCATGCGGATGCGCTGCACGTTGCGCGGTTTCTGTGGCGCGAGCGGCGTCGCTCAACTGTTCATAGCGCGCGAAAATGTCGTCGACTGTCGCATGCAAAAAAATCGCGTAACGACGCAAATGGCCTTTGGCGAATACCGGTGCGCCGAATTCGGCGAAACGATTGCCCTCGATAGCTTCGATGGCTTGGCGGCTCAGATGCAATTCGTCGGCAACTTGCTGCAGTGAACGCCCTTGCCGTTCGCGTTCCTGACGAAGAAACCCGCCCGGGGTTGCGCTATCGAGCGTTGCCGATGCGCCCAGCAAAATCTTGGCGTCGATACCCGCGGTCATGTCGCTCTGCGATGCGCGCGCATCTTCACTTGAAGAGTCGCCCGGCGCTTTCTCGCCGGGAGCTCGGTGTTCGGGCGCAAATTCCATGATAGTTAGCGCGCAGGTTTCGTCACGCTGGTGGGCGGCGGCGTCCGCGACGGCGGCGTAGGTGTTTGCGGCGCCGCGGAAGGCCGCTGTTGCTCGGACTCCCGCAATTGACGCGCTTCATCCGAAGTAGGAAATTCGCTGCGCAAACGGCGCGCATAGTCGCCCGCCAACGCATAATTGGCCAACGCGCGTTCGATGCGAACTCCCAACCATAGCGATGTGGCGTTCGCCGGCGCGGCCGCGGTGGCACGCTCCAAAAATGCGCGCGCAGTGAGCGGCTGATTTTGCTTCAACTGCAACTCGGCCAACTCCAAAAGCGCGGGAGCGAAACGCGGCTGCACTTTTACGGCTTGACGGAAATGCGTTTCGGCCCGCTTTAAGTCACCTGCATCGCGTGCGCAATAGCCCGCATTGAGGTAGGAGGCTTCGGGTGTCTTGTAAAGCGGGTCGGAGGCGGACTCCAACGCAAGTTTTTCGCCGCGCGCATATTTTTTCGTGGAGCACAAAAACACCGCGTACGCGTTGCGGAGCTCGGCGTTCTTTTCGTCCAACGACACTGCGCGGCTGAAATAATTATCGGCTTTGTCGTTTTCACCCAAGCGTTGGTGCAGCAACCCCAACACCATGTTTGTCTGCGCGTTACGCGGATCCTGCTCTAGCGCGCGCTCGAGCTTTTCTTTCGCCATTTGCAGCTTGCCTTGCCGAAAATAGTCGGCGCCAAGCTGCAGGTTGTAGGTAGCGGCTTGTTCGCGCTGGCTTTGATCGACGACGGTTTTGCTGTCGCCGGCGCATGCGGATAACAGCACGCAGGTAATGGCCGTAAACATCGACGACGACCGCAACGTACGCATTAACGCGATGCTCCAGTTTGAACGGCGACGTCGAAATGTTTTGAACCCAAACGCGCGCCGAGCCGACTGACGGTCCGATCTTGCACCCGGCCCACCAACTGTCCGCAGGCCGCGTCGATGTCGTCGCCGCGGGTGCGCCGAGTGGTCGCGATGACACCGTGCGAGTTCAAGATATCGCGGAAACGCTCGATGACCGGCGCGGGCGAACGCTTGTACTGCGTATTCGGAAATGGATTGAAAGGAATCAAGTTAACTTTCGCCGGGTGACCTTTCAGTAATTTAACCAACTCGAACGCGTGCTCCGGCCGGTCGTTTATGCCGTCCAACATGACGTATTCGAAGGTGATGCTGCGCGCATTCTGCTTTTGCAGATATTGCCAGCACGCATCCAGTAACTCGGCAATTGGATGCTTGCGGTTGATGGGCACTAGCTGATCGCGCAACGCATCGTTGGGTGCATGTAAAGACACCGCCAACGCGCAATTGGTTTCCTCGGCGAGCTTCAACATTTGCGGCACAAGCCCGGATGTGCTGATGGTCACGCGGCGACGCGAAATATCGAAACCCAAATCGTCTTTCAAGATTTCGGTGGCTGGCAGCACATTGCGATAATTCGCCAGCGGCTCACCCATGCCCATGAACACGATGTTGGTGATGAGGCGCGGGGCTTGGGGCTTGGGGCCCGGGGCTTGGATAAGATTTGAGTCGTCATCCGCTGCTTGGGATTCATCGATCGGCGGCACTGACAGCTCGCGTAGCTCGCGAGTGGCCAGCCACACTTGGCCGACGATTTCGGCGGCTGTGAGATTGCGGTTAAAACCTTGCTGAGCCGTGGAGCAGAACGTGCAATCCATGGCGCAGCCCACTTGCGACGAAATGCACAACGTCCCGCGGCCAGGTTCGGGGATGTACACCATCTCGATAGACTGCCGGGGGTCGAACTCTCCGCCGGCCGCCGGCTTCGCGCCGTCAACCGAAAGCAGCCATTTACGCGTGCCGTCCGCGGATACCTGCCGCAACTGCACGGCAGGAGTACGCACCTCGGCCACGTCGCTCAAGCGTTCGCGGAACGACTTGGCAAGATCGGTCATCTTGGAAATATCGCCCTCACCGTGCTTGTACAACCACTTAAGTAGTTGTCGTGCGCGGAACGGCTTCTCGCCCATCCCCGCCACGAACGACTCCAGCTCGGCGCGTGTAAGGCCGAGAAGGTTGGTTTTGGTGGCGGCAGTGGTCATATATTTCGCAACAGTCGAGACGCGAGACGCGAAACGCGGAACCGCGGAGCGTTCTTAGCGCGTCCCTTGTCCCGAGTCACGTGTCCCGTTGACCTCATCGCAGCTTCAACGCGTCCGCGGACACAGATCCGAGGCGGCAAAGAAGAAAGCGATCTCCACGGCGGCGTTTTCTGCGCTGTCGGACCCGTGAACCACGTTTTCCTCGATGCTGGACGCTAAATCCGCGCGGATAGTTCCCGGAGCCGCCTTCTTGGGATCTGTAGCACCCATCAGCTCGCGGTGCTTGGCGACGGCATTTTCGCCTTCCAGCACTTGGGCGATGACCGGGCCGGACGTCATGTACTTAACCAGGTCCTTAAAGAACGGACGCTCGCGATGCACGGCATAAAAGCCCTCGGCTTGGCGCTGGGTCAAATGAACCATCCGAGCGGCCACAATCTTCAAACCCGCTTGCTCAAAACGGCGATAGACCTCGCCAATCAGGTTCTTTTGAACACCATCGGGCTTCACAATGGAAAAAGTGCGTTCGAGCGCCATGGAAACGTCATCCTCGGGACAAAAATAGATAAAAACCGCGTAACCGCGGGGGCCTGGAAGCGCGGCAGTGTATCGGGGCGGGGGGAGTAAGGAAAGGCGCTGGATAAGCCCCTTGGGCCAGAGTAACTAGGCTCTAGCTACTAGGCGCTAGCCAGAGCCTGCTTCCGACAGATTCAGCTGCCTTTTCTGGCTAGCGACTAGTGCCTAGCACCTAGTGCCCGGTCTCAGACCGTAAAACTCTCCCCACACCCGCATTCCCCCTTAACGTTGGGATTGCGGAAGCGGAAAGCTTCGTTTAGGCCCTGTTTGACGAAATCTACCTGAGTACCGTCGATGTAGCTCAGGCTTTTGCGGTCCACAATGACTTTTACACCTTGGTCCTCAAACACCACATCGTCCTGCTGCAATTCGTCGGCGTAATTCACTACGTACGCATAGCCCGAACAACCCGTGGACTTCACGCCCAGACGCAGACCCAAACCGTGACCACGATTGGCCAGAAAGGTTTTCACTCGAGTCACTGCAGACGGTGTCAACGAAATTGCCATGGCGAGCACATCAAACTTTGAGTAGGCCGATATTGCACCCGATGGAATAGACGATACACCAAGCGCTTCACAGGATTCATAGCGAAGACTTATATATCGGTAAGGACCTTGTACCGCAGGCTACGTACGTGCTGCCGCCGCTTTTAGCGCCATGCGCATGGCGTCCTCAACCACCAACAAGCGGCCCCGTTTCTCCGGCGGCACGCCCAAGACCTGCTCGGCCTCGCGCCACCCTACCTGCTCCGCGTCGGAGCTCTTAAGGCCCCTTACGCGCTGCGCCCACCATGAGGCGGCGGCGATCGAATGAGGGCAGCCGTAGGCTTGAAAACTGGTTGCTTGGATACGCCCGCCGGCACACTTAAGCCAAAACTGCACATCCACTCCGCGGCCCGGCTCCCCGGCTCGCCCAATAAACACGTCTGTCGCGTCCGCCATTTTTCCAGCGTGCGGGCGCCGGTCGAATAGGTCCAGCACCAGACTGTTGTAATCCAGACTTGTCTGACTCATGGCACCAACTCTCGCAGGCGCGGCAACTCGCGGCCGATGACGGCCAACGCGACGTCGATTTCCGCCATTGTTGTAAAGCGCCCGAGACTAAAGCGCACAGAACTGTTCGCGAGTTGATCGGAACGGCCCAAAGCCCGCAGCACGTACGACGCCTCTTCCGACGCCGACGAACAGGCCGACCCAGAAGACACGGCTAAATCGCGAATGGCCAAGTACAAACTTTCACCTTCGACACCGTGATAAGCGACATTGAGAATGCCGGGCAAACATTGAGTGGGATGACCGTTTAGTTCGACACCCCCGAGGGCTTGCATCCCATTCCACAAGCGCTTGCGCAATTCGAAGATGCGCTGCGTATCGGCCTCGCGATCGGCACCGGCCAAGTCGCAGGCCAAACCGAACCCGACAATTTGATGCACCGGCAGCGTCCCGGACCGCAACCCGTGTTCTTGACCGCCGCCGAACACCAAAGGTCGTAGTCCAATAGGCGGTTTGGGCCGCACATACAACGCGCCCACACCTTTGGGGCCGTACATTTTGTGTGCGGTTACGGAGAGCAAATCGATTTGCATCGCTTCGACGTTGATGGGTAATTTGCCGAGGCTTTGCGCTGCATCGACATGCAATAACACACCTCGCTCGCGACACACGCGGCCCACCGCACCTACATCCTGGACGACGCCGATTTCGTTATTCACATGCATTAGCGATACGAGCAACGTATCGTCGCGCAGCGCGCCCGTCACTTGTTCCGCGTGCACTATTCCCGCGACGTCCGGTTTGAGATAGGTCACCTCGAATCCTTCGCGTTCGAGTTGCTGCATCGGGCCGAGCACGGCCTTGTGTTCGGTGCGGCTGGTGATCAAATGTCGTTTGCCGGTTTTGTCGCCGGCGGATTGAAAACGAGCCACACCCAGAATGGCCAAGTTATTCGACTCGGTCGCGCCCGACGTAAACAAAATGGCTTCCGGACGCGCCGCGATTAGGTTGGCAACTTGCGCTCGTCCCGCTTCCACCCACTCGCGCGCGCGTCGACCGTAGCTGTGACCCACCGACGACGGATTGCCGTGACCGCCCGCAGCCGTGAGCACTTGACTCATCGGCACAGCCACGCGCGGATCCAACGGCGTGGTCGCGGCATTGTCGAGGTATACCGGCAGTTCGATGCTCATGAAGCGGGTTCCTGGCGCTGACCGGCGGGACGGCGTTTCGACTGCACTGCAGTCAGAATGCCGCGCAAAATATTCATCTCATTTTGATCCAATTGCGCGCGATTAAACAACCGTCGAATCCGCGCCATTAGATGACCGCCGCCGGTGCGATCTTGAAAGTCGATCTCTTGCAGCACCCGCTCGATGTGCTCGTACAGGCGCACCATTTCATCGTTAGTGGCCAATGGCACATCTCGCTCCGGCTGTGGCGGCGCGCCGTCGCGTTGTGCCAGCCAAATTTCATACGCAAGTAATTGCACGGCCATCGCTACGTTCAACGAAGCGTACCCGGGATGCGTCGGAATGGTCACCAACAGATTACAAAGCCGCAGCTCGTCATTCGTCAGTCCGGTCCGTTCGGCACCGAAGACCAATGCCACATGACTTAATCGGGATGCGACGAGCATGCGCTGTGCGCATTCGCGCGGCTCCACCAAATCCCAGGGCAAATGCCGCTGACGCGCGCTGGTGCCCACCACCAGGCCGCAGTCGGCAATCGCGTCGGCGAATTGGGGGTGGATGGTAGCGTTATTCAAAACATCGTCGGCGCCGGAAGCGCGCGCATACGCTTCGCTACTGGGAAAATCCTGCGGCCGAACCAGGCGCAAATCGGTTAGCCCCATGTTTTTCATGGCGCGCGCGGTGGCGCCTATGTTGCCGGGGTGGCTGGTTTCAACGAGTACGATGCGAATGGACGGCATTTTGGTATTCTACGCGTCCTTGAAGCGACCGCTGCCGGTGCTTCCGCTCTTTCCCAATCCTGTTCGAGATGCATATGCAACCCATGCTCAACATCGCGGTGCGAGCCGCGCGCCGTGCAGGCGAACTCATCATCCGCAGCTTGAATCGCGTCCATCAATTGGACGTACGCAGCAAGGGCCGTAACGACTTCGTGACCGAGGTCGATACCGTCGTCGAACAGGACATCATTGCGACCATTCGCAAAACCTATCCCGATCACGGCTTCCTAGCCGAAGAAAGCGGCGCGCAACCCGACCGCAGCGGCCGCGACGAATTCGTTTGGATTATCGATCCGCTCGACGGCACGACGAATTTTCTACATGGCTTTCCGCAATTCGCGGTGTCGATGGCGCTGCAACGCCGCGGCAAAATCGAACACGCCGTGGTGTACGACCCGATGCGGCAAGAACTCTTCACCGCGTCGCGCGGCGACGGCGCACAACTCGACGGCAAGCGCATGCGCGTCAGCCGGCAGTTGGAACTAGAAGGCTCGTTGATCGGTACGGGCTTTCCGTATCGCGCGAACATGCAATGGCTCGACGCGTACATGCCGATGCTGAAATTGATGATGGAAAAAACGGCGGGACTGCGCCGTCCCGGCTCGGCGTCGTTGGATTTGGCTTACGTCGCTGCCGGACGTTTGGATGGCTTTTGGGAATTTGGTTTGGGCCCGTGGGACACCGCCGCCGGAACGCTGCTCATTACGGAGGCCGGCGGTATGGTCGGCACATTATCCGGCCACGAGTACAAACAAGAAGGTCACATTGTCGCCGGCACGCCGAAAGTGTACGCGGCGATTATCGATGCGATTCGGCCGTTTGTGCCCGAAGAGCTGCGCGGGTTTAGAAGCGAGACGCCCGCAGACGTCACGCTCACAAAACCCGCTCCTAAATGGCCCGCAGGTTAGATATTTATTTGGCGTGATGACTATGGCTGCGGCTGTACATGAAGTACACCGCAATGCCGATCACGGCCCAAATGCAGAACAGCTTGATGGTGTAGAGGCCAAGGCTGAAGAACAGCAAGGCGCAACCCGCCATGGCCAGCGGCCCCACTACCCACACGAACGGCACACGAAATGGGCGCGCACGATTGGGTTCGGTCTTACGCAACACCATCACGCCCAACCCCACCACGAAGAACGCGAACAAAGTACCCGAGTTGGATATATCGGCGAGCATATCCACCGGGAACACTGCGGCGAATAACGCAACCGCCACGCCGGTAATGATCGTAATGACATGGGGCGTGTGATAGCGCGGATGCACGCTCGATAGAACCGGCGGCAACAAACCGTCACGCGACATCGTAAATAGAATCCGGGTCTGGCCGAACATCATCATCAGCACCACGGACGGCAACGCGAGAATGGCGGCACCCGCTACTAGATCGCCCATCTGACCGAAACCCAATTCGCGCAAAACGAATGCCAGCGGTTCCTTCGATTGCGACAACACACCGCCCGGCTGTGCACCCATCGCGCCAATCGCCGTGTAAGCCACCAACAAATAGAACACCGTGCACACGCCTAGCGAGCCGATGAGTCCGATGGGAATGTTGCGATTGGGATTCTTGGTCTCCTCGGCCGCCGTCGACACGGCATCGAAGCCGACGTAAGCAAAGAAAATCGACGCTGCAGCGCCGAGCACGCCCACACCCGACAGCGGTGTACCCCAACCGTTGGGCAGCATCGGTTCAAAGTTCGCACCGTTAACGGCAGGAAACGCGAGCGCGATAAACGCAGTAAGGGCCACGATCTTCACCACCACAAGCACCGCAGTGAATTTAGCGCTTTTGGACGTGCCGATTACCAGCAGCCAAGTCACCAGTAAGGAAACCAAGAACGCGAGTAGGTTAAAGCCTCCGGAAGCGGTGGTACCGTCGGGCAGCGTAATCGTATCGGCCGGCCCGGCGGTGAGCGCCAGTGGCAGGCCCAAGTCGTGATTGCGCAGAAAGCCATTGACGTAACCGGACCAACCGACGGCGACAGCGCCGGCCGCCACTGCGTATTCGAGTATCAGCGCCCAGCCCACCAGCCAAGCGATGATTTCACCGAGTACAGCATAGGAATAGGTGTATGCGGAACCCGAGACCGGCACCATCGAAGAAATTTCCGAGTAGATCAACGCGGTGAGCAAGCACACCACACCGGAAATGATGAACGAGTACAACATGCCCGGCCCTGCCTTATTCGCGGCGACGGCCGTCAACACGAAAATGCCGGTGCCGATAATGGCCCCAACGCCGAGCATGGTGAGTGCAAAGGGTCCCAGCGAGCGATGCAGCGCCTTTTTCTCGGCGGTCGCTAGAATCTCGTCCATCGGTTTGATGCGCCAACCCATGCGAAATCTCCCGTATGTGGGCTTTATTGAATGTTTATTGCCCCGGCCCGCGTTAGCGCGAGGTGCGTCAACTGTAATCGCTTAACGGCGCGGCGGCTACTCGTCCATGCGCTTTCGCAAGACCACCGGCTCCGATTGAGCTTTATCGGCCGCGCGTTTGCGGAGCCGGATGTTGAGCGTTTCCACCGCGACCGAGAACGCCATAGCGAAGTAGATGTAGCCCTTGGGAATATGGAACCCAAAGCCTTCGCCGATCAATGCGACACCGATCAATATCAAGAACGACAGCGCCAGCATTTTGATCGTGGGATGACGGTCGACGAATTCGGAGATCGGCCCCGCCATCAGCATCATCATCAATACGGCAACGATCACAGCCGCGATCATCACTTCGACATGATCGACCATGCCCACGGCGGTAATGACCGAATCCAGAGAAAAAACGATGTCGATGATGGCAATCTGCGTAACCACCGACAAGAACGTCGCGTGCGCCTTCGTCGTATGCCCCGGCTCGACCCCTTCCAAACTGGTATGAATTTCCATCGTACTCTTGGCGAGCAGGAATAAGCCGCCGCCGATCAGAATCACGTCGCGCCCGGAAATGCCATGCGACCCGATGGTCACCAGATCGGCGGACAAGCCCATCACCCAAGTGAGCGACAGCAGCAGCAAGATACGCGTACCCATCGCCAAACCCAGGCCGATCGTGCGGCCGCGCGGTTGCTGCTCTTTCGGCAAACGCGCGACCAAAATGGAAATAAAAATAATATTGTCGATCCCGAGTACGATTTCGAGGGCGGTCAGCGTAACGAATGCCAGCCACACCTGAGGATCGGATAATAATTCCAGCATGACGCCACAACTCTACTTGGGTTTCTTCAACACCGAGGCCAACACACCCACCGCCAACAAGCCGAGGATCACCAGCAGCGAAATTAGATTCGGGATATGAATCTGGTGGTACACCAGCATGAGCTTCACGGCCACGAAGGCCAAAATGAAGACCAAGCTGATCTTTAGATAACGGAACATCGCCATTAAACCGGCAATGGCGAAGTACAACGACCGCAGCCCTAAAATCGCGAAGGCGTTCGATGTAAACACGATGAACGGATCCTGCGTCACCGCAAAGATGGCGGGAATCGAGTCGACCGCAAACACGACGTCGGCAAAGTCGACGAACACCAGCGTCACCAACAACGGCGTCGCGACCAGCTTGCCCTCTTCGCGGGCGAAAAAGCGATCGCCATGCATCTTGTCGGTAACGGGGAAGAGATATTTGATGAAGCGCACCAATGCACTCTTACCCGGGTCGTAGTCTTCGTCTTCGCGGAGCATGCGGGCAGCCGACACCAGCAAGATGATGCCGAATACATAGAACATCCAATCGAAGGAATGAATCAGCGCCGTGCCCAACGCAATCATCGCGCCGCGCAACACGATGGCACCGACAATGCCCCAGAAAAGCACGCGGTACTGCAGCGCGACCGGAATCTGCATGTAGGTAAAGATCAACGCGATAACGAAAATATTGTCGACGGAGAGCGACCACTCCAATACGTAACCGGTGACGTACTGCAGCCACGCGTCGCGGCCGGTACCCAAGGCATGCGTCTCGCCCCAGCCGAACCAGCCGTATTCGTACAATCCGAAGATCAAACCGCCGAAACTCAGCGCAACGGCAATCCATACCGCGGTCCAAGCCAATGCCTGGCGAACGTGTAACACTTTCGATTCGCGATGCAGGACACCCAAATCGAGCAGCAAAACGCCGGCGAATATCGCGAGGAAACCGATCCAAACCAGAATATTCATGGCGTCGAGGGCGCTGCGGCGACGCTAAGGCAAGGCATCCACTTCGTCTTTTTCTTCCGGCGGCGGCAAGATGTCGCGCAACGTCAGCTTCATATCCAAGGCCAGCGAACCCGCCACGAAGATGGAGGAATACGTACCGACGATCACGCCGACGATGATGGCCACCGAAAATCCTTTGAGCGCTTCGCCGCCGAATATATACAGCGATCCGACCACGAAGAGAGTGGAAAAGCTGGTCATCAAAGTACGCGATAAAGTTTGATTGATGGCGTTATTGACGATCTCGGCCGAGCTCGCCTTGCGTTGTATATGAAACACTTCGCGCACGCGGTCGAACACGACCACGGTGTCGTTAATGGAGTAACCGATGACGGCCAACACCGCGCCTAGAGCCGACAAATCGAAAGTAAGCTGCGTTGCCGCGAAAAAGCCGAGAATAACGATCGGGTCATGCATTGCGGCCACCACCGTACCGGTCGCCATTTTCTTTTCGAATCGGAAGCTCACGTAAATCAAAATCAGGATGAACGTAAACAACAACGCGAGGCCGCCCTTTTCAGCAAGTTCCTTGCCCACTTGCGGGCCCACTGCGTCAGTGCGCCGCAGTTCGACGCCCGGAGTATCTGCAAGCAGCGCATTCAAAATGGTTGCGCCCACCTTGTTGGTATCTTCGCCTTCGCGCGGCAATGTCCGCACGAGCAATTCCCGGTCGGTGCCGAACTGCGTCACTGCCGCATCTGGATAGCCTGCTTGATTCACCGCTTCGCGCGCCCGTTGCACGTCGACTGCGGCGGGGTAACTCAGCTCCAATACGACGCCGCCGGTGAAATCGATGCCCAAGTTCAATCCGCGGATTCCGACCAACGCAGCGGAGCCCACCATGAGCACGGCCGAGATGATGTAACACCAACGGCGATTCGCCATCAGCGGGATATTCGGTGTTTTCTTAAAAAATTCCATGCGAGTAACTCAACTGTTTTGTTTGGGGCGCGGCGGCTAGACGGGCAACGCAGCCAACCGTCGACGATTGCCCCAAATCACTTGAATCAATGCGCGGCTGCCCAAAATGGCAGTGAACATCGAAGTGGCGATACCGATCACCAACGTCACGGCAAAGCCCTTAACGGGCCCTGACCCCAGCGCAAATAGCACGATGCCTGCTATTAACGTCGTGATGTTGGAATCGGCAATCGCGGAAAACGCTTTGTCGAAACCGGCATGAATTGCCGCTTGCGGCGAGTTGCCGTTACGCAATTCCTCGCGAATACGCTCGTAGATAAGGACATTGGCATCGGCTGCCATACCCACCGTCAACACGATGCCGGCGATGCCGGGTAGCGACAATGCGGCCCCAACCAAGGACATAGCTGCGACCAACAACACCACGTTGGCGGTTAACACGACGCAGGCAATAACACCGAAAGCGCGGTAATACAGCATCATAAAGCCGAACGTCAGTCCCATGCCGATCAGCATTGCCTTCACGCCGTTGTCGATGTTGTCCTGCCCCAAGCTCGGTCCGACGGTGCGCTGCTCAACGATATCGATAGAGGTTGCCAACGAACCGGCCTTGAGCGTCAACGCTAAATCATGGGCTTCGGTAGCGGTAAAGCCGGTGATACGGAAGCTGGACGAAAGCACCGCTTGAATGGTCGGCGCGGTTACCACCGCTTCTTCAGTGCACCATTCGCGCTCGCGGGTACCGTTACATGCTTCGCCCGCCTCGATCCGTTTGCGCTCTTTA
>Ga0315910_10004240_pt1 | contig 12019 bp, 11 predicted proteins | sample EdamamesoilMG_FD_204470 | JGI IMG/M metagenome (GOLD analysis project Ga0315910, IMG submission 204470) | Garden soil microbial communities collected in Santa Monica, California, United States - Edamame soil | ecosystem: Environmental > Terrestrial > Soil > Garden | place: USA: California... | reverse complement strand
GGCAGCAAATGCCGTCGGCATCTGCACGCCGAAAACCTGGTACCCGCGCGAAGAGGCGGAACTGGCTGCGATCATGGAAGAGGCGCCGGGGGTCATCGTCAAGCCGCGGTCGCAGACCTTCTACGGCGCGCATGCCAAAGGCGAGCGGGCGACGAAGCTGGTTCAGTTGCGTCGCATCTGGAGTCGCTATCGGGGCTACGGATTCGCGAGGGAAGTCACCGAAAGCATGTCGGACGTCGAGCTTCCGATGGTCCAGGAGTACCTGCCGCTGACCGCCTCGCGCGTCGTGTCGATTTCAGGCTTTGCCGATACGTCCGGGAGAATCATCGCCAGCCGGGCGTCGTGCAAGGTCCTGCAAATGCCGCGGCGTGCCGGCGTCGGATTGTGTTTCGAGTCTGTCCGGACCGATCCGAAGCTGCAGCAATCGCTCGAGAACCTGTGTGCCCGGGTTGGTTACCACGGTGTGTTCGAGGCCGAGTTCGCGGAGCATGCAGGCAGGCACTTCCTCATCGATTTCAATCCCCGCTACTTCGGGCAGATGGGTTTCGACATCGCCCGCGGCATGCCATTGCCGTGGCTCGCACACCTGTTCTCGACAGGACAGGAGGATGAGGCACGACAACTCGCGGCGGGTCTTCGGGCGTCAGACGAACACGAGTACAGCGCCGACAGTCTCGCCCTGCGCTGGCATCTCTTCTTTGGTGGAATTCTCGGAAGAATCAGTGCCAGCGAGCGCCGTCACTGGAGGCAGTGGCTGTCGGCCCGGCCGGAGCAGTTCCACGATACGATCGCTTCAAGGCATGATCGCGGGCCTGCCATCGCGTCCGTCATCGGAAGGACGTGGAGCACTCTTGCGCACCCCCGGGCGTACTGGCGGTCTCTGCGCAACGTTGTCGCAGTCGTTTCGGTATTGCTGGCGGAGAATGCGGCGGACTATCTGACCTTGCTGGGTTGGTAGTCCAGAACGCGGCCGATCCTTCGTGGAACCTGGCTAGTCCACGTTGCGGAATTTCGCCGAGTTCCTGCCCATCAGCCCGAGAAGCAGCGAAGAGGGCAGCAACCTCGCTGCAAGGCACACCAGCTGGTAGCGCCAGCCCGGGACGCACAACACCTGACCTCTCTCGGCCGCCTCGATACCCGCACGCGCCACATCTTCCGCCCGCAGCCACACCCACGAGGGCAGCCGGTTCATCTTGGCGCGAGTGCCGGTCACATCATGGAACTCCGACCAGGTGAAGCCGGGGCACAGCGCGGTGACGTGCACCCGGCGGTCGGCATTCTCCAGTGCGAGTGATTCGCTGAACTTCACGAGGAATGCCTTGGCCGGCGCATAGAGCGTATGGCCGTCGGCGCCCGGGATCAGCGCGGCAACCGAAGATACGTTGAGAATGCGGCCGTCGTCGTGGGAACGGATATCCGGCAGCAGCCGCCAGGTGAGTTCACTGATGGCGCCGATCATCACCTGCAGGAATGCAGCATGCGTGTCCCAGTTGCTGTCCGGGTAGCGACCTGCCACCCCGTAACCCGCGTTGTTGACCAGAACGCGCACGCTGATGCCAAGCCTACGCAGTTCCTCCACGATACGGGCCGGGGCTGCCGCATCCGCCAGGTCCGCGGGCATCACGACCACCGGAACCTGCTGCGCCAGTTCTCCGGCGAGGCTTTGCAGGCGATCTTCGCGCCGCGCCGTGAGAACGAGTGGCACGCCGCGGCGTGCATACTCGCGCGCAATCGCGGCCCCGATGCCACTGGAAGCCCCGGTGACCAGCGCGTGTCCCTGCCGCACTATCTGGTTCATTTCCGGATGATACCGCCCACTGCACGGAGGCCATAACCATCAATTGACCACTGGTTGCCCACTCACCCGGGAACGGCATAGCCTTGTGGCCACGGGAGCCATCAGGAGAATTGCATGGTTCGCAGCCTGTCAGTCCGCGGTTCCGTATTCACGGCATGGCTGCTCGCTGCCAGCGCCGCCCTTGCCCACCACAGCGCAGCGATGTTCGACACCAGCCGCGAGATCATCGTCGAAGGCGTGGTCACCGAGTACTCGTGGAAGAACCCGCACAGCTACATGACCGTGCGCACCTCCGGCGGTCCGCTGGTACTGGAACTGGGGCCGCCGTCCACTCTCGGACCGCTCGGCCTGACACGCGATGCCATCCGCGTGGGCGATAACGTGCGGATACGCGCGCATCCGCCTCGACGTGGAACCATGGCCATGGGTCGCGAGTTGCTGCGCCCGGATGGCTCGACACTGCCCCTGATGATCAACGCCGGGACCAAGCGTCCCCTGCAGCGTCAGGCGACATCCATCGCAGGCACCTGGGTGCCCGAGGGCTTCTTCGGCTTCCTGCGCAGTCGCTCGGGCTGGTCGCTGACCGAGCGTGGTCGCGCCGCGCTGCAGGCCGCGGGCGGCGCGACCAGCACCCAGGACGAGTGCGTGCCGGTGGGCGCGCCGATGCTCATGCACTATCCCACGGCCAACCGGATCGAGATAGGACGGGACGTGGTGCGCATCCACGTGGACTGGATGGACGCCGAGCGCGTGGTATACCTGGATGGTCGCAAGCCGCCGGCGCAGGCAAAGCCCACGCTGCACGGGTTTTCGACGGGCCATTGGGACGGCGACACGCTGGTGGTGGAGACCACGCATTTTGCCGAGCACCGCGAGGGACTTGCCCTGGGCGTGCCCAGTGGCCCCCGCAAGCACCTCATCGAGCGGTTCTCCCTCACTCCGGATCGCAAGCAGCTTCGCTACGAGTTCGAGTTGGAGGATCCGGACTTCCTCGCGGCGCCTGTCAGGCAATCGCTGCTGTGGGACTACCAGCCGGACCTGCAGCCCTCGGGCGTGAAGTGTGATATTCAGTCGGCCAGCCGCCATCTGAAGCAGGAGTAGTCGCACCGCGACACGGGAGTTTGCATGAAGTGGTGGGTCGCAATCATCGGGGGGTGGTTGCCCATGGCCTCCTGGGCGCACCACTCGCTGGCCGGGCAGTTCGATGTGGCGAAGACCGTCGAGCTCACCGGGGTGGTGTCACGGGTGGAATGGGTGAACCCCCACACGTACGTATACCTGGACGTCGCCCAATCCGGCGGCGGAGTTCTCACCTACAAACTCGAATCCCTGCCGGTCGCGATGATGCGCAAGGCCGGTCTGTCGCGACAGGAGCTGATGGGCGAGGGCAAGGTGGTGAAGGTCACGGTGCACCCCGCGCGCAGTGGCGTACCCACGCTGGGCTATCTGGTGGTGCTGCGGTTCGCAGATGGCCGCGAGATCCAGTTTGCGCGCGTGCCGGGTGCGGAAGATCCTTCGGGGGGTGCGAAATGAAGCCATGCACGGTGATGTTCGCCGCCACTTTGGCAGCGACGAGCCTGCTGTCCCTGGCACAGACGCCCGTCGCTACGCCGCGCCTTCCTGACGGAAGGCCGGACCTCAACGGCACCTGGGACAACGGCGGCGGCATCGACTTCCTGCAGCCACAGCAGCGCGCCGATGGCTCGATCTGCATCAGCGGGTGTGCTCCGGGTCCGGCACCCGCCACTGGCCGCAGTGCGACGCCGTCCGCGCCCGACCGTCCGCGCTACCGGCCGGAGGTCTCCGCGCGCGTGGAAGACCTGCGCGCCCGCCAGCAGAAGGAAGATCCGGTGCTGCGCTGCCAGCCGCCGGGCGTGCCGCGCATCGGTCCGCCGGACAAGATCATGCAGACGGCGCGCGAAGTCGTGTTCCTGTACGAGGATGTGTCCGGGCCGTTCTTCCGTATCGTGCCGCTGCGCGCCAATGTGCGCCGCGGGGATGACAGCGAGAGCTACCTCGGTGATGCCACCGGCCGCTGGGAGAACGACACCCTCGTGGTCGAGAGCCGCAACTTCAACGACCTGACCTGGCTCACGGATGACGGAGCGTTCCATACGCCGGATCTCAAGGTCACCGAATGGCTCACGCGACGCGGCAACGAGATCGAGTACCGGGTGCGGGTGGAAGACCCCGCGGTGCTGGCCGAGCCGTGGCAGCCGCGGCCGCGCCGGATGGTGCTCACCGATATCGAGATGGCGGAGCCGGCGCCATGCGTGGAACAGGACCTCTCCCACATGATGGATGATTCCTTCCACGCCAATCCCCGCTGATCAGTGCGGGGTGATCCTGCCGTAGTAGGCCTCTTCATCAAGCCGGCGCTCACCGCGCGCCACGATGCAGGCTACTACCACGTCACCGGAAACGTTGACCGCCGTGCGGACCATGTCGAGGATTCGATCCACGCCCAGTATCAGCGCGATGCTCTCCACTGGCAGCCCCACCTGCAGAAGCACCATCGAGAGCATCACCACGCCCGCGCCCGGCACGCCGGCCGTACCGATGGCCGCGAGGGTGGCAGTGAGCACGACCATGGCGAGTTGTCCGGCGCCCAGGTCGATGCCGTGGATCTGCGCGATGAATACGGTCGCGATGCCCTGCATGATGGCCGTGCCATCCATGTTCAGCGTGGCTCCGCAGGACGCCGAGAAGGAGGCCAGCGAGGGGTCCACGCCCAGTCTGCGCATGGCCCGCATGCTCAGCGGAATGCTGGCATTGCTCGATGCCGTCGCGAAGGCGAACAACTGCAGCTCGCGGATACCGCGCAGCAGGGGCCGCGGGTTCAGGCCCGAAAGCACCTTGACGAGTGCGGGGTAGAAGAGGAAGGCGAATGCAAGCAGCGTGGCGACGGTCAGGAGCACGAATCTCACCAGCGGCAGCAGCACGGCCAGTCCCTCGTTCGCGAAGGTGCGTGCGATGAGGGCGAACACTCCAACCGGAGCGAGGCGCATCACGATGCCCACCAGCGTCATCATCACCGCGCTGGCATCCTCGATCACCGTGCGCAGCCGCCGGCCCTGATCCCCGGACAGGGTGAGGGCGACACCGAAAAGGATGGCGAACACGATCACGGGGATCATCTCGCCTGCCGAGAGGGCAGAGAAGATGTTGCGCGGAAACATGCCGACGAGGGTATCGATGAGGGAGGGGCGTGCCTGCGGCTGCCCGCTGGTCTGCGCCTGCAGAGAGATGCCCTCACCCGGCCGCACGACCAGCGCCACCAGCAGCGCAATGCTCACCGCCGTCGCAGTGGTGAACATGTAGAGGATCGCCGTCCGGACGCCGACGCGGCCCAGCTGGCGGACATTGTCGAGGCCGGCCGTGCCTGCGATCAGCGATGTCAGCACCAGCGGCACCACCAGCACCTGCAGCAGCCTCAGGAAGGCCTGCCCGACGACGAGCAATACGCCATTCGCGCCATGGCGGAGCAGGAATTCACCCGCGCGGGCGGTGGACGGAGTTTCCGCCAGCAGGTTGATGACGAGCCCGCAGGCGAGCCCGGCAAGCAGGCCGACCAGGATGTGTCGGGTGATCCGGTCGGTGGCCGGCGTGGCCATGTATTCGGCGGCCTGGGTGCTCATCGTCCTCGCTTCGGCCTGGATGACCGGTGACATAGTAGCGGTGAATTCCGCGGCCGGTGTCGCTGCTACCATCCGCGGGATCTTTATCGAGGACTTGCCGATGCGGGCGGACATGATGGCCGGCGCCACTTCTTCCGGACGCAGGCTGCTGAAACGTGCATTTTGCTGCGGGATCGTGGTGATTGCGCTGGTGGCGGCAGCCGAAGCGGGTCTGCGTCTGGCCGGATTCGGCGATCCCCCGCTGGCCGCCGTCGATCCTCGTATCGAGTACCTTCCGAAGCCCGGATCCTATCGGCGCTTCGGGAACCTCATCGCCATCAACCGCCATGGCATGCGCAGCGCCGACTGGGGTTCCAGCCTTCCGCCGCGTGAAGCGCATGTCGCGCTGTTCGGCGACAGTATCGTGTACGGCACGCATGCGCTGGATCAGTCACAGACCGTGGCCGCCCGGCTCCAGGCCACGCTGTCCGCGGGCAATGCGCGGCCTTTCGTCGTCAGTGCCATCGCGGCTTCCAGCTGGGGGCCCGCCAATCTGCTGGCATATTACGAGGAGAAGGGTCCGTTTCCGGGGCGGGTGGCCGTGCTGCTGCTTTCGTCGCACGACATCGACGATTACCCGACCTTTCGCAGCGAGGCGATTCCATACCGCACGCGCGCGCCTGCCTGCGCCCTGCATGATCTGATCCTCAGTGTTCGCGGCCGGGTGTCGGCGACCGAGCCTGTCGAAGGGCAGCTTGGGCAGACAGACCGCGAGCGATTGACCTCCCTTGCGATCAGCCAGCTGCTCGGCCTGCTGAGGCGGGATTTCGACCGCGTGCTGATGCTGTTTCATCCGGCGCTCGCCGAGCTTGAGGGAAGTCATCGCGCCGAAGCCCACTTCGCTGCCCTGGCTGCGCAATCCGGCGTGGAATTTGCTTCCCTGGGATCCACCTATGGCGCGGCCCGCGCCGCGGGGGCGTCTGTCTTCCTGGATGATCTTCACCTGGACGAACAGGGCACGCAGCTCGTGGCCCGGTGGCTGGCGGACTGGATGGCTGGCCGCTAGGCGTTGGCCGCGCGGCGGCCTATTCTGTACGCACGTCAACTGGCTTGGAGGCGTCCATGTCCATGCAGGCAAGCCGGATTTCCCGATCAACGCTGGCCGGACTTTCACGCCGGGGTTCCCGGGGCGTGCACTCGCGCCTCACTGTCCTCGCTGCGATGGCGCTCGGTCTGGGTGCCAGCATCCCTGCGGCAGCAGCACAACCTGCTGCAGAAGCTGCTTACGATCCACAGCTGGCGCGCTCGGTCGGAGCCGATGAGGAGGGCATGCGCCGCTATGTGTTCGTGCTGCTGAAGACCGGTCCGACACGTGTGCCCGACGGACCGGAGCGCGAAGAAATGTTCAAAGGCCATTTCGCGAACATCGATCGTCTCGCGGATGCCGGCAAGCTGGTGCTGGCCGGGCCCTTCGATGGTGTGTCGGGATGGCGCGGCATGTTCGTGCTGGCCACGGACGACCTCGAGGAAGCCAGGAAGCTGGTCGCCACTGATCCGGTCATCCAGAAAGGCGAGATGGTGGCGGAGTACCACAGGTATTTTGGTTCGGCGGCCCTGATGCTGGTCAACGACCTGCACAAGAAGGTGGACAAGCCCTAGTCAGGGCAAAGACTTCTGCGGGTTGGACTGATCAGCGCACGATGCCGCGCGTGAGAAGTTCACCCACGCCCTCGAGCACGTGATGCGGGCGACGTGCCAGGGGTTGCCTGCGCCATTCGCTGCGGCTGGTGGTGCCAGTGCAGACGCCGAAGCCGGTCGCGCCACCGCGCCTTGCCATGATCATCTCGACCAGCGGATCATCGCCCACTACGCCGACTTCGGCGGGCTTCACGCCCAGGGCGCGGGCTACGTGCCGTAACGCATGCAGCGACGGCTTGCCGGTGATGATGGGCCGGACCTTGGTCATGCGCTGAACCGCGCCCACGATGGCGTAGGAATAACCAATCGTGCGACCTGCGCGGGAGGCGAAGAAAGGGACGTCCGATGCCACGTAGCATTTCGCGCCACGCCAGATGGCATGGCAGGCGGCCTCGATGTCCACCATGCGGCACTCGGGGTGCCAGCCGATGTAAACCGCGTCGACCTCATCGCAGCCAGGTTCGCCGGCGAACAGGATGCTGATGCCACGCTCAGCCAGCACATGGCCAACACCGGGGGAACCCAGCAGCAGCACCCGGTGCACGCCGCGCCTCACCAGTACCTCGGCCGTGACGCTGGAGGGAGTGAGCATCTGGGCGTCCTCCACCGGCAGGCCCACGCCGCGCAGCCGGGCGGCCTGCAGGGCAGGGGGATGGGCGCTGCCATTGGTGAGCACCACGTAGGGCACGCCCCTGTCACGCAGGCGGGTGAGCACCTCGATGGAGCCGGGAAGCACATCGTATGACTTGCCGCTGCGGTCACCGAGCACCAGTGTGCCGTCGAGGTCGAACATGAAGCCGCGCACGGACCGGTGCGCCCCGCGAACCGGGCGCTTCAAGCCCTGCTTCCCTGCAGGTGAAGGCGGAATCCCGGCTTCTCGATCAGGATGTCCGCCAGATCGCGCCGCGCACAGAGCTCGCGGATCAGCTTGAGTACGGGGCGCAAGGCGGGATCGTACTCACGCGGTGCCGGCCCCGCAGCCTGCATGGCATCGATCAGGTTGCCAGGCATGGTGGCCCGCAGCAGCAGTTCTTCATCAGTGAGGTGTGCGCCCAACCTGCGGCGCAGGTGCGCCACGGATTCCGGCGGCGGTTCGGCCATGAGCTCGCGGGTGCGCGGCAGCGACATGATGCGGTCCATCACGGTTGCGTCAATGGGAATGTTGGGCCGGCCAAAACGGCCGAGTGCGTAGCGGATCACCTCGTCCGGGATGATTCCGTAGCGTTCGCGTCCAGTGACGTTCATCACGGCCATGGTGAGGATCATCTGCGCGAAGGGTGTCATCACGATGGGCCAGCCCAGTTCCTCGCGCACGCGTGCCAGCTCGCCGATGACGGCGCCTTCGAGATGACCCAGTCGTGCCTCCGAAAGGTGACGGCGCATCGTGCTCACCACGCCACCGGGCAGCTGATGGCGCAGGTACGCGGCATCGAAGGCGCGAGGCGTGCCCACCGGAAGGCCTTCGGCGTCGGCGACCCGGGAGAAGAATGCGGCCACCTCGGCGAGCGCGTCGTCGTCGATGTCCACGCGGTGACCGAGTGCGCGCAGGTTGGCCACCACCCTTGTCGAAGGAGGATTTGACGTGCCATCGGAAGCGGCGCCCGATGCACATTGCAGCGCCGAGACACCCATGTCGGGTGCTTCCACATAGGCCAGTTCGGCAAGGCCGATGGTGCAGTGGGAGTGCAGCTCCAGCGCCTTGTTGCCGATCACTGCCCGTATTGCCGGCAGCAGGGTGCGGGCCCGCTGCGGCATGAGCAGGCCGCCTGGATCCTTGAGGTAAAGGGCATCGACGTCGGAGCAGGCTGCGAGGCGACGTGCATTCTCGACGTAGTGGTTGTCGTCGTGGATGGGGCTGAGCGTATAGACCAGCGCCGCGATCACGAACTCGCCGCCGGCCTGCTTCACCATGCGCGCGCAGGCAATCTGGGCATCCACGTCGTTCATGGGATCCGCAAGGCAGAAGCGGCGGATGCCGTTGCGCGCCAGGGTGCGGAAGGCCAGCGCCATGAACTCGGGACTGGCCGTATCCCAGGCGATGAAGCGAAAGCCCGTGGACATGAACTGCAGCGGTGTGTTGGGCGTTGCCTCGGCCATCAGGCGGATGCGCTCCCATGGGTCCTCGCGCTTGTAGCGCACAGCCACCCCCATGTGCGTGGAGGTGGTGAAGTCGATGGCCTTGAACCCGACCCGGTCCATCACCGGAGCGATGGTGAGTGTCATGGCGGTATCGATGCCGGTGGCACCCCACAGGCTCTGGTTGCCATCGCGCAGGCTCGTTTCCACCAGCTGGACGTCAGACATTGCCACTCCGGGATGCGAGAAAGCCCGTGTCGACGCCGCCCACGACGAAGGCTGGGTCGGCGAGCAGGCCGCGCTGGAAATCGAGGTTGGTGTGCACGCCGCCAATGCGGGTGACGGCCAGCGCGGTTTCGAGGCGTTGCAGGGCTTCGGTGCGCGTGGCGCCGTGGGCAATGATCTTGCCGAGCAGCGAATCGTAGAATGGCGGTACGCGCGAACCCTCGCCGATGTGCGTGTCCACGCGAATGCCTTCGCCGGCAGGCCAGGCAGCCTCGGTGACCGTACCGGGACTCGGCAGGAAATCCCGCGCCGGATCTTCGGCATTGATGCGGCACTCCAAGGCCCAGCCGGTGATCCGGACATCCTCCTGGGTCAGCCGGCTTTCTCCGGCGGCGATCGCGAGCTGTTCGGCCACGATGTCGAGGCCGGTGACCATCTCGGTCACCGGATGCTCCACCTGGATGCGCGCGTTCATCTCCAGAAAATAGAACGCTCCGGCGTCCGCGTCGACCAGGAATTCCACCGTGCCGGCGCCGCGATAGTGGAGGCGGCGGGCGAGGCGCAGCGCGGCATCATGCAGCTCATGGCGCAGCGGCGCGGCAAGCGCCGGCGCCGGGCTCTCCTCGATCAGCTTCTGGTAGCGCCGCTGAACCGAGCAGTCGCGCTCGCCCAGATGTACCGCCCCACCGCATCCGTCGCCCATGATCTGCACTTCCACGTGCCGGCCGCGGGCCACGTAGCGTTCCAGATAGACACGCGCATCGCCGAAGGCGGCACCGGCTTCGGCGGCGGCCATGTCCAGGGCGATCGGCAGTTCCGTCAGTTGCTCCACCCGCTTCATGCCCCGGCCGCCGCCGCCGCCCACGGCCTTGATGAGCAGTGGCGCGCCCAGTCGCGGCGCGAGCTGCTCCGCGTCCTGCCGGCTGTGAACGGCACCCCCGGGCACCACGGGTACGCCGGCAGCTTCGGCTTCGGTCCGGGCGCGCAGCTTGTCGCCCATGGCTTCGATCTGAGAGGCGGTCGGCCCCACGAAGATCAGTCCCTGCTGCTCGCACAGGCGTGCAAACGCGGCACGTTCGGAAAGGAAGCCATATCCGGGATGGATGGCATCGCAGCCTGTCGAGAGGGCCGCCTGCACGAGAGTCTCGGCGCGCAGATAGGAATCCGCCGGCCTGCCAGGTCCGATGCAGACCACGCGGTCCGCCATGTGTGCGGGCCGGGAGTCGCGGTCTGCTTCTGACACGGCCAGCACCGTCCGGATGTCCAGGCTCCGGCAGGTGCGGATCAGGCGCGCGGCGATCTCACCACGATTGGCGATGAATACGGATCTGAGGGGCACGGTCTAGTCCGGGCGCACGAACAGCAGCGCCTCGCCGTACTCGACGAGCTCGCCATTGCGCGCCGGTATGGCCACGATTTCGCCGTTGCAGCCGGCGCGCACCGTGTTCATCAGTTTCATCACCTCGATGATTCCGATGATGGTGTCGGCTGCCACGCGTTGGCCGACTTCCACATAGGGCGCCTCGCCCGGCTTTGGCGCGCGGTAGAAGATACCGAGCAGGGGGGCAGTCACGGCCTGGGTGCCTGGCGGCACTGCGACTGGTGTGGAAGCTGGAGCGGCTGACGTCGACGCAGAACGGATGGGCGCCAGGACCGGCGCGGCGTCACGTGCGGTTGAGGCGGGTGCCGCGACGCCCGACGTCATTGGGCCGGAGCGCCGCAGCGACAGCTTCACGCCTCCCATCTCCAGTTCCAGCGTATCGAAACCCGATGCTTCCAGTGCCTTGAGGATCTCGGCCACTTCCTTCGCGTTGAGACTCAACGTCTGCCTCCGAACACATTCATTACATGGAGCAGGGGATTGTCCCTGACTTCGGACACCGGTGCGGGCTCACGCGCCGACCAGACGGTTTCCGGACGGCTCTGCAGGATCCTCAGTTCACCGTGCTGGTCCAGTGCCCATTCGATGTCCTGCGGCCGGCCGTAGTGCCTTTCGATGCGGCGTCCCAGTTCGCGCAGGCGCTGGATCTCTTCGTCCGTGAGGCAGGGTGTCTCGCGCAGGTCCTGCGCAGTCTGCTCCTCGCGCACGCCGCCATCCGGTTGCGGCACATGGCGCACGTGCTTGTCCCGGATTTCGCGCACACTGATCTCGCCGGTGATCTTGCCGGCGACGAAGCGGTCCGGCGTGACTTCACCGCTGACTACCGCGGAACCCAGCCCCCAGGCGGCCTCGATGGTGATCACCGACCGGTCGCCGGTGGTTGGACTGCGCGTGAACATCACGCCGGCGACGCGGGCGTCGACCATGCGCTGGATCACCACGGCCATGGCGACGCCGCTTTCCGGCAGGCCCTTGCGGCGTCGATAGGCGATGGAGGGAACGGAGTACAGGCTTGCCCAGCAATCGCGCAGCCGCAGTTCAATGTCGCGCGCGCCCATGACCCACAGGTAGGTGTCCTGCAGTCCCGCGAAGCTCGCATCCTCGGCATCCTCGGTGGTGGCGGAGGAGCGCACGGCGAGCGGGGCGCGCTCCTCGCCCGCACACAGCACCGCCAGCGCATCCGGCAATTCCGCGCGAAGTGCATCGGGCAGCGGGGCGGAAGCC
>Ga0315910_10004239_pt1 | contig 12021 bp, 7 predicted proteins | sample EdamamesoilMG_FD_204470 | JGI IMG/M metagenome (GOLD analysis project Ga0315910, IMG submission 204470) | Garden soil microbial communities collected in Santa Monica, California, United States - Edamame soil | ecosystem: Environmental > Terrestrial > Soil > Garden | place: USA: California... | reverse complement strand
ATGTACCAGACAGCAGGATTGGAAAGTCCGTTATCCGATTTAATCCAGGTATTGCTGTTCACACTGGTCATGAAGAGTCCTTCACCCGTACCGGCAAACAACGTGGTATCTTTTTTCCCAACGGTGAGTGAAAAGATTCCCTGCATTTCAGAAACCGCAACCCAGTCGCCTCCATCCGTTGACGTATAGTGAACACCGGAATGTGTAGCGGCATAGAGCTTGCCGTCAAACAATTCGATTTCATTAACCCGGGCTGTGTTGATGCCCGCATTTGAAAACCTGAAGTTATGAGCCTGAGCATCCAACTGGTAGAGCCCGAACTTGTCTGATGTAAAAAATATATTGTCCACGCAGCCAAGCGCATCGAATTTCTGATCCGTCACCTTAACCCACTGTGTTGCTCCGTCAAGTAGTTCATAAGTACCGGATGTTCCCGCTGTCAGCAGGCGGTCACCGCCTGCCCGTAGGTGGTGGAACTCGCTGAAGGAGAGGTCAGGCTTTATATCCATCCAGGTATTTCCTTTATCCGTAGAAACAAAGATGGCATTTGATGCAGCGCAGATGAGCGAGTCACCGTGTGAAATCATATCGAAGATTCCGTACGCGTAACCGGGTATATTCACCCGGCTCCAATGTTCACCGGCATCGGTGCTTTTATAAAGTCCCTGCACACGACTTGTACAAAACAAAACATCGTCTACCGAAGCCAGGTCATCAATCAGCGGAGCTACACTGCTATTTTTGAGGACCAACGTGTGTGTATCCGGATTGTACCAATGAACACCATTGTTACTAATTACAAACAACTGCCCGTTGAACGTATGCATGTTTAAAATCACCCCGGGCATCTGCTGGCTTACGGGCACTAGACCGGATGCATCATACCGGTATAATTTGTCTGCACCAATAAACAAGGCGTTATCGTGTGTATGTAAACTATGTACGTAAGTCACTTCAGGAATAGCAGGCAACCAGGTTTTGCCGTCTGCTGATTTGAATACACCCGTCATGGTGGATCCGCAATAAAGCGTATCGCCATATTTGGCAAAGGAGGAAATCTCACCCCCGAACGGACCGTTGTATTGTTTCCACACCGCTTGCCCGAATGCAGACAAAGAAGCCAGGTGTAGCCCGGCTGTAAGAAGTAAAGTTGTAATCGTTTTTTTCATCGCCAATCGTTCATTCCGCAACGATACCTTTGCCGGTCGGCCAGGGTAAAATCGGTGCCAAAAGTAGAGAATGGCCCAAGGTGTTTTTCAGTCACTTTCACCAGAATCTTACACGTAACGGATTCCAGAACCGAACACCCTGACGCAATACCGAACGTCTCTCAAAACGCAAAATCTCTAAAAACAAGCCAGAAACAAACTATTTTCGAGTGGTATGTCGTTTGACCTGCACCTGGCTCAATCTACACGAGTATGTTCAAGTATTACTTCCTTCTCTTCATCCGCAATGTCAGACGGCAGAAATTGTTCTCGGCTATAAACCTCCTGGGACTTACTGCGGGTATCGTCAGCACGCTGATGATCTACCTGTATGTGGCGCATGAGTTCAGCTATGATCGCTTTCATACCAACGCGGATAAGATCTATCGCATCAACCAGACGTTCATCTGGGGTGATCATGATCCGAACCAGTTTGCATCGTTGGGGCCGGGTGTGGCATACTCCATACTTTCGGATGTGCCGGAAGCAAAAGCGGTGACACGTATTCATCCTCCCGGAGATTTTTTAGTGACGTATGCTGAAGATAAAAATGATATCCGTGCATTCGATCAGAAGAACATACTGGCGGTAGATTCGAACTTCTTCGAGGTGTTTACATTTCCGCTGATCAAAGGCAACGCGAAGACGGCATTGAAAAAACCGGGCGCGGTGATTCTCACGGAAGACATGGCGATAAAATATTTCGGTACTGTTGATGCGCTGGGCAAGCTGCTGCAGTTCGGTGAAGGCAAAGAGTTAAATACCTTTGAGGTGACAGCCATCGCGCAGAACGTTCCGCACAACTCCTACATCCAGTTCGACATGCTGCTGCCGATGAGTACGTTTCCCGCCATCATGAATTCAAACGACCGCTGGCTGTGGACGATGTTTGAAACGTTCGTAGTCACGGATGTATCTCCGGAAGTATTGCAGACCAAGCTTAACCCGCTGCCGCAAAAATATGCGGGCTCAACCCTGGAGCGTTTCATGGACATGTCGTGGGATGCGTATTTGAAAAGCGGAAAGAAATGGGAGTTGTTTGTGCAGCCGTTTACTGCGGTGCGTTTACATTCGTCTAATATTTACAACCGTATCGGCAGTGTCGGTAACATCAAGATCGTATACGTGCTGATCGGTGTGGAGGTGTTTATCATTTTGTTGTCGTGTATCAACTTCATGAACCTGTCCACGGCACAGTATACACGCAGAATAAAAGAGTCGAGCCTGCGGAAGATTTTGGGTTCCAATAAAAATCAACTGGCACTGCATTTCTTCGCGGAGGCATTTATGTTTTGTTGCATTGCTGCGGTTATCGGATTTGGTATCACGCAGCTGGCGATTCCGGGTTTTAATTTATTAGCGGGAACGGAGCTGAACCTCAACCTGGCATCTGACCCGCAGATCATGTTGGTGCTGTTTGCGCTGATCGTGGTGATGAGTCTTTTGTCGGGAAGTTACCCGGCTGTTTTTTTAAGTCGCTTCTCACCTGTTGAGGCGATGAAAGGAAAACTGAGAACCGGGAAGCAAGGTGCATTTCTGCGCAACGGACTCGTGGCGTTCCAGTTCATGATTTCCATGGTACTGATCGTGTCGACCCTCATCGTGTTCGAGCAGATCCAGTTCCTTGCACAGAAAGATATCGGCTTCAACCGCGAGAACCTGATGGTGATCAACCGGGTGGAGTGGGTGAATGACCAGGAAACATTCAAGCATGCGTTAATGAATGTGCCCGGAGTGGAAGACGCATCCTGGTGCTCTTCCGTTCCTCCGGATTTGTATGACGGTGATCAGTTCCGCGTGGAAGGTGCCAGCGAAAAATTGTCGCCCCTGAATTTTGTGAAAGCGGATGAAGCGTACATTCCTACACTGGCGCTTGAGCTGAAGGTTGGCCGCAACTTTTCAAAAGACAACCCCGGTGATAAAGAGCGCATCATTCTGAATGAAACAGCGGTGAAAACATTCGGCTGGAACGTAGATGAAAGTGTGCTGGGAAGGAAGATCGAATATCCGGGAGAAAATACGTACGAAGTAGTAGGTGTGATCCGCGACTTCAATTACTGGGCACTGCAGTCACCGATACAGCCGATGGCGATATTCCACAAGGAAGGTTCGATGTATTCCAGCAAAACGAAATTCATGGTGGTACGTGTGGCTTCACGCGATACGGAGAATTTGAAGTCCCTGATAGCTGGTGTTGAAAAAGAATGGGCGCAGTTTGCCGGTGATCATCCGTTCCAGTATGATTTTGTGGATGACTCGTTTGATCGTGCATTCAAGTCGGAAGAAAAATTCAGTCAGGGGCTGATGGTATTTGCCGGTCTCGCCATCCTGATTGCGTGCTTCGGTTTATTGGGTATGATCATCTTTACGCTGGAGCAACGCCTGAAAGAAATTGGTATTCGCAAGGTAGTCGGTGCGTCTGTGGCGGGCATCTGGTTCCTGATGATACGCAACTATGCGTACCTGATCCTGATCGCTATTGTACTGAGTATACCGTTGTGTGTCTGGATGCTGGGCCTGTGGCTTGAAGATTTTAACTACCGGATTGAAATTTCTCCGGCACCGTTCGTCATTGCAGGCGTGGGTATACTGGTCACCTCGCTGCTGGTAACGAGTTATCACGTGTTGAAAGCAGCGAATACAAATCCGGTGGATGTATTGAAGGATGAATAAGCCCCGAAAGATTTGAATTCCGATTAGTCTCGATATGTATCGGGCAAAGGCGTAGGTACGCGAAGGCGTGCGCGGAGTGAAGTCATCAGCCGGTTTTGTGAAAAGATTCCCGGGAATACATGTTCGCCAAACGCGGCAATGTTCAGCAGGATCATTAATCCGCCAAACAGGTATAGTCCCATGAAGGTGGCGATGAATACATGCATGCCCGCAATTCCGCAGAGCCAGATCTTTTTTGTCCGGGACCAATGTATAGCAAAAGGATACGCGATCTCAAACAGCAACGTACCCAGGCCGAGCAACTGCGGTAACCACGGAACGCGTGCAAGCCAACCCGTATCTATCTGCCTGAACTGATCTTGCTGCAGCGCCATCCAGATTGCTTCTCCATTCCACCACTGTTCCCCCATCGCTTTTTCAAGTCCCGTAGAAAAATAAACAATGCAGAGGTGCAGTTGCAGCATGCGTACACTGAGCGTAATGAGGTAGGATGAAACGTGATTATACTTTCCGCGCCTGTGATCAAGCGACAGGCTCGCGCCCACGGGAAGCACGGCACAATAAAATAAACTGATGTGGGTGAAGGTCTCGACACCATACGCGGAGAAGTGACCGGTAGTGTTAAGTGTGATGTGCGTAAGCCAGGCAAGAATGCCCATCGTGCGTGACCAGAACCCAATGAGAAGTCCCGCGAGCGAGAATACATACAGGATCGTGACGAGGTATACTGAAGTGTAGGGCGATATAAAAAAAAGCGATGTGACATCTTTCAGTGAAGGCGTGTGGGTAGTGGAAAGAACTTCGCTCACGTCCCACGGAATTAAACCTTCCGGTCCGAAGAACAACAGCCAGTCGGGTGAAAGAAAAGCAAGTTGAATGATAGCAAATCCGGCAATGCCTATCCGGAACACACCCAACGTTTCAACGGGCACGGCATCAAAAAAATAAGAACGCAGTCTGCTGATCATTTTCCCAGGGGTTGCTGGTTGACGGTAACAAGGCTGTCCTTTTGAAAATCCTGGTGGAACCAGAAGCGCCAGCGACTTCGCTGCCCTTCCTGGTATTCGGTCATCGATGGAATTACCTGGATGACCATGGCAACGCGGATCTTTTGTGCGTCTTCGTGTTGCCGCATAACGGCCTGTGCGAGACTCGCTGAAAATACCTGTCGTCCTTCTTCGATGGTGAGGTAGCCATAGATGTTGTTGATGCGGTTGGTAAACTCCGGGGAGTTTCCGGTGAAGTCGAATACTTCTTCATGGCCATCGGCATAACGGATGGTATAGATCACGTAGGGCTGGTCTGATAAACCCGGGGCAAAAAAACTAAAGATGTTGTTGCTGCCCGTATAGTATCCAACGGTGCTGAAGCTGCGGCTTACCGGATTGTGCATGGGTCCCCATTCGGCAAAGTGTGATGCAAAAAGCATTACCATCACCAGGTGGATCAATGCCAGTCCATAAAGTATTTTATGACGGAATGGAATAAGCATGAGGGAAGATTAATGAAAGCACGACACCTGATGACGAATCGGATGTCGTGCCTGACTAAATTCTATTGGAGAATGCCGATGCTCTTATCTTGTTCAAGCGGCACTACTTCCAGCGACTTGAATACTTCCGGATTGAAAGCGATCAGTTTGCTGCGAAGCTCTTCCAGTATCTGCGGATCGAAGCATCCTTTCAGTTTGGGCTTGAGAATGTCTTTTAATTTTAGTTTGTACTTCATCAAAACCAGTTGGTTGATATCGCCATAGCCATAGAAGTCGCGGCTTATGCCTGGCATTGGATCAGAAAAATCTGTCAGCATAATGTATTTGCTGCCGTCCAGTGCCTGCAGGGAGTCATCGAGTATGTCGGTTTGCAGGCTGGCGTAATACTTTGTGGACATATCCGTTGCAAAGATCTTTCCGCCACCATCGAGGGCAACACCGTGTAAGCCCGCTAATTGTTCGGACTTAATACTCACCAATACTTCCTCTAAGCGTTGAAAGATTTGAGGATCCCACACCATGTCGGGACACGTAGGCGGAAATACGCGCTTGGGAAAACGGAACACCGGAATTTTTTTAAACTTTATCCGGATAGGATCAGGACATATCAGGTCCTGTGGATCAGCAAATGCGAGGTAGCTTTCTGCGCCATAGGATGTTTGTTTGATGCCATCCGGTAATGGTTCGTCAAAATGCAGGGAGTAGCGCTCAGCATCAAGATCGCCAACGATGTCTTTCACCCGGTCTTTTTGGGTGCAGCTTGTGAGAAACAATGCGGCAATCGAAAGCATTGCCGGCAAAAGCATGGGGAGGGTTTTTTTCATAGCTTTTTTGATTAAGGGGTTGAACAAAAATTTAGAATTCAGTAAACGTTTCAACTTCAACTAACGTGGGGTAATCCCCGGAGAAAGCAAAACCCATCAAACGCCTGTTGGTACACAGGTGCGTGATGGGCTCATAGATAAAGCTAGTGAATCTTAGAGGGGATATCAAATACTTTTTTCAGGGAGTTTCATAGGGGTTTTACAGGGTAATTGATGTGCTAACTCAGGAATGATGCATATTTATTTGAAGTGCATGTTTTCCAAGGTGTATCATGTGCTATTGCAGTGGCACTTCGTTGCGCCAGCGAGGTGATGGTGCGTTTAGCACGATCGTAATGGGCGCACGTACCGTCCGCGGTCCGTACACTAACTCATTGCTGTTTTTTGGTTTGATTGATGTCCATCGCCAGCGATGCATGTGACATCAATCAAACTTAATCCACACCATGCACGGACGTGATCCATGCGTGATAGTTCTGGTGCGAAATGCACACACCTGGACTGTGCGTGTTACGCAATCTTCAACAAGTAATGCGGAATCAGCTCACCATCGATAAGTCACTACCTTCAGTAGCAGGTACGGTGTCTCGTGCACTCGAAGAGAGCGCTTCATTGCGCCAGGGAACCAGCGGTGTATTTAGCACGATCGTAGTTAGCGCAGAGAGATATGTGTTATGCATGGACCGCCAGCGGTGTGGTTCGGGTTGTTATACTGTTCACGCATCGACAGCCGATGCGTGAACAGTATAACAACTTAATCCGCGCACCACGTACGGTCGTGATCGATGCGCGATAGTTCTGGTGCGGAACCCGCATACCCCGAGCGAGCGTGTTACGCAACCTCAACTGGGGAGCAAGTACATCATGAAACAGTCAACAGCAAACAAAAAAAATTAATCATTCCGACCACAAAATAGCGCCTGTTTTTGCGCTTGGATTGACGTCAATCCGGCACCATTTTGTGCCCTGTTTTAACACGTGCCACAAACACCCGTTTGTAATACTAACATTCGTTTTTAGCGAAATTTCAAATATTTTTTGCCTTTTGCTTGAATGCTAATCTATAATTTGTGACAATTGTATCCGCACAGAATATTATGATGACAAATCACATAAACACCAAACGCTCGTTCAACCTCAACCGGTTGCATAGCGCTTCTGTGCTCTTCATTCTCGTCAGCATTATACTCGTAGTCAAACCCGCGGGGGCGATAGTGAATTGATTTTATAAAAAGAATATCACAAACCGCCCCGACAACCTCGGGGCGGTTTTGTTTTATACAAGAGACCACAAACTAACAGTTGTAATTATGTACTACACCAAAGACACGATCTTGTTTCTGAACGGCAAGTTCATCAAGGCGGTCGATGCACACACTGACTTGTATAGTCAGAGCCTGCATTATGGATTCGGTGCGTTCGAAGGCATACGCGCTTACCAGACCATGAACGGTACGAAAATCTTCAAGGCTTACGAACACTTCGAGCGCCTCAAGAAAAGCTGTGCACTCGTAGGAATACCTTTTCAATACGAAACCGAAGAACTGGTGCAGATCGCTTACCAGCTTCTCGAGAAAAATGATCTCAGCGATGCCTACATCAGACCGCTGGTGTATTGCGGACCGAATATGCAGCTCACCCACACCAACGAGGTGTACCTGATGATGTGCACGTGGGAATGGGAAAAGTATCACGGAGAGAAACAACTGAAGATGTGTATTTCTTCGTATCAGCGTCCGAATCCGAATTCGCTGAAGATGGAAGCGAAAGTAACCGGTCACTACGTGAACTCGATCCTGGCGACCAGCGAAGCCAAAGTTCGCGGCTATGACGAAGCGCTGATGCTGGATATGAATGGCTTCATCGCAGAAGCTCCCGGTGCAAATTTTTTCATGGAGAAGAACGGTGTATTATACACGCCATCACTCGGACATATCCTGCCCGGAATTACCAGACAAACTGTATTGAACATTTGCCGTGAACTCGACATTCCGGTGAAAGAAAGAAATATCAAACCCGAAGAACTGGAGACAGCCGACAGCGCATTCCTCTGCGGAACTGCTGCCGAGATTGCCTGTATCGAATCGATCGATGCAAAACCTTTCCAAAAGCCGTGGTACGATAGTCTTGGAGCCACCATCCAGGAAGCGTACAAATGCCAGGTGTTGGAAAGATCATTCAGTTACGTCATCATCTAAACAACCAGACGTCCGTAGCGGTGGGGCATTTATGATGCTCCATTGTCTACAGACTTTTTTAGGTACGAGGTACGAAATAGGAGGGACGAAGTAGGAGAGACCAATTTTTTAAACTAAGAATCATTAACCAAAAAACGTGAGTATAGAACTTAACAAGTACAGTAGAACAATAACGCAGGACCCAACATTGCCTGCGTCACAGGCGATGCTCTACGGCATCGGACTGACCGAACATGATCTGAAGAAAGCTCAGGTAGGAATCGTGAGTACGGGCTTTGATGGAAACACCTGCAACATGCACTTGAATGCACTGGCGGGTGAAGTGAAGCAGGCGGTGTGGGATCAGGATTTGGTCGGATTGATCTTTCATACCATCGGTGTCAGTGATGGTATCTCCAACGGAACAACGGGTATGCGTTACTCGCTCGTGAGCCGCGACCTGATTGCCGACTCCATTGAAACTGTATGTGGTGCACAGTTCTATGATGGCTTGATTGCTGTGGTAGGCTGTGATAAAAATATGCCGGGCTCGCTCATCGCGATGGGACGGTTGAATCGTCCTGCGATCATGGTGTATGGTGGTACCATTGCCGGTGGTCATTACAAAGGACGTGAGCTCAATATCGTTTCGGCTTTCGAAGCGCTGGGCGAAAAAATTCAGAACAAACTGAATGATGAAGACTACAAAGGCATCATCCAGAATTCTTGTCCGGGTGCCGGTGCGTGTGGTGGTATGTATACGGCTAACACCATGTCATCTGCGATCGAAGCGCTGGGTATGTCATTGCCTTACTCCGCTTCTAATCCTGCCTTGAGCAAAGAGAAATCTGCCGAGTGCACTGAAGCAGCAAAAGCAATTCGTCTTTGTTTGGAAAAAGATATCAAGCCCCGCGACATCATGACGCTGAAAGCATTTGAAAATGCAATCACGGTGGTGATGGTGTTGGGCGGATCAACCAACGCAGTACTTCACCTCATCGCCATGGCGAAGAGTGTTGGTATAAAAATCACACAGGAAGATTTTCAGCGCATCTCGGATAAAACTCCGTTGATCGCGGATTTGAAGCCAAGCGGAAAGTATTTGATGGAAGCGCTGCACAAAATCGGTGGTGTTCCATCGGTGATGAAGTATCTGCTGAAGAAAGGTTACCTGCACGGTGATTGCCTCACGGTGACGGGTAAGACCATCGCAGAGAACGTAGCGAATGCAAAAGAACTTGACTTCGACAAACAAGACGTGATCGTTCCGTTTGAGAAGCCGATCAAGGCAACGGGTCACCTGCAGATCCTTTATGGAAATCTCGCGGAGAAAGGATCCGTAGCGAAGATCACCGGTAAAGAAGGCGAACGCTTCAAAGGGACCGCACGTGTTTTTAATGGCGAGTTCGAACTGGTAGATGGAATTCAAACCGGAAAGATCAAATCGGGTGATGTTGTCGTGATCCGTTATGTCGGACCGAAAGGCGGACCGGGGATGCCGGAGATGCTGAAGCCTACGTCATTGATCATGGGTTCAGGCCTGGGTAAGTCTGTTGCGTTGATCACCGATGGAAGATTCAGTGGCGGATCACACGGATTTGTGATCGGTCACATCACTCCGGAAGCGTTTGAGGGTGGACTCCTCGCCTTCGTGCAAGACGATGACATTATTGAGATCGATGTAATCAAACACCAGATCAATTTACTGGTGGATGAAAAAGAAATTCAGAGACGTAAGTCGAATCATAAAGCACCGGCTCTTGCTGCCCAGAGCGGTGTATTGTTCAAGTATGCTAAACAAGTAAAAACTGCTGCTGATGGATGCGTTACTGACGAAGAATAAAACTGCGGTGAGCCCTGAGAAAACTCAGGCTACCGAACCAAAGAAAAAGATCTCCGGATCGGAAGTGTTACTGAACTCACTCGTAGCAGAAGGTGTCGATATTATTTTCGGATATCCGGGTGGTGCGATCATGCCGGTATATGATGCACTTTACCACTACGCAGATAGATTGAATCATATTCTTGTTCGTCACGAACAGGGTGCGATACATGCCGCACAGGGTTATGCCCGTGTTTCCGGAAAGACCGGTGTTGTGTTTGCAACGTCTGGTCCCGGAGCAACAAACTTAGTAACAGGTCTTGCTGATGCGTTGATCGATTCAACTCCACTGGTGTGTATCACGGGGCAAGTATTCGCGCACCTCTTAGGTACCGATGCTTTCCAGGAGTGTGATGTGGTGAATACTACTATTCCTGTTACCAAATGGAATGTTCAGGTAGCAGAAGCAAAAGATATTGCGGGCGCTGTAGCGAAAGCATTTTACATCGCGCGTACCGGAAGACAAGGCCCTGTGCTGATCGATATCACGAAGAATGCTCAGAACGAAATGATCGAGGAGGCGGAATATAAAAAATGCGAGAACATCCGCACGTACAAACCGAAACCCGTTCTTCAGCCTTCACAAGTTGAGAAAGCTGCAGAGCTGATCAACGGTGCAAAACGTCCTTACATTCTTGCCGGACAAGGAATTCTCTTGTCAGGGGCATCCAACGAATTACTTGCATTCTCTGAGAAAACTGGAATTCCGGTAGCATGTACTTTACTTGGTCTTGGTGCATTCCCGACTGATCATCCAAACTATGTTGGATTCCTGGGCATGCACGGAAACTACGGACCGAATATAAACACCAACGAGTGTGATGTGCTGATCGCGATCGGTATGCGCTTCGATGACCGCGTTACAGGTAACGTGAGCAAGTATGCACGGCAGGCGAAAGTAGTGCATGTGGATATCGATAAAGCGGAGATCAACAAGATCATCACAGCCGATGCATTTGTTCATGCCGATGCGAAAGAAGCATTGGAAGCATTGATAGAGAAGTGTAATGCGAACAAGCACACCGAATGGGTAGATAATTTCCACAAGCTGAATGACATTGAATACAACAAAGTCATTCAAAAAGAATGTAATCCTGCCGGTGAGATCACAATGGGAGAAGTTATTGCTAACCTGTCCCGTCTTTCAAAAGGAGAAGCCATTGTAGTAACTGACGTAGGTCAGCACCAGATGGTGACTTCACGCTACTATAAGTATAAGAATCCCAGAACGAGTGTAACATCCGGTGGTGCCGGCACAATGGGTTTTGCGTTACCTGCAGCGATGGGTGCCAAGATGGCGATCCCAACACAACAGGTAATTGCGGTCATCGGTGATGGGGGATACCAGATGACGGTTCAGGAATTGGGTACGATCATGCAATATGAAATTGCCGTGAAGATCCTCGTGTTGAATAACAGCTTCCTCGGCATGGTGCGCCAGTGGCAGCAACTCTTCCACGGCAAGCGTTACTCGTTCACAGAGATGACTAACCCGAATTTCGTGAAGCTGGCCGAAGCCTACAGCATCCCTGCGAAGAAAGTAGACGCACGTGAGAACCTCGAAGCTGCTTTGAAAGAAATGCTGGATTCTAAAACATCCTATTTCCTTGAAGTAGTGGTCGGCAAAGAAGACAACGTCTTCCCGATGGTTCCTGCGGGAGCAGCGGTTTCTGATATTTTGTTGGAAGCACCACAGGCTAAATGATCAATGTGCCAATTGTCAATTAGCAAATGAAACACACACTGGCCCACACGCACACAACAT
>Ga0315910_10004238_pt1 | contig 12023 bp, 11 predicted proteins | sample EdamamesoilMG_FD_204470 | JGI IMG/M metagenome (GOLD analysis project Ga0315910, IMG submission 204470) | Garden soil microbial communities collected in Santa Monica, California, United States - Edamame soil | ecosystem: Environmental > Terrestrial > Soil > Garden | place: USA: California... | reverse complement strand
ATCGCAGGCTGTAAAGAAAGCAAGACAGATGGCATTGCTACCTTATGTAACAGATTTATTGAAATAGGCAAATCCCTAACTGTTGCATGGAATTGTAACAAGACAGTGAGGCCTGTAATTCACTGGGATAAAAAACAAATAAGATGGAAGTAATCTTAATTCAAGATGTAGATAACCTCGGTGGCGTGAATGAACTGGTGAAAGTAAAAAATGGCTATGCCCGTAATTTTCTTTTACCTCGCCAATTAGCAATAGAAGCTACACCCGGTAATCGCAAAATACTGGAAGAAAGAATGAAGCAGCAGTTGAAGAAGGAAGCAGCGATGCTTGCTGAAATCAACAGCGTTATTGCTAAACTGAATGAAGCTCCTTTGAAAGTGGGTGCTAAAACAGGAACAAGCGGTAAAATTTTTGGTAGCGTGACTTCATTGCAAATCAGCCGTGCTATCCGCGACCAGAAAGGTTATGATATTGACCGTCGCAAAATCACTTTACCTGATGAAGTGAAAGAGCTCGGCACTTACAAAGCTCATATTGATTTCGGTAATGGTAAATCGGCCGATGTTGATTTTGAAGTAGTAGGTGAATAACCAGACAAGGACACTATCTGAATACCAAGGTCCCGCCGCGAGGCGGGATTTTTATTTCTATAAAGTCACACAAGAGAGTCTCCCGGTTACTTTGATTTATTCTTTTTGCGCTTTACCAGTTTTGTTTCAATGATTCTTATATCCTGTATTGGTCTATCACGATCTGCACCTTTACTTGTTTCTATAATTGCAATTTTGTCTATTACTTCGATGCCTTTGATCACTTCACCATACACAGTATAGTTTTGATCAAGATGAGGAATGCCGCCAACTGTTTTATATGCAGCACGCCATTCAGCGGGAATTATTTTCCCGTTAAGACGGAAGGTTTGAATTGAGTCAAGCCCGGCATCAGTAAATATTTTTCCCTGCGCAATATAAAATTGGCAACTGCTGCTTGCTTTTTCCGGGTTAATAGCATCACCTGTTCTTGCTGCTGCAATCACTCCTTTTTTATGAAACATTGAAGGACGAAATTCTGCAGGGACTGTGTATCCCAAACTACCAGCTCCCAATGGTTTTCCTGGTTCAGCGTTTTTGCTATTAGGATCGCCGCCCTGTATCATAAAATTATTTATCACACGATGAAACAAAAGGCTATCATAAAAATGAACCTTGACGAGTTTTAAAAAATTATCACGATGTAAAGGAGTAGAGTCAGATAAGCGAATTACCATATCACCCATTGGAGTACGCATCAACACGTCTTTCTTCCTGTCTTTCTTAGTTACAGTTGAATCTTTTTGTTTTTGCGCCTGCGCTGGAATAACAATCAAGCTCCCGATAGCCATTGGGATCACGAGTACGATAATCCATTTTTTCATAGTTCGTATTCTTTTAAAATTGGTGGGTTTCAAAATAGAGCAATATATGGTCTTTCAGGAAATTTTCCTGCTCAAAAGCTGAAAGAACAGGTAGATTTTTTAACTGTTTAAAATGCGGCCAGCCATCTTTGTCTCTTCCGAGCAATTCATAATATCCGCTTTGCATCAGCAGGCTGCAAGTAGCAACATGCATAAGGTCTTGTTTCTGCTCTTTAGTTATTTTTTCTTTTATAAAACCTGTTTCCTGCATACCAATTAAAAAAAGGACAGCTTCCATATCCGGTTTTTTACCAAACCGCTCCACCAGCTTTGCTTCCAGTGTCCACCAGCGCTGTTGTAAATCATCTTTCGCTAACATGGCCGCAAAGATAGTGGCTGAGTGTTCTATGCATGTTTTTTGCCAGAGATTACATTATATTTTTGATAAAAGGATTTATATGAATTTTAATAAAGACGGTTTTTCAATCAGTACGGATAAATCAAAGCTGGACGTAAAAATGATTCACGGATTCCTATCCAAAACCTATTGGGCAGAAAATATTCCGTTTGAAACGGTAAAGCATTCAATAGAAGGTTCATTATGCTTTGGCGTGTATGCAGGTGATGAACAAATTGGTTTTGCCCGCATGATTACCGATAAAGCAACCTTTGCTTACCTCGCTGATGTTTTTATTATTGAAGAATTTCGCGGGCAAGGGTTGGCCAAATGGCTGATTCAGGTGATAATGTCTTATTCAGAATTACAGAATCTGCGTCGCATGATGCTGGCAACAAGAGATGCACATGGCTTATATGAGCAATTTGGTTTTATACCACTCAGCCAGACTGATCGCTGGATGCAAATACATAAGCCTGATATTTATAAACTAAAATAGATGGCTGTATAAATTCGTTTTTGCTCGTGCTAAACTTGTTTCCCTGCTACTATTATTTCCATTAAAACATGACGGCTGGTTTTTATCTTTGCGCCTCGGGGAAAAAACCGGATAAAATATATTATCATGCTGCAGTTACAGGTATTAAGACAGAATGCTGAGAAAATAAAAGAAAGATTAGCTATAAAGCATTTTGCCGATTTATCATTGGTGGATAAAATAGTTTCATTGGATGAAGAATGCCGCAAGCAAAAAACAGAAACAGAAAGGTTACAGGCTGCAATGAATGCTGCCAGCAAAGAAATCGGCATGCTGATGGGCAAAGGCGAGAAAGAAAAAGCAGAAGAAAAAAAAGCAGAAATAGCAATAGACAAAGCGTTAATTCAGGAATCAAATGAAAAGCTTGTTCAACTGGAAAAGACGTTGAATGATTCATTAGTGTTACTGCCGAATATACCTTCTGAAAAAGTACCTGCTGGTAAAACGCCTGCTGATAATGTTACTATGAAAGAAGCCGGTGAAAAACCACAACTGGCTGCAGGTGCTGCACCTCATTGGGAGTTGATTAAGAAGTATGATATAGTAGATTTTGAAACCGGTGTAAAAATTACAGGTAGTGGCTTCCCATTATATAAAGGTAAAGGAGCAAAACTGCAGCGGGCATTGATACAATACTTTCTCGATTTTAATACTGCTGCTGGTTATACAGAATATCTTCCGCCTTTAATGGTGAATGAAGCAACGGCTTATGGCACTGGCCAGCTACCGGACAAAGAAGGACAGATGTATTATATGCCGGCTGATAATTTTTATATGATTCCTACATCTGAAGTGCCTGTTACAAATATTTATCGTGATGAAATTGTGAAGAAATCTGATTTGCCAATTAAGATGACGGCTTTCTCTTCATGTTTCCGTCGAGAAGCTGGAAGCTTTGGCGCTGATGTAAGAGGTTTGAATCGTGTTCACCAGTTTGAAAAAGTAGAAATTGTTCAGATAGTAGATCCTGATAAAAGTTATGATGCGCATACAGAAATGGTAAGTCATGTAGAGAAGTTGCTGCAATCATTGGAATTGCCATATCGCATACTTGCATTATGTGGTGGGGATATGAGTTTTGCTTCTGCACTTACTTATGATTTTGAAGTGTACAGTGCTGCGCAGCAAAAATGGCTGGAAGTAAGTTCTGTTTCAAATTTTGAAACCTTCCAGAGCAATCGTATGAAAATTCGTTTTAAGGATGCAAATAGTAAAATGCAACTCGTCCATACATTGAACGGCAGTTCATTGGCTTTGCCACGTATTGTTGCATGTCTGCTGGAAAACAATCAAACAGCAGATGGTATTAAACTGCCCGCAGTATTGCATAAATATTTTGGTGATTCAACTATTTAATAAAAGCAGAGTCATATTCTGAAATTTATTTGATGAAAAAATTATCATTGATTCTTCTTATTGTTATTGGAGCAGCTTGCACTAAAAAAACAATGCCGACAATTGAACGCCGGACGGATGAACCAACGGCACCGGTTGTTGAAATTAATTTAGCTGCTGGCGAAAAACTATTTACCACCCGTTGTGCCCGCTGTCATGATTTGCCAAAAACAACCAAGTATAATTTTGAAGGTTGGCAACCTTACTTAAGCACAATGATTCCCCGGGCAAATCTATCGGGTGTAGATGCAGCAAATGTGAGGGCTTATGTAAAAGAGAATGCCAAAAAGTAATTTTGTTTCATGGACGGATATAATGCAATCTATAATGCACAAGGGCATGAGCCGCAACAGGCAACTGTAATTTTTCTTAAAGACAAATTAAGCATTGGTCTGAAAGATGAACATGGCAATCCCAAAGTTGTTTACTGGTATTATGATAAAATAATCCGTGAGGAGTTTCGCAGGTTAGGAAAGATTATAGTGAGACACGAAGGGTTTCCACCTCAAAGCCTTGAAATAAATCATTCTGAGTTTTCAGATAAGCTGAATGCGCAGTTTAAAAAAATGGACAGATCATTTTTGCGTAAGGCTTTTACTCCGGGTACAGTTACAATGTTACGTTTTGCGTTTATTTTTTTTGGTTTGCTTGCAGCAGTTTATTTCTTTTTAGTCCCCTGGCTGGCTGTTCGGTTGGCAAATAAAGTTCCTGTCTCATTTGAAGAGAAAATGGGTAACGGCATGTTTGATGCGCTAAAGCAGGGAATGACGGTTGACCCCGGGAAGACAGCTATCATCAATGAGTTTTTTACTGAGCTGCATATTCCCACTCAGTATAATATCCGTTTATCAGTAGTAAAAGAAAATGTGGCTAATGCGTTTGCAATGCCCGGTGGTAATATAGTTGTGTATGATAAGCTGCTGAACGGAATGAACTCATACGAAGAACTGGCTGCTTTATTAAGTCATGAGTTTACTCATGTCAATAATAAACACACAACAAAATCTTTGTTCAGAAGTTTGTCATCGAAAGTTTTTTTATCTGTGATACTCGGTGATGTAGGTGTAATCAGCAGCGTTATCATCAGTAATGCAGATAATTTGAAAGGGTTATCATATGGAAGAGGCCTGGAAAAAGAGGCAGACCTGAATGGATTGCAAATATTGAGTGAAAGAAAAATTGATTGCAATGGATTCGTTGGGTTATTTAATGTGTTGCAAAAAGAAGTTGATGCTGCAGGTGTGAGTGAGCCTGCAGAATGGATAAGCAGTCATCCTGATTTGCAGAAAAGAATTGATTATGTAAAATCAAATGAGGCATACAATATACGTGGTGTTGAAAAAAATGAAACATTAGAGCATTTGTTCTTGAAATTGAAGACTGCAGAATAAACTTACTTCACAATTTATATTGATAACACGATGTTAAAGGGATGCAGAAACTTTTTCTGTATCCCTTTTCTGTTTCATTTTAGCGGCTCAAAAAATAACCGCTTATGAAAAAAATTAAACTCTTCGTTTTTGTTCTTCTTATTTCTTACTCTTCAGCTTACTCTCAATTCAATAAAGGTTCAGTGTTGTTAGGAGCAGATCTTAGCTTCAGTACACAAACTTCAACCAATGGTTCAAATGAGAATAAATCGAGTGGATTTTATATCTCACCAACAGTAGCAGTAGCTACCAGGCTAAATACTTTCTGGGGAGGTTCACTAAGCTATAGCCATTCAAAGAATGAATCAGTTCCAAATAATGAGCAGACAAATAATTTTTATGGGGCATCTATATTTTGCAGGAAGTACAAACAGGTTTTAGGTAAGGTATACGCATTTGTACAAGGAGGCATTAATGGCGGCGTAGGAAAATTTGAAAACAATAGTGGCCCGGATTTCTATTCCGAAAGCGATAACTTCAATCTGGGATTAAATATTATTCCGGGCATATCAGTTAATGTTACAAAAAAAGTTTATATCGAAGCAGGCATCAATAATATTGCTTCAGTTAATTATAGCCATTCCAAAACAAGCAGCTATAATTTTGGAAATACTCAAAAAGGAAAATCCAGCGGGTTTGGTTTTTCAAGCAGCGTAGGAAGTTTTACTGATAATCTTTATTTCGGGTTCCGATTTATTATTCCGAGGGGTTAATACGATTTCAGATATTCAGGTTGCCAATAAATTTGATCGTTTAACGTTTTATTGCCGTAAGGTTTAAACTTCCGAACTTTATTTGAGTCTTTGAGCAGGTTATTTACCCTTTACGAGTCTCATAATGACGTAAATCAAATTTGTTAGCCCATGTCCATGACTATACAAACTAAAAACTTGCACCTTTTGTGGCGGGCAGGTTTTGGCCCGGCTGTTGAACAGCTTGGCGATTTAAATAAATTTTCTCCCAAACAATTTTATAAAGCGTTGCAGAAAGCTTCGGAAAAAAAGCCGGAGTATATTGATGTGGCCGATGATTATCTCAAAGGCCTTTGGTTAGGCATTGAAGAAGCAGGCCGCCAGCAACGCAAAGAGATGGATGAAGACCAGCGTAAGATGGTGCAGCAAAAAAACAGGCAGGGAGTTCGTAGCCTGAATATGTATTGGATGCATGAAATGGTAAATACAAGTGCACAGCTACGTGAAAAGCTTTCTTTCTTCTGGCATGGTCATTTTGCATGCCGCAATCTCAATGTATTTTACCAGCAAAATTTATTGGATATACTTCGCCGTAATGCGCTTGGTAGTTTTCGTACAATGTTACATGAAGTATCGAAGAGTGCAGCGATGCTGAATTTTTTAAATAACCAGCAGAACCGTAAAGATCATCCCAATGAAAATTTTGCACGTGAAGTAATGGAGTTATTTACGCTGGGTCGAGGCAATTATTCTGAAAATGATATTAAAGAAGCAGCCCGTTCATTTACCGGTTGGTCTTCTAATGCAAAAGGTGAATATATATTCAGAAGGTTTCAGCATGACTTTGGTAAAAAATCGGTGCTGGGAAAAACTGGTAACCTGACAGGCGAAGAAGTGCTTGATCACTTACTGGCGCAAAAGCAAACCGCAAAGTTTGTCACTGGTAAGATCTACAGGTTTTTTGTAAACGAAACACCGGATGAAAAAAACATTGAATGGTTAGCAGATCGATTTTATAAAAATGATTATGATATTGGTAAACTCTGCGAAGATATTTTTACCAGCGAATGGTTTTATGATGATAAAAATATTGGTGCTAAAATAAAAAGCCCGGTTGATCTGTTGGTTGGTATACAACGTATGCTTCCCATGAAGTTGGAGAATGAAGAAACGTTGATGTTATTGCAAAGAGTTTTAGGTCAATTATTATTTTATCCGCCGAATGTTGCGGGATGGCCTGGTGGTAAAGCATGGATCGACAGCTCAACGCTGATGATGCGTATGCGGATACCACAAATGTTGAATGACCAGGACGAGATGAATGTAAAACCCAAGGACGATGACGATACGATGATGGGAAGAAAGAATGATAAGAATGAAGAACCGAAAATGAAAGGACAAAGACAAATGGGAAAGTTGGGCAAACCTATTCTTGTAAATATTGACTGGACTAAATACGTAAAGTTTTATGATCCTGTAAAACGTGAAAGACTACTGGATGAAATGAATCGGTTATTGCTGGTTACAAGAAAAGGAGTAAGTGATGATTTGATAAAAAAATTCAGTGATGAAGCCGCAAGAGACAGTTTTATTAAGTCAGCAACATTACAAATAATGAGTACTCCGGAATATCAGCTTTGCTGATTTCAGATTTAAAATTGAAAATTTAATATTTTGTCATGTTAATACGCAGAAAAGAATTCATACAAGTTGGTTCTCTCGCTACTGCATCCATGTTGCTTCCAAAGTTTTTGAAAGCATTTGAATCTGGTACAATGGTGCCACCAGGAAATAAAGTAACTGTGGTGTTGCAGTTGAGCGGTGGATGTGATGGTCTGAACCAGATTATACCTGTAAGAAATGATTTGTACTATAAAGCAAGACCAAGACTAGGCATTACAAGAGATAAAGCTTTATCGCTTACTGACGAGGTGGGTATTCACCCTGCATTAAGCGGCTTGAAAGAATTATATGATGATGGAAGCATGGCTGTATTACATAATGTAGGCTATCCCAATCCAGATCGTTCGCATTTCCGCAGCATGGATATATGGCATACCGGTAGCCAGAGCAGTGAGTATTGGACAACAGGTTGGGTAGGTCGTTATCTGGATGCACAATGCATGGGATGTGATAAGCCAACGCAGGCTATTGAAATGGATGATGTGTTGAGTCTAGCTTTGAAAGGGGATGAAATTAAAGGTATCGCTGTAAAAGATCCAAGACGCTTATATGGAACGGCGAACGAAAAATATTTTAAAGAGATAAATAAAAATCATGCAAATGAACCTGGTGAACAACCTGTAGACTATCTCTATAAAACACTGGCGGAAACCATGTCTTCTGCTGATTATATTTTCCAGAAAAGTAAAATGCATCCATCAGCAGCTGATTATCCAAAAACAGATTTGGGTAATAGTATGAAGACAATTGCTTCATTAATCTTTTCTGATATTAATACCAAAGTTTACTATGTATCACTCGGCAGCTTTGATACACATATTAACCAGGATGGTCAGCAGCAGCGTTTGTTTACTGAATTGAATGATGCTATAAAAGCATTTACAAAAGATTTGAAAGCAAATAACCGCTTTGATGATGTGTTGTTATTTACTTTCTCTGAATTTGGAAGAAGAGTAGCACAGAATGCAAGTAATGGAACCGATCATGGTACTAGTAATAACATGATGTTTATTGGCGGAGGATTAAAGCAAAAAGGGTTAATCAACGAAATGCCAAACCTGGCTGATTTGGAAGAAGGCGATTTGAAATATAAAATAGATTTTAAAAATGTTTATGCCACTGTTTTAAAAAACTGGCTGAATGCAGACGATATAAAGATTCTTGGCAAGCAGTATGACTATTTGAAGTTTGTTTAACTATAAAATTTTAAATTAAAAACCCGTTGCACAAAACTGTGTAACGGGTTTTTTTAATTTGAGAACAGTTTAGAGACTTTTATTCCTTTTTATTGCAATTCTATATAGAACAACACCCATCAATGCAAAGAAAGCAACACCCAGCCATTTATAACCTTCGCCTCCAAGAGCAGTTGTCAATCCGTGCTCTGCACTTACATCACCCAGTTTTGTATTCACACTATCAATAGAAGAAAGAATGGCAACCAATACTCCGGCTAATGCACCACCTGCCACAAGGCCGGTTGCAAACAAGTTTCCTTTTCCAAGATCTTCCTCTTCTGGTGCAATTATGATTTTTTTCTTTTTCTGTCTCCATTCAACAATACCCCTGATAGCGCCACCAATGAAAATAGGAAGCGTGGTTGATAAAGGAAGATAAATACCAATGGCAAAACTCAATGCTTTAATACCACAAAGTTCCATTACTATAGCGATGAACACACCTACTAATACAAATTGCCAGTCAAGATTAAAAGAAAGAATTCCTTTTATTAATGTCGCCATCAATGTACCCTGTGGAGCAGGATATTTATCAGTACCAATTGCATGTTGAATTCCCTGCGCCGCCATTTCAGCAGTGGGTTGATCAAGAATTTTTATAGTTGCGCCGATTGCTATTGAAGAAACAATTGCACCCACAAACAAAGCTATCTGCTGGTATTTAGGTGTAGCGCCAACTAAATATCCTGTTTTCAGATCTTGAGAAGTGGCACCAGCATTTGCTGCAGCGATACATATCATACCTCCTACCACCAATGCCATGGGCTCATAAACCTGGCCAGTCCATTTTACTGCAATAAAAATCAGGCAAGTTCCCATCAGTGTAGCAATCGTCATTCCACTGATAGGGTTATTGGAAGATCCAATCAAACCAACAATGCGAGATGATACTGTAACAAAGAATGCTCCGAAAATAATAACCAATAATCCCAGCAACAGTTTACTTCCAATATTACTACCCGGGATAAGTGTACTTGGCATCAAAGCAATAACCAATAGCAAAACAAGACTGCCGATACCTACAACTTTAATAGAAAGATCTCTTTCAGTTCTTGGAACCTGTGAATCAACATTAACACCTCCTTTTTTCAAAGAGCCAATACTTCCTTTGAAAGAAGAAATAATAGTTGGGATCGTTTTTATTAATGTTATAAAACCTCCTGCTGCTACAGCGCCTGCTCCGATCTGTCGGATATATGCACGATATATAGCTGTTGACCAATCTGCAAAATCATGTGTGACAGGATCCCATCCACCGGGACCGCCCGCTTTTGTAACATCAGTTAAGTAACCAAGCTTCGCTAATTGCGCTGCAATTATATCCGGATTTATTAATGATGCTAAAAGAGGAATTAATACAAACCAGCTTAACACACCACCGGCAACTAAAACACCGGCGATCTTTGGTCCAATAATGTAGCCGACACCCAGATATTCAGGCGTAATCTCACCACTTACCCTGGCAGATGGAAAAATTTTGTTTGTTTGTCTTGTAGCAAAATCAGGAACCTCTTTAATTACATGAAATATTTTTTGCAAAATAGCATACGCAAAGGCAAACCCAAGACCCAGGAAAGCAGTTTTGGCAAACTCACCACCTTTTTCACCAGCTTTTAAAACAGATGCACATGCGGTTCCTTCGGGATAAGGTAAAGTGCCATGTTCCTGTACGATCAGCGAACGTCGAAGGGGGATCATCATTAATGTTCCCAATATGCCACCGAAGATGGCAAGTATAAGAATAGTAAAGTAATTGAAAAAATTTGCGCTGTCAGGATTACTTAAAAACAAAAATCCCGGCAACGTAAATACAACACCTGCCGCAATACTTTCTCCTGCAGAACCGGTTGTTTGAATAATATTGTTCTCAAGAATAGTAGTTTTCAAAAATCTTCTGCCCAATGTAATTGCTATTACTGCAATGGGAATAGATGCAGAAACTGTCAGACCTGCCTTTAATGCAAGATAAACAGTAGAAGCACCAAATATGATCCCGAATATGGCTCCGGTAATTATTGACTTGATGGTAAGCTCCGCCATTTGTGTTTCAGCAGGAACAAACGGCTTGAATGTGGGTTGTTGATCAGCCATAGTATTGTTTTTGGTGTTGGGAAGATAAGGAAAATAAAAAAGGTGGTTACGGCCACCTTTGAAAAGTTTATTTGTTTAAGCTTTATTGTATTCCATGCATCATCTTCTGCAGTTTCTTTGAAAGTAAAAGAAGAATAACACCGGCTATACCTCCCATGAATACAAACAACATAAAGAAGTCGTAGAGGTTTGTCATCTGATAGCCGAGGAATGAAGTTGTTTTACCACCTTCAGGATATAAAGCACCTAACACTCCAACTAATTTATTTCCTCCTGCATTGCCAAGGAACCACACTGCCATTAAAAGCGATGCAAATTTTAATGGAGAAAGTTTATTAAATAGTGAAAGGCCTATTGGTGATAAACATAACTCACCGCAGGTATGCAGTAAGTACAATCCAATTAACCAAATCATGCTTACTTTTTGTGTTGTAGCACTTTTTACTCCAAATGCAATCCATAAAAATCCTAATGCTAAAAGGATTAAGCCTATTCCCATTTTGGTAGGCGTTGATGGTTGCTTTCTTCCCATTTTTAACCACATCCAAGCAAACACACCGGCAAATAGTATAATGAAAATTGAATTAACTGATTGGAAAAAACTTGGTGGTATTTCATAACCGAACAAATTCCGGTTTGTTTGATCTCTTGCAAATAATGCAAGCGTCGAACCGGTTTGCTCATAGGCTCCCCAGAAGAAGACTACGAAAAACGCAATGATGATCATTACCCAAATTCTTTGTCTTTCCTGGCCGGTCAGGCTTTTATCAGACAGTACAATATAAATTATCAAAATAAAACTAACTGCGATCAGGTAAATCAAATAATCGTATTGTGAGTCGAAATAAATGAGACCGATTGATAAAGCGCCATATGCTAACATACCCAGGACAATAAAAACGGGGTTCAGCCATATTTTAGGAGGTGCTTTGATAATTGAAGATGCAGGAAGAGTTGCGTCGTTAACTGCTTGATCAGAGCCAGGCGTAAGACCTAATATTTTTCCTTCAGGCGACAATACATATTTGTCATGATAAATTTTCTGAATGATTATGCTAATCAACATACCAACTCCTGCTATCAGAAAAGCCCATTTAAAATCAGAGGGGTCTCCAGTATCACCAAAATAGCCGCAGAGAATCGGACCAACCATCGCACCGATATTG
>Ga0315910_10004237_pt1 | contig 12024 bp, 14 predicted proteins | sample EdamamesoilMG_FD_204470 | JGI IMG/M metagenome (GOLD analysis project Ga0315910, IMG submission 204470) | Garden soil microbial communities collected in Santa Monica, California, United States - Edamame soil | ecosystem: Environmental > Terrestrial > Soil > Garden | place: USA: California... | reverse complement strand
CTGGGCCCGCGCGACATTCGGGCGGAAGTCGCTGGAAAAACGGCCCTTCGTCCTGAGTCGCGCTCATCGAGCACGCGGCGCGGGACGCGCCGCGCCACCGCGGACCTCCGGGCGAGATGGCCGGGTGTTCCCCAGCCCGCTTCAGGCACGTCTGCTCACGGACGCCGCCTCGCGGACTCGGCCGCTGCGCGGGAAGCGCCGCGGCCCTTCTCCGCTCACGAACTCAGAGGATCATCCCCGCCGCGACCGTGTTGTTGGTGAACTCGTCGACCAGGATGATGCTGCCGGTGTGGCGATTGCGCCGGTAAGGATCGTGCAGGATCGGCGACGTCGTGCGCAACTGGATGCGGGCGATGTCGTTCATGCCGATCTCGAGATCGTTCTCGGTCTTGTGGAGCGTGTTGATGTCGATCTTGTAGCGCACCGACTTGACCAGGCACTTCGCCTCGCGCGTGGTGTGGCGGATGATGTAGCGGCCGTTCGGGCGGAGTTTCTGCTCGTGAAACCAGCAGATCATCGCCTCGAGGTCCTGGCTGGCGGCGGGCGAGTTGTTCGGCTTGGCGATCATGTCGCCGCGACTGATGTCGATCTCGTTCTCGAGCGTCATCGTCACCGACATCGGGAAAAACGCCTCCGGCACCTCGCCCTCGAACGTGTGGATCGCCTTGATCTTCGTGGTGAAGCCGCTGGGCAGGGCGACGACCTCGTCGCCGGGCTTGAACACGCCTCCGGCCACGCGCCCGGCGAAACCGCGGAAGTCGTGATGCTCCGCCGTGTGCGGGCGGATCACATACTGCACGGGAAAGCGGGGGTCGACGTGGTTGCTGTCGCTGCCGATATAGACGGTCTCGAGCGTGTAGAGCAGCGAGGCGCCCTGGAACCACGGCATGTTCGTGGACTTGTCCACGACGTTGTCCCCGAGCAGCGCGCTGATCGGGATGAACTTGATGTCCGGCACCTCGAGGCGGGAGGCAAACTCGCTGTAGTCGGCGACGATCCTGTTGAACACCGCCTCGTCGTAGCCGACGAGGTCCATTTTGTTCACGCACACGATGATGTGCTGGATGCGCAGAAGCGAGGCGATGAACGAGTGGCGGCGCGTCTGCTCGATCACTCCTTTGCGCGCGTCGATGAGGATGATGGCGAGGTTGGCCGTGGAGGCGCCCGTCACCATGTTGCGCGTGTACTGCGTGTGGCCGGGCGTGTCGGCGATGATGAACTTGCGGCGCGGCGTGGCGAAGTAGCGGTAGGCCACGTCGATCGTGATGCCCTGCTCGCGCTCGGCGCGCAGGCCGTCGGTGAGGAGCGAGAGGTCGACATAGCCGGCGCCGCGCTGGTTGCTGACGCGCTCGATCGCATCGAGCTGGTCCTCGAAGATCGCCTTCGAATCATAGAGCAGGCGCCCGATGAGCGTGCTCTTGCCGTCGTCAACGCTGCCGGCCGTCGTGAAACGCAATAGATCCATGGAAGAAGTGGGTCGCAGGTGTGGTGCGGTATGGTCGGTGCGGGGCGCGCTCAGAAATAGCCCGCCTTCTTGCGGTCTTCCATCGCGGTCTCGGAGCGGCGGTCGTCGGCGCGGGTGCCGCGCTCGGTCTTGCGCGCGGCGGCGACCTCCGCGATGATCTCGTCGAGCGTGGCGGCCTGTGAATCCACGGCGCCGGTACAGGTCATGTCGCCGACGGTGCGGAAACGCACGACGCGTTTCTCGACTTTTTCCTCGGGCAGTCGCTGCATGAACGTCGAGGCGGCGTAGATCGTGCCGTTGCGCTCGAAGACCTCGCGCTCGTGGGCGAAGTAAATGCTCGGGATCTCCAGTTTCTCGCGCTGGATGTACTGCCAGACGTCCATCTCCGTCCAGTTGGAGAGCGGGAAGACGCGGAAGTGCTCGCCGTGCGCCTTGCGGCCGTTGAAGAGATTCCAGAGTTCGGGGCGCTGGTTCTTCGGATCCCACTGGCCGAACTCGTCGCGGTGCGAGAAGAAGCGCTCCTTGGCGCGTGCCTTTTCCTCGTCGCGACGCGCGCCGCCGATGGCGACGTCGAACTGGAACTCCGCGAGCGCGTCGAGCAGCGTCACCGTCTGCAGCGTGTTGCGGCTGGCGTTGATGCCCTTCTCCTCCACGCAGCGACCCTGGTCGATCGAGTCCTGCACGAGGCGCACTTCGAGCCGCGCGCCGACCTTGTTCACGAGGAAGTCGCGAAACTCGATCGTCTCCGGAAAGTTGTGACCGGTGTCGACGTGCAGGAGCGTGAACGGGATCTTCGCCGGGTGAAACGCCTTCTGGGCGAGGCGCACGAGCACGATCGAGTCCTTGCCTCCGGAGAAGAGCAGCGCCGCTTTCTCGAACTGGGCCGCGACCTCGCGCATGACGAAGATCGACTCGGCCTCGAGCTGGTCGAGGTGACTGAGGTTGTATTGGCTCATGTCGGAAGGGGAAAGACTCAGGCGCGCACGACGCGCGGGTGCACGAACGACCAGAGCCGATCGAGGCTTTGCGCCTGCGACTCGCTCTCGGTGTGGAGCACGAGGTCGCTGCGCGTGGGCGCCTCGAACGCGGAGTCGCGGCCGGTGAAGGACTGCACGGCGCCGGCGCCGGCCTTCGCGTAGAGGCCCTTCGGGTCGCGCTTCGCGCAGGTCTCGAACGAGGCCTCCACATACACCTCGAGGAGGTCGTCCGCGCCGATGATCTCGCGCGCCAGGTCGCGCAACGCGTGGCGCGGCGTGATGAAGGAGTTGATCACGATCAGGCCGGCCTGCACGAAGAGTTTCGAGACCTCGGCCACGCGCCGGATGTTCTCGCGGCGGTCGTCGTCGGAGAAGCCGAGGCCACGGTTGAGGCCGTGGCGGACGTTGTCGCCGTCGAGCACGGTCGAGACGAGGCCCGCATCGGCGAGCCGACGGTCGAGCGCGTTGGCCAGGGTGGTTTTTCCCGAGCCCGACAGGCCGCACAACCACACCACCACCCCGCGCTGGCGGAGGAGCGCCTCGCGCTCGCTGCGAGGACGCAGAAGGTGGTCGGTGGGAAAGAGGTTCTCGGCGGGTGTGCTCACGGCGTTAGGCGAAACGAACTCGGTGGGAAAAGCGTGGTCCGGACGTGAAGACAATCTCAATCTTGTTATCTTTACTAAACTACCACATTTTGCCCCGGGTATTCCCCTAAGGCGTCGGGAGATACCGCTGGCTGGCGGGCACCTCGAAGCGTTCCTCCAGCTCCCGAATGCGTTCCAGCACAACCTCTGCCATGGCCATCGGATCGTCGCGCGGCAGATCGCGATGCACCGCGACCAGCCACTCCAGCGCCTCATGGTGTCGGCCAAGCTGCTTGAGCATCTCCGCGTGGATGCGCGCCGCGTAGTAGGGCGCGCCCGGCATGAGGGCCGCTTCGCGATAGAGCGCCGCCGCACCCGCGAGGTCGCCGAGTTTGCGCGCGCGGATGTTGCCGATCTCGATCAGCAGCAGCGGCTCATCCGGATGATGGATACGCGCGCGCTCGAGCAGCGCGATGGCCGCATGGGCCTGTTCGGCAACGATGCGCCCCTGCACGACGGCCGGCAGGCCCGCGCCCGCGGCGGAGGCGGCGTCGATGCGCCAGACCGGCATGTCGTAGGCGATCATGCGCGAGCCGTTGATCCAGAAGACCAGTGGGCGCGAGTCGACCGTGGTGGCGAGCTTGATCAGGGTCTGCGTGGCCGGGAGGTCGCGCTCCTCCCAGGTGGCGTTGGTCCGCACCCAGACGAAGTCCGCGGTCACCGCCCGGAACCCACCGAGCAGGCCGACCATGATGCCCTCGCCTGCCGCCACCTCGACATCGGAGGCGGTCAACACCGGCATGTCGCGCCGCAGGATTTCCCATGCGCCGGCCCCAAGGCGCGCGCCGATCCGACCCGCGGCCAGCAGCACGAGCAGGATCAGCAGCGCGCTCGATGTTCCCGACCGGATCATGGGGACGCGCCGTCGGCGGGAGTTCCGCACACTCGCGACGGTCTCGGAGAAGCCGCCTTACCGAAAAGATTTCGCGTCACGGGGTTCACCACGGCCGCTAGATTTCGCGGCGGCGGAAGAGATGGATCGCGAGCGCCAGAAACACCGCGAGGTAGAGTCCACCGTAGGCCGCGCTGCCGCCGAGCACGGCCGGATCGATCGGCTGGCCGGCCGCGATGCGGTCGCCGACGCTGAACATCTGGAAATTCGGAAACACCGAGGCGAGCAGGAGCGCCGCGCCCCGCGCGAGGCCGGAGCCGAGCTTCTGCCAGGACTCCTGTGCGAGGTACTGAAGGTGGCAGATGAGGACGATGAGGAAGGAGATGACGACCGAGTAGAGGTTGGTGTTGGCGAAACTCGCGACCACCAGCGTGAGCGCCGCGATCGCGGCGAACTTGAGCCATTGGAGGGCGCCGAACGCCACGACGCTGCCGTAGTGCACGAGCCGGCCGCGCTCGAAGGCCTCCGGCGCAACCTCCATGAGCGCGCCCTCGCGCATCCACAAAACGGTGACAAGCGCGCCCGTGGTCACGACGACGAAGAGCGCGAGCACGACCGCGACCCCGGCGAACTTTCCCAGGACGAACTCGGCCCGGAAGACCGGCTTGGCCAGGAGCGTGAGCGCGGTGCGGTTCTCGATCTCCGCGAAGAACAACTGCGCCGCGGTCACGACCGCGAGGATCGTCCCGAAAAGCGTGACCGCGCCGAAGCCGAAGTCCGTGATGAACTTCAGCTCCGAGGAGCCGAAATTGAACTCCCGCAGCAGCTGTGCGCCGGCGATCATACCCGCCGCGAGCACGAGCAGCGCGCCGAAGAGGCGCTGCCGCACCGCCTCGAGCACGGTGAGCTCGGCGATCACGGCGATACGCGCCGGCGAGAAGCGGACGGAGGCGCTCATCGGGCCTCCTTGTCGCCGGCCGAAGGCGCGACCGAGGGCGCGACGTGATCGCGAAAGATCCGGTCGAGCGTGGTGCGCGGCTTCTCCACGGCCACGAGGTCTGCGCCGCGTGCGATGAGCCAGGCACGCAGGTCGCCGGCGAGCGAGGGATCAAGCCCCTCCACGATCAGCGCGTCGCGTCCTTTCTCTGTCACCAGTTCGTCGACACCGCCCTCGAGCACGAGGCGGCCGCGATTGAGGATCGCGATCCGGTCGCACAGGCCCTCGACCTGCGCGAGCAGGTGCGAGGAGAGCACGATCGTCTTTCCTTGCGCCTTCAGCCGCAGGATGAGTTCCCCGATCTCAGCCGAGCCCACCGGATCCACGCCCGCCGTCGGCTCATCGAGGATGAGCAGACGCGGATCGTGGACGACGGCCTGCGCGAGCCCGATGCGCTGCAACATGCCTTTCGAGTAGGTCGAGAGCCGGCGCGAGGCCGCGTCCTTCAGCCCGACCCACTCGATCACCTCGTCGACACGATCACGCAGCCGCGCCCGGTCGACACCGCACACGCGCGCATAAAAAGTCACGAGCTCCCGCCCGCTCAGGAAGCGATGGAAATTCGGATTCTCCGGCAGATAGCCGACATCGACGCGCGACCGCGCCTCGCGACTCGAGACTCCGAAGATCGAGGTCGACCCGAGGGTCGGTTCGGCGAGGCCGAGCACGACCTTGATTGTCGTGCTTTTTCCCGATCCGTTCGGTCCCAGCAATCCGAATACCTGACCCGGCTGAACCACGAGCGAGAGGCCGTCGACGGCACGCACGCGCAGCCCGCGCACCGAAAGCAGATAGTCCTTGGTCAGGCCGTCGACCGCGACGGCGGCATCCGTGGCCGGGCTCATCGGATCAAAAAACCCTCGTGCTGGCGAGGCCCGGGCAGGTCGGACCGCTCCGCCTTCCGGATGTACCCATGCATCCGCTCGCCGATCGCGGCCACGAAGTCGTCCACCTCGGACCGTTCCCCTTCCGCCACGAGGTGGACGCGGCCATCCGGAAGGTTTTCCACGAGGCCCGAGACCTCGTACCCCTTCGCCAGCTGCAGCACGGAATACCGGAACCCCACCCCCTGGACATGCCCGGAAAAGTGCACCTCGGCGCGCAGAACTGGCGTGAGACTGCTCATGGATCGCGACCGACTCAGAAGCGCGCGCGGTGCCGGGTGTTTACCTTAGCCGCCGGATGCCGCGCAGGCCTGCCGGGAGTCGAAAGTATTCTCGTAGAAACAGATAGGCGGGGGTTCGGTCAATCCAAAGAGCCGCGCCCCGTCCGCACCGAACCCGGGTCGTCTCCTCAACTGTTTCGCAGTCCCGACCGGAATTTTATTTGTGTTTTACGACCTTGGGAGCACGCTGCCGGACCAGTCCAGTCCCGCACCGGACGCACTCCCCTCCTCCCATGAACGATAACGAATTTGATGGTCTGTCGGATAACGATTGGGACGAAACATGGGACTTCGCCTGGACTGAATTTGATTGGGAAAAACACCTGCAAGAGCAGGACAAGGCCACACACCGCTACCTCGCGCATTACGAGAAGGTGATCGAGCGGTCGGACCGCATCGACGAGGTCGCCCACCTCATGGGCTGGGACCAGGATGACTGGACCACCGACGACGGCGACAGCACCGCGGCCGAGCCCGAGAAGACGGAAGGCAGTGAAGAGAACCGCGCCCCGGCCTCTCCCGGCTTCGACCCGTACACGATCCAGAAGCATCCGGTCTACGTCTCGACGCACGCGCTGTTTTTCTGGCTGCATCGCGCCTGGGATTTTCTCGCGCCGGCCTGCGGGGCGAAGGTCCCGGTGCGCGCCGCGCTGAATTTCTCGAGCAGCCTGTCTCGAGCCGAGCACTACGGCCTGCTCGCCACGCACTCCCTCGACATGGGCGACTTCTCGCTCGTCGTCTGTCAGGTGAAGCGCGGCATGACCGAGCTGAACCATGCCCTCCGCACGCTTCAGATGATCGAGGATTCGATCCATCCGGCCGTGGCCCAGTTCCGGCATCAGGCTCTGATCCGACTCTTCGACATCCGCGAGATCTGGCTGCGGGTGATGCGCGACTGCCGCGAAGAACTCGATCGGCGCGTCAGCGAAGAGGAGAACTGAACGCGTCGCCCGAACGCGGGCGCGATCTGAAAAGTGGCGGAGAGAGGGATTGGCTCACTGCGCTCGGGGCTTCGCCCTGCGCCTGCGGCGCACCCTTCTTCGGTCCGCGCTGCGGACCTGCGTCGAACCCCGACTGGGGTTCTCATCCCCGCGAGGCCACCCCGGCACGCGAACGCACTCCATGCGCGATGAAGCCGTTGTTCAAAGTGGCGGAGAGAGGGGGATTCGAACCCCCGATACGCCTTTTGGGCGTATGCCGGTTTAGCAAACCAGTGCTTTAGACCACTCAGCCATCTCTCCGGGGTCCAACGCGTTGGACTTCCGCGCACGATGTGCGCGATCGATGCCCTGACAAGGTCAAATCGCGGTCAATCCGACCGCTGGAACCGCCGGGCGCGCGCCGGGTCTCTGCGCTCTCGGAAACACTCAACAGGCGGGTCGCGCGGTCCTTCAGTTCGACGTTGAACGGACCGTCTGAGAACGTGACCCTACCAGGCCATTCACCATGGAACGCACCATCTGGATCATCATCACTGTCATCGCCCTCGCGCTCGCCGCATTCTTCGGAGTCCGCGGACTCTCGAGCGGCAAGCAGAGCCAGGCCGAACGTGAGCAGTCCGCGGCCCTTGGCCGCGAACTCGAACAGAGTCGCCGCGCCAAGGAGGAAGCCGATCGGCGCGCCAAGCAGGAAGCCGAGGCCCGTCAGATGGCCGAGGACGCCGCCCGCCAGCGCGCCGAGGCCGAGGCCCGCCGCCTCGCCCAGGCTCAGGCCGAGCGCCAGGAGCAGGAACTCGCCCGCAAGCGCGCCGAGGAGGAGGCCGCCAAGGCCGCGGCCGAGATCGAGAAGGTCCGCCTCGAGAAGGCGAAGATCGAGTCCGAGGCGCGCAAGCTCGCCGAGCTCCGCGCCCAGGAAGCCGCCGAGGCCCAGCGCAAGCTCGCCGACGCGCAGAAGGCGCTCTCCGAGACCGAGCGTCTCAAGAACGCCGAGATCGAGCGCCAGGCCGCCCTCATCGCCTCCTACAGCCGCCAGCCGGCCCTCGCGCCCGTCGCGCCTGAATCCGAGAGCCGCGAGCCGAGCCGGCGGTTCATCTTCCCGTCCGACTACAAGCGCGCCAGCCACTACAACCTGCCGCTGGTCACCGGCTCGGAGTAGCGCCGAAGCGTCACCACATTCCCACTACGCGAGCGCGGCCACGCCGACCGCTCCGATCGAAGCGCGCGACCCACGCCGGGCGCGCGCTTCCTGTTCCCAGGTCGAGCCGATCGCGCGCCCGCACAACGCCTCAGCCGTCGCGCTGCGCGATCCAGAACCGGCACTCGTCGGCGAATTCGCGCACCTCGGGCGGCTCGTTCGCGATGGCCGCGCGTGGATGATCCTCGAGCAGGGTCCAGCCCGTCATCGCGAGATCGTCGATCACCTCGGCCCGATCAGGCACATGGATGAAGATGCGTCCCTCCGGGTTTTCGATCAGGCGGTCGCCGAATTCGAGCAACGCCGGATCGCGTGAACCCCGGCCCCAGCGTTCGACCTCCGCAGACCAGAAGGCGACCTGCCCCGGCATCTCCCGGTCGTGGGTCGTGAAAACCAAACGGCCGCCCGGCGCCAGCACGCGTCGGATCTCGCGCAGGGCCGCGCGGCGCCGTTCTCGGCCGGGGATCTGCATGAGGCCGTTGAAGCCAAAGACGGCACCCGAGAACATCCCGTCGCGGAACGGCAGCGCGGTGGCATCGCCGTCCCAGAACTCCACCGCGAGTCCCATCGCTTCGGTCAGGCGCCGGGCTTCGGCCACCATCGGCGGGCAGAGATCGACACCCACCATGCTGGCGAACCCGAGGCGCGCCAGACCGAGCGCGATCCGACCGGCGCCGCATCCGACGTCGAGCAGGCGATCGTCGGGACGAAATACGTTTTGAAACACCTTCTCCTCCGATCGCCACAGGCCGAGCGACGCGGCCGCTCGCGCATAATGGTCGACCGCCACGGGTTCCGAGAGCCAGGCGCGCACAAGGTCCGCTTCCACCCGCACCGGCGGATCCTTATAAAATCCAGCTTGCATTTCGTTCATGCCCAAGGCTCACTGACCGTTTCCATTTTTCCAATGAAAGCGACCATTCTCACCCAAGGGAAGCAATTCACGGTCAGCGAGGGCGACATCCTCGTGGTGGATCGTTTCCCCAACACCGAAGCCGGCTCGACCGTTGAGATCACCGATGTGCTCACGGCGGGCGAAGGTTCAGCGCTTCGCGTGGGCACTCCCAAACTCGCCGGCGCCTCCGTGAAGGCGACCGTGGTCGAGAACCGACGCGGCGACAAGGTCATCGTGTTCAAGAAGAAGAAGCGCAAGGGCTACGAGCGCACGCAGGGCCACCGCCAGGAGCTCTCCGTGATCAAGATCGACTCGATCTCGGCCTGACGCACCACCCTCAACACACCGCCCACCATGGCTCACAAGAAAGGTCAGGGAACATCCAAGAACGGCCGCGACAGCCACAGCAAGCGGCTCGGCGTGAAGCGCTACGGCGGCGAGGAAGTCCTCGCCGGCACGATCATCGTCCGCCAGCGCGGCACGAAGTTTCACCCGGGCGCCAATGTCGGCGTCGGTCGCGATTTCACGCTCTTCGCCCTCGCCGACGGCACGGTGAAGTTCGATCGCGAGCACAGCAAGGTCTCGGTCGAGGCCACCAGCTGAGCGACCCGACTCTCCGGTCTCTTTCGAGCCCTCCGCCTCACGCGGGGGGCTCTTTTTTTGTCCAGCCCCGGAGCTGCCGATAAGATACGTGCAAACCCGGACACCGCCGCCATCCTCCGCCCACGACCCACGCTCCTGCCATGACGCCCCGCATGGAAAAACTCCAACGCCAGCGCGCCCTGCTCCACGACCACCTGCGCTGGCTCGAGAGCGAGATCGCGGCCGAGGCTTCCGCGGTGCCGGCGACGAAGGTCGAGCCGCCACCGGTGGCGCCTGCGCCCGTCCCCGTCGCTTCGGCGGTCGAAGCGAATCCGTCCGCGGACCCGGTCGCGCCGATGGCTCCACGCGCGGAAGTGCCCGAGGCCGACGTGCGCGGGATCCACAGCGAGGTGCGCAGCGGTTGCCTGCTCTACTTCATCCTGGCCTTCGTCGGGCTTGGCGCAGTTGTCGGCTTCATCTACTGGCGCTACTGAGCGACGCGCCGCCCCACGTGCGTGGCGGCTGCGCAAAGATTGGTTTGAAAACGCCTTACCCGGGCGCATGTTCGACGCGTGAAGTCCGCTCCGGAAAAAGAACTTTCCTTCGAAGGCGCGCTCGAGCGCCTCGAGCAGCTCGTCTCCCGCATGGAGACCGGAGAACTTCCGCTCGCCGAGATGATCGACCGCTTTGAAGAGGGCAACAAGCTGCTCGGCCTCTGCACCAAGCGCCTGCAGGATGCAGGCCGCAAGATCGAGCTGTTGCGCCAGGACCGCGAGAGCCAGGCGGTCGCCCTCGAGAACTTTGATCCGGACCAATCGTGAGCACACCGCCCCCCGGTGGTGACGGCCCCACGGGCGCGCCCAGCGGCACGCCCTCCCCGGTCGTTCATCCTCCCATCCTTCCCCGCATCGCATCGCCGGCCGACGTCCGGAATCTCCCGCGCGAGCAGTGGCCGCAACTCTGCCGCGAGATCCGCGAGCGCCTGATCCAGGTGACCTCGGTCAACGGCGGACACCTCGGCCCGAATCTCGGCGTGGTCGAGCTCACGCTCGCGCTGCACCTCGTGTTTCACACGCCCGAGGACAACTTCGTCTTCGACGTCGCCCACCAGGGCTACGTGCACAAGCTGCTCACCGGCCGCAATGACGCGCGCTTCGACCTCATCCGGCGCACCGGTGGCTACAGCGGAGTCCTCCACCGCCCGGAGAGCCCGCACGACAGCTACGGCGCGGGCCACGCCGGCACCGCCCTTTCCGCCGCGCTCGGCATGGCCGTGGCGCGCGATCGTCTCGGTCAGCGCGACCATGTCGTGGCCGTGCTCGGCGACGCCGCGTTTTCCTGCGGCATCACGATGGAGGCGCTCAACAACATCGCGCACTCGACGAAGCGCCTCATCGTCATCCTCAACGACAACAAGTGGTCGATCGCCCGCAATGTCGGCGCGATGTCGAAGTATCTCAACGAGATCATCACCAACCCGACCTACAACCGCCTGCACGACGACATGGAGTCGTTCCTCAAGCGCGTGCCCGGCGGCGACTCGATCCTGCGCTTCGGCGCGCTGGCCAAGGAGGGCGCGAAGAACATGGTCGTGCCGTCGGTGCTCTTCGAGAAGTACGGCCTGCGTTATGTCGGACCGATCGATGGGCATAACATCGACCTGCTGGTGAAAAACCTCGAGTTCGCGCGGCACGCCGAGCAGCCGGTCGTGCTGCACGTGCTCACCGTGAAGGGCAAGGGCTATGAGGCCGCGATCAGCCACCCCGAGCGTTTCCACGGCACGAGCCCGTTCGATCCCGAGAGCGGCGAACCGCGCGCGGGCAAACCCGGCACGCCACCCAACTACCAGGACGTCATGGGCCACGCGCTCGTGCGTTTCGCCCGCGCGAATCCCAATCTCGTCGGCATCACCGGCGCGATGCCCTCGGGCACCGGCCTGTGCCATCTCGCCGACGCCCTGCCGCAGCAGTTTTTCGACGTCGGCATCGCCGAGGAGCACGCCGTGCTCTTCGCCGCCGGCCTCGCGACGAAGGGCATGCATCCCGTCTGCGCGATCTACTCGACCTTTCTCCAGCGCGCTTTCGACTGCATCGTGCACGACGTCTGCCTGCAGAACCTGCCGATGACGTTTTGCATGGACCGCGCGGGCCTCTCGCCCAACGACGGGCCGACCCACCACGGTCTCTTCGACATCGCCTACCTGCGCTGCGTGCCCGGCGCGATCGTGATGCAGCCGAAGGATGAGGACGAACTCGTCGACATGCTGTTCACTAGCGTCAACACGAAGGCCGCGACGTTCATCCGCTACCCGCGCGGCGCCGGCACCGGTGCGCC
>Ga0315910_10004236_pt1 | contig 12024 bp, 11 predicted proteins | sample EdamamesoilMG_FD_204470 | JGI IMG/M metagenome (GOLD analysis project Ga0315910, IMG submission 204470) | Garden soil microbial communities collected in Santa Monica, California, United States - Edamame soil | ecosystem: Environmental > Terrestrial > Soil > Garden | place: USA: California... | reverse complement strand
TGTTCGCGAGCGTCGGCTTCGCGGAGCGCCGCTTCGGCTCCGACCGCGACGCGACGCTGTTCGAGCTCACAGTTGCGAAAGGCTGGGAGCCCGGCCCACCCGGCGGCCTGCTGCTGATCGACGGTGGCGCCTCGACTCGCCGCGAAGACTCTGGGAACGTGAATACTCAGATCTACGTCAACGGCCACTACTATCGCCGCAATCTCGGCCGGCATTTGTTCTCGGTGAGCTTGGCCGCGCTCGCGACCGACGCGCTCGACGCCGAGAAGCAAGTGCTGCTCGGCGGCGACAACGGCCTGCGCGGTTACCCGATTCGCTACCAGGCCGGCGAGAGCCGCGCCGTCGTCAACGTCGAGCAGCGATTCTTCACCGACTTTTATCCGTGGCGGCTGCTGCGCATCGGCTGGGCGGTATTCGCTGACGCTGGGCGAGTCAGCGGCCGCGACCCACGCGCGTCCGCGCCGTTGGGCACGCTCTACGATATCGGCGCGGGCTTGCGGTTGACCTCGCCGCGCGCGAGCGGGCGCAACGTCGTCCATGTCGACCTCGCGTTCCCGTTGAACGGGCCCGCGTCGATCGACTCCGTGCAGTTCGTCATCGAGACGAAGGGCTCGTTCTGACGTGCCTCAGAACGGATTGCCGTCGATGTCGTGCGCGCCGGGCAAGTCTCTGAGCCGCGCAAGCCAGCGCGTGACGTTCGGCCACTTGTCGGTGTCGTAGCCCGACACCTTCAGCATCGAGATCGGGCCGAAGCACGAGACATCGGCAATCGTAGGCCTGCCGAGCGCGAGCCAGTCGCGCTTCGCGAGCCACGCGTCCATGAGCTTCAGGATGTGGTCGCAGCGCGCGTCGATTTCCTCGTTCGACAGCTTGATGGCATCGGGCCGGCGAATCTTCGCGCGCTTCATCCACGGGCCCTGATGAACTTCGTTCGCCGACTTCGACAGCCACTCGGCGACCTTCGCCTCGCCTTCGGCATCGACGGGCAACCACGTGTTGCTCTTGTCGTATTTGCGCGCGACGTACACCAAGCACGCGTGTGAATCCGCGATCGTGTACTCGCCGTCGGTCAGCGCCGGCATTTGCCCGAACGGGTTCAGCGTCAGAAACGGCTCGCGCTTGTGCTCGCCGGCGTACATGTCGAGCTCGACGAGCTCGTAGGGCTGCCGCAACATCGAGAGCAGCAACCGCACCTTGTAGCCGTTGATCGAAGCTTTCGTTGCATGCACGCGGATCATCGTCGGTCCTCGCAGGAGCCTCAGAATCACTGTAAATAGCGGCGCAGGGAAGCGTCAATCGCGTGTCTTTGCAACGGCGAACGGCGCCGCCGACAATAGCCGCCCTCGCCGACCCGGCGCAGCGACGCGCGCGACTCCATGAACGCCACGAAGACCGCGACCCTGCAAATCCATTTCTGCGTGCTGCTGTGGGGATTCACGGCGATCTTGGGCAAGCTGATCTCGCTGGCCGCGCTGCCGCTCGTCTGGTGGCGCATGTTGATCGTCGTGGCGTCGTTGCTGCTCGTGCCGAGCGTGCTGCGCTCGCTGCGCGCGCTGCCGGCGCGGCTCTGGCTCGCCTATGCCGGCGTCGGCGCCCTCGTCGCACTGCACTGGCTGACGTTTTACGGCGCGATCAAGCTCGCGAACGCCTCGGTGGCCGCGACGTGCATCGCGCTGGCTACACCGTTCACGGCAATCGTCGAGCCGTGGGTCATGCGGACGCGATTCGCCGCGCGCGAGCTGTTGCTCGGGCTAGCGGTATTGCCCGGCGTCGCACTCGTCGTCGGCGGCGTGCCGGCCGGCATGCGCGACGGCGTCATCGTCGGTGTAATCGCAGCGCTGCTCGTCGCGGTGTTCGGCGCGTTGAACAAGCGGCTCGCGCACCGCGGCGAGGCGTTGACGGCGACTGTGCTCGAGCTCGGCGCAGGCTTCATCGTGCTGTCCGCACTGGCGCCGCTCTTGCCGGCCGTGCTGCCGGAGCTCGCGGGGCCGCTGCTCGAGTGGCCGTCGGCTCGCGACGGCGCATTGCTCCTCACTCTCGCGTTCGCGTGCACGCTGCTGCCGTTCTCGCTGTCGTTCGTGGCGCTGCGGCACATCAGCGCCTTCTCGGCGCAGCTCGCGGTCAATCTCGAGCCCGTGTATGCGATCGTGCTCGCCGCCGTGCTGCTCGGCGAGCAGCGCGAGCTCACGACGCAGTTCTACGTCGGCGTGGCGATCATCCTCGCCGCCGTGTTCCTGCAACCGCTCGTCGGCCGGCCGCGCGAGGTTGCCGTGTCGACGGGCGCATAGCGCGAACCGATTGACGCTTTCAATGCGCGGTGCTTAGCTCAGCGCGCACACACATAGGAGGGACGATGGCTTCCTATCCGATCGAGGGCGGCTGCGACTGCCGCGCGGTGCGCTATCGCTTGCAAAGCTCGCCGCTGTTCGTTCACTGCTGCCACTGCCGCTGGTGCCAACGCGAGTCGGGCGCGTCGTTCGCGCTGAACGCGATGATCGAAGCCGACCGCGTCACGGAGCTCGGCCAAGCACCCGAGCTCGTGAACACGCCGTCGGCGAGCGGAAAAGGTCAGCAGATCGCGCGTTGTCCGCAGTGCAAAGTCGCCGTGTGGAGTCACTACGCCGGCGCGGGTCCCGTGCTCAAGTTCGTCCGCGTCGGCACGTTGGACGATCCGGACCTGCTGCCTCCGGACATTCATATCTTTACGGCCTCGAAGCAGCCGTGGCTCGTGCTGCCCGACGGCGTGCCCGCCGTTCCCGAGTACTACGACCGCGAGAAGTATTGGCCCGAGGACAGCAAGGCGCGCCGGCGAGCGATCCTTCCGCTCATCGAGGCCTATCAAGCTTCGCGGCGAAACCGCAATTAGCGCTGAAAAGCGCGCAGAAATGCGCGCCGGCGCGGCGTCAGCGTTCGTAGAAGCTGCGGCTGAAGCCGAGCACGAATCGCTGGCCGTCGTACGAAAAATCTTCGATCGTCGAGTCGTTTTCGAACCAACGGTATTCGATGCCGAGTGCCCAGTCGCGACCGAGCGAACGCCGCGCTCCTAGCGAGAGCTCGAGCAAGCGTTCCTCGCGCGGCACGCTCGCCTCGGTGTACCGGCTCGTGCGGTGCGCGGCCGACCCTTCCGCGGTCCACGTGCTGGACAACCGCCGTTGATAGAGGACCGCCAATCGCTCGCGCTCGGGCGATACACCGGGATCGGCGCGATCCTCGTGCTCGACGTCGTATCCCAAGCGGACGCGACCGGCGGCCGTGTGTTGCACCGACAAGCGAAGTTGCCGGTGCGCGCCTTCCAAGTACGCGAAGCGCGAATCGGCCGCACTGGCGTCGTCATAGACGGCGCGGGCTTCGAAGAGGAATCCGTGGCCAAAGCCGCGGCGAATCCGTAAGTCGGCACCGATGAGCTGCTCGAAGCCATCGCCATTGAGCGTGCTGCGCCCCAGCGTCGGGGCGACAAGGAGCGTCCAAGACCCCAGGTGTTGCTCAGCTTCAAGGGACATTCGAAGCGCCGTCTGATCGAAATCGCCGACGTCGGGATAGTGAACCGCATAGCCGCTGGCATCGAAGCGCAAAGGCTTCGCTCCGAAGTCGCGCGTCAGGACACCGAGCACTTCGGCGAGCGGGCTGGCCACGTCGGTGCCTGTGAACAAGAGCTCGTTCAACAGCGCTACGTTGTCGTCATGGCCGACCCCGCCCGAAAAGTAGCCGCTCCATCTCGGCTCCTCGACGACTCGCCTCGCGCCAATCTCGACGAGCTGAGCGTTCGCGAGCGCGACGATCTTTTCATCGGTGCTCACGCGAGCTCGCTCGAATGCGGCGGCGGCATCGGCGAAGTTGCTGTCGGCGCGCAGCGCCAAACCGCGGTTGTACTCTGCGAGCTCGCGCATTGCCGGAAACTCCGCGGCCAGCAACGCGAACGTCTCTTCGGCGTCGTCGTAGTCGCCGAGCTGGTACTGGCAGACGCCGATGTTGTAGTAGCTGCTCGGGCCCGTCGAGCCGGCTTCACGTGCTGCCGTGAATAGCCGCAATGCGTCCCGGTACTCGCCTGCGGCAAACGCGCGCTCTCCGTCGGCGAAGAGCGCGCTCGCGTCGGCGGCTCCCGCCACGCGAGCAGACGCCAGGGCCATGCACGCGATTACAAAGGCCAGAGCACGGGACATCGCCAACCGGAAAAAAAGGAAACGTCCCGGTAGTGTACAGGGCGCTACCGGAGAGCTCTGAGCGCGGGTTAAACGACTATGGGCGTCCGGGCGGCGTCACGGGAGGGCCGCCCGGCGGCGATTGGGGGGGCGACGCGGGCGGCTCGACGGGTGGACTGGGGTTGTCGGGGCGGCCTGTGTCGTCAGGCGGGCCGGCGTCGTCGGGGCGACCGGCATTTTCGCGATTCTCGCGCGCACGCTCGGAAACTTCTTGACCGAACTCGCGGCCGCGCTCGCGCGCTTCGCTGGAAACCTCTTCGCCGCGGCCGTTGTTGCTATCGGGCAGCGCTCCATCAGCGGCGTCTGCGCGTGGCGGCGCAGGATTCGCAGCAGACGGCGGCAGTGTGATCCGCCGCGTGATGTCCTCGGGACCCACGGCATTCTCGGGAAGCAACCGGATCGTGACGTCGAGATTGCTGTCGCTCGGTGCCTGCGCGTGCACCGCAACGCTACCCGCCATTGCGAGCGCTACGCAAACCGCACGTGCAATTATTGTTGCGTTGATGTTTGCCATCTTGGCTCCTTGCACGTACTACACGTGCGACCGGGCGTTCGGTTCCATCGTCGCCCGCTCAACCTGTAGCCACTGCTCGAACGTCGAGCAAAAACGTCCGACGTTTCTGCCCATGCGTGACCTCGACGAGCACCTGACCGCCGTGCACGCCGATCGCGACGATCGGCAATGTCAGCTGGTTGACGCCCTGCTCGAGATCCGTCGACCAACGCAGCTCGCGTTGGCTCGCGTAGCCATCGAGCTCGACGCCGCCACGAAGCTCGACTCGCACCTCCGCATTCGCGAGACGCTCCGGTGAGTCGACTGCCACGGTCACGTTACTTGGCATGTTCAGCGCGGCGCGAACTTCCGGAATCGCAACCGGTGCACTGCCGTTATCCCACAGCAACAACCCGACGGCGAGCGCCGCGATCGTGGCCGCAAGCGCCGCGCCGCTGGCAAGGCCGGTCCAAAACCCGCGTCGATAGCGTTGCGCCGGACTCGTCGCCAACGCTCTGTCGACCGCACGCTCGATCGCCCCATCGGCGAAGATCGGTGTCGGCTCGTCACGCAGCGTGCGCATCGCCTCGACTGCGCGCAATGCAGCCTGGCAATCGGAGCAGTCGCTGGTGTGTTCCATGGCCGCGCGCAGGCTAGCGCCGGGCCGAGAGCCAACCGTGCGAATTGTCTCGACCGCTTCTTCGCATCGCATCTCAAGAACCTCGCGGATCCGCTACGAAAGACGTCGCCGCCTGGTCACGCTGCAACAGCCGGCCGAGTCGAACCCGTGCGCGATGCAGCCGCGACTTTATCGTTCCTTCCTTCAAACCGGTCAATACTTGGATCTCTGCCAACGAATAACCTTCCACGTCATGAAGCACCAGCAATAGCCGTTGCTCCGCATTCAAGTGCCGCCACGCGTCCTCGATTCGCCAGCGGTCGAGCGCGCGTTCCGCCTCTTCAGGTGGGCTCGGCTCACTGCTGACGAACTCCTCGTCCTCGTCGATCGCCCGCACGTTTTTCCGCTCGTAGCGCCGGCGCAGGTCGACGAATAACCGAAACAGCACCCGCAACAACCAGCCGCGCGGCTGCTCCAACCGTTCCAGCTCGTCAATGCGCGGGTAAGCCCGCACACACACTTCCTGCACGAGGTCCTCGGCATCCACTGCCGACCGCGTCAGCCGGTAGGCCGCGCGATACAGCACTTGATAGTGTTGCCGAATCAGCGCCGCAAACCGCTCTTGCTCCGACGCACCGCCAGGGTCGACGGTTGGCTTTCCCATGCGGTGACTGTCCTGTGCCCCAGCGGGCCTAAGGTATCAACACGGATGACGTTGGTTTTGGTTCCTAGCTGCAGTGCGGCTTTCGCCGTTCCGTTTCGAATTATGTCAACTGACTGGAACTCTGTGTACCGCTGGCACGTGTAAGCGGGGCAGGGACGATTTTCTTATGTTCTCTTTCGAGGATTTCACAGAATGCTAAGCAGAAAAATCCGCCTCGTTGCACCCGCGCTCGCGACGATGGCGCTCGCAGCTTGCTCCGGCGGCGGCAGCGATTCGTCGGCGCCCACAGGGCCGTCCAAGATCAGCGTCTCGCTCATGGATGCACCCGTCGACGGCGTCACGGCCGTCTACGTAAAGATCACCGCGATGTGGATCAAGAAGGAAGGCGGCCCCGCCGTGCAGCTGCCGCTCACGAACACACCGATGACGGTCAACTTGATGGAGCTCACGGACAAGAACGCCGCGATCCTCATCGACCAGGCGGTCATCGAGCCCGGCACGTACGAATGGCTCTCCATGGACGTTGCCGCGGAACGTAACGTGCGCGACTCGTACGTCATGACCAAGACCGGCGGCGAGGAAGAGATCGAGCTGCGTGTGCCGAGTAACCGCGTGAGGCTCGTCGGCGGGTTCGAAGTGCCGCCGAATCAGTCGGTGCAGTTGCTGTTCGATTGGGACATGCGCAAAGGTCTCGTCTATCCGCCGGGCCAGGGTCAATACATGTTGAAGCCGGCGTTCCGCATGCTCGACGTCACGGCCTACGGCGAGCTCAAAGGCACGATCGCGGCTGCGACCGTCGGCACGAGCCTGGACCCGGCCACGAACAACTGTGCATCCGACGACAAAGTCGATCTGAAGGTCGGCAACGTCGTCTACGTGTTCAAGGGCAGCGTCACTCCAGATGACGTCGACGGCACCGATGATCCCGTCGCGACGGTGGCGGCGACGCCGAATTCGGTCGGCGACTACGTCTATCGGACGTTGCTCGAGCCCGGCTCGTATACGGTCGTCTTCAGCTGCGAGGCTGGCAACGACGATCCCGAGACCGACGACGACATCACGTTCCTGAATCCGGTCGGTACCACGAATCCAATCGCGAGTCAGGGGAATACAACGATAGTGAACTTCTAGGCCTCCCGGCCCAACACTTGCTTAGGGAGGATGTGGCCCCGCCGAAAGGCGGGGCCTTTTTTTGCCTACGAGGCGCCAAGCTACTGAATTTTGCCGGTTTCGCTGGTAAGCACGGCCGAGGGCCGTATAATGCGCGCCTTTTACCCCTCCCCCTCCCCGACGCCATGTTGCCCAAGGACCGGCTGCGAAACATCGCGATCATCGCGCACGTGGATCACGGCAAGACCACGCTCGTCGATAAGCTGCTGCGCCAGGCGGGCTCGCTCGACGCGCGCCTCGTCATACCCGAGCGCGCCATGGACTCGAACGACCTCGAGAAAGAGCGCGGCATCACGATTCTCGCGAAGAACACCGCGATCAGCTGGCGCGAGTGGCGCATCAATATCGTCGATACGCCCGGACACGCGGATTTCGGCGGCGAGGTCGAGCGCGTGTTGTCGATGGTCGACGGCGTGCTGCTCCTCGTCGACGCCGTCGATGGGCCGATGCCGCAGACGCGGTTCGTGACCAGCAAAGCGTTCCAGCACGGCTTCACGCCGCTCGTCGTCATCAACAAGATCGATCGCGAAGGCGCGCGAGCCGACTGGGTGCTCGATCAGACATTCGATCTGTTCGATCGCCTCGGCGCAAGCGACAAGCAACTCGATTTTCCGGTCATCTATGCGTCGGCGCTGAAAGGCTATGCGTCGAAGGATCCAGCGGCGCGCGACGGCGACATGCAGCCGTTGTTCCAAGCCATCGTCGACAACGTCCCGGCGCCGCCCGTCGAGCTCGACGGTCCGCTGCAGCTGCAGGTGTCGAGCCTCGACTACAACTCGTACGTCGGCCTGATGGGCATCGGCCGCATCAGCCGCGGCGTCGTGAAGCGCAACATGCCCGTCACGCTCGTGCAGCGCGACGGCACGGAGCGCAACGCGCAGCTCATGGAGCTGTACGGCTTCGAAGGCCTGACGCGCGTTTCGGTGCCCGAAGCGGGCGCCGGCGACATCGTCGTCTTCAGCGGCATCGAGGGCTTGCAGATCTCCGATACGGTTTGCGCGCGCGGGCAAGGCGAAGGGCTACCGCCGCTGCAAGTCGACGAGCCGACGATCACGATGACGTTCCAGGTGAACAAGTCGCCGTTCGCGGGCCAAGAAGGCAAGTACCTCACGAGCCGGCAGATCCGCGCGCGCTTGCAGCAAGAGCTGCTGCACAACGTCGCGCTGCGCGTCGAAGAGACGGACGACGCGGACAAGTTCCGCGTGTCTGGCCGCGGCGAGCTGCATCTGTCGGTGCTCATCGAGAACATGCGGCGCGAAGGTTACGAGCTGGCGGTGTCCCGCCCGGCCGTAATCGAGCGTGTCGTCGACGGCGTCGTGCAGGAACCGTGGGAGCAGCTCACGGTCGACTTCGCGGAGCAATTCCAAGGCGGCGTGATGACACGTCTCGCGGAACGCAGAGGCGAGCTGATCTCGATGATGCCCGACGGCCGCGGCCGCGTGCGCCTCGAGTATCGAATCCCGGCGCGCGGCTTGATCGGTTTCCGCACCGAGTACCTCACGGCGACCGCGGGCACGGGCCTCCTGTACCACATCTTCGACGGCTACGCGCCGCGCGCGAAGGGCGAGATCGGCCAGCGCACCAACGGCGCGCTCGTGTCGATGGCGCAAGGCAAGGCCGCCGCCTACACCCTATTCGATCTGCAGGAGCGCGGCTCGTTGTTCATCGGCCACGGCGTCGAGGTCTACGAGGGCATGATCGTCGGCATCCATGCCCGCGACAACGACCTGATGGTGAACCCGACGAAGGGCAAGCAGCTCACCAACGTCCGTACCCAGGGCGCCGACGAGAAGATCATCTTGACTCCGCCGATTCGTTTCTCGCTCGAGCAAGCGCTCGAGTTCATCGACGACGACGAGCTGGTCGAGGTCACACCCGCGAGCGTCCGCTTGCGCAAGAAGCTGCTCACCGAAAACGAGCGCAAGCGCGAATCGCGCAAAGCCGCGGACGGCTAACGCTTCGCGCGGTGGAGGGCCGTCCTTGGCCGCTCCACGCGTCTCCCAATCTTCAGTAGCTCGTCGCAGGAAACTGCACGACCGACAGAATGTTGCCGTCGGGGTCCCGGAACCACGCAACCTTCGCGCCGTCGGGCGATATCACGGTGCCGTTTTCCGCGTGCAGGAATCCTGGGAATCGCTCGAAGACGACGCCGCGAGCACTCAAAGACGCGATGACGCTATCGACGTCGCGAACTGCGAATCCCATGACCGTGTGCTCGCCGCGAGTCGTCGAGGGAATCGGCGCAACGCGCAGATCGCTGCCTCCGACGTCGAAAACCAACGCTCCGTCGGATTTGGTCCGAAGCGTGAGACCGAGCACGTCGCGATAGAACGTCTCAGCTTCTGCGATTCGCGAAGTCCAGATGATCGATTGGAGTTTGGAATGGGTCAGCACGGTTCGCTCCTTGTTGATGGGCCGATGGATTGGCCCGACAAAAGAAGCGATGCCGCCGGTGCGGCCCAGAAACAGAAAAGCCGCGACGGGCGCGGCTAACTACGAGAGCGACGTTAGCGGCCGGACGCCGCGGCAGTCAAGGATCACGGTCAGCTCGCATTCCGCAAACTCCGCAGTTTGCGGCCGAACAAGGGCGCACACGGCCGGAGACTCGTGAGAACCACGAGTACCTTGTAGTCCGAGGCAGAACATGCCAGAAAGCTTGGGACGCCGTGCATTGCATTGACCTCATTGGGCCAAGAATCATGGGCATTCTCGTCGGAGACACAAAGCTCCACTGGCTGCCGCGACTGCTGGTGGCCGTGCTCGCGTCTTTAGCCGCTCACACCGCGTCGGCACAGCAGACTCCACCGCTTGGCCGGAGCTCGGCTGCCGCGCTTGCAGCCGAGATTCGGAATGCCGCGCCGGATCAGCTATACGCCGTCGAGCTGGGACTTAGCGGCCCGACATCTGTCGGCGACGTTCGGGCGGTGTCGAGGCAGCTCAAAATTCCTCGCGTGCTTGCGTTCGTAGAGTTCGACTATGCCGGCGCCGAAGGCCGCGGTCTCACCATCCTCGGCCTTGGCGAAATGTACGCTTCAACCGCTGCGAAAGAGCATTCGGAATGCCAGGCTCTCCTTGCCGTCAACTTCAACGGACAGAGCGAGCTTCGCAACGCGCCGATCGACGATTGGCCCGTCGACAAGCTGCACGTCTACGCCACAGCCCACGTCATTCGAGAGCTGACCGCCGGCGCACTGCTACCAGCGACGATTCTCGATGGCGGCACAGCGCAGCACGAGCAGCTGCGCAAGCTCGAAGAGTACATTCGCAACGAGGCATCGCAATCGATAACGAAGCCGAGCACGGTCGCTCTACCTGGCTACTGCGCGAAGTTCATCGGCGCGATCGACGCGCCCATATTGGCCGGCGAGCTCCCTCCGGATATCCGACCGCTGGACAACGAGACGTTCAGAGAGCGCGCGTTCCGGATTCTCGCCGAGCTATCGACGGATACGGCCGTCACGATCACCTTGAAGGTGAATTTTCGCGCGAACGTCGAAGCGCTTGCAGCGTTGGTTCAAGAGTACGAGATCAGAGGAATGCAAGCCGAACTCGTGCCAGAACGCAGTAGCAAACGCGTACTAGCGGACGCACAGCTGAGCACTTACGGCGCCGAGCCCAAGGCGCAGATACACCGAGTCAGGTGCCAGATGCGCATTGGAGGCGAGCAGCCCCAGGCGTCAAGCGAATGGTATGCCGACTGGATCAGCGTGTCGTTGAGCACGGAAGCGGCAGTACGGTTTCTGTCCCATCCAGGCATCGCGCAGGCGCAAATCGTAGGCGTTTATCCGCTGGGCGAGCTCGAGCGACTACGTGGTTATCACGAGAGGCTCGCAAGCCGCATCTACGAGATGCCAAAGAGCATCGAGATTCCCGGGGACTGCGCGGATGTATACATCCACAACGATCGAGCCGAAGCTGGGGTCATTCGCGCGGTTCCGCCCTGAGATTGGCACGGCACGGCATTGGCCGAGTCAGAAAGCCCAGCTCGCCCCCAAGACGTAACCCTGCAACGTCGCGTCGAGAACCAAGTCGTCGCCGTCGAAGTCCATTTGCAGTACCCGATAGCCGCCGCGCAGCGTCACTCTGTCGCCGGTGCGCCAACCGAACATCGCCGACACGTTGGTCGCAAGCTCCGACGAATGCGACGTGATGCCCGCGCCGCCGATGTCGCCGCGCAGTGCCACGGACCAGCGGTCGTTGAAGTCGTACGAGTATCGCAGGCCGACGATCGGATCGAGCCAACTCTCTCGCGCGCTGGCGCGCGGCACAGGCGCAATGTCGACCGTCGACTTGAGCGCGACGTAGCGCAGCCCGAACAACAGCTCGAGCGGGCGGCCGTTCGACGCCTGCATGGCGCCGACCGTCTCGACGAAGCCGCCCGAGACTTCGACCTCGCTGCCGGGCGCGCGGTCGAACGCGTCGCTGAACTCGACGTACATCGCGTCGCCAAGCACTCCCCAGCGGCCCTTGCGCGCCTCGACCGCGGTGCCGAGCGCGAAGTCGAGGTTGTCGAGCGAGAAGAATTTGTAATCGGTATCGATCTCTGAGCCCGTGCCGTCCGCGGCCGTGTTGCCGTCGAGGCCGGCGGCCCAAAGGTACGGCGTGAGCTCGACGGTCCAGCGGTCCGGCGCGCCCTGCGCGTTCGCCGTCAACGGAATGCCGAGAATGAAAATGAGAACCAATGAGCCGGCTGACGGGCGCGCAACGAGGAAGGTGTTCATGGGGCGAACGGTAGCAGCCTCGCCGTCGGGCCCCAAGAGCAGTGCTAAGCTTCGATGAGCTCGAAGCTCGAACCTGCCTGGGGGCAACACATGACAATTCGCGCGCGAACTCTCGTTTCGGCCGGCTTTGCCGCGGTCGCTATCTTCGGCGCGGCGCA